>Ga0210124_1000005_pt1 | contig 185934 bp, 170 predicted proteins | sample Muzzi_PWC_D2_FD_185554 | JGI IMG/M metagenome (GOLD analysis project Ga0210124, IMG submission 185554) | Wetland microbial communities from San Francisco Bay, California, USA, that impact long-term carbon sequestration - Muzzi_PWC_D2 (SPAdes) | ecosystem: Environmental > Aquatic > Marine >...
CCCAATCCGCAGCCGTTCGCTTCTTTCTGTTTGTGTCTGCCATGCGTTGTCTCCAATAACGATAAGGAGCGCACAACACAACAGATTGTTAATGGTTTGCACAGCCTGTGCTATATGAAGCGCTTACGTCTCAAGCACAAGCTTAGTGAGAATACGGCTGCAAAAGAGCGGATGAAGGAAAAGCAGGCAGCTATCGAGGCCCAGAAAAAAGAGTGCCGTAGGTGGGAAAACCTGCACGAATTGATCGGCTCCGCAGACGGTAAGAAATACCGAAATTTTGCTCAGGGGCTGACCTTCGAGATGATGATTGGTCACGCCAACCGGCAACTACAGAAGATGACTGACCGCTACTTGCTGATCCGTGACGATGCTCAGCCTTTGGAGCTTAACGTGGTTGATAACTACCAGGCAGGGGAGATTAGGTCCACGAAGAACCTTTCAGGTGGCGAGAGCTTTATCGTCAGCCTGTCACTGGCTTTGGGTTTGTCCCATATGGCCAGCAAGAATGTCCGGGTGGATTCGCTGTTCCTTGATGAAGGCTTTGGTACCCTGGACGAGGAAGCCCTCGACACCGCCTTGGAAACTCTGGCAGGCCTGCAGCAGGACGGCAAGCTGATCGGCGTCATTTCACACGTACCTGCCTTGAAGGAGCGGATCAGCACCCAGATTCAGGTAACGCCTCGCACTGGTGGCAGAAGCCAGATATCCGGACCTGGATGCAGGAGGTTGGTCGATACAGAACGGGTTGTGGAATCGGGTTAACTCAATGTTGGACGATATCAAAACAGCCAAAACCTTTCTCGCAAAGCTTCATCAGGATATGGATGCCATCAACCGGCTAGCCAAACCGTCCTACATTGGTGTGATCGAGCAGATGGAACGTACGCTGGAACCCATCCGTCGTCAGCAGTTGGAAATCTGTCACGCCCTCGAAATGTCTGGAGTAGCGGCCCGGATACAGGAGATCGTCAGTGCTAATCAACACTGGCAGGAGTTGATAAAGCAGACCGCCGCGACAAGCGGTATTGCCGAGAGCCTTGCGGCTGCACATCAGTCATGGATTGAGCGTGTCAAGCCTATCCAGCACGACTTCTCGCACTATTCACAGCTTCAAGCAGCCGCCAAGCTGGCTCTGTGTGATACTTCCCTGCGACTTACTGTCACGGAACGGCTCATGGCAGACATCGATTTCGAGGCGATAAGGGGTCGTTTCCAAATCGAGATACCGGTCATCTCGGGGCTGGAGAGCTCAATAGCCCATGTAGCTGCCTCGTATGGGAGTTTGGCAGAGTCACTGCGGGAGATCTCGGACATTACGCACCTGCCTGCCTTCGTTTTGCCTGGGGCCACCCGTGAAATCTACACCACGAGCTTCGCGCTAGAGACCCTTCGCCCCTTGTATGAAAGGGATGAGGAAGATGCCGAAACGGAAATTCAGTTTGTTGCTGAGACGGAGCTTGAAACATCGGGCTGCATCGCTCTCCTGCAGCAGGTCGATCCAGGACTCGCTCGGCCATACATCGGCGCTCGGGACGCCCTGCATGGAAACAATGCCGACCGGGCAAGGCACATACTGAGCTCGCTCAGGGAGCTGTGGAACCATCTGCTCAGACGATTGGCTCCCGACGATTCCGTTGCCGCATGGATTCCGGAGATTACCAATCAGAAGGACCTGTTACATGATGGCAAGCCAACCCGTCGAGCCAGGGTGCTGTATATCTGCCGGGAGCTAAACAACAATCCACTTGCCGAGTTTTTGATGCATGACACTCGGTCTTTCTTAAAGCTGATCGAGCTGTTCAATCGGGTCCACGAGTTGGAGACAGAGCTGACCGACGAACAGCTCAGGGCTATTCTCCTCAAGACCGATTCGTGGCTGATGTACATCCTGCAGATTTGGCCAGGGGAAGATGGCAAGTAGCCCCGTGGAAGTGACTCCATTACGTAAGCTCGTGAGCAAAATGGAAGACAGACCCAGCCATCTAGGCTTGTATTTTCCGCTGCCTGGGGGATGGGGGCGTGGTCATTACCTACGAGCTAAGCATGCATTGAAATTTATGCCCACGACCCTTTACTGGCACGACTATGAGACCTTCGGTGTCGACCCCAGGCGGGATCGCCCCGCACAGTTTGCCGGACTGCGTACCGACGAGGCGCTCAATGAAATAGGAGAGCCGCTGGTTGTTTATTGCAAGCCGGCGCGGGATGGTTTGCCTCATCCGGATGCCTGCCTGCTCACCGGTATCACACCGCAGATCGCGGATGCGCAGGGTGTGCCGGAGCCGGAGTTCATTGCCCGCATTCACGCTGAGTTGGCACAGCCAGGTACCTGCGGTGTGGGTTACAACACATTGCGATTTGATGATGAGGTGACCCGCAATACCTTGTACCGCAATTTTTACGATCCCTATGCCCACGAATGGCAGCAAGGCAATTCGCGTTGGGACCTTATCGATCTGGTGCGCATGACCAATGCTCTGCGGCCAGAAGGAATTGAATGGCCTCTGCACGATGATGGCAGGCCCAGCTTTCGGCTCGAAAATCTGGCTGCAGCCAATGGTATTGGCCACGAGTCTGCCCATGATGCTCTGTCCGACGTGCGTGCCGCCATTGGATTGGCGCGCCTGATACGTGAACGGCAGCCACGTCTTTATGATTGGCTTTTCCAGCTTCGCAACAAGCATAGGGCGGTTGAACAGTTGGACTTGGTTGGGCACGAGCCGGTTTTGCACACCTCGCGTATGTACTCATCAGAGACTGGTTGCACAACCCTGGTCATGCCATTGGTTGGTGAGCCCGGTAACAATAACAGCGTACTGGTCTACGATTTGCGTCACGATCCAGGGCCTTTTATGGAATTGGACGAAGAGGGTCTCCGTGTTCGTCTATTTACCCGGGCCGAGGATTTGCCTGAGGGTGTGGAGCGGCTGCCGGTCAAGTCCGTGAAGATCAACAAGTGTCCTGCTCTTGCACCCCGGAAGACCCTCGACGCAGCGGCTACCAAGCGCATCGCAATCGACTTGGCTGCCTGTACCCGGCATTGGGAGCAATTGAGTACGAATGAGGGCTTTATGCAGCGAGTTGCACAGGCCTACAGTAGTCGGAAATTTAGTCCCGCCGGAGACGTTGACTTGGCGCTGTATGAAGGTTTCCTAAATGATGCGGATCGTCCGTTGTTGGCCAATGTTCGCAATGCTTCTCCGCAGGAGCTGGCGCAGGCACATTTTGAATTCCGCGACGAACGGTTGCCCGAACTTCTGTTCCGCTATCGAGCCCGGAATTGGCCAGAGACTTTGTCGGTCGAGGAGGTACAACGTTGGGAGCAATTTCGTCAGCATCGAATCCAGGATGAAGATGGGGGCGGCAGTATTACCCTGGCGGAATACCACGAACGGATCGCACTATTGCGTGATGAGCGTGCAGACGATGCAGGTGCGCAACAGATACTGAATGCAATGGATGAATGGGCTGAGGTAGTGCGCACATAAAATCGAATTCCCCGGGTGGCTGAACCAGATAATGTCTGTCGGAAAACACAAATGGACCTTCCCCACGCGATTCCGAACCGGCCCTTTTAGCTGGAAGGCATCCAGGCTGGCATGTCAGCACCTTTGTGAAGCCGTTTCTGAAATAAAAAAGGTTGCGAGGAGAGATCCTGTCCTCGGAGCAGATGGCGCGGTCCGTCTGATGGAAAAGCTGTGGCCAGCGCTGCAGCCTGTGGACAGTTCCAGCGGGGCGCTGGGGTCCGCCGTCAACAACGCACTGGATGCGTTGATACCTGTAATCATCAAGGCGCCTGCGGATGACAAGACTCGTATTAAATGGCTTGATCGGCTTTGGCAAGCCATGGCCGATGATGGTGTCGACTATCTCGGGCCGGTAGGTGATCGTTGGGGTGAGATCTGTGGCCCGGTGGAAGTCGCCGGGCGGTGGGCCGATGACCTGATTCCCACAGTACGGTCCTGTTGGCTGGATCCTAATCCGGGTCACTATTTCCAAGGTGCGACGGCGTGTCTATCCTGTCTGCTGGTGGCGGGTCGGTATCAGGAGTTGCTTGAGCTTCTGGAATTGGATCGCCACCCCATGTGGCATTACCGGCGCTATGGTGTCGAGGCACTTCTGGCCCTGGGCAGGAAAGCGGACGCCATTCAGTATGCCGAGGCCTCGCGAGGACTGAACCAGCCGGACTCCGTGATCGACCAGGCATGCGAGGGGATACTGATCTCCTCCGGTATGCATGAGGAGGCCTATCGGCGCTACGGATTGAGTGCGGCAGTGGGCAATTCCTATATTGCCCGATATCGTGCGGTGGCAAAGCGCTATCCCATGAAGGACCTGTCACAGATTCTGGCCGACCTGATTGCCACGACGCCGGGCGAAGAGGGCAAGTGGTTTGCCGCAGCCAAGGAGCTCAAGCGTTATGAGCTGGCACTGGAACTTGCCGATCGGAGCCCCTGTGATCCGAAAACGCTGACAAGGGCGGCGAAAGACTACCTCGATACCGAACCGGCATTTGCCCTGGGTTCCGCCATGGCTGCACTACGCTGGTTGAGTGAAGGGTGGGGGTATGAGGTGACCAGCGCCGATGTGGTGGAGGCGTATGACCAGGCAATAGCGGCCGCTTCCAGATTGCACAAGATTGACGAGGTAGCCGATCAGATTCGGCAACTTGTCGAGTCAAATGAGCATGCTTCCGTGCAGTTCGTTCGGCAGGCGCTGCAGGGAAGGATGCGTACGCATCCTTCGTCGGTCAAACAATAGTACGGCTACGCAGGAATCGGATCATCTGTGCGGCCACCTCTTCCGCAGCATCTTCCTGCAGGAAATGCCCGGCATTCTGTACCAGATAAAAGTCTCCGTCCGGCACCAGCTGGGCAATGCGTGCGCCTTCATCCGGTTTCCAGGCCATATCCCCATCGGACCAGATCACACGCACCGGCAGGCTCCAGTGTTTCAGCTCCTGGCGTATCTGATCGACATAACCCGCATTCGGATGATCGGCCCGGTTCGGGATCATCCTGGGGAAAGTGGCGAGACCGGCTCGCTTCGAGGGTTTGTCGTGAATCTTCCGATAGTTCTCCATCGCGCGTGGATCCACCGGCCGGCGGAAGCCGGAGCCGAGTAATTTCGACGGATTACCGGTTCGCCACTTCATCCAGACAAATTTCCGGAAGAAGTCCAGTCGCCGGATCAGGAAACTTGACCAGGCGCCGCCTTTGAACAGAAACGTAAATCCGGGCGGCAGGGGGCCGGTAATGATGTCCAGTTGTTGCCTTTCTTGTTCATTGGATGGGAAGCGTTCGATAAAGGTGTTGAGGATCACCAGTGCCCGCACGTTGTCCTTGTGCTCGATGGCATAGCGCAATGAAATCGGACCACCCCAGTCCTGTCCCACGGTGATGATATCGCGAAGGTCGAGTTGCTGGATCAGTCCGGACATCAGGGCTACGTGTTTCTGCAGGCTGTATTCCGATTCATCCGTTGGGTTATCCGACAGTCCGAATCCCATCAGGTCGGGGACAAAACAACGGTAGCCGGCTGCAACCAGCAACGGAATCATTTTCCGGTACAGGTAGCTCCAGGAGGTATTTCCGTGCATCAACCAGATGACTGGCCCCTGGCCTTCATCCAGATAGTGCAGCCGCACACCCGCCACGGTTGCGTAGTGACTCTGAAAAGGATATTCAAACAGCGCCGTCATGGATGCGCTCCTGTCGCGACTGATATCCATTGAAAATGCACGGACTGGATGTGCTGTCAGCTCAAACACCCTGCCGGCGATCCATGGGAAGCAGCGTTACCGTTACGGCTGGCACAACACCGGCCAGGGGTAGCCAGCCTGCTTCAGATCTGCGATATGCTCATCCACGGCCGTGCGCCAGGGCTTCTCGGGTACATACCCCAGTTTTTGTTGCGCGTAGTCGTTGGGGCAGACCCAGTCTTCGCACAGGCGCACAATGGAACGCGTCAGGAATGGCGATGAGCCCGGTAGAATCGGGTTGAGCGTCTCCATCAGCCAGCCAAACACATAGCCGGCGGGATAGGGCACACTGTAGAGCGGTTTGGGTACCCCCGCCAGCTGCGCAATATAGGTAACCACCTCGCGCAGCGTCGGGAAATCGGGGCCGCAAATATTGAAGGATTCATAGTCATCGAGGTTCTCCGCCATTGCGGCCAGCGCAAAGGCGCGTCCCAGATCGCGGTCGGCAACCAGCGGCAGGTGTTTCCTGCCACCACCCAGCCAGGGCACCAGGAAGGTTTTCAGTCGTGGCACGATGGCCGGCAGCATGCCCAGCCGGTTGCCGGCGCCGACAAAGTGACCGAGACGCAGCGTGACCATCTGGGTACCGCGATGACGGTTGGCCTGCATGTAGTCATCGATGGCCATCAAATAATCCAGATGCGGCCAGAATCCGGTCGGATGCTTGGGCGAGTCATCCGTGTGGGGTTTGCCGTCTTTCGAAACGGCACCAATCACGACGGTACTGGTCTGGATGAAACGTTGCACACCTTGCCCGATCGCCTGCTCAATCAGGTCACGGGCCGGTTCGAAGAAACGCTCGCGCTCCCGCTGCGCGTGCCCCCACATGGAGGCCCAGGTGCCGGCGTGACAGAGCACATCGATATCCTTGACGAGGTCACGCCGGTAGCTCGATTCCAGCAGGTCACCCACGCGCACTTCACCGGAAAACAGGGCGGGCAGCTGCGCGGGATTCCGACAGGCGGCGATACATTCGATTTCCGGGTGGCCGGTCATTGCCTGGAGAATATTGCTACCCAGGAATCCCGTCGCACCGGTGACCAGGACTTGAGTCTTGCGCGCTGCTGTCATACTCAGCTCCGTGTTCTTATTCGTTGTTTGAAATAGCGGTTTGGTACGGCCAGCGGTTATTTATGTACCGTTTGGTAAATAACCTACCGATCGGTATAATAATTGTCAAGTTGATATTGCTGCAGTGAGGATTGGTTGTGGAACGAGGTCGCCCACGGGTATTTGATGAAGAACAGGCGCTGGATGCCGCGCTGGCCGTATTCTGGCGCAACGGCTACCAGGCGGCCTCACTGGCGGAACTGACGCAGGCCATGGGGATCAGCAAGCCCAGTCTGTACAGTGCATTCGGCAACAAGGAGCAGCTGTATCTCACCGCGCTGGAACGCTACCGGGTGCAGCAGTTGAGCAAACACGCCGAAGCCCTGGCCGCCGAGCCAGATCTGAAGAATGCCCTGCGGGACTTTCTGCGCTCGGTCGCGACCATGCTGACGGCGCCGGAGCTGCCCGGAGGCTGCATGGTCGTCAACAGCGCGGTGGCCTGCGATCTGTCGGCCTTGCCGCGGCGCGTGGTCGCTGCCATTGGCAAAACGGTCGATCAGTCATCCTTCGGCTTGCTGAAGAACCGGCTGCAGCAAGAATTGCAACAGCGGAATTTGCCGGAGACGACTTCAGTAGAGCAACTGGCGGACTACTACACGGCCATGATGTGCGGGATGGCCGTCATGTCAAAAGTAGGGGTGCCGACGGAGCGCCTGTTTGACACGATCGAGCAGGCGTTGTGTGTGTTGCCGGATTCGAAAAAGCAATAGCGGTCTGGAACCCGACGACTTCATTCCGTCTCGATACTCTATGTGAGGACAGTGGCTCAGTTCCACATGACCACCCATTGCTATGGTCGCAGGGCAACGAGCGACCCGGCACGTGATAGGAAAAAGAATCACTGGTTGACCCGGTCAAGGCGTTTCATCCACCTATTACTGCGGCGCGATTGCTATACCAGCTGAGGGAGTAAGGAACAAACCTCCGCTTCAGTCTGCAACCAGGTGTGGAAATCAATACCAGCCCCTCCCATCGCATATCCGTGCGCCTCGATCGCATTTGCACCGGCCAAAACGGCGGCTTCCCAGCGATAGAGTGCTTCCAGGACGCGTTGTTGATTTTCCAGTGAGAGATGCATGAGCCAGAGTCCGGGATCCGTTTCCAGCAGGTCGATAACACGCAGGTCGGAGGTGATGAGGCAAGGGGATTCGATATCTACCAGTGGCCAAAGTAAGATTGCAGTCATGACCGGTTCTCCACATCAGTAAGCCATTGCACGTACTGTCGCTCGGTGCGCCAGCGCTCGGCATGGTCAATCCTGAACAGAAGAACCGTGATCAATCGTTGTTTTGTATGGTTAGTGCCCCCCGAACCATCCCGCTTCTTGTTGTGAGCGGTAGGTCTGATCAGCTCTCATAGGCCTGGCATCACCATGACGTCTTGCGCGAATTCCTCCTGTCGTTGTGATTCGTGTGTCGTTAAGCGAACAGTAGTGTATGGAATGAAAACCGGGGACTGCGAAGAGGCTTATTTTCCTGTAAGACATCACATGATATTTTAGTAGGAATAGTCCTAAATCAGTGTACGGAGCCTAGTGCTTTTGTATTAATGCATTTGGCTTATTTCATTTTGTCAGGATCATGCAACAAGGTTGGTTTAATGACTACGGTAACCACTCGCAGTAATTTGTTCCGGAAGGGGAAGTCGTGTCTGCTATCGTAATTATTGATGACCAGTCAATCAGCCATCAAATCCTGGCCGCGGTTATCAGGTCGATCAACAGTCAGCACGAAATTGTCGCCTTTGGTGATGCGAAGAAAGCCTATGACTGGGCGATCCGGAATCTGGTCGCACTGGTCGTGACGGATTTCAAAATGCCCGTGATGACCGGTATTGAGTTTATCCATCAGTTCCGCCAACACCCAGCGGGCACTCATGTTCCGGTAATGATGATCAGCGGTGATCTGAATGTTCGGTCGGCGGCATTGGGGGCAGGCGCAAACCACTTTATGCTCAAACCCGTGGATCACCAGGAGTGTCGTGAGATTTGCCGGTCATTACTAGGCAATGGGGTCCAGAACGAGGATTGCACGCAATAGATTACAGCATACAGAATGCTTTGCTTTGGATAGCATATGTTCTTCTGTAATGTGTAATTACCTCACTGTCTATCAACCAAACCAGGTGGATAAATCACTATCTGGAATTAATACTGTGGACCGTCCCGGTTGCTACTACGATTCAATACTGCCAGACATCCCATATGCGAGCGTCTCGATTATTTTCAGACAGTCTTTCACCTCGGCTGTACGTATGACGATGCGCTGGCCTTCGCGGTAGGTCGTATCAGCTGTCTTCTTGATGTATTCAGCGTCCACAAGTCCTTGTTTATGGGCAAGTAGGTGACGCTGCTGAAAGTAGCGCTGTAACATTTCTAGCTGCTCGCTACTCAAATGGTCCTTATAGCTCTTGCCGGTTGCAGCATGCCAGAGATCGCTGCCTTCTGTCAGGTTTTGGAAAGCGTTGCGTCGTGGCGGAACCATAGCCAGACTGTGGCTATACAATGCTTCAGCATAACGCTGGAAAGCCGTCACTGCATTTTGCAGACCATTCTCAATGATGAGATGCCTTGTTGATTCAGCTGAATCCCGGTCAGGCATCGCTCCCATGATGGTATCGATTGCATCCAGGGAGCTGCGAATACCCTTGATCGACTGATCGAACATCTGATCGGCTGCATTATGCCCGCAGGCCGGGCAAAAATATGCCGTTCCGATAACTGCGTACCGGCAGGTACATTCGGGGCAAGTAATCTTGAGCTCCATCGGCTGCGCCGCTGCCGGGGGTAACATCATGTGTTGTGGACGGCTGTTCACGTTCATCATCATGCTGATGAAGCTGTTCTTCGGCTGTTGGCGGTTCCAGCGCACGGCATCACGTCTCATAGCACCAGAAAGGCGTCCTTCAATCTGGATCAATGCGGCTTTCTTAGCATGCTTAAGCTGCTGCTGCGTCCACCACGAGCCCGATCCTGCAGTGTGCCCACAGAACGGACAATAGACTTCTTCATCACAAACCTTGTCCCGCCAGTCTTCTTTATGAACCTTGAACTGGAAGGTACATTTGGGTGAGGGACATTCGCGATCGTAATATCCCTCTCTATCTGATGGCACGGAGACTGAGACCTTATGGGTGCCGCTCAGTCGGCGCAGTTCTCTTTGTAATTCTTCAAACATCTGTTTCTTTCGTGATTTGGCGGGTATGGGACCGTTAAGGAGCACTTATGCGGCTTGGCGACTCTCCTTAGACTTCGAGTAACCCCAGTTCTTCCAGCCGAATGGCCATAGCCTCGACAGATACATGAAACTGATCGGCCAGCGAGCAGAAGTGCCGACCATTATAGCTGCCAGCACTGGCTAGAATGCGCGCTAGTTGACGCAATGTTTTCTTGTGGCCCTGTAGCCCCATAGAACTAGATGGATCGAGTGCGAATATCGTATCTTCATTAACTATAAATTTGTCGCATAGGAAAAGCTGCCGGAACCGTACCCTTACAAGGTTGTCCGGCATTAGGAAAAGGCTGGCGAATTTGTCTGCCTCTTTCTCAATATTGTCGCGTGCCCCACGACTTTGTCCTGGTCCATCCAATGGGCGGTCTCGGTGCATGCGAACGCCCTCGTGGAGGACGGCATGCGCCAACTCATGGGCAGCTGTAAACCGCTGTGTGTTAAAGGGCATTTGCCGGGAAATCTGAACGCGCCTTTCGGGCCGATCAATGATGCCGGCGACCTCGAAAGTCGTCCCACTAATGGAGAACTGGCCGAGCGTTTCAGCCATGTCGAAGTCAAAATTAATAATGCCCAACGCGATGGCAGGATCAAGTAACTCGACGGGATCATCAGAAACACCATTCGGCCAGAGTTCATAGCGTCGTCGCCAGATACTTTCTTGCAGTTTTCTAGCGGCCTGCTCAATCCAGCCGTAACCCGGACTGTTCGCCTTTGGCATCTGTATCTTTTCGGCGGCCTGCTCAGGAGTTGAGTTTGCTGCGGGAACTATGGCACTCAGTTGGCCTTTGTCATCGACAAACGCATACTGGTTTTCAAGCAACCTGCGGTTCGCCACTATATGTGCGTCGGAGGCTTCAACAGCCATCGGCGCGGCATCGAATCTGCCCGCCTCGTTCAGAAACGCATAGGGGTTTTGAAGCAATCGGCGGTTTTCTGAAATCTGCTGTTCTGACGGTATTTTCACAATTATCCCTAGACTCCTAGACTGCTGACCGTATTTCAGGCACAAGAATATGTCACTCGCAAGAGCGGCTACAGCACTGCGCCGCTTTATTCGGTTATTTCGACTTGCCGCGTCCCGAATCGCCACGTCCAGGGTTCGGGATCGACTCCTTCTGGGTCGTGGCCGGATGCCGCTTGGCATACGTCTCGGCAACGAACCGACCCGTTTTCGAGCTACGGTGCCCTGTATGACTTTGTTTCTTGGCCATGATAAGCACCACTTTTGCATGCACCAAAATATTATATATCTACATGTTGTGGCAAGCAACCAATATACGCATGTCATGCCACAATATGTTGTGTTAGTGATCAGACGCCCCCGCATCTATGGTGGTGAAATATCGATTCATAGATTGGCGGATTTTTTACAATTTGATCCAAGTGCCTATGAGGAGTGGGTTGCGGGAAGCCAGAAATCCGACTCTCGTATACAGGACCCGTTACTGATTCCTGCATTCAATGGACAACTGCTATCGCTCTTCAGGCGCCTTCCAAGACTGAAATCGCTCGAGCGCATCGATGTTGCCGATCAACTTGCGCGCGTGTCGCAGCCGATCCAGTGCGCGTACGCGTTCTTCTTCTTTCAGGCCTTCAAGCCTGCGCTCGGCATCAGCAAAGAAAGCCTCGAGTCGTTTGGAGGTGGCCCACGTTTCGATGATCTTGAGCAGTTCCTCTTTGCTTTCCTTAAGGGCCTTAGCGGCGTGTCTTTTCGCCTCTTCACGTTCCCATCGCTCTATTTGGGCGGCCCAGCGTTGGCGCTCCAGTACAGCCTGGCGTTCGCCTTCTTCTACCAGGCGTGCGATGTCTACGGTAGCCTTAGTCAGCTCGCTTATAATCGCGGGGATTCGGGGTGAGAGGTCGCGCTTTTTCGTTTCCCGCCATTGCTGGGTCCATTGGGCGCGCGGGTAAGGCGAATAGGCCTGCAGACACAGCCGGCCGGTCGGGAAATCGTGTGTGCTGGTCCAGCCTCTATCCGCTACGTAACGGTCACGCCGTTTCGGGACGTAGTCACTCAGGCGCACATACTCACCGTTGATATAGCGCGATTCTACGTTCTCAGATAGCTCGATAATGGTGAGACCGATGGCTACGGTCCCGATATAGACGACTGTGCAGCGCTGTGGTGACCAGAGGTTGTTGTAATGGTTGTGCTTTTCGGGAATCTCCCGTTCATCGACATCAGCCCTGCAAAATCTTTCCGTATTCGGTGCGATGAGTACCCGGTGCCCGCGGGTCTCCAGCGCGAGAAAGAGCTGATTCGCAAAGGACAGGGCTTTGTCCAGGCCGGTTTTCGTTATGGCCAGATCGATAAGCAGTTTTTTTGCAGGCTTGAGATAACCTCCGGAATAGGACAGCCGGCCTGCCTCGTAATGTGATTTCGCATCGATAGTCAGCGGATGTCGATCCGGGAGCGGCTGGCGGCGTTTACGCGGTCTGCGACGTATCTTGTCCGGTGCTTTAGGGAGCACCCGTGCGCGCTTCGGTAGAGTGCCATCACGTGTCCATTCGAGCGGGTCGCCGGGCTGTGGCTCTGGCAAGGATGGCTGCATTGGCGCCTTGCCAACAGCCAGCTTCGCCCAATAGCCGCGTGCAGGTCTGGGCACGTTGAGCAGGGTACAGACCCGGGCCATGTAGCTCGATGAAACGCCGAACCGGGCCGCTACCCTGAGCATGGGCTCGGCCCAAACAAGCTCGTACAGGGCCTCACGGGTTACCGTCGACTCGACTTGCGGTAGATCTGGAGGCGAGTGCTCACCGTCTCCGGGGTTCATGATAATGGTCCAACAGCAGGTCAGCGCGCTGCGCTACGACGTTTCCGACCATGGCCCGCCTTTTTTCCAGTACGCATCGAATCCTACCCCTCCTCGGGCTGCTTCCGTCGGCGGATGCAGAAAACCTACCAGTTGCTCGCACACTTCCAGAAGCGTCGGTCCGCCATCGTCTGTGGAAAGTCTCGAAAGGAATGCTTTCCACTGAATGTTCTTCTGCCTGTCCCCCGAAAAATCGGGACCAAGACCGGAGGGGGTGCCTTCCGGGAGCTCGGTACGCCGGCGTGCGAATGTATTGCCTATTGCCCGGGCAAGTGGCTCGCCCTGATAATCAAAATCCCGTGCCATCACCCAAAGATCGTAAAAATCCTTCATCCGGCTGTTAGCCATGCCAAGTGCAACGAGTGCCTGGTATTTCTCGGCGATCACGGTCTCTTTCGGATAGGCCCTGAGCGTTGGGGCCGGGTCTTCCAGTATCGTTGGATACGATATCACGACCGTTTCCGGTGTCACGGCATCACCGAAACCGATGTCTGCCTGGATCGGGATCCGTGCGCCGGCGAGCTGTCCTGTCAGCGTCACCCGCATGCCACCGTACTCGGTGTCATCCCGGATGGGCTCGACGCGGACGCTTTCCGGGTCGAATGTGACGCTGTCTCCCTGATCAGGCATGGCGCACAGATCACGGAAGACCGTGCGTAATCCTGCTTCGCTGCTGTCGCCGGAACCAAGAAAGTCGACATCCCGCGTCGGCCGGTGCGGATTGCGACTCCACAGAACAAACAGCATGGCCCCTTTCAGTATGAATCGGTCATGATGGGGCGAATGACTCAGGCGGTAGAGGAGGCGCTCCAGACCGTAGCGGGTAAGCACCAGCTGGAAATCCTCGCCATGTTCCCGAGAGAGGGCAAGTAGCCGGTCCCGGGCAGATGCCGCCGGATTCTTCTTCCCGGAGGGACTCACGCGGCCAGGGCTTCCAGATACGGCCGCATGACGTTGCGAACCCGACAGACATCGGCGTAGTGCCAGAGGTCGTCCATTTTGCAGCGACGTGCTTTCCAGCACTCCCGAAGGGCCTCGATCGCGACGTCGAGACCGATCTTGTTCCTGTACTTGAAGCAGTCAGCAACCGTTTTGGCTGGATTGAAGATGCGCACAGTCACCCCCTCCAGCTTCTGCACGTCAACCCCCTCATTGAGCGCCGTCTCCGAAAAATGAACGATGCGCAGGCGGGGATGCTCGATTCGAGGGCGCCAGGCCTTCTCTCCGATCGCGATCCATACTTCAGAGGGCGCCTGGGTGGTAAGTTCATGGTACCGGAGTGCGGACAGCAGGCAGATCACGCCGTTGGGAATGCGCTTCGCGGCCTCGGCAAGCGTGCGGTGTTCTGTGGCATCAGCGGACGGAAGTACGTACAGACCCCGCCCGATACGCTCCAGGCGCCCGGCTTTGTAGAGACGGCTCAGGTACGTTCGGGGGATGCCCAGTGGGTCGAGGTCGCGCGGTCGCAGTACCCCGGCTTCCCGGACGAGCTCGATCACTCTGTTGGCTTGGTCGGACACGAGTAGGATGTTACATTACCTCGGGGAATATGAAAATACCCCGAGGTATCGTAACAAGGACTCAGATTCAAATTAGGACATGTAGCTACGATGAGGGCTCGATTGTTCAAGTGTACCATCGTCTGATTACAAGACTGAGAGGACACCATGCGTGTTTCCAGGCTAAAAATTGAAGGATTTCGGGGAGCCAATTCGGCGGACATACAACTAAGCCCGCACAGCGTCCTGATTGGCCCCAACAATAGCGGCAAGACAACCATCATTGAAGCTCTCGCGCTTCTGCTCGGCCGCGACCGTCTCGTCAGGCGTCTCACAGAACACGATTTCTACGGCAGCAATCCCACCGAGGCGTCGCGGATCAAAATCATCGCCACGGTTACTGACTTTCCGCACAACGACACTGCGCACAACCAGCCATGGTTTGGTATGGACTCCGGTGTCGACAAGTGGCTAGACCCGGCTACCGGCGTGCTGCACCCAACACCTGACGATCCCGCGTGGAAGCTTGCCGTTCAGATTGGATTTGCTGCGCGTTTCGACCTTGAAGAGCTGGAGGCCGAAACGGTGCGATTCTTCGTAGACGACGATGCGACACTGGGCGACCCGTTCGCAGATGATGCGTACCTACGTACCGTCCGCGTGCGGGCACTGCAGGAACTCGGCTTCTTTCTCGTTCCCGCGTCACGCACATGGGACCGGTGGATATCGTTTTCTTCCGAACTGTTCAGGCGCGTCGTGTCCACTCTCGGCGGGATGCCCGCTGCTGCCGTCAGGCAGGAAAGGGAACGGCTGTGGAATCCGGATCAGGCAGACCGGCTTGAGGGCCAGCAGGGGCTGACTGATATCGTCGATAACGTCAACAATGAATTGAAGAACCTCCTCTCGGGAGCCCCGGAGTTGCAACTGCGCCTAACTGCAACCGACAGCGACAGCGTTCTCGAAAGCGTTGTCCCTCATTACCACCAGGCCACTGGACCAACGCTTCCTACTCTCCGCCAGGGGTCCGGTCTTGTGTCGATGCAGAGCCTCCTTCTCCTCATGCAACTCGGCAAGGCCAGATCGGAAGGCGGCCGGTCCTTTGTTCTGGCTGTAGAAGAACCTGAACTACATATCCAGCCATCCCAGCAGAAGCGCCTTGTAAATCGCCTCAACGCCCTGTGCGACCAGACCATATGCACAACTCATTCGCCGACAGTGGCTGCGATGTTTGCACCGTCCGAGATACTTTTCGTCGGCACGAAGAACGGCGTCCTCACAGTGCGTCCCCTCATTGAGTCAGAACCGGCCCAACCGACGAACCACGAACAGCACCTGTTCTATGCGTGGCGACAGCGCCTAGTCGCGGCGCTGATGCACGACTGCGTTCTCGTTCCGGAGGGCGCATCGGATCTTGCGTGGCTGGAAGCACTCCAGACAGCCCTTGAAACAAAACAGGCCTGGAATGTTGAAGGTCCACAGCCCACACGTTTTGGCACATTTGTTGGTGTCGTTCCGACCATCGATGCAAAGATCGAGGACACATTGCGTATTGTGCAAAGCGTTCATTCGCGCCCGACCGCTCTTCTTGACGGCGATGCCGCCGGTCAGACGTATCACGCCGCAATCCGACAGCTCCAGCCGGGGCCAAGTGTCGTTGTCTTCTGGCCGCAGGACTGGGCAATTGAACATGTCGTTGCATGGATCGCAGCTTCTGATGAAGCCTATGCACTCCCGGCACTTGGGCGGGCGCTCGATGAAAAAATCAATACGATTAATGAACTAACGCAACATCTTCTTGCGAATAAATCGTACGCGCCGACCCATGAGACGGTTGCCACGACACTCATGGCAAACGAAGCGTGTCGCAACCGGACCGGCGCGCTGCTTTCATCGCTATCGGATACCCTGACGGGCACTACACTCCCTGCGGGCGCGGGCCCGCTCTTCGTCCTGGACCAGACGCTCAGCACGGAGAACATGCAAGTGTTTCGGATGGAGCCATGACGCTGAGGTTTTTCGAAGGTGCCGCCGGGACGGGCAAGACGCATAATATCATTGAAGAGGCACGGTCACTCGTTCTACAGGATGTACTGGGAGAGCATGGTCGCATTCTTGCCCTGACCTTCATGAATGGCGCACGCCGCCGTCTATTGTTCCGGCTCGGTCAGCATCGTGAATTCCACCGCCGCTACGAATGCCAGACCTTCGACGTCTTCGCCCGCAGGCTGGTTGCCCGGCGGCAGTCCATTCTCCGGCACAAGGACGAGCTGCGTGCTACCGCTGAACCTCTCGGAGAATTCGACGGCCCCTGTTGCCTTGCATCAGGTCTTCTTGATGACGTATGGATTCATCAATGGGTCGCAGCAAGCTATCCATTGGTCCTTGTCGACGAGGCACAGGATCTTGACGTGCATCGGATGGGCATTCTCCGGTCACTGACAGAGTCGGCGCACGTCATTGCGGGTGCAGATGAGTTTCAGTGCCTCTATGACGGCCGGGATACACGTGAGTTGATGGAATGGCTCTTTGGAGCGGGCGAAACTACGAGGCTCACTGATCCGATGCGGACGGATCGGGCGGGTTTGCTCACCGCAGCCAATGCCATCCGCAACGGTGAGGACGTGCGCGCCACATTGACACAAGGTAATGCGAGGAACCCGACGTGGTATGGGGACGGATTCCGGCTGGTTGAGACACCGGCGTCCAATTCGGGCATTGTAGGATCGAGTATCGCTTACGAGATGAATAGGTGCCAAGGACGCATTGCCATCCTTACACCAGACGCGCGGAACCAGTTGCTATTGAACGCACTCGCAATGGTTGGAGAACGGGTTTGGGGAAAGAATAATTTTAAGTTCGGACCGTTTCCCTTCGAATGGGAGGATCGCGATGAAGACACCGCACGGACCCTCGTCGAAAAGATCGCTTTGCCCGACGAGACGGGATTCGAGGAATGCCTTGCCGCCCTATCTCCGCATGCGGAACACGCTGCCGTCGCGGCGGTAGTGGGGCGTCTCCGACGCCGCCGACGCGCCTTCGGCCAGACGGAGTTCTCACGCGAGTATATCTCGGCGCTTCTCGAGGACGCGGTCCGTAACCAAACGCGGCACAGCGGCCACTCGCACAACCGAAATGTCGCCATGACAATTCAGCGTGCGAAAAACCGTGAATTTCCGAATGTGATTGTGTTGTGGCCCCATTCGGCAACTGGCAGCAACGAGCACAGGCGCAGGCTGCTCTACAACGCCGTTACACGCGCGACACGCCATTGCAGTGTTGTCGTGATAGGTAAGGGCCTATGCAGTCGCCCCCCTTTCGTTTCGGAAGACGCGGAAGGTAGTTGATTCTTTGGCTACTACAATTGAGGCGGGGGCCGCGCCAGTTCCTGCGCTGCCTCGGCGGTTCGCGATGCAGCTTCCAGTATCGTTTCCCAGGTCAGTTGTATTTCTGCGTAGTCGCCCTCCACATCGCCGGGCGCCGACTGCATTGCCCCAAGGAACGTTTCACGTACGACATCTTTCTCGTCAACTTCGCCTTGGTATGTATCTGTAGCCTTGTCATAGCCGGTCCAGCGCACAGGGCGCAGTACGCCATTTGATGACAGTGCCGCCCTGCCGAGATAGAGTTCGATGCCACATGCCCTGCCGTTGACGTCCGTGTTGTGATGGCCCTGAGGGCCGATCGTCGGGTAAGCCCGCCCGAGCTCAATATCCGGCAGGTGAATACAAGTCATGTTGAGTGGGAGATTCAGCGACCGCGCCTGATTGTAAGCAGCGAGACCGGCCGCGTCATTGTCGAATACTGCCACGATGTTCGCAGGTACACGCGCAGCGGCGAATGCCTTCAGGAATTTCACAACATAGCTCGCGCCGCCATCCACCTTGAATTCGCTGTGGTCGAGAAAGGTGACGAACTCCACTAAGTCAGGGTGAAAACGCTGGATGGATGCCTTCAGCACGGCAATATCCGACTTGCCCTCTGCAAGTATGATTGTCGGTCCTGCCGGCTGGCCACGCGTTGAAACAACGCGAATCTTCTCAGCGCAGACCTTTTGCTCCATATCGATCCATCCAGCTGAGATCAGTGCTTCGACATCGAGGGCAATCGTTTGTGTATCGGTGGCGGCATCAATGATTGCGCGCAAGGACAAGAGTGAATCGAAACCATCAAACCACAACCATGGTTCATCGCCGGGCTCTTTCATGCGACGGTCGATTACATCGTTGTAGTTCTCGGAGTCGTATAGCGTGCGAAGTACTTCCGGGATGCGTCGCTGCCATTCCTCCCAACTCAGTGCCCGTAATGCCTTCAGTGTCTCATCTTCATCAGGCTTCCTGTCAGCTTCGTACTCTTCACAATAGGACTCCTGGTCGCGGATCATCTCCTCGCGCCACTCTCGAAAGCGTCGCTCGGCCAGCGCCGCCGTGCACCCCATCAGGTTGAGCCGCTTCAGGATTGACTGCCTCGCCGCGCGGTACTCAATAGCTGGTTCTCCGCTCTCTGCGTTGGGCGTTTCGACGCGATCCGATTCCTGAAACAGCGCGCTCAAGAAGTCCGGCACATATCTCTTTCGCCCCGTGAGGTCAATTCCGTCTAGGAATAATATGCATGCGCTAACCATGCAACCACCCCGCATCGGTTATCCATGTAGTCCTTCCCTTTGTCATACGCACCCTCTGAATTCCCCACGCTCCCATTATCTACCATCAGCTGCGTTAGGAAGTACCTTTTGTGAACCTTGTTCGTGTTTGTTCCTGTCGCCCCATCCATCATCAATACTTCGGATGGCCGGGCTATCATGAATCGTGCCCCAACTGCTGCGTATCATGACCATCCAGCCTCCATTCCAGCCAACATAGCACTGGGTTGGGGTGCAGAAGTTGTTGAAAACGAGGTGGCCGTAGATCACCGCCAAAGACAAGTCGACGTACTTTCAAGATCCGTCAGACCGGAATCTCGGACGAAATCGCGTCGGGACTTTTACGGGACACGGTTGTGCACGGTTATGCATCGTTATGCAATCGAGGCAACGGACGCCCCATTTAATCGTAATTAAAACAGATAGATACAAGCCAACTCTGTCACTCATAATGCTGGGGTCGGTGGTTCAAGTCCACCCGTAGCCACCATATTACAAAGACTTACGAGAAGGCCGAAAGAGTGCGAGTCTAAAAGTAAGCACCAAGTAAGCAGTCGCACCCTCTCCCGGCATCGCCAGATCGCGGACAATTCCCGGCCTGAGGGCCTCGGTCGCTCAGGTGCCAGAGCAGCATTCAACAACCTATGAGGTTAGCGTTTTGTGATATACCAATCGCTAGTGTAGCCTTTGAATAACAACCAAATATGAAAATATCGATCTGGCTGAATAATGAAGAATTGAATTCACGGAGGGAACTGCATGAAGACATCATGCCTTTTGAATATAGTGTGCTCCTGCACATTCTCTTTTATGTCCGTCCAAGCGAATGCGGGGTTGATCCCAAAACTCGGCGGTCAAGTTGTTTATGACGATGATCGGGACATTACATGGCTGTCGGACGCCAATCTAGCAGCAAGCAATACCTTTGGTGTCCCAGGTATCAACACTTTTACAGCGGGCTGGATGACTTGGTCTACTGCAAACGCTTTCATTAATGCAATGAATGCTGCAAATTATCTTGGATTTAATGACTGGCGTTTACCGACAATCGTGGATCCAGATTTTAGTTGTACATCAATATTAGGAGACCCAGTTGCAGGACCCGAAGGCTATAACTGTTCTGGTAGCGATATGGGCCATCTTTATTTTGATGAGTTCCATGCTGTTATTTCAGCTAATGTTCTTATTTCCGGTAATCAAGCAGAACTAGCGAAGTTTAAAAATATCGAGACTAATAATTATTGGTCGGTTGATTCCATCTATTCCGCTAGCGCTTGGAGTTTTAACTTCTATTACGGTAGGCAGGGCACTGCCTACAAGACATTTGAGTTTTTTGTCTGGCCAGTACGTGATGGTGATGTTGACACATCACAACCGCCCCCATCACTACCAAAACCGATGTCCTGGCTCCCTCTATTGTTAGAGGACAACAATTAACGAGAAACACAATCCCGAGACAACTTGAACACATCCGTAAAGTAAGTTTGCACCGCCTATCCCCCGCCAGATCGCAGTCCCACTTCGCATTGGTTAAGTGCAGCGCACATAAGGAAGCAGGTGCTTACATGGTCTGGTCGGCCAGGATCTGTGCAAGTTTGCTGAAAGCGAAAGCGAAAAAACAGGGGTCAAACAAAAGCAGAAAAACAGGGGTCAGATCCTAGTTTCTGCTTATATTTAGTACCTTACCACTGAAGTCTTGGACAAGAATACAAAGAAATTATCATGCCGTGTCAGCACAGAGTGCCGGCAGCAGTAACAATAGGTGTCAGAGCACATTTTTCTCTGTTCGTTGCATCAGGAACGAGACACCGGATGTACGCTGTTGCGTGACGAGCAGGTGTACGTGGTTGGTCATCAATACGTAGGCGTGAACCTGGCAATCGTAGCGCTCGGCTGCCTCCCTGAGCAGCTCAAGGTATAGCCTGCAATCTGCCGGTGAGAAGAAACAGGCCCGCCGGTCCAACCCGCGTTGCACGATGTGCTGAGGGTGTCCCGGCAGGGTAAAACGAGGCTTCCTGGCCATGTCATGCTCCGTTACGTCTGTAAGCGAAGCATAGTGGCCGCTTAAAATGCGGCGGCGATAGCGTAAATGGCTGAATCTATATTAGGAAAAAATGTGCTCTGACACCTTTATTCCTGACACCTTTATTCGAATCTTTACCGGTTTCCATAATTTCAACTATGCCTTGAACAAAAAGGGGAATTCCCAAGACCGGCGGAGCACTGACGTGAACAGGAGATCGAAATACCTGTAGACTTCGAGCAGGGCATTCTGTTCCGCGCCCTTCGCGCGGCCGAACGGACACCCCAGTTCCTTTAAGTTGAGCCTGTCCCTGATGACTTTTCTGGACTGCTCGATGAGTTCTTCCGGATACTGCATGCGAACGATGCCGCTGTCTTCGTCATAATAGAGCAGATTCTTTTTCACACCCCTGATGTCGTTTTCCTCCAGCGTGATCGATTGTGACAACTTGAGATGGTAAACGGATTGCCGTTCAAGGAAATCGGCCACGTCGGTTATCGTGAGGCGGTTCCCCGTCTCGAACCGATTGCGCAGATAGACGAGCAGTTCTTTTTCATTGTTGGTGAAAAATACCAGATCGAAGCGCGAACTGCCGCTGTCGCTTCCATCGGGGAAATACAGGAAGCTATCCAGAAAAACATGGACGAGATACTGTTTCCAGACCTTTGTTTGATGCTGATGCTGGCCGGCGATGAATGCGTTGTATATTTGCGTGTAGGAACTTATCGCCAGGTAGGCGACGTAGCACATCCGCCCTTCCATCGATACAAACGCCTCGTTCCGCGTACCCCGAAAGCTTTCGTCGCCGGGCTCCTGTTTCCTTCTGGAATAATCGGAACCTTGCCCGGTGTTCCGGTAGAACACACCTTCGACCAGGTCGTCCATTCTGTAGTGATTGATAACGATCCTGCTTTCGGTACTTTCCTCGGCGATACGAAACAAGGGAAGTTCCGGGGGTACGAGCTTGTTTTCAACGACGGTGGCAATCAGCGAATGAAGGCGCCGCCAGTAAGCAAGCAGATGCTGGGTATTGTAGTAGTGACGCGCGGCGCGAAGCTCTTCCCAGTCATACTCGTCGATGATTTCCCTGGCCCGCGCCGCCATGCGCGGCACGAGCTCGTGGCGAACACCCAAAGCATCCGAGCGCGACCGGTTCGCCAGCGTCTGGAATTCCGGGATTTTGTCGAGCTTCGAAAGCAGGCAGTCCTGCCAGGCGGTATCGGCGACCTTGCTCCAGACAGACTCTTTCCGTGCCCCGTCCATTGGTATCAACTCCTTTAGATATCAGACAGTTTTCGTTCGTGGTCAGCGCATCGTACCTCGGCCGCAACCTACGAATTCGAGCATCGGGTTCCTGATCAATGTGAGTATACGTCAGGACCGTTCGGTCAAGCGAGATTCCCACCGTGTCAGTGTTGAAAGGGACGTGTCGTGCGGATTGGTCACCCGCCGCGAAAAAGCGGCAGGGCGCTTGAGGGAGTTTGTCGTGTATCGGTGTCCGGACGAACGGCCTTCGTGTGCTTCGAGACCCGGACCTGACCCGACAGTCGCCGCCACCGGGCCGGCTGCTGTCGGAACGGACCGAATCGTAATTACCATCAAACGGGACTATTCATCAATCGGGACAGATTGATTTGCCATCATACCTTCCATGTTGATTACCGGGTGAGTCCGGCAGGGCAGGGCATGGGCGCCAAACGCCAGGTGTCCGATGAGGTAGAGGAGAGCACGCCGGCTGCCCGCCGGTCTGCCATCGTTGGTTTTTGCTCCTGCAAAACCGGCATACATGCCATCCATGGTAATAAGCTGAGCGCACCGATAGTAGACCGCTGTAGGGGACGTCTGAATCGCGTGTTTCAGATCGACATCGACAAATCGGCAGGATTGCCGATTTGCACAGTCGAAGGCTGCCGCGAAGCAGTCGGGTACAGGGATGTATCCGATGAAACCTGCGCGGCCTGCGGCGGCGCGGTGCGGATCATGCCCAAGGTGGTCGCTGCGATCGTAGGGCAGGCTCTCGCCAGCATCGAGGACCCGGTGGTGGTTGGTAAGATCCAGGCGCATGCGGGGGAGGCGGAGCCGGGCGGTAAAGTGGTGCGGTTGCCGGGGCCGTGTGCGCCGCCGGACGGGTGGGGCTGACAAGGCGCGAGCAGGCATTCATGGATTCACACGGCCAGGCTGCCGGCCCGAGTTGGGTCGGGCAGGGTGGACTGCGGCCGGTGGGCCGGGCCACGGCTGTTGTGAAGAGACAAAGGCTGGCGAATACCGGTGGCAGGGGGCCGGGAGGGGCCGGGTGCTGGCCGGTTCGCGGGGATTCAGGGACAGAGATGCCAGTCAGACGTGCGGTTCCCGGGTGGATTCTCGCGAAATACGTGGGTTATGCTTCCTATACGCAACAACCTCGGCGTTTCGCTTCGCTATTATTGCGGGGTCAAATTCGAATGCCGCTGACTTAAGCCCAAATCCCGGTAAATAGTCACGGAATTGTTTAATGAAAATTCGGTGTTCTCGTGTGTTTCCGTGGCGCTAGGGACGTTATCAGCGATGACGCTCGCTTAGTAAGCGCCATTCGGGTCAAATTCCGATTATAGCTGACACAATTGCGAAAACCGGGACTGGGATCTGATCCCTGTTTTCCTGGCTATCCAGACGGGCAGACCGGTTTGACGATGCACGGGCCGCCATCATGCGTGCCGCCTAATTCCTGGCACATACCGCCATAATGGACGAATTTGAGAAACGGCGTTTTATCTATCATGTGCACCAGCTTCCTCTCCCATCCACACACACCGGCGATTCTCTCCAACGGTCCTAGGAATAGGTCATTGAATATGAGGCAGGGTGCATTAGGCGCACAAAGGCTTTGAACGTACCCGGCGGCCGGGACATGCACAGCGTATTCGTCAGGAAACCGGCATAACGGGTTTGGCTGTGCTCGGGAAGAGTCCGTGATCCAATTAGTGTTTTGTTTCAGACGCACCACGTAATTAACAAAAAAGCCTCGTCAGAAAAATACGTGGGTAGTCTTCGGTACAGGCAATGCGCCAAGCGCATGGTATAGAGCGATTTCAGCGGCACGATAGGTCCGAAAACCATAGGCTTTTCTGGTAGTCAGTTTTGCTTTGGTGTTAAAGCCCTCCACAATGCCGCTGGAAAACTGTTTCTTGGCTCTGAACCAGTTGAGCAGCAGAGGCCGATGCCGCCTCAACATTCGGGCCACCTTCTTCATCGGTTCAATCTTTGAGCGCATGGTCTTGGTGCACCATTTATCCAGAAACTGTCCTGCCCAGTACGGCGAAGTGTACGCCCAGAACAGTTGGAACTCTTCTTTCAGAAGATAGCTTCTGATCGATCTCAGATTGTACTGTAGAAGCTCTGACAATTTCGTATCCTGTGTCTCCGTCAGGTCTTCTGGTCTTTTGAGTAGCAGCCAGCGCGCTTTCGTCAGTATGGGTTCATAACCTTTCTGCTTCAGATCTTTCGCTTCACCAGCTCGAACCTCGTCAATCGCTTTACTCAGGTGGGCCATGATATGAAAACGATCCAGGAGGTTGATGGCATTGCCAGCCTTCCTGGCAATCACCTTCAGATACGGTTTCCACATATCACTGCAGACAAATTTCAGTGCCTCACTTCTGTCCTTGCCGAACCAGCGGAAGAACCTCAGCAACGTCCTGACCGTGCGCTTCTCACCGACCCACAGCAATCGCTTACAGTGGCTATCGATCTGGTATACCAGCGTCAAGTACCGGTGGCCTCGTTGCCAGGCAATCTCGTCAACGCCGATGGCCTTAACACCCGACAGGTCCTGGTGTTCCCGTCCCCAGGACACCGCCCGCTCCACCGAGCAGAACACATGGTCCCAGCTCGTACGGAACGCCTCGGCGACTTCTTTCCAACTCAGCCGATTTGCCCAACCGGCCAGAAACCACGCATAGGCTTCGGTCAACCTGTGTTTACCTGACACCCACGGCATCCGTTCTACCCGAACACCACAGCCTGGAAATCCACTCGGCGAGGCGCATAGCGAAAAAACACCTTATGCCCCCACATCGGGATAAATTCGAACAGCCGCTCCGGCGACCGATCGTACCCGGGCCTTTTATGGCCGCACCCACTGCATATTGGGCGGCTATTTGACCGAGGCTGGATCTCTACTTCCAGTGTCGGTACCGGTGCCCCTTCCACCAATCGCACGGCCCCGTACACAAATGATTTGAATTTCTGGACCCGATTGAGGATAGTCTTGGTCTGCATCCTGTTCCTTTCGCTCTGATTGATGGTTGCTCGATACTTCCATCTTCTCAGAGTCGGGGCAGGATGCTCTACCCTTCAATTTTCAGAAAACTATCTCTCCTGCTACCAATCCGCTATATTTTTACCCACTAATTTTTCCGAAGAGCCGAAATTTTGGTTCCGGCTATGCCGGGTTAGGATGTGGATTGTCAAGGAAAATGCACCAGGATCTCTTCAAAGAAACCGCCGGTGACCCCTATCAGAATCTCATGAGGGCCGGAGGCTGATCATGAGTCTGGACTTTAATACGCTGGATTTTATGCGCCAGAATCATCCGGCGTGGCGTCTGTTGAACTCACCCAACGCGCCACTTGTTGCGAGTTTCCTGCATCGGGCCTTTATCGATCCCAATGAGCGGATCATTGCTCAGGCTGACCTGGTGGAAAAATTAGAAGACGTGCTGTTTACCTTGCGTGAGCAGATGGGTGCTGAAAGTTACCCGAGATCGGCGCTGGAGTATCTGAATGACTGGGCCGGGAATGACAAGAGCTGGTTGCGCAAGTTCTACCGCCAGGGTTCAGATGAACCACATTTCGACCTGACACCGGCCACAGAGAAAGTCATCTCCTGGCTAAGCACTCTGACCGAGCGTACCTTTGTCGGTACCGAATCGCGCCTCCTGACACTGTTCGAATTGCTCAATCAGATTGATGCCGGCAGTGAGACAGATCCGGCGGTGCGGATTACCGAATTGCAGAAGCGTCGTGATGAAATCGATACCGAGATCGCCCGGATTCTTGAAGGGGACATGCCGCTGCTGGACGACACCGCGCTGAGGGACCGATTTCAACAGTTCTTGGCGATTTCACGGGAATTGCTCTCCGATTTTCGGGAAGTGGAGCATAATTTTCGGATGCTGGACCGGGACGTGCGCGAACGGATCGCGCTGTGGGAAGGCAGCAAGGGTGACTTGCTGGAGAAAGTCCTGGGCGAGCGCGATGCTATATCAGATTCTGACCAGGGACGTAGCTTTCGCGCATTCTGGGACTTCCTGATGTCCAGCGCACGGCAGGAGAAATTCAGCCACATGCTGGAACGGGTTTTGACTCTGCCGGCGGTTGCCGAACTCAACCCGGATAGCCGTGTCCGGCATGCACACTATGACTGGCTTGAGGCCGGTGAGTATACCCAGCGCACCGTTGCCCAGCTCTCGCAGCAACTGCGCCGTTTCCTCGACGACCAGACCTGGCTTGAAAATCGCCGCATTATGGAGATCCTGAAGGGCATCGAGAGCAAGGCGCTGAGTGTACGCGAGATACCGCCGCCCGGCGAGATTGCAGAAATCCCGGCTACCGGACTCGATATAGAACTACCGATGGAGCGACCGCTGTATAAACCGGCGCTGAAGGCGCAAATCACCGATCTCATCCTGGAAGCAGGTGAGGCGGATCTGGATGCCGCCGCGTTGTTCTCCCAGGTGATTGTCAACAAGGCAGAACTGTCCGCGCACATCCGCCGCGCCCTGCAGGGCGTTTCACAGGTCACCCTGCGCGAACTGTGCGAACGATGGCCTCTCCAACATGGGCTGGCCGAACTGGTTGCCTATCTTGAGTTATCGAGTAAGGATTTCAGTTGCACAATCGACGAAGCAGAGCAGGACAGCATCGTCTGGTGGGGCACGGGTCGCGACGGCGTGAAACAGCAGAGGCAGGCGCATTTTCCGCGCGTGATATTCATACGATGAACAGCGAACCGGAAAGCACGGCGCCGGTCGCTGCACAGGACCTCTCGTCACTGGTCATCCCTTTGCTCAAGGGAGTGATCTATCGCGATGAAGCTACCGCGCAAAACGCCGGCCAGTGGAGTGCGCTGCTCGATCTGCAGGCTCGGGTACGCGACTATGTGGCTGTGATGGGTCTCGAACTGGTGCTGGACGAGGCCGAAGGTTATGCCTTCCTGCGTGCGCGTCCGCACGAGGAGGACGATAACGCGGAAAAGCTGCCGCGCCTGGTGGCGCGCCGGCCCTTGTCGTTCCCCGTCAGCTTGCTGCTGGCACTGATGCGCAAGAAATTGGCGGAATTCGATGCCGGGGGAGGCCATGACGCGGCAGCTGGAAGGCTGGTGCTGTCGCGCGATGACGTCGTCGAGCTGATCCGCGTATTCCTGCCCGATGCCAGCAACGAGGTCCGCCTGATGGACCGGGTGGATCGGGATATCAACAAGATCGTCGAGCTGGGTTTCTTGCGCCGGTTGAAGCCGCAACCGGGGCAACCCCCGGCATTCGAGGTGCGCCGCATCCTGAAGGCCTTTGTCGATGCGCAATGGCTGGCCGAATTCGATGCGCGTCTGGCTGCCTATCAGGCAGAACTCGGTGAGACGGAATCCGTTGAGCAAGATGACTGAATCTCCCCGCACACTCGGTCTGGACTTTGTTGCCGATGACACCCTGGCGGGCTTTCGCCTGCAGCGACTGGAGGTCTACAATTGGGGTACCTTCGATGGTCGGGTCTGGACCCTGCAGGCCAACGGCAGCAATGCACTGCTGACAGGTGATATCGGCTCGGGCAAATCGACCCTGGTTGACGCAGTCACGACCCTGCTGGTGCCTTCTCAACGGGTCGCCTACAACAAGGCCGCCGGTGCCGACAGCCGGGAGCGCACGCTGAAGTCCTATGTGCTGGGCCACTACAAGACCGAACGCAGTGAAATCGGTAGTGCCGCCAGACCGGTGGCATTGCGCGATCACAACAGCTACTCGGTGGTCCTCGCTGTGTTCCACAATGCCGGCTACGACCAGACGGTGACGCTGGCGCAGGTGTTCTGGATCCGGGATCCACAGAGCCAGCCGGCCCGCTTCTATGTCGGCGCCGAACGGGACCTGACCATCGCCGGCGACTTTTCCGGCTTCGGCAGCGAGATCACCGCCTTGCGCAAGCGGTTGCGGGGGACGGGCGTCGAACTGTTCGACAGCTTCCCGCCCTACGGGGCCTGGTTCCGGCGCCGTTTCGGCATCGAGAACGAACAGGCTCTGGAGTTGTTCCATCAGACCGTGTCCATGAAGTCGGTGGGCAACCTGACCGGGTTCGTGCGCAACCATATGCTTGAGCCCTTCGAGGTGGCGCCCCGCATCAGCGCCCTGATTACCCATTTCGACGATCTCAATCGCGCCCATGAGGCGGTGCTCAAGGCCAAGCGGCAGATTGAACTGCTGACCCCGCTGGTGGCTGACTGTGACCGCCACGGGGACCTGACGGCTGACGCCGAGGCGCTGCGTGCCTGCCGCGAAGCGCTGCGGCCCTATTTTGCCGGACTCAAGCTCGAGCTGCTGGATAAACGCCTTACTCTGTTGGATGAGGAATTAAAGCGCCAGACCGGCCGTATCGATGAGCTTAACGATGCACGCAACACCCAACTGGCGAAGGCCCACGAGATCAGACAGAGCATCACCGAGAACGGGGGTGATCGGCTGGAACGACTGGCGGAGGAAATCCGCGTCAAGGGTATCGAGCGGGATGCGCGCAAAAAGAAAGCCGAGCGCTATGCAGAGCTGGTGCGCGCTGCCGGTGGTCGGCCGGCGGAGGACGAGGCCGGCTTCCAGGCGCAACGCAAACAATCCATCATCCAGTTGGAGCAGGTCGCAGAAGAGGAGGAGCGGCTGCAGAATGCCCGGACCGAACAGGAAGTCGAACTGCATCAGGGCCGGCAGCAACACGCCCAGGTGCGTGACGAACTCGACAGCCTGAAGGCCCGGCGCAGTAATATCCCCGCAGAGCAGATCCGCATGCGCGAGATGCTGTGTCAGGCCCTCGATCTATCCGATACCGAGCTACCCTTCGCCGGTGAGCTGCTGCAGGTGCGCGAGGATGAACGCGACTGGGAAGGGGCCGCCGAACGACTGCTGCGCAACTTTGGCCTCTCACTGCTGGTGCCGTATGCCCACTATCCACGGGTCGCGGAGTGGGTTGATCGCACTCATCTGCGGGGCCGCCTGGTATATTTCCGGGTGCGCGAGACCGCCCGTGTCGAATTGCCCACGCTGCACCCGGACTCGCTGGTGCGCAAACTGGCGATCAAGCCCGATTCGGGGTTTTACGACTGGCTGGAGCGGGAACTGGCGCACCGTTTCGATGTCGCCTGCTGTCAGACCGGCGCCCAGTTCAGGCGCGAGACCCGTGCCATCACCCGCATGGGCCAGATCAAGTTATCCGGTGAGCGGCACGAAAAGGATGACCGGCATCGTATCGATGACCGGCGCCGGTTTGTGCTGGGCTGGACCAATGCCGAGAAGATCGCCGCCCTGGAGGCCGAGCAGCGCCAGCTGGAGAGCCGGCTGGGCGAACTGGGCGCACGTATCGCTAAACTGCAAACCGATCAGAAGGTGCTGGATGAGCGGCGCAATATGCTGCTCAAGCTCGATGAATACCGCGACTTCCGGGAGCTTGACTGGCGCTCCCTGGCCGCCGAGCTTGCCCGGCTGGAAAAGGACCGGCAGGAGCTGGAGCGGGCCTCGGACCTGTTGAGGGAGCTGACCGGCCAGCTCAAGGCTGTGGAACAGGGCCTGGCGGAGACTGAAGCCGGGCTCGAGTCGAAGAAAAACGAGCGAGCCAGGACGGAGCAGAAACAGGAGGACGCCGAAGCCCTGCGAGAGCAGACCGGGGAACTGCTGGATGCCTCCGACCTGGCGCCCCATACCGCAAACTTCCCGCGCCTGGATGAGTTGCGCGGCGAGGCACTGGGGGAGCACCACCTGAGCGTGGAGTCCTGTGGCAACCGCGAGCGCGAGATGCGCGAGTGGTTGCAGGCGCACATCGATGCAAAAGACAAAAAGCTCAGGCACCTGGGCGAACGCATCGTCAAGGCCATGACCGAATACAGGGAAGCCTACCGGCTGGAGACGGCGGAGGTGGATGCCAGTATCGAAGCGGCCTTTGAATACCGCACCATGCTCGAGTCACTGCAGGTCGACGATCTGCCGCGATTCGAGGATCGCTTCAAGGAACTGCTCAATGAGAACACCATCCGTGAGGTGGCCAACTTCCAGTCGCAACTGGCCCGCGAGCGCGAGGAAATCAAGGAGCGTATCGCGCGCATCAACGACTCGCTGGCACAGATCGACTACAACACGGGGCGCTTTATCCGGCTCGAGGCGCAACCGAGTACGGATGCCGAGATTCGCGACTTCCAGAACGAATTGCGTGCCTGTACCGAGGGCACGCTTACCGGTTCCGAGGATGCCCAGTATTCGGAGGCCAAGTTCCTGCAGGTCAAGCACATCATCGAGCGTTTTCGCGGGCGCGAGGGCCAGACCGAAGCGGACCGTCGCTGGACGGCCAAGGTGACCGATGTCCGCAACGCCTTCAGCTTCGCGGCCAGTGAGCGCTGGCGCGAGGATGACAGCGAGCATGAGCATTATTCCGATTCGGGCGGGAAATCGGGTGGTCAGAAAGAGAAACTCGCCTACACCATTCTGGCCGCCAGCCTGGCCTACCAGTTCGGACTGGAATGGGGCGCGGTGCGCTCGCGTTCATTCCGCTTCGTGGTCATCGACGAGGCCTTCGGGCGCGGCTCGGATGAGTCCGCACAATACGGACTGCGGCTGTTCGCGCAGCTCAATCTGCAGCTGTTGATTGTTACGCCACTGCAGAAGATCCATATCATCGAACCGTTCGTCAATAGTGTCGGCTTTGTACACAACGAGGATGGCCGTGCCTCCATGCTACGCAACCTCACCATCGAGGAGTATCGAGAGGAGAAGGCGAGGGTCGTGCAGTGAGCTGGACTGGTCCCCGCGAGCTGCGCACGCAGTTGCAGCGCTTCTGGGATCGCGGTGAACTGCTTGCCGGGATGGTGAACGGTGAGTCGAACTTCCCCCGGCGACTGTCGTTGAAGAGACCGACATCCGCGCAAATGGTCGATGACTTCAACAGGGTGCGTGACTGGATTTCCGAACTGCGTGCGCTGCCGAACTATCGGGTGGAGATGCGCGAATTGCGTCACCGGGTGCTCGGTGTAAATGAGGTGCCTGCAGCGGTCTGGGTCGACACCCTGGATGATGCCCTGGCCATAGTGGGTAAGACCCGAGAGGCCAGGCGTTTCGCCAGACTGGCAGAGGCCACCCGGCAGCGGCAGCCGGCGCTGCTCGAATGGCTGGAGCGCAATCCGCTCAAGGCCCTGGCGTTGGCCGATGATTGGGATCGGCTGCTGGATGTCGTCGACTGGATCAGGCAGCATCCCCGCCCGGGCATATATCTACGCCAGATTGACATCCCCGGAGTGCACAGCAAATTCATCGAGGCATACCGGGGTGTTCTTCTGCAGTGGCTGGATCCGCTCCTGCCGCCAGAAGCGATCGACCGCAGTGCCAGCGGTGTCTCCGGGTTCGCCAGTCGTTACGGATTTCGCGTCAAGCCCCAGCGTATTCGTCTGCGCGCGCTGGATCCGGCGCATACACTGTTGCCCGGGGCAGGGGATGCGGATATTACCCTGGATGCCGAAAGCCTTGCCGCATTGTCACCGGCAGTTGCCCGGATTTTCATCACCGAGAACGAGATCAACTACCTGGCATACCCGTCGGTCCCCGACAGTCTGCTGATCTTCGGCGCCGGTTACGGTTTCGAGGCGCTGGCGCAGGCGGAATGGCTGGCTCGCTGTCAGGTGTTTTATTGGGGTGACATCGATACCCACGGTTTCGCGATCCTGGATCAGCTGCGCGCCTGTCTTCCCCATGCGCATTCCCTGTTGATGGACCGCGCCACGCTGCTGGCCTTCGAATCCCAGTGGGGCAGGGAGGAGAAACAGACAGATCGCGTGTTGTCTCGCCTGAACACGGAAGAGCGCGCATTGTACGATGATCTGAGAGAGAACAAACTGGGGCAGAATTTGCGTCTGGAGCAGGAACGTATCGGATTCGGCTGGGTGGAGAATGCCCTGGCTCAATATTGCCTCTAACAAATTCTACTGGTTGTGTGTCAGTAGCTGACTCTTGACATTATTCTCTGGCCCAATATCCCATGCTCATATACATGGCTCAGTAAGGAAATAAATTCCTGCCATTCAATGGGCAACTACTATCGTTCTTCAGGCGCCTTCCATGACTGAAATCGCTCGAGTGCATCGATGCTGCCGATCAGCTCGCGCGCGCGTCGCAGCCGTTCCATTGTGGGCAATCGTTCATCTTCAGGTAAATCTTCCAGTCTGTGCTCGGCATCAGCAAAGAATGCCTCGAGTCGTTTGGAGGTGGCCCACATTTCGATGATCTCGAGCAATTCCTCTCTGCTTTCCTTAAGGGCCTTTGCGGTGCGTCTCTCAGCTTCCTCACGTTTCCATTCCTCCATCTGGGTGATCCAGCGCTGGTGTTCAAGTTCGGCCTGGCGTTCGCCTTCTTCGACCAGGTGCGCAATGTCAACGGTCGCCTTTGTCAGATCGGGTACGATCGTTGGGATTCTGGTCGAGAGGTCACGCTTCTTCGCTTCCCGCCATTGTTGGATCCACTCGGCGCGCGGGTAGGGCGAATACGCCTGCAGGCACAGCCGGCCGGTCGGGAAATCGTGTGTGCTGGTCCAGCCCCTGTCCGCTAAATAACGGTCACGCCGTTTCGGGGTGTAGTCACTCAGGCGCACATACTCACCGTTGACATAGCGTGCCTCGACATTCTCGGATAGCTCCATAATGGTGAGGCCGATGGCTACGGTCCCGATATAGACGACCGTGCAGCGCTGCGGTGACCACAGATCATTGTAATAGCGATGCTTTTCCGGAACTTCCCGTTCATCGACCTCAGCCCTATGAAATCGCTCCGTATTCGGTGCGATGACGACCCGATGTCCGCGGGATTCCAATTCGAGAAACAACTGGTTAGCAAAGGACAGGGCTTTATCCAGTCCGGTTTTCGATACGGCCAGATCGACAAGCAGCCTTTTCGCAGGCTTGAGGTACCTGGTGGAATAGGACAGCCGGTCTGCCTCGTAGTGTGTTTTCGCATCGATGGTCAGCGGGTGCCGTTCCGGGAGGGGCTGGCGACGTTTGCGTGTTCTGCGTTGTGTCTTATCTGGCGGTTTCGGGAGCACCCGTGCGCGCTTCGGTAGCGTGCCATCGCGTGTCCACTCGAGCAGGTCGCCAGGCCGTGGTTCTGGCAAGGGTGGCTGCCTGGGCGCCTTGCCGACAGCCAGCTTCGCCCAATAGCCGCGGGCAGGCCTGGGCACGTTGAGCAGGGTACAGACCCGGGCCATGTAGCTCGATGAAACGCCGAACCGGGCCGCAACCCTGAGCATGGGCTCAGCCCATACAAGCTCGTACAGGGCCTCACGGGTTACTGTCGAATCGACTTGCGGTAGATCTGGAGGCGAGTGCTCACCGTCCTCCGGGGTTCATGATAATGGTCCAACAGCCGGTCTGCGCGCTGTGCTACGACGTTTCCGACCATGGTTTTCGAGTGCAGCCGCATTACTGTTGAGTCGCACAGAATCTTGAAACATATTTGCATCGAAGGACGATCCTATAACAAAGACCTATCTTCCTGAAACCTTGACGAAATGCATGATATGAAATGGGTTGCGTGTAAATGCAATTCTGGGTCAAATGAGCGCTCAATTCAACAAAAGGTAATTACAATGTCATATGGACGGACGTGACTGGCTCATCGAGATAGACAGTATTTGAGGCGGCCAGACTGTCCAACATGCCATGAATACTGTGTCAAAGGGGCTGTGGGGCTAGAACTCCTTCAACATGATAATTGCGGTTTCAGCGTTCCTGTGGTGTTTCGCTACAAGGCGTAGAGCGCAGGCAATGGCCTGAGTCCTTGTCAAGCACTGCAACGCGGTAGCGGGACACCACAGGAACGCCCGAAGGGTTGGTCTGTCAGCGCCCATGGCGGCGTTGCAGCTCTTGCTAAGGGCGAGGGCCATTACCTGCGAGCTGCGCCTTGCCCTGAGCGATGACAGACCAACTGAATCCGTAATTATCATGTTGAAGGAGTACTAGATAGTGTCAAGTATAGATGCCTTCGGAAACTGCTTCCGTAAACGCTTGGCAGCGTTTCCGAGTTCACCCGGCATTGACAGGCAGTGTTCAATTAGGATCGCGGCCGAACGTCTGAGCTTAACGCCTTTTCTAAAACAGGCGGTCCAGGCCGTGCGCCCTGCTTGCATCGGCGGCTGCATCGGCACGCCGCCAGCCGCCACCCAGAACGAAACAGAATTGCCATGGAAACTTTGAGGACGATTGCGCGTCATCGATACAACGTGCCAGGTCTTCATCCATAGACCGTTCCCCGACGCGGTCATCAACACGCGCAACGGCAGCCAGGGTTACCGGCAAGTCAGATTTGAGCGCCGATGCTATGGTTTTTACTGCGCGAAACCCATCCATTGCAATGGACCCGCGGTGCGCAGACGTATGATCGGATGCCGTATGAACCGTAAGCAAAACCTGGTCGGGCAGGCCTGATCTTCAATGTCAGCGAGGACGTCCTGTCCCATTAGATGGGCGTTATCGACCAGGAACAGCGTGGGCTTGTCATCCGGGGGCGCCAGATTCACATTTAGCACCTGAGGGTCGCCGAGACGCACAACGGACCAACCCTGCTGTGCAAAGGTATGGGTAGCCTGGTAGGCGCACACGGATTTGCCAGTGCCGGGATCACCGACAAGACGTGCAGAGAACGCCGATCGAAGGAGTCGAACAACGATATCGGCTTCAATAAGGCGAGGGCAGGACAACGCATCGCCAGGGCCAAGACCACGTCCTAGCAATGCTGGGCCAAGACCACGGCTATGGTCGTATGTAATAGGCCGCCACAGGGGGGCATAAGCGGGAGAAAGCCGCTGACCTTCGCCGATACACTTCTGGACGAGCGCAAGCATATTAGCAACATCCTGTCCGTGCGGCATAGCCTGAACGGATCGCAGGATGGCAGACATGTCTAAGGCCTGTTCCGGATAGAAGCGTTCAATGACAGAGGGATGCTCCGCGAGAAGGCTTTGTATATCCTCCCAGGCAAGCACATGTACCGTGAAACGGCCATTGCCGGCGCGGGCCACGGACAGTTTTCTTACGTGCTCCTGGAGGTGTGCGTCACGCAGAGCCGTCGTAGCAAAAGTCAGGTCTTTGATTGGTGGCGTGAAACCTTCGGCTTTAGCCACTTCGCTGTCTATCTCATCAGTGGTTAGAGAGCTACCGTACGCAGCGTCTTTGCCTTTGCATTGGATGCCGTGGAACACATTGCCAATTTTCCCTGGTTCACCAAAAATATCCACACCATGTTGGGATTGACCACGACGGCCGTTCTTTTGTGCAGCAGGGTCTTGCCAGATCGCCCGGAAAAGAACCAGGCACAGTTCTTCAAACAGTTCCCATGATTTTGGAGGCAGTATTTGCTTTTCTTGGAAATCCATACGGAGCGAAGCCTAGGAAAGGCATAAAACATGCCACATTAGCCCAACACTCTTGAATTGCACAGAACATTAAGCCCCATTTGCATCGAAGGTCGATCCGATAACGAAAATTTATCGGCTTAAAACATCGATGAAACGTATGCATAAGGTAGGTCACGTGCAAATGAAAACCTGGGTCAAATGGGCACGCGATTCAGCAAGCAATCTAACGCAAGTCCGTCCCAGGCTATATGGGATGTGATCTTGCTCTTAGGATCATTCTCTTCACTGCGGAGTTTGCATTCATATAATGCAATTCGATATCTGGATGTTGCGTTGCAAAAACCCGAAAGACTTCATCAGCAAATGCCTGTCCAATGCTCTCGACGTCTTTGAAATCGAATATCACGGTCTGAAAGCGGTCGATTCTTACCAATAAGCGCTTTGCTTGTGACCGTGAGACCAGTTTGTCATCTCCGTATTGAGCGAGCCGAACAGGGACAATTGTCTTGGTGAAACCAAAATTGTCTTCCGAAGTGAATTTGTCAAAAATCTTTTTCGTTGTCCTAGAGGTGTGATTGTTTAGTCTCATCCATACAGCAGTGCCTGATGAAAATCGTTCTCTCTCAAGAATCCAATCCTTATCTTCCGAAAACTTGTGCGAAAAATACACGCCGCCCGAGAGAATGTCGTACTCATCGAACATTCGTGAAGTAAAGAAAATCCCTTCTCCGGTATGATTTTCAGGATCGGTTGTCAATTTACCCTTTGCCAGCTCCAGTACTGCATGGCGCTCGTCAAGAAGGCCCAATTCACGTTGGATTTTCTTGAAAATACCTTCTCCATCATCCATGAGCAGCATTTCTGTTGTGGCCGCGGTTTTTTCGAGTGTTACGCTAATGCGAGCACCTCCTGAGTGATCAATCGCATTATTGAACATCTCGGTAAAACCGTAATGCCAGATGTCACTCACATTCTCAGGCATTGCGCCAAGCTGCGACCTTACGTCATTCCTCCACACTACATCCTCAGCAAGATCGCTTGAAATTACATAATCACCGGTCCATTTCTCAAGCGGTGCCAGACTATAAACCCGATTCCTTGTCTTTCCCTTTTCAGTAAGAGACCCCTGCTCAACCAGCATCTTTACATGCTTATTGATCGCCTGTCGTGTAACACCGAAACGCTCTACGGCCATCCGGGCGATATCGCCAGGATGCTTTTCTACATTGCGCAGGATATATTGGCGAATCTGTTCGCCACGGGTTCGGATGCGGGTCATTGGACTTTGTCAACCATATAGGCGTATATTGTCAACCACAGTTTGTGGATTGTCAACCGACAAGCGGTGCTGAAATGTTGGGAACTGCGAATTACTGCTTATGCAGCTATATCCAGCTGATAAGGGTTACGGCATGGATTTCGAGAGTATCGACAGTTTACATTTCGGGATTTTTACGGGACACAGTCCTGCGCGGTTATACGCTGTTATGCAATTCAGACAACGGACGCCCCAATTATTTGTATATTTAACAAAAGAATACAGGTCAAGCATGTACCTCATAATGCTGGGGTCGGTGGTTCAAGTCCACCCGTAGCCACCATTCAGATTCTGCATGTTATTAAACCGGCCTTGTACCGATATTTTTTTGATGGAAGTGCAGGGTAAGTGCGGTGGATACCAGGAAAACATCAGTTGCCGCAGTAAGTTGCCGCTATTAGCATGTCTTTACCCGATCGTTGCAAAAAACTGATATGCAAATGCAGAAATACAGAACTATTCTTGGACAAAACAAGCATGAAGCCTATGATTCTGGATCTCATCAACAATGAAGTCCAGAAACAGGGTGATAATATCGTTTCACAGCGTGTTTTATGCGTTGAAATCGCAGCTCCGATCAAAATTTATGCAACTGTCAGGTGTATTCTGCCCACTTATGCAGCGGCCTGATCAGGCTGCGACCGGCCACGTTTTACTGCCTTCATAGACCTGATAAGGCGTCTGCCGGTCCAGGCCCTGATGCCTGCGTTCCCGATTGTAGAACCGGAAATAGTTGCCAATACCCAGACGGGCTTCCGCAACCGTCTCATGCGCCTTGAGAACGCCGGTGAAGGCTTCACTGGTAAACTGGGCACCCTGATCGGTGTTGAGGATCCCGGGGGCTCCATAGCGACGTATAACTTCTTACAGCGCTTCCCCGCAGAAGTCCGCATCCATGGTGTTGGATACCCGCCAGGCCAGTACCTTGCGGCTGTACCGGTCCACGATCGCCACTACATATACAAAGCCATGGGCATTGGAACATAGCAGATGTCGGAGGCCCATACCTGGTTCGTACAGTCGATGTTCATGCCTCTGAGCAGAAAGTGGTAGATCTTGTGCCCCTTTCCGGGCCTACTGGTATTGGCTTTGGGTTAGAGGGCGGCAATCCGATTTGGCGCATCAGGCGCTGAACCCGCTTGCGGTTTACGGGAAACCCTCATCCTGCAGCCAGTCACGAATGCAGCGAGATCCGAAGAAAGGACGCTGGAGATGCATCTCATCGATGTGTCGCATCTGCCGCATATCCTCATCAGAAACCCCCGCCCTCTGGTAAAACACCGAGGAACGGTTGAGATCCAGCAACTGACAATGGCGAATCGCCGGCAATGAATGCATCCGACCAATCACTTCTTGCCGCGCGGGCCGTGAATCCTTTCCAGCCTTTGTTCTAAAAATCCCGTTCCATCGTCAGCTGACCGATCTTGGCATGCAGTTCATTGAGTTTGTGCTCGCCATCGCCCGGCAGATGGCTGCCCCGCTCGAATATCTGGCCCGCCTGCTCCAGCAACTTCCTCCGCCAGTCCTGGATCTGGTTCGGGTGCATCTTTGTTCTGACTGCGGCTATCTCTGCATTTCTCGCATGGAGAAGGGAGGATCTGCTTGATCGGCAGACCAGCGTCAAATCAATAAAAGATGTTTCCTGAAAAAATTTCGAATATCTGGTCAGTGAGGCATATCGCCGGAAAGGATACTTGGTGCAGGAGAATGGTGGTGTTGGTTCTGATGGCGGCATCGGCATGTCAGGCATGATATGAGGGTTTGTTATCTTACAGCAGGATCAGAATAATCCTACATACACTCTGCCCAGGTTATTGGGTACTACCCCTGTACCCGGGTGATCATGTCAGTGAATCGACCGAGTCAGCAGTTGGGGAATGTTGGGAGAGTGGGGGCTCAATTTATGTGGTGTGATCATATCAGGGAGGAAAACCGCAAAGGACTACGGTTTTGGCCTCACCCGGCATTCAAATGCTTGCGCGGTATCAATCCGTTGCTAAACAGTTGGTTTAGTGCGTCAACAACCTGCGGGTCGAATTGAACACCCTTGTACTGGTTTATCTGCTTAACAGCTTTACGCATCCCCAGACTGGGGCGGTATGGCCGATGTGACGAAATGGCGTCAAGCACGTCGGCAACCGCAAGGATGCGTGCCTCAAGGATGATCTCTTCACCGTGAAGCCCGTCCGGATAGCCGCTGCCATCGAATCTTTCATGGTGTTGGCGGACCATATCCGCTATTGGCCAGGGGAAACTGATCACCTTGAGTATCTCGTAGCCGACTGTAGTGTGATTCCGGATGATCTCGAGTTCGGCTGGGTGCAGTTTGCCGGGACGATTCAGGATCTCGGCAGGAACACAGACCTTGCCGATGTCGTGAACCTGTGCGCCCAGTTCAATACCGCTGATGCGTTCATCCGCCAGTCCCATCTCACGGGCAATTGAGGTCGATATTTCAGCAACATTTTGCTGATGTCCCGCGGTGTATGGGTCGCGCTTTTCTATCAATGTTGTTATGGCCTTGATGGACTCAATGAGACTCCTGTTTAGTCGTACGGCGGCATCCTCTCGTTCCTGGGCAATATTCCGTCGGTCACTGATATCGGTTGCTATGCCGATGAACCGGCTAACATCGCCTCCATCGTCCAGTACCTTGCGGGTACGGACCTCGAGCCAGACATATTTCCGGGTCTCTTTATGCAGCATTCTGCATTCAAACATCACGTCCTGACGGTTGGTGATGGCGCGTTTGAACTCGGTCTGCACATGTTTTTGATCGTCCTCATGCACGATTGTGAACCAAAACGTGGGCTCTTGTACAAACTGTTTAGGTTTGTAGCCAAGGATGCGTTGCAAAGCCGAGCTGACATAAAGAGGTGCAAGTGAGACCGGGTCAAGATCGAACAGAATATCCGGCATAGTATCCGTAATATAACGCATATATTTGTCAGCATCGCGCAGGTCGGTATCTAGCTGTTGGTATTCATGTGTGCTGCTTTGTTGGTCAATAACCTCAGCAAATGTATGGACACTAAACCGATAACTCTTATGTTCATCGAATACGGCAAAATTCCGGTTAATAATGGCGCGCCCGTCCTCAAGTACCACCTTGTCCTCGGTCTTGTGCTCATGCAGAGTGCGCAGGCATCCCGGCAGCGGGCCGGGCAGGCGCGGGAAAACATCCCAGTAATGCTTTCCGATCACTTCCTTAACGGACATGCCGGCTTCCTGTGCGTATGCTTTGTTGGCGCGCAGGATGCGGAAATCGCAATCATGCAGGAATATGGGTTCTGGAAGAATATCAATAGCTTGTTGCCACTGCCGTGCGGCATTGAGAATGGCGCTGTGACTGTGATCGATAATCGCCTCATGAGAGGTCTTGCCCCGGTTGCTTTTGTGGGAACACGACTCGCCACAAGCAGTGAAATTTTTGGGCTTTAACGACATTTCCACATACCGAGCAGATGCGAACTCCGGATCTATTGCAAAAATAAACGAATTTCTTATCGAGGGCTATCTAATTACCCAGCGGCATATCAACACGAAACTTGAATCGATTCTGCAAGTCCTTTGGGATTACTAGCCTGGGCCAGGCCCTCAACCAATGTATGTTCTGACTTCTTGATGGTTGGTGATCTTGATCCGATGGCGGCGGGTACCGGCGGCCGGATTATGGTGAATCAGTGACAGGGATGTATGTATGATGCCGGCTTCGGGTCGATTCGCTGGATTCGCACGAAATAGATGGGTTATGCTTTCTGAACACCAGCAACAAACGAACCTGGCTGGCGCAGACTGACGGGCAAACCGGCATCTAATTTTTGCGTCAAGGTCGGCCACGGTTCGTGCTCCAGCGGCAGGTAATCTGCCTGTTGGCGTGCAAAGTTTGCCGGACTACCAGGCCCCGCTGAACGGACAGGTATATTTTTCAGAAACCCACAGACAACAGGATTGAGAATCATGCTTGGTGAGATACACGATATTCTTCACGAGTTCCAGAACCATGAGGAGACCATCAAGAATCTCCACGAGAATAACCCCGAGTTTGCCGAGATGATGGACCGTCACGACAGGTTGGACAGCGAGATCAGGGAGCTGGAAGAAAGCGGACTGCCCACTTCCGATATCCACATTGAAGAGTTGAAAAAGCAGCGGGCACTGCTCAAAGACAAGATCTACCATATCCTGCGCCACACCTGATACCAACTCATCTCCGGGCAGTAGGGTGCGCCGTGCGCACCATAAAGTATGGAAAGGTAATCCCGGTGCGCACGGCACATCCTACTGCCGCCCCACCGACTCCCTGCCACGACCGCAATCGGCGGATTCGCACGGCATACGCCAGAATCTACTGGTCAATAACAATCCAGTGGCGACTCCTGCGATGAGCATCAGATCGTTCCACAGGCTGTTCGGTGTCATCGGCGGGATCAGCCGTAACAGCAAGGTATCGTTTCCTCCCGGGATCAGTGCGCCGCCGATGCCGAGGATCAGTGCGGTTGCGGCGGGGCTGAATCTTTGTACGTCCGCAGACGTTTCATTTCAGTACGGCTTCGCCAGAGCCGGGAAGCTCCAGCAGTGCACACACAGCCAGTGCCAGCATCAGTGGGGGCAGCCACCACGCTGAGCGCGTGACCGGAATCGCCGCTATTGGCAAGGTCATATCCGGCGGTAGCAGGTACCACAGGAAGCTGCCACCAAGGAAACCACCCAGGCTGGCGAGCATCCGCCAGTCACCGTCCGCCAGGCGTTGCAGGGTGGAAAAAGAGCAGCCCCGATTCAGGGCAGCGCCCAGTCCGAACAGCAGACCGCCGAGCAGCCCCGTCCAGAGCGGTCCCTTTGGCACGGGTGCGGGGAAATGTTCCGGGAAAAAATAACTGGCGGGGGCAGTCAGCAACATCGCCCAGAGCACTGCACGTGCGAAGGCACTGAACATGATGAAGCGCCGTGCCTCCAGGACATACGCAACAGCCCGAACCGTGCACAGGCTCGCCCGGTGCGAGGCATAGCCCAGCAAGGGCACCACTGGCACCACCCACAATATCCAAAGACCGGAGTTCATGAATTCAGGCTTCCAGGTTGTCGGTCAGATCGAATCGCCCCGGCTTTACCGGAGACTCCATTTCTTGAGAGGATGGAGTTATGAATACATCAAAACACTATTCCCCGGAAGTCCGGGAACGGTCCGTACGTCTGGTACGGGAGGCGCAGCAGGATCACAGCTCGCAGTGGGCGGCGATAGTGTCAATATCATCCAAGATCGGTTGTACGCATGAGACACTCCGGCGGTGGGTTCGCCAGACGGAGATGGATCGTAGTGAACGAGCGGGTCAGAAGACCGACGAGAAGGCACTTCTGAAGCAGGAGAATGAGATTCTGCGCAAGGCATCAGCTTTTTTCGCCCAGGCGGAGCTCGACCGCGGACGGAAGTGATGGTGTCGTTCATCGACGAACACCGGGAGGTGCACGGGGTCGAGTCGATTTGCAGGCAATTGCCAATCGCCCCTTCAACGTATTACGAGTCAAAGCGCGGCAGGCTGACCCATCCAGGCTGCCACCCAGAGCAAAGCGGGATGCGGGCTCGGCAATCGATAACGTTACAGATCCGTTATGTACCAGGAGTAAAGTGAGAGGAGGGAATGGAATTTAATCCCTCCGTCCCTTTACTCCCTTACTCTAAACGAGGGAGGTCATGCATTCTCCTACTTGAAGGTAGACAATTCTGTGCCATGCTTAATCTGCAGGCAACCGGAGAACCCCCATGAATCGATACATCACACGTTTACCTCCCCGCTTTCTCATACAGTTTTTTGCATTGTTCGCAGGCATGTTCCTGATGACTCTGCATGTGTCCGCCGCTGCGCCGGGACGCAGCATCCAGGTGCAGCTGGGAGACTACCGCTTTACGCCGGATACCATCACGGTACAGTCCGGAGAAACCGTTCGTCTTGAACTCACCAATACCGACAAGCTGACACCGCATAACTTAACCTTGAAGTCTGAATCAGCCGGACTGGATGTGGATGTCGATGTCCGCGCCGGCAAGACCGAAGTCCTGGATATTACGCCGCTGGCTCCCGGGTCCTATGAGTTTTATTGCAACAAGAAGTTGCTTTTCCTGAAGAGTCATCGGGACCATGGGATGAAAGGGACGCTGATTGTGGTACCGGCCGGTCCGGGCTAGGTCATGCGTGTTTTGCTGGTAGGGAAAACCGCTAGCGGAGACCAGCCCCGGCATTTCCGCTGTGCCTGACCTGTGTGGCCAGGGCGGGACAACGACTGGCGCCTCACGACAGTTGAATAACCTGGAGAGCAGCACGAGCGCAATCCGGATCGGTGTGTCAGGCATGTGAGGTTTGCCTTTGAGCACGTGGAACATGGCCGCTTGTTTGCGCAGGAAGGGTTTCCCGGCAGCGAGATCGCTCTGCGGACGCCGGGTAGGCCGGAAGAAGCTGGCTAGGTCGCCGAGCGGTGTGATTATCGTTTTGACACCTTCCATGATGGGCAGTATCTTGCCGTAACATGAAAGGCTGTGCGATTCGAAGGTAACTGCATCCATAAGAATCAACAAGATTCAATGTTTGCAGACGACAGCGGCCAGGGGCGGGATCAAGTCTCATAGATTTTGAAAATATCGTTTTAACAGGCGATCAGGCAATGCTTTGACGGACCAGACATGATTCCGATATGCAGGGCGCTGCCGACTTTGATACGCGTGGCTGTGGTACCGGCAGATCCCGGGTTATTCGACCACATGTGTAGACATGCCCCAGAGTGGGAACACTCTGGCGTGACCGACCCGATGTGACACGATGAAGTGGTGATAACAGGGAACCATGGATGACTCACCAGAATCCGGTTGATGATGCCGCGTTGCTTGTCCGGTTACGATCAGGCGAGAAAGCTGCCTTTGAGGAACTGGTAAGGCAGCATCATGGCGCCATGATGCGGGCGGCGGCGGCGATTATCGGTGATGCACAGGCCGAGGAGGCGGTGCAGGAGGCATGGCTGGCGGCAATCCGTCATTTGCACGATTTTGAAGGGCGTTCGTCCCTGAAAACCTGGCTCTTCAGCATTGTGATCAATGAAGCCCGCGGGCGCCTGCGAAAGACAAAGCGCGAAGTGCTGATTGATGATCAGGATTCAAGGAATGAAGGACTGTTTGATCCGGGTCGTTTTCTTTGTGATGGCCACTGGGCGCATGAGCCGGCACTCTGGCATGACCAGTCACCGGAAGCCCTGCTGAGCCATGAGGATTTTCTCCACTGTCTTGGAAAACTTCTCGACACGCTGCCGGATATCCAGCGCAGTGTGCTGACCCTGCGTGATTACCAGGGCCTGGAAGTGGAAACTATCTGTAACATTCTCTCCGTCAGTGCATCCAATATGAGGGTATTACTGCATCGTGCCCGCGCAAAGGTGTACACGATGGTGGATCTTTATGAGGAGACTGGTACATGCTGACGTGCCGCGAACTGGTGCAGACACGGGCCAGCGACTATCTCGACAGTCAGCTGAACTGGCGCCAGCGTGCCAGCGTCCGTTTTCACCTGCTGATCTGCGATCATTGTCGCCGTTTTATACGGCAACTGGACCTGGTGCGCAGGGTGCTGGCACGCGAGCCCGAAGCGCCGGTATCGGAAGCGGAACTCAAGGCACTTGCCGAACGCCTGCATCGCCAGCATCAGCAGCAGGCCGGTCATCGGCACAAATAATTTTCTGTAACCACTGTAACATTTCCGTTTCCGGTGCATCAGATACGTGTGGAGGCTGTAGAACCGCCACACTTCAACCTCAATTATCATCAAGACAGGAGACTCATCGTGAATACATCCATCAAGAACCGCCCTCTCACAGGCAAAGTGGGCAAACTGGCCCTGGCGGCATCCGCTGCCGCATTGTTTGCAGGTGCCATGGCAACACCGGTATTTGCCGACGAGGCAAAGGACAGTATGTCCGTCAAATGTCAGGGCATCAATGCTTGCAAGGGCCAGTCCAAGTGCAAGACCGCTGCCAATGCCTGTGCCGGCCAGAATTCCTGCAAGGGGATGGGCTGGCTGCTGTCACCCTCTGCGGAAGAATGCACGAAGCAGGGCGGCACGGTAATCAAGTAACGTTATGGTTCAATTGTGAGGGCACGGCGTGCCGTGCCCTTGCAGCTGAACATGGTTGGCTTACGTACACAGGAGCAGGGTTACATGGCAGATTTGACAGGATTTGGTCTCGGCCTGCGACCGGATCATTATACGGATTTCGTCGCTGTGCACCAGGCGGTGGATTGGCTGGAAATCCTTTCCGACAATTATCTGGTACCGGGCGGAAAGCCGCTCTATTACCTTGAACGTATTCGTCGGGATTATCCTCTGGCCATGCATGGCGTGGCGATGAACCTGGGCTCCTGCGACCGGCTGGACCTGGATTATCTGCAGGATATCAAGCAACTGGCGGATCGCGTCGAGCCGGCCATTATTTCCGATCATATCTGCTGGACCGGTGTGGCCGGGACGCGTCTGCATGATCTGCTGCCACTACCCTACACCGAAGAGTCCATTCGGCATGTGGTGAACCGTATCCGGCAGGTACAGGATTTTCTCGGACGCCGTCTGACGATCGAGAACGTTTCCGCCTATGTGCAGGCCGAAGCGCCAATGCCGGAATGGGAATTCGTCAACGCCATCGCCGATGAAGCCGATTGCGATCTGCTTGTCGACATCAACAACATTTATGTTTCCGGCCGCAATCACCGGTTCGATCCGTGGCGTTACCTGCAGGCGCTACCGCCGGCACGCGTGCGCCAGTTTCATCTCGCCGGGCATACCGACTGTGGAGACTATTGTATCGATACCCATGATCATCCGGTTTGCGATGCGGTCTGGCAGCTGTATCGAACTGCCGTGAAGTTATTTCCCGATGTACCGGTGATGATCGAACGTGATGACCGAATTCCGCCCCTGGCCGAGCTGGTGGAAGAACTGGCATATGCCCGCGGCGTGGCGGCGGATTCCGGTAGCGGTCTGGATGAAAGCCCGCGGGACAAGCGCTATGCAAGTTGCTGAGCACAGTAGTAGTGAAGTGCGGTTGCATGACTGGCAGTCCGCGCTACAGGCATGTATTGTTGATCCGCAACGGGATCGTAATCAGGTCCGCGCCTGGTTGCAGGCCGGTTCGGTTGACTGCGTCACCCAGTTGGACGTCTACGCCAATGCCTATGTCCTGCGCCTGATAGAAGCCCTGCGCTGCAATTACCCAGCGATCTGCCATGCATTGGGTGATGACGATTTTGCCGTCATGGCAAAAAGCTATATCGAGCAACATCCGTCCGTTCATGCATCGATCCGCTGGTTCGGTGATGCTCTCTCGGTGTTTCTGCGAGACCGGCAGCCGTATTCCCAGGTGCCGGTGTTAAGTGAACTGGCATCCTTTGAATGGGCGATTCGTCATACCATCGACGCGGCCGACGCAGATCGCCTGACTGTAGAAAACCTGCTGTCTGTTCCGGCGGAAACCTGGGGTGAATTGCAGTTTGACCTGCACCCCTCTGTAACTCTCCTTTCCCTGCAGTGGAATGCACCACAGCTCTGGCATGCATTGACCGATGATGCGGAATCCCTGTCCGGTGAACCGGTCGCACCGCTCAGACAACCGATGCACTGGCTGATATATCGCAAACCGGATCTGGTCAGTGGCTGGCACAGTCTGTCAGACACTGAAAAGGAGGCACTGGATCGTTTGCGACATGGCGCAAATTTTGGGGGCATCTGTGAATGCATCGCGAGGCACGACAACCGTGATGCGGCCAGGCATGCGGCTGGATTACTGCGTCTATGGGTGGAGCAGGGTGTACTGATTCACCGCTAAACCATTTGTGTACGCTTTAGTAATTTAATGGGTAACTCATATTATGAAATCGATGTTATTAGGCATTCACACCGCCTGGAAACAATTTGAACAACTCGTGCTGGGTCGGCTTGCCCCGGTGGTGGACCTTGCGGCACGACTGTATCTCGCCAAGGTGTTTTTCTGGAGCGGCTTGAACAAGATCCAGGACTGGGATTCCACCCTGTATCTGTTTCGGGAAGAATATCACGTCCCTTTGCTGTCGCCGGATGTCGCTGCCGTCATGGGGACCGGCGGGGAACTGGGATTTTCGGTATTGCTCGCCATTGGCTTGTGGACGCGATTTTCCGCCTGTGGCCTGCTGGTGCTCAATCTCGTGGCTGTCTATTCCTATTACGATTCCCTGAAAGATTCACCAGCCGCACTGCAGGATCACCTGGAATGGGGAATCCTGCTTTCCCTGCTCATTGTCAGCAAGGTAAGGCAGCTGACTGTCGATCATCTGCTGATTCACCATTTTCTGCCGTCACCGGCGAAAACGTAGAGGTGATTTGCCGGGCCATGGAGCAGGCTTGCCAGACATTGATGCCCCAGCACGCTGATCTCTCATTCCGCCATGTTTAACCCGCTGCCATGCTTGGGGGTTGATACGAACTCCAGTTTATCCAGCAGGGCTCTGGCCACTTCAGGGTAAACGTTTTGTAGAGCGAGGCGCCTGTATACGTATTGAGATTATCCATCACCATCCAGTTTGCGTGAATGCTCCCGAGTGCGCTTGCGTCTCTCAAGCGCCGCGTGCAAGCCTTCCGTCACACGGCGCCCGCGTATCTGTTCAACGGTTCGTCTGGAAAAGCCAACCTGTTCGGCGGCTTCCCGGTCGACCAAGCCGGGCCCGTACTCCCCATCATCCGCCAAGAGCAATACTTGGGCATGCCGCCGTCGGTAGGCCGCTTCGCAACCCCGATTCACCTGGCCTTCCAGCTAATCGCGTTCTTCAAGCGTCAAACGAACCGCAAAGCGCTTTTTCACATTATGCTCCTCAACAGGTTAATATCGCCTATTGAGAAACCAGTTTAATATCCTTGGTTATCTGATTGAAGGTCTGCTAGGCGTGCTTTTCGGTACCGGGGTCATTTCCCTGCTCTTGCCGGGTGCGTATATCCTGCACCAGGCCGATGCCAATTGCGGCTATTCGCTTGCCGGTAGCCTGCTGTATCTGGTCGGAACTGTGGGGATCACCCTGGCCGCGAACGTACCATGCAATGATGCGCTGGCCCGCCTCGATCCGGACGATGTACAGGTTCGGGAATGCCGGACGGACTATGTCCGTGGATGGACGCTGCGGAACCATGTGCGCACCACGGCCGGCTTGACGGCAGTGCTGACCTTCACCCTGGCGCTTTGTTGATGTGAGTGCTTGCCAATGGTGGGATATTCCACGCATGATTGGCACAGGAAATCGATTCCCATGTCAAGAAAACTAATCATCACTTTAGCCATCCTGATCATCCTGATCGGCCTGCCGGTTGCCATCAAGCTGCGCCAGTTCAGCGTCATGGGTACAGCCTCGACGGCCATGCCGCCCGAAACGGTCACTGCGGACACCGCCCGGAAGCAATCGTGGCCAGATACGGTCACAGCCGTCGGGTCGCTGGCCGCCGTGCAGGGCGTTATGGTCGGCGCGGAACTGGGCGGCAAGGTCGTCGGGATCGATTTCGAATCGGGCGATCGCGTCGCGGCCGGCGATATCCTGGTTCGGCTGGATGCCGCCACGGAAGAGGCGCAGCTGCGATCTGCCGAGGCGGCAGTGGCACTGGCCCGTCTCACTCTCGAACGCACCCGGGAACTGCTTACAGGGAAAAATGCATCCAAGGCCGAGTTCGATACAGCCAATGCCCGGTTCAAGCAGGCAACCGCCGATGCGGACAATATCCGCGCGGCCATTGCCAAGAAAACGATTCGTGCGCCTTTTGCAGGTCGTCTCGGCCTGCGCCTGGTCAATCTGGGCCAGATCCTCAAGGAAGGCGATCCCATCGCGACGCTGCAGACACTCGACCCGATCTATGTGAATTTCTCGGTTCCCCAGCAGCTTAACCCGGTGCTGGCGAAGGGTATCCGCGTGCGTGTGACCACCGATGCGGCGCCACACGAGACCTTCGAGGGTGCGATCAATGCAGTTAATCCGGAAGTCGATGCCATGACACGCAATGTTCGCGTACAGGCGCTGATCTCCAATGCAGGGGAGAAGCTGCGCGCGGGCATGTTCACCAATATCGAGATCGTGCTGCCTGAGCAACAGGAAGTCCTCGCGATTCCCGCGACCTCGGTATTGTATGCGCCCTATGGCGATACCGTGTTCGTCATCGACGCACAACGGGACAAGCAGACCGGCGCGGAGCAACAGGTTCTGCGACAGCAGATTATCCGGCTTGGCGAGACACGCGGTGACTTTGTTTCAGTCACCAAAGGCCTGAATGCCGGTGAGCAGGTCGTGACCAGCGGTGTGTTCAAGCTGCGGCCGGGTATGGTCGTGGTGATCGACAATACCCTGGCGCCGGATGCACGGCTCGCACCCGCACCCGCCAATGAGTGAGCAGGCCGGACAGGGCGCATACGGCAACCGCGATGCCATCATTCACTGACCTATTCATCCGCCGTCCGGTACTGGCGATAGTTGTCAATCTCCTCATCGTCATCGCCGGCCTGCAGGCCTGGCATTCGCTCAATATCCGCCAGTACCCCCGCAGCGAGAACTCCACTGTCAGCATTTCGACCGTCTATGTCGGTGCCAGCGCTGAATTGGTGCGCGGTTTCATTACCACACCGCTGGAGCAGGCCATCGCTGCCGCCGACGGCATCGAGTATGTGCAATCCAAAAGTCTGCAGGGCTTCTCCCTCATCAACGCCCGCCTCAAGCTGAATTACGAACCGACCAAGGCGCTTGCCGATATCACGGCCAAGGTGAATCAGGTGCGCAACGATCTACCGCCCGAGGCCGAAGTCCCCTCGATCAGCGTGCAATCCGCGGATACGCAATATGCGTCCGCCTATCTCAGTTTCGCCTCCGATCTCCTCACGCAGGCGGAGATCACCGATTATCTCACGCGCGTCGTGCAACCGCGGCTGGCGGCGGTCGCCGGCGTGCAGCGCGCCGATATACTTGGCGCGCGCACCTTCGCTATGCGCATCTGGCTCAAGCCCGACAGAATGGCTGCCTTCCATATCAGCCCGTCCCGGGTAAGACAGGTGCTCGCTGCCAACAACTTTCTTGCGGCCGTCGGCACCACGAAGGGTTCGCTCGTCCAGGTCAACCTGACGGCCAACACCGATCTCAATTCGGTAGAGGACTTCAAACGGATGGTGATATACCAGAGTGACGATACGATCGTACGCCTGGAGGATATTGCCGACGTCGTGCTCGGCGCGGAGGATTATGATACCTCGGTCAGGTATTCGGGCCAGACCGCTGTCTTCATGGGTATCTTTCCGCTGCCCAACGCCAATACCATCGATGTCATCAGCCGGGTCCGTACCGAGCTCGATGCCATCAAGCGTGATGTGCCGACGGGCCTCGATGTCAACATCGGCTACGATGCATCCGAATACATCTCCAACGCTATCCACGAGGTCACCAAGACACTGGGTGATACCCTGCTGATCGTTATCATCGTCATCTACCTGTTTCTCGGGTCGATGCGCTCGGCGCTCATACCGATGATTGCGATACCTGTTTCACTCATCGGCGGCATTTTCCTAATGCAGTCCTTCGGATTCACACTGAACCTGCTCACACTGCTTGCTATCGTGCTCTCCGTCGGACTGGTGGTCGACGATGCCATCGTGGTCGTAGAGAACGTCGAACGCCATCTGCGCGAAGGTCGCGGCAGGCGGGAAGCCGCACTGCTCGGGGCGCGCGAGCTCCTGGGTCCGATCATCGCCATGACAATAACGCTCGCGGCGGTCTACACACCCATCGGCCTGCAAGGCGGGCTCACAGGTGCATTGTTTCGCGAATTCGCGCTGACCCTGGCCGGGACGGTGACTATTTCAGGCATAGTTGCACTTACGCTTTCGCCGGTGATGTCGGCAAACATGCTGCGCAGCGCGGATGCAGAAGAGCGCGGTTTCACCGGCTGGATCAACCACCATTTCGACCGGCTGCGCTCGGCATATGGTCGAGTGCTCGAGCGCACCCTGCAGTCGCGACCCTATGTCTATGCCGTCTGGGCAGCGGTATTCCTGGCCGCGTTCCCGATGTACAGCATGTCGCCGAAGGAACTTGCGCCGAGCGAGGATCAACGCGTACTGTTCGGCATCATCAATGCGGCGGCGAATGCCACCGCGGATCAGAAGACGTTCTTCGGCCGTGCGGCCGAACAGGCCTTTCTCGAGACGCCCGAAGTGGACCTGACGTTCCAGATCCTGTTTGCACCTGCCACTGCATCCCTTTACGACACGGATGGATTTTCCGGCATGGTGGTAAAGCCGTGGCATAATCCTCGCCAGCGCACCGTGTTCGAGATTCAGCCTGAGGTGCAGGCCAGGCTCTCCCGCATTCCGGGTTTCCAGATCTTCGTGACAACCCCGCCCGCGCTTCCTGGTGGCAGCAACTTCCCGGTCGAATTCATTATCGCTTCCACCGCCGACTTCAAACGCCTGCTCGAATTCGCCCAGCAGATTCAGGCCAAGGCGATGCAGAGCGGCATGTTTTTCTTCCCGCCGCAGATAGATCTCAAGTACGATCAGCCGCAGGCTGAAGTCGTCATCGACCGTGACAAGGTTGCCGCGCTCGGCCTGGACCTGTCCCGGGTTGGTTCCGATCTAGCGGCGGCCGTCGGCGGCGACTACGTCAACCGATTCAATATAGCCGGGCGCAGCTACAAGGTCATACCGCAGATCGTCCGTGCGCAGCGCCTCAATCCGGATCAGATCACCGGCATCTACATCGACGGACCACAGGGAGAGCCCATTTCGCTGAGTACGGTCGCGCAGATAGAGAACTCGACGGTGCCGCGTTCCCTGAACCGCTTCCAGCAGCTCAATGCGGTAAAGCTTTCCGGTCTCACCAATCGCACGCTGGATGAGGCGCTTGAGGTCCTGGAGGACGCGGCCCGCGAGATCCTGCCGCCGGGCTATTCAATCGACTATACCGGCGAATCACGTCAGCTCCGTCACGAGGGCAACAAGTTCCTGCCGTCCTTCGTGCTCGCGATCGTCATGATTTTCCTGGCCCTCGCGGTGCAGTTCAATTCGTTCCGCGATCCATGCATCATCCTGTTCGGCTCGGTACCTCTGGCGATGTTCGGCGCCCTGCTGTTCACGTTCCTGAAAATTCCGAATCCCAATATTCCGTTCTGGACCAGCGGGTGGACGACCACGCTCAATATCTACGCACAGGTCGGCCTGGTCACGCTGGTGGGACTGATCGCCAAGAACGGCATCCTGATCGTCGAATTCGCCAACAAGCTCCAGGAGCAGGGGAAGGCCAAGCACGATGCGGTGCGGCTTGCGGCAATGACCCGCCTGCGCCCCGTGCTGATGACCAGCATCGCCACAGTGGCCGGGCACTTCCCGCTCACACTGGTCACCGGTGCAGGCGCGGCTGCCCGCAATTCGATCGGTCTGGTGCTGGTCGGCGGGATGACCATCGGTACTGTATTCACGCTGTTCGTATTGCCCTCGATCTACCTGCTGCTCGCAAAGGATCACCGTAAAGACGGCACGCCAGTGTCCGACTGATGCCGGGTTGGCAGCCGGGCTGGTGTCCGGACAGCAGCAGTCCGTGCGTTATTCATTATTCGCTGGTTCGTCCTGTACAGGTAGGACCGGCGCCCCCGCCGGGAACGAACCTGTTTTCCGGTTCCGATCCGTTCCCCGCGGGGCGCGGGTCCTACATGTACCAACCAGTGCCGGATTTCCGTCTTTGGTTCAAAGTCCACAGAGTGCGTGGTGCATAGTCACCATGGGCATGCCGCAGTGCCGTTACGTCATGTGCAACTGACTGAAATAACATATGAATCCGATGATGGCATAGGTGATGCAACAAGGGGATTGAGAGTCCCTGAAGGCAGGGACTGCAACATACAAGGAGGCAGCCATGAATAGACCTGCTTTAAAATATGCACTTGCCGTCATCATAGCCATAGGTGCAATCGGCGCGGTGGGTGCCCAAACCTACTATACCCATGAACTTGCGCAACGTATCACCGATCGACCGGATTCCGACCCGTTCTATACGCCGCCGGTATCGTCCCTTAGACAGTGGGACCCTTGGTCCGATATGCAACGCATGCAGGCACAGATCGATCGGGTATTCGGCCGATACTTCGACACGTTGCCGGTTGCAGTACCCAGCGACGCAGCACAGGTCACCTTAAAGCAACAAGCTGACAACTACGTGGTCAAGGCGACCATCCCCGGGGCCAAGGAAAGCGACATCAAGGTCAATCTTGATGGACGGCTGCTCAGCATATCGTCGCAGACACAGGGCGATGAAAAACAGACTGCGCAAAACGGTGCGGTCACGAGCGAGTCGACATACAACAGCGCATTCGAACAGGCATTCACACTGCCTGGTCCGGTAAACGTTTCGGGCATGAAGAGCGACTTCAAGGACGGCGTTTTGACCTTGACGATACCGAAAGCCAAGTCCTAGAAGACCGTCGGACCGGCGCGGTAGAGTAGTCCAGAGTCCGACAGCCTCATAGTCCAGGGTAAGATGCTACAGGTTGACCGCCCCGTACCGGCGGTCAGCCTGTCGATCGCGAAGTACTGCAATTGCATCCAATGGGTAGAGGCCACGGCGTGTGCCGGATGAAACGACCATTTCGTCCGGTTTCTGTAATTCATCACAGGTGAGCTTCTGACTCGCTCCTGCAGGAGCGCCATTCCCAGGTTCCCCAGGTTCGAACACGGCCGGGTGGCTGCTCCTGCGGCAAGAATAGTTTCGAAGATTGGGTTAAAGCAGATCAGACGAGATACAGGTACAAAATCTAATACAGGCACCTCCGATCTATTTAATTAATCAGAGGTTCGCCAGGTGCGATGGATTGGTGACGTTGGTTCGGAAGCAATACCGATCCCTGTCCCGAAAATGTGTTAGCTGCCTTGCTGCGATCGGCCAGTACAGGGCCGCAACCCCGTTAACGCATTATCAGCCCGGATAACATTTCAGGCTTTTTATCACTGAACGCTACGTTATTTTCCAAGGGGGGAAAGTGAGGTGGCGGGGTATCCGGTATTGGCCGGGGTGGCGCGCCATCATGTGCCGTGTTTCATACTACAGCTGACAGTTACCTTGCCGTTACGGTACACAGTGTGCAGTGGAATAGGGGGAACTCATGGAGTATACAGACGCACAGGAGCGGGTCACTGGAGAAAACACTGCAGTCACTGCGGGTGCGGCAACCACCGAGAGCACCGCAAAACTGGTCTACATACTCTACCTGATCGGTCTTTTCATCAGCCCGGTTGGAATCGTCGGCGTAATCATGGCCTATATCAACAGGTCAGACGTCCCGGAATGGCTGCAAAGCCACTACCGTTTCCAGATCCGGACGTTCTGGATCGGCGGGTTCTACCTGTTGCTCGGCATCCTCACCAGCGTCGTGTTGATCGGCTATCTGATCCTGCTGTTCTGGGCGGTGTGGCTCATTGTTCGCTGTGCGAAAGGGATGAAGGCGCTGGATCTGAAGCAGGCGCATCCAAACCCGGCGGGCTGGTTGTTCTAGATTGTTCATTGATTGTCCGTGATGCATGCATGCGGAATTGCGGATGGTCTTGTTGTGTAACCAATCACAAGGAGTGAAGACATGGAAATACTTACAGCGATTCTGTTCGGTGCCGGCCTGATTGTTGGTCTCGTTTACGGGATCATCCTCTTGGTGAAGGCGTTCCAGGTTTCGATCTGGTGGGGTCTGGGTTACCTGCTGGTGCCGTTTGTCGCGCTGGTATTCGTCATCATGCACTGGGATGTGGCGAAGAAACCGTTCCTGATGAGCCTGCTGTCCATTCCGCTCATTTTGCTGGGAGTCGTCCTGGCGCCGACGGGAACTGGCGTTTGACATGGGGGTGATGACCGCTTGCCAACCGGCAGGAGTGCGGTGGAGGGAACGTGTATGGCCGCCGTTTGCAGGTTGGCAAAACGCGGGTCAGGTATCCCATGCGCCGCGTGATTCCGAGGAGCAAACACCGTACAGGAACGTCACCGGCAGGCCGGCGCCGCCCGCGGTCTGTTCATGTGGATCTCCTGTACAGTGTTTTATCAAGCCGTGACAGGTTCAGTCTCTGTTGCCCGCAAGATCTTCTTCAATATAACGCAGCAGCGTTTCTAACTGGGCTTGCGTGGGAAATCGTTCCGGTCAAGCATGAGTTCACCCACGACGTCATAAGTACGCGCGATCGGGAGCGCAACGGCCCAGTGATCTGCATTTACCCCAGCGTTGCAAAAATCCCCTCTCCCACCGGAGGGTGTTGTAACCGGAGGGTGTTGTAAAAGGGTGCATCCCCTTCTGCGGGAGAAGGCTGGGATGAGGGGATATAAAATCAGGCGTTTATCCTGTTTTATCCCCTCACGCTAACCCTTTTATGCCTTTCAGGGTGCTCCCGGTGGGAGAGGGGACTTTTGCGACACCCTCCACCGGGAGAGGGGTTCTGTTTTCTTGAATTCACTGTGAGTGAACTTCAAAATCACTTGGCAGACATCATGCAGCCCCAGTTATACAAGCACATTATGCCGTTCATACCGAAATATTTTGCAACAGTAAGGTTTAGATAGGCGAGCAGCGTACTGTTCTGTATGAACTGGTCGTAGAAGATCGACTGCGGTGTGGCAGGCTGTGCAACAGGTACTCCCTGGATTCATCGACGACGGGGTAGATGACGTGTGTGGTCAGCGTCGGCGATTTGGTTGTCAGCTTGACGCCGATATCGTGGCTTACCTGGCCCACCCACACCAGCAGACCCTCATACAGGAACGGCGCAAGCCAGAGGCGCATGTGATTGCGCTGGTTGATTGTCGAACGTTCGCGTTGCAGCGCGATATCCTGCTGGCGGCCGAATGCATACAGGGAACTCACCGGCGCCGTGGTAAGGATTTTTTCCTCGATTGCGGCACCGATCATTCGCCGGATGCTGTCTATGGTAATCGCCTCGGTAAAATTCCAGCCACTGGCCGTGAGTGCGGCCAGGACATCCTCACCACTGGCGACCAGCACGATGTTCAGCGGAACACCTCACCTGTGCCGCTGCTTGTAGTCGTACAGCACGGCAACCCGCGGAGGCGCTCGTGCAATTGCAGCGCTGTCAGATCGGGCAACTCGTTCACCCTGGCATACAGCCGGTGCAGGGCCGACTTCACGTATTCGAATCCCTCAGTAGGAAGCAATACGGAAAAGCACATGCGCACGGCTTCCAGGTTGCCTGACTGGCGCACATCGATAATTCGATTGCCCCGCTTGAGGATGGCATTTATATAACCATCGTGTCCGCTGTGGGCAGCCGAGAAGAACGGTAGTGCTTTCCTGCGAAGCAGTTTCGTGTTGGCCGCCCGCCTGGACTCCGGAAGATCCTTGCCCGCCACCAGGGCGACCTCATCAGGGCAGTAGTAATCCGGGTCGTCGGCGATGGGCAGCAGCCAGTGATCCACATGGCTTTCGTTCTTTATGTGCTTCTAGATCGGTTGAATGTCGTAATCTGCAAGTGATACTCCGAAATACTTCGCCACTTCATCATCGGTCGGAATCGAAACCTGCACGGTGACCCCTGTTTGTTCAGGACTCTGGATGCGTCCCAGCCTGATCTAGTGGCCTTGGTCGGCTGCAAGCTGCTGGTAGGGCCCCGTAGCGCGTCCGGCCAGCAACACGTTGGCCGGCAGGATCGCCCGGTGAAACCACCCGGAAACGTTTTGGCCCCCTGGTACAGCAAGCGTTGTGCCATTGATCGACCGGGGCCGGGATTGCGCGGGCGCATTCATTGCTGGTTTTATATCCTTTGAGCATATTCCAATTCTTTTGGCTTGCAAGAACCAGAGGTCCAGGCCGAGGCAAAGGGGGCGTGGGCCATTTCATGGTAGCAGGGGATGCGGACATTTATATGAACAGGATCAGCCGGTCTAAGAATGTGTATCATGAGCGACATGTAGTTTGTCCACTGGATTTATACTGGACCGCAGTGGTGTATGGCACGAATGCATCACTAATAGAACAGCGATGTAATCACATTCGATGAGGAGAATTGCGGAAATGAATGCAAATCCTTTTCCCTGGAACTGGAGGTTGTTCCCGGCAATCGTTCTCTTGATGGCGTCTGCCTGCGTTTTCGCGGAGGATGAATGCCCTGCCAATATCAAGGCAGTTACCGATACCGATGTGAATGTGCCTGTTGAAGTTTTGACGCGCCGCCTCAAGCCGCTGACCAAATGCGAGCTTCTGGCTGAAGCCGATGCCTGGTTATTGATATTAAAAGAGAAAGTCCAGGAAATCAGCGACGCTGAAATCGCCGCCTTCTATAAAAAGGCGGAGATAAATAAGGCAAAGGAAGTCGAATCCGCCCTGAAGAATGCCAAGGAAGCGAAACAGGAAGACCGCGAAGAGGCAAAGGAGGTGGCCGAGCAGGCAAAAGCAGTCGTGAAGGAGGCGCAGGAGGTTGAAAAGAAATCCCGGCAGGACGCTTCAGTCCAGAAAGCGATCAAGGCAGCGCAAACCAAGGCTAAGCAGGAGGGCAAGGCGGTTACCGCCGCGGCTACAACAACGGAAGCCAAGGCGGATCTCAAGACCGCATTGATCCAGCATGCCACTGACCTGATGACGGAGCGGACCGCCGTCATCGACCGCTTGAATGCCGTGCTCGCCGAGCTTGAATTCAAAGGCGGCAAGACCGATGAATACGATACCTACATCAAAGCAGTATCCGGTATCAAGGTTGATGTAACGGATGCGAGTGCAACCTGGACGACGGTCACCGGCTGGCTGATGTCACCCGAAGGCGGTTTACGCTGGGCCGTCAATATCATCCAGTTTGTCCTGATCGTGATTGTATTCTATCTGCTTTCAATCGTTGCCGGTAAGGCGGCCGAAAAGGCGTTATCGGGTTCGAAGACTTTTTCTTCGTTATTGCGTGAATTCCTGGTGATGAGTGCACGCCGGCTGATCCTGTTTGTCGGCTTCTTTGTCGGCCTGTCCGCACTTGAAGTCAATATCGGCCCGGTTCTCGCGGTTATCGGTGCCGCCGGTTTCGTCATTGCCTTTGCCCTGCAGAATTCACTCAGTAATTTTGCGAGCGGCATCCTGATGCTGATATACCGGCCATTTGATACGGGCGATTTTGTCAGTGTTGCCGGCGTGGTCGGCAAGGTTGAAACTATGAACTTGCTGTCCACGCAACTCAGGTCGCCGGATAACCAGCTCGTCATTGTTCCCAACAATTCGGTCTGGGGTGATGTGATCACGAATATTACCGGCATTACGCAGCGGCGTGTAGACCTGGTCTTCGGCATTGGTTACAGCGATGATATCGATAAGGCGCACAGGATACTGGAGGAAATCGTTAGCGGTCATGAGCTGGTACTGAAAGAACCGGCGGCTGTCGTGAAGCTGCATGAACTTGGCGAATCCTCGGTCAACTTTATTTGCCGGCCCTGGGTAAGGCCGGAAAATTACTGGGATGTCTACTGGGATATCACGCGGGAAGTCAAACGCAGGTTTGATGCGGAAGGCGTATCCATTCCATTTCCACAGCGCGATGTTCATCTATATCAGAAGACTTGATGCATGCCGGCCAGTGCGATAGTCAATGTAGCTGGTTGAGCCTGACCCGGTGGGTTTTCTGCACACGCTGGTCGCGATAAGGTGCTGCACCATTTTGCGTGGCCGGCAATGCGGGAAAATTCGAATCAGCCTCCTGGCCGGACGGTATTCGGGAATTTCCCGGGATTCACTTGTGAGTCACTGAACCTTGTCCCTGAAATGGTAGCACGGAGCGGCTGACGTCGAGGTTCAGCGGGGCCGCCTGCAAGACGGCAAAACGCCGCATTACCCGAGCATGCTGAGAAAGTTGTCGTCAGGCAGGTCTGAGGGCAGGTCGTAGGTTTTCAACCAGCGTTTGACGTTACGAACGTCCTTGAAACGGTTGAGGTCGTTCTGGATTTGAATAACCAGGAATTCCAGCTGTTTTTTATCCTTTCTAAGTCCGGATACGAGTTTTTTGGGTGTCAGTGAATCGAACGGTGCGAAACCTCCGGCGGCTTTCAAATGTATCTCGACATCCTCGATTTCCTGTTTAAGTTCCTGTGACTGGCGCTGCAGAATTTTATTGAAGTAGTTGAGGCGGTCATCGCTGATCGAGTCTATTTCATCCTGGTTGATTTGTTCCACTGTCAGCTGCAGCTCCAGTAACTGCAACAAGTCCCTGTTTTTGTAGGCGACTGTGACTTTTTGCATTAAATCGGTTTTGCGCCGGTGCTGTTCTGGATCCTGTTCCCTGTCCGGATGCAACGCGGCAACCAGTTGCCGGTAAACGGCCTGTATCGACTGGCTGATTCTGATTTCTTCTTCTTTTTCGCGCTGCTCTTTTTCCAGCTGGCGGGTGGTTTTCTTGCGCCGGTGGCGCTTTGCTTCCGCCTCGCGCTGCTGCTTTTCCAGAATGGCATGCAGTCCTTGCGCCACACCGTTCGGGTCATCCATATCCAGGCTGACATCCCCAAGATCGAGATCAAACTCCGATTCCAGCATTGCGCGAAGCATATCCTCTCCCATGGTCTTCATCAGTTCCTGCCGGTCATCGAAATCGATATCGCTGTGGCGATTCGCGATGGTTTTCAGATCTTCCCGACCGTGGTCTCTGATCAGCTCTTCGCAGATATCCAGAATGATCTGGCTGACTTTTTCCTTTTGCAGACGCGAAAAGCATTTGTTGAGGTAGTGCTTGTCGAGCAGTGCAACCATCTCCGCCTGGAAACCGGCATAGCTGTCGCGCAGCGGCTGGACGGTATAGATGACTTCTTCCTGATAAATCGGGATAACTTCCTGCCACTCCGCGAGCCGCTTGCGCTGGCGGTTGAGCCTTTTTATCAGGGTGTTGAACTTTTTCTGCGCTGGAGTGAGCCGGTCCGCTTGCCTGATGGTGCTGATCCGCAAAGATTGAGAGGAGTCGGTTTTCATAGGTGGACCTGGTAAAGAATGGATACGTAGGATCGTGGTGGGCGTGATTTTCCACAGATTGTGGTTGAATGACAACATCGACTGGAAACTGTTTCCAAATTCAATATTCCCCGATTCGAAATTTCAGGGCCTGCGCCCCGCGGTGAAGCCGTTTTGACCAAACACCCGGTTAATTCACGGTGCGGCGCCGGCCCCCCGGCCGCACTCGAAATGTGCGGGGTGCCGGCACTGGATAATCACTTCGAGTACGAATTCGGCAGCAGCCATTGATAGTGGGTGTATGTGGTGAATGGTTGCCCGGTCCGATAGGGTGCACGGCAAAATCGACCTGCAGTCGGTTTCCCGTCACATCGCAGACCTGGATATCGAATCGGACGTGACTGTCTGCTCTCCGGGGTGGGGATGCAGCCGGGGGGGGCTGCTACTCTGTGATACGCACGGCCACATGGCGGGAAAATGGCATAGAATGTCCGCATGGACCGGTTTCCGGCTGCTTCCGGATTCAGAAGCGATCACTTCATACATGCATCTACTCATCATCGAAGACAATCCTGACCTGCTGGAGAACCTGAGCGATTTTTTCGAGGCCCGCGGCCATACGGTGGATCTCGCCTACAACGGATTAACCGGACTGCGTTTCGCCCGGGAGAATCGCTACGATGTCATCATCCTGGATCTGATGCTGCCAGGTATGGATGGCCTGGAAGTCTGCGCCAGGCTGCGCAGTGAAGAATGTGACACGCCGATCCTGGTGCTGACCGCGAGAGACACGCTGGGCGACAAGCTGCAGGGATTCGAATGCGGCGCGGACGACTACCTCGTGAAGCCCTTTGCCCTGCCAGAACTGGAGGCACGAATCACGGCGCTGTTACGGCGGGGGCGGGGCCGGGCCGCGCGAGCACGACTGATGGTGGAGGACCTCAGCTTCGACCTGAACCGCCTTAGAGTCGAACGCGCCGGCCGCAGAATCGACCTCGGCCCGATCCCGATGCAAATCCTGGAGCTGCTGATGCGCCGCTCGCCCGGTGTCGTGCGCCGTGAGGAGCTGGAACGTGCCGTATGGGGAGACGATCCTCCGGACAGTGATGCGTTGCGCGCACACATGCACGCGCTGCGCAGCGCAGTGGACCGGGACAGCGCCGTGCCGCTGGTGCATACGTTGCGCGGCATCGGCTATCAACTGGCGGGTCCGGATGACCGCTAGCCGGCCGCAGACTGCCGGGGCTGGTATCCGGGCCGCCACCTCAGCGGGAGGGACTGGTATACCGGTCAGGCGCAGCCTGCGAAACCGTGTCGCGGTTACCCTGGCAGTCTTCGCCGGGGTGGTGAGCCTGGTGCTGGCCACGATCATTTATCTGGCCTCCCAGGATCTGGAGAGGCGGCTGATCGACGAGACCCTGACCGCGGAACTTGACGACTACGTGGTGCGCCGCGAACGCAACCCCCACTCTTTGCCGGAAAGGACGGCCACCATCAGGGCCTTTGTCGTTACCCCGGAAGGCGACAGCACGCAGGTACCGGAAGCGGTGACCGAACTCACCCCCGGACGCCACCGCCTGGTGCTGGACGGCATTCCCTATCGGGCTGCCGTTCGCAGGGTCGGCGAGCAGCGTTTCGCCGTGCTCTACGATGTCAGTGCACTGAAAAGGCGTGAACACGGATTTCTGCTGATGCTGGCGGGAAGTGTTCTACTGATCACGCTGGTCTCGGCATTTGCCGGCCGCTGGCTGGCGGGCCGCACCATCGCGCCGGTCACCGAACTGGTACGGAGGGTATCGGAACGGCAACCCGAAGAAGATGCCCCGCCTCCCCTCGCGGAACGGTTTCCCTGGCATGAAGTGCAGCGGCTTGCCGCGGATTTCGACAACTACCTGCTGCGCCTGCACGACTTCATCGAACGCGAGCGCCTCTTTACGGGCGATATCAGCCATGAATTGCGCACTCCCCTGGCGGTCATCCAGGGCGCGACGGACCTGCTGATGGCCGATCCCGATATCGACCGGAAAAACCGGCTTCGAATTGCCCGTATCGACCGTGCCGTTGCAGAGATGGGAGAGATCTCCGGTGCGCTTCTCGCACTGGCCCGGGAGCAGGAAGCCCCCGCAGTGCAGGGCGGGAATTGCGATGTGGTTGCGGTGGTGGAGGAACTGGTGTCACGCCATGGCCAGCTGTTGCACGACAAACCGGTGACATTGACCGTGAGTGTGGTCGAACCGCCAACAGTAGTCGCGGATCGCGCGGTGCTCGCTATGGCCATCGGCAATCTCCTGCGCAATGCCTTGACATTCACCGATGCCGGCGAAGTCCGCATCAGGCTGGAGTCTGATGCGGTCCAGGTGGAGGACACGGGGCAGGGTTTGCAGATCCCCGAAATCCAGCAGCTTTTCCGTCCCTATGTCCGCGGCGACAACAGCAGGGGGGCCGGACTGGGGCTGTCCCTGGTTCAGAGGCTGTGCGAACGCCAGGGCTGGCAGGTGACACTGGCCAATCGGCCTGGTGGCGGCACCATAGCCCGCCTGGCATTTTCCAATGATCCCGGCAAGGCGGAAAATTGACCGCGGACCGGTAGGTCAATCGCAAAGAAATCCTGCAATAACGACCAGCCAGCTCGTTGACCCAAAAGGAATTTAACGTTCGCTTAACGTTTGTTTAGCGTTCTCTTGACGGGCGGTTCCGTACGCTTCTGGTATGTCAGATTTCGAGTCATTTATCAGGAGCCGTTCATGCAGCATACCCACACTCCAACCCTGCTTTTCGGAGGACACAACACCTTGTGGCGAACCGTGAAGGTCCTCTTCCTGGCGCTCGCGGGTCTCATCGCATATTTCGAACACAGCCCCACCTTTCTTGTTATAGTAGCCGTTTCTATCGTGCTGGTCATAGCGCTGACTGAGCGGATAAGAAAGCCGGTAAGTGAAGTGTCCCGGAATCCACAGGTCTCCGCTTCCAGGCTGATTGGCGATGGTGGCAGCTTCCCCGGCGCCAAGCCGGAGGAGGAGAAGAAGACAGCATCCGGAACGGCCCGTGTTCTTGACGGCGGCAGTCTGGAACATCATCGTTCCTGAGGCAGGACCCAAACCTGATTATTTCACCAGACTGTCACCCGATAACGGAATGAACTTTCCCAACCTAGGACTATCCACCCACTTTTTTGATCGAGGCGGCGCGGCGGCTGTGCGCCGGCTGTTCCCCTTCCTCCTCTGGCTGCCGCGTATCAATCGTGCCTCCCTGCGGGACGATCTGGTAGCCGCACTGACCGGTGCCATCGTGGTACTGCCGCAGGGTGTCGCCTTCGCCACGATCGCCGGCATGCCGCCTGAGTACGGCCTCTATGCAGGCATGGTACCGGCGATCGTCGCAGCCCTGTTCGGCTCCTCCTGGCATCTCGTTTCCGGCCCCACCACCGCCGCCTCGATCGTTCTGTTTTCTTCCCTGAGTGCGCTGGCCGAACCCGGCAGTGTCCAGTACGTACAACTCGCTCTGACCCTGACGGTGATGGTGGGTGCCATCCAGCTGTTCATGGGCCTTGCGCGCCTGGGCACCCTGGTGAACTTCATTTCCCACTCGGTGGTGGTGGGATTCACCGCGGGTGCCGCCGTGCTGATCGCAGCCAGCCAGCTGAAGAATTTCTTCGGTGTGGCACTGCCGCGGGGGATCGGACCGGTAGAAATCCTGCACTCCCTGTACGTTCATGCAGACGACATCAATCCCTATGTCCTGACTGTGAGTTCGGCCACCCTGGTGACGGGCATTGCCCTGAAACGCTTCCTGCCGCGCTTCCCCTACATGATCGGGGCGATGCTGGCCGGCAGCCTGGTCTCCGTGCTGCTCGGCGCCGACCGGCACGGTATCGCGACGGTCGGCGCCCTTCCCAGCCAGCTGCCGCCACTCTCCATGCCGGAGTTCGATCTGGCCACCATTCGCAGTCTGGCGCCCGCCGCGGTGGCGGTGACGCTCTTCGCCCTGACCGAGGCCGTGTCCATCGCCCGATCCATCGCCATCCGGGCCGGCCAGCACATCAACGGCAACCAGGAGTTTATCGGCCAGGGGCTGTCGAATATCGTTGGCGGGTTTTTCTCCGGCTACGTTGCCACCGGTTCGTTCAACCGCAGCGGGCTGAACTACGAAGCCGGCGCGAAGACTCCGTTTGCCGCGGTAATGGCCGGCGTGTTGCTGATGGGCATTGTCCTGCTGGTTGCACCGCTGGCCGCCTATCTGCCCAACGCCGCCATGGCGGGTGTGTTGCTGCTTGTCGCATGGGGCCTGATCGATGTCCATCACATCAAGAAGATCCTCCGGGCGAGCCGCGCCGAGGCGACGGTGATGACGGTCACTTTCCTTGCGGCGCTGTTCCTCGATCTGGAGTTCGCCATTCTGCTCGGCGTCGGCCTCTCGCTGATGGCCTATTTGAACCGCACTTCACGGCCCTATCTGCGGGAACGGGTACCGGATCCGACTCTGCCCAAGCGCAAGTTCAACGATGCGACCCATCTTCCCCAGTGTCCCCAGTTGCGCATGGTCCGCATCGACGGCTCCTTGTTTTTCGGCGCTGTAAGTCACGTGTCGGAGCGGCTGCGGGAGATGGAACACAAGGATAGAGTCCGGCGCAACCTTGCCCTGATCGGCAACAGTATAAATCTGATCGACGTGGCGGGTGCGGAACTCCTCGTGCAGGAGGCGCAGCGACTGCGCAAGGATGGCCGCACCCTGTATCTGTTCAGGATCAAGCGGGGGGTGATGCAATTCCTTGAACGGGGCGGATATCTGGACGAGATCGGCCGTGAGAATGTGTTCGAATCCAAGGGTGCCGGCCTGGCCGCCGTCGTTGAAAAACTGGATGTCGAGAAGTGCAGGACCTGCACCGCGCGCGTGTTCAACGAATGTCCGCCATCGGGCGATGTACCGGTTGCAGCACCGGCATGACCCTCACTTGAGGGCTGGCTGTTGTACACCCGCCCGGCGCGCCGGATACAGCCTGCTCGTGCAGTTCCGCCGACTGATCGGCCTCCGGATTTCGGGTAGGGCAGCCGCCTAGATGCACGGCAAGTCGGACATGTTCAGGCCTACGTCCTCGACCAGGATATCCATTTCCTTGCCGACGATGGCCCGGGTGCAGTTGCACTGCGCTTGACCGGACAGGATGTAGTCCTTGAGAGCAGACTTTTTTTCCACCGGGTTGGCGGCATATTCACTCAACTGATTCCTGGTGCCGAGATACGTATCCTCGCTGTTGCAGTCATCCGGACCCCATACTCCGTGATAATCCCTGTGTGGGTCCGCCAGGAGACGGTCGAGAAGCCCGGTGATGCCCGGCTGGTTGAGAATTACTCCCTCGACACCAGCTTCTTCAGCCAGCGTGGTGAATGAGGCGATGCCGGTCAGACACATGAGAACCGTTGCCAGAGAGTTACGCATCCTTGGGTGTGAAATCATGCTACAGGCCTCCTGTGGGTGATAATACCGGTTCAGGTAATCTTAATGGATAATATAGCAGAGCACCCGTGATCCATGGCAATGTGTTCGGGAAATCCCCGCCGGGTTTACCGTGATCCCGTCGATTCCCGCATGCCGGTCACTGGCGCAAAGCTCGCTGGCTGTGCCGGTGCGGTCACGGTTCGAACCACCACCCGACTCGCGGGCCGGTACGCAACGACGGTCCGCGACCGCCGCTGGGCCCGACGAAAAAGGCGGGATGGCTGCCGCACAGAGTTCCGGTAAGTGCCAGGGATAGGTCCCGCCTGATGTCCATTTCGCCCCGGCTGGCAAGCGGCACCGGTACGGTCAGCAGGGTCAGCCCCGGGTGGTAAACCTGCAGCCTTGAGGAACAGGGCGGCACGGCCGTGCTGTAGCAGAAATGACTGCGCAGTCTGTATGAGATCCTCAGGCATCCGAATCCGTGCCTGCAGCCGCGGGGTGACGGCTGTCATCTGAGCCGCCTGCCGTTGTGGCAGGCGCTTCGCCGTGCAGGGCGGCGGCTACGGCAATACGGTAATCACGTCCGTGCCATGCCCCTCCCGGCTGTCGCCAGGTAAATTCGACGGACCGGACATGGTTTCGGCTGACGGTGTCGAACTCGATCCAGTGAATGCCCAGGGTGCTCGGCGAGGTCGGCATATCATGCACTTCCTGCCAGCCATTGACGCCGATGTGCACAAGGGCGGGTTCCGGCAGGAGTATGAGCAGGGCCTGGTGTTTCCCGATATTCGCCAGCGGCGCACCGGGGGTCCAACAGGCGTATCGAGCATCCGGTTTGCGTCCCTGATAGCGCTGCCACACGGCTTCCGGCCGGTCGAAGATCCGCTTGTCGTGATATGAGACCGCGAGTTTTATGAACTCGGCATGAGCCCACGCCAGCGGCATGGCCGATCCCGTCGGCCTGCCAAGTTGCAGGCCCCGGGACGGAATCGGGGCTGTATCCCACACCTGCTCGGGAATCATGCCGAGCCCGCCGGCCATATCGGCCATGGAACGCAGAAAGGGCAGTGCATCGTTGCCGGCGGCGAGTTCGTAGTGTCCGCGTTCCCCGGACAGCAGCGGCCAGGCACGCCCGATGCCGGTGCCGCTGTAGGCACTGCCGTCGTCCTGTTCGCCGTAACCGTCTCCGTTATAACGATGCCATGCCGGTCCCATGGGCGTGTCTACTTTCAGCAGGGCATCAGTGACTTTCAACGTGTCCAGGATCAGCGGGTCGTCGGCTCGGCGCAGCCCGAAGCGCACCAGTTGCAGGAAGTCACCCCCGACTTGCTCGGCGGCAGGCAGCTCCGCGGGGATTGCCCGGTTCTTGATGGGCAGGATGCGTGCCAGGGCGCGGGTATCCTGCAAGGTCTGTACGGGGCTGACCCGAACATAGTAGCCATCGACTCCGTGTTCATGCGCCAGATTTGTATTATGCGCCACAGTCCAGCGCTCGACGTTCGCGTTCCAGTAGTCGGCAAGCCGCAGCGCGAGCAACCGCTCAGGCCCGTCGAGAAAGGATGATCCGCTGACCAGGGCGGCAATGCAGGCGGCCAGGGTGAAGGCATTGACCCCGGCATCCTCCTCCCAGCGGTCCTGGTCGCTGGCGGGACCGGTGCGTGCAATGAATCCGAGTGCGCGGCTCACCATGTCGCGGACTTCGATGTGATCAAGCGCATTGCGTTCGGCGAGCGCAACCGCAAGCATCACCGGGAAAGCCGCCTCGTCGAGTTGTATGCCCATCCAGTAGGGCTTGCCGCCGAGCCATTGGTTCTGGAACCAGTGGCCATCCTCGAGCTGGGTGGCGATCAGGTAGCGCAGCACATTGCGTGCATCCTCCAGAGCACCAAGCGCCAGCAGGGCGCCGGCGCTCTCGACCAGGTCGCGCGGCCAGACCAGGTGATAGCCGCCGCGCTCCTCTCCCTGGTTGCCCCAGGGTATGCTCAGGCTGGCCACCATGGCGCCGGAGAAGGTCCAGTCCATGTGACTGCGGAGCACCATCGCGGAGGTGCGGAACTGTGTGTCGAGATCGCCGGGCAGCCGGAAACCGGCAGGAAGGTGGCCGTGGCAATGCCGAAACCAGTCCTCCCATGCGCGGCAGTGCATCTCCCAGGCATCCGCGAACGCTTGCTGCAATGACGATCGTGCAAGGGTGGCCGCCGCTTCCTTGCTTCTCCCCAGACCCAGTGCGAGCACGGCCGTGTTCGGCAATTGCCCCGTCAGAGCGACATTGCCCGGGCCGGCCGTCCCGTAGTTCCAGGTCATCGCGCCGTTGTGCGTGAAATCCTGCCAGCCGTCACTGGACCCGGCATAGCCGGCGCTGGTGAGCTCGAATGCGTCCCGTTGTTCAGTATTGCAGGCCAGCAGGGCAAGCCCGAACGGCCCTTGTTCGGCCCACAGGACCGACCGGCCGCGGTGCCGGGCGGCCCAGGCCGTGTTGTTGCGCCCGGTGCCTCCCAGGTGCGGGGCTAGCAGGACGTAGGGGCGCAGTCCTGCATCACCCTCCAGGTGCACCTCGATCAGCAGCACGTCGCGCAGCGCGTCGGGGCATACCCGCAGGTGCAACCGGAAACGGGGATGGCTGTGGGTGATCCCGATCGCCGGAACGCCGGGTGAGGCAAGTTGCACAGTGTGGGATTCGAGGCGCTTGACCTCCACCCAGAAGCCCTGGCCGTCACCGACAATGAAACCGAGGTCGCGGATCTGAGGAATATCGATACGCGGGTAGTACACCTCGTTGATGATGCCGTGGCCGATGGTGAACCAGAGCCGGGGCGGACCCAGCGCACAGCCGACGAGGTCCTTGTCGCTACTCGTCCAGGTAGGCGCGATTCCCGGGCCACCCGGCGCAGGTGCTGCATGCCGGTCATGCATCGTCATGTCCCTCCGGTTCCGGTGATTACCAGGCAAAGCCGTCGGCGGTGCCGGTCAGGCAATAATGCTGCGGCAACTTGTCGTGCAGATGCAAGGCATGCAGTGCCGGTGAGCTAGTCGATGCAAAGGATCACCCGCAGCCCCGAAGCGTACGAAGATGACGGACATTACGTCCGTGTTGCGGCTCATCACACTGTCCCCATAACGCTCGCTGGCGGAGCGATTCGACAGGCCGCGATGCCGGGCATGGCATCCGTGCCGTGTCCTGATTCGGGGCCGGCACGGGGAGATTTCGGGCGCGGACCGAGCAGCTCCTTGAGCTGGTTGTTGTCCGCGACCTCGTGGGCGAGCAGGTGTGCGGCGAGTCGGTCGAGCTTGTCGCGCTCCCTGGTGAGCAGTGTGGTGACCTCCTGGTGGCGATCATCGAGCAGGCGGTTCACCTCGCGGTCTATCGCGGCGGCGGTGTCTTCACTGTAAGTGCGTTCCCGCCCGAGATCGTACCCCAGGAAACGGTCGGCCGAGGCGCCCTGGTAGGCGGCGAGTCCCAGTTCGCTCATCCCCCAGGCGGTAACCATGTGCCGCGCCAGGCGTGTCGCCTCCAGCAGGTCGTTCTCGGCACCTGTGGTCACATCGCCCATGACCAGCTCTTCTGCCACCCGGCCGCCAAGCAGGACCGCCATACGCGCCAGCAGGTAGCCCTTCGGGAAATTGTATTGATCGGCGCCGGGACGTTGCTCGGTGACCCCGAGCGCCTGGCCGTGCGGGACGATGGTGACCTTGTGCACCATGTCGGCCTCCGGCAGCAGCCAGGCGACCAGGGCGTGCCCGCCTTCATGGCAGGCAATCACACGACGGGTTTTTTCGTCGAGCGCGAGTGGCCGGATATCACCAAGTACGAGCTTGTCCAGCGCGGTCTCGAAATCCGCGTGCCTCACCCGGTTGTGGCCGTCGTGCGCAGCGACAAGTGCAGCCTCGTTGCAGAGACTCGAGAGTTGCGCACCGCTCATGCCGATGGTGATATCGGCGATAATCCTGAGGTCGACGTCTTCCGCCAGCCTGATCCTGCGTGTGTGGATGCGCAATATTCCCTGGCGTCCCGCTGCATCGGGCAGATCCACGACCACCTGCCGGTCGAACCGGCCCGGGCGCAACAGGGCGGGGTCCAGCACGTCCGGGCGGTTGGTTGCGGCAATGACGATAACCTTCTCGCGGGGATCGAAGCCGTCCATTTCCACCAGCATCTGGTTCAGCGTCTGTTCGCGTTCATCATTGACTGTACCGAGTCCCGCACCACGGCGGCGTCCGACCGCATCGAGTTCGTCGATAAAGAGGATCGCGGGCGCGGCCCGCTTTGCCTGCTGGAAGACATCGCGCACCCGGCTCGCCCCCACGCCGACGAACATCTCGACGAACTCCGATCCACTGATGCTGAAAAACGGTACGCCGGCTTCCCCGGCCACCGCGCGCGCCATGAGTGTCTTACCCGTGCCGGGCGGGCCTGCCAGCAAAACGCCGCGTGGAATCCTGGCACCCAGGGCGTGATACTTGCCCGGGTTGCGCAGGAAATCCACCTCCTCCTGCAGTTGCTGCTTGGCCGAATCAGCACCGGCAACGTCGGTGAATGTTTCCCTTGCCTGCTGGCTGTCGAAACGCCTGGCATTACTGTTACGGATACTGAAAATACTGCTCTGCTGGTTTGTCGCTCGCCGGCCCATCCACCAGAAGAATCCCATGATCAGGGTGAACGGCAGGACGTTCATGAAGAGCGTAAACAGCCACGGTTTGTGCGGCTGGTCAGCCGTGATCTGCACCCCGTGGGCTTCCAGCAGGGGTAGCAATCCCGGATCACCGACGGTCTCGGGGAATGTGGTCAGAAATGCCTCATAGTCCGCCGGTTCGAGGCGGGACGCGGCGGCGAACGGCCACCCCTTGGGCGATTTGCGCAACGGCTCTTTTGTAGCGGGGGTTGCCGCCTGCTCGTCAATGGTACCGGGTGGTGATGGTGAAGCTTCCCGCGCCGGCTGCGTTCGCCCGACAGGTGTTTGTTCCGGCGGCCAGCGCACGGGGTGCGCGAATGTGCCGCCGATCTGGCTTCCAGCGATGCGCACCACCGCAACGTTACCGTGTTCGACCTGCTCCACGAAGACACTGTAGGGCAGGGTGGCCACGGGCGAATCGGATGCCCGGAAGATCAGGCCGGCAAGGTTCCATGCCAACAATATGGCCAGTAACAACCACCAGAAAGTCATCGACCTTGCCGGAAGGGGGGATTTTCCGGGTGGCTGGCGGTTTGCAGGTATTGTATTCATAGAATGGCTTCCATTTGGAATTGTGTTGATTGGGGACTGTTGATAAGTAACGGGCAACAAGCGTGCCAGCACGGATGCGCAGGAAATCAAGGGTTGCCGACCGGCGAATGGGTGATAAAACGCAGATTCCGCACCGAGCGGTGATTATTCCCCAATCACGCCGGCCTGCGATCATCTACAGGTGTATTACCGTTGGGTTGATTGCGGCGGTATCCGGCGAGCATCGGTTTGCATGGATAATGGGTATACAATTTGCAATCCTTCCAGGCAGGATCAATAGGCAATCCTGTCGCTGGTCGCAACGCTCCCGCAGCATGACTGCTTTAGAAGGTGAGACGAACATGATCGATCGCTACCGTGACCATGCCGCAAATGAACGCACCTATCTTGCCTGGGTGCGTACGGGGATTACTGTCATGGTGCTCGGCTTCATCGTGGAAAAATTCGAACTTTTTCTTGCGACTCTGCAGGGCTTGCTGGCGGACAAGGTCCATGCAGTCGCAACCGCCAAAGGTCCCGAACTGGTCAGCATGGCGCTGGTATCCTTCGGGGTCCTGATCATTGCGGCCGGTGCGGTGCGCTTTTTCCGGGTGAAGTCGGAGCTCGACTCCGTCGGCGGCATAACCTACCGCGGCACGGCACTCACACTCGGGATGACACTGGCTCTGCTTGTCTTCGGCATCTATTTGTTGTTGTATCTCGCGCGCATTATCTGATTCCTGCCATCACGCGGAACAGACTGCCGTTGCCGCGCGGGCGGTACTGCGTACATTTCCCCAGCGTATTGCAATATTCTCCTCCCGTACCCGTAGCGCAGTGTCTATCCTGTTGATTCAACAGTGGTAGCGTGTCTGGCACGGTATATGCCATGTTTTAGGTTGAGGACCATGTATTCACCCCGGGAGACCATGACCACGCAGGGTATCCACAGAAAACCACTTGCCCTTGCCGCTGCGGTGCGCGCACCTGGTCACCCCGTACCGGCAACGCCGGTTTACCTGGCGGCAGGAAGCGCAGGAGATCACGCCTTGTAAAACCGTTTCTCCGCTGCGGCAGGACGCCATTCTTTCGGCCGGCGCCTGGGTGCTGCGCCACCACGGAGGACCGGAAATGGAGGATTTGAAATGAACAGATTCCTGAGCGGTAGACTGATCCTGATGTCCATCACCGTCCTGCTGGCCACGGGGGCGAACCCGGGTCTGGCGGCGACCGCCGACCGCGATGAGTGGAGACCTGTCCTGCCCGGGAAAACCGGCAGTCTGTTCCAGGACGACAGCCGGCGTATCCCCCCGGAATACGACCTGGTGCTGCTGGCACTGGGACGATCCGTCTACGAGGATCTGCAGCGCGCACGCCAGGCCGCGCTCAACAGGGAATCCACGAATCTGCTGGTGGCGATACGGGAAGCCCGCGATACACTCCGGCGCCTGCAAATTCCCCCGGAAACCCGGCTGCTGGAAACGCAGTTGCGGATTATCCGCAATGACCTCAAGGATCGAAGCAAGGAACTGGACAGGGAACTATGGGTGCCGGTCGAGGCCGAGATCGACGCCGCGCTGGTCTATGTGCCGGAGGATGAAAAGGCACAGGCGCAGGCGGCCATTCAGCAAGCCAGTACCGCGGTGGCGCAAGGTGACCGGAAGCGCGTGCTGAAACAGCTTGACGTCGTGACATCCACCCTGCAGTACAGCCTCGGCGTCTTCCCCCTGCCCGGGGTCAAGGAGGACCTGGATGCCGCGCATGCCAGTGCAAGCCTGTCCGAACCGGACTGGAGCGGTGCACTGGAGGCGATACAAAGTGCACTGGCAACCTTTCACTGGTTTGCCCGAGTGCCGGCGAGCGGCCTGTTGTCCGCCTGCACTGATGTGGTCAATGCCTATGTCCTCGCGACCGGGCCAGACATCCGTGATGATCAACAATGGAAAATCCTCGACTACCTGGCAAGGGCGGAGCGTGCGCTGGGTTCGACGCCGGACGGCAGGATACTGGCAAAGAAGGTCAGAGGCCTGATTGACGGGGGTGAACCGCAAGGCAGCGACATCAAGTCGCTGCTGAATGATATCCAGGCACAAATCCGTTCCGAGCAGCAACAGGCGGAAGTCCGCTACTGGAAATCGTTCGGTCTCGTGACATCCAAATAAGCAGAACATGCAATTGGCTGCATTCACGCAGGAACTGAACCGCGGGGGCAGCGATTTCCCCTGCGTCCGACAGCCTCCTGTATTCTCCGGTATTCTTTGTGAGGCTGGCTGCGAGTCTGTATCCTTGCCTGGTGTCCATGTGATAGCACTTGCCGGGATGGCGTCGTCTTCTACGGCGCTGGTTTTCATGCCGGCAGGCATAGGAATGATGTTCCCCGGAATGTTTGTCTACAACGGTTTCCGTTACCTGTGTGTCATGGCAAGAATTTGCCGGCGCATTCAGAACGCAATCCCGCAGCGTGGGGGCGGCGGCGATAACGGCTGTTATACCCGCCATGTGAATGTACAGGTTTCCGGTGGAATCCGGAGGATATTCACGGGTGTCTGAAACAGCGGTCGATTCCGGATATCGATACTACGTGTCGTTGTGGCTGCCGGCTGCGGTACTCGGGATGTTTTTGGTTCTCGTCCTGGTCATCCAACTGATTCTGTCCTGGATCGCGCATGCGCAGCTCGCGCCGGTCAATCATCACCTCATCCAGATGAATCGCCTGCAGAACACCACTCTCGAATTGCAGCGGGAACTTCTTGAAAACCTGAGCGACGCGGGCGATCTCACCCTGGATGAACGGCACCATCTGCGCGATGAGATCAAGGCCGTTCTGGATATGCAGGTACACCTGTCGACTGACACGCCCCGGATACTTGCCAGCGCCCATGCCGTGCTGGCGAATGAGGAGATTCATCCCAGGGAAGCCCTGGTCAAGGTGCTGCAATACATGCGCAAGGCACTCAACCAGGAAGCGGTTGAACACAATAGACTGATCGGGGAAATTACCCGTTCAACGGCGCTGGAACTCAAGCTTGGAGCGGTCGCACTGCTCGTGTTTCCGGCCTGCGCGGTCCTGCTGATCTATCTGCTGCGGCGCCGGATCCTGGCTCCCCTCAACCATCTGGGATTTCTCATGACCCTGCTGGGGCGCAAGAATTATTCGCCGGCGCCGGTTGCCATCATCGATCCCATGTTGCGCCCGCTGACGGAGAACTACAACACAATGGTGACGCGCCTGGCGGAGCTGGAAGCGGAGCATGCACAGCGCGAACAGGACCTGGAGGTCCAGGTGGAAAATGCCACGCGAGTGCTGCTCGAACAGCAGCGCCGCCTCGCCACCAGCGAACGCCTGGCAGCCGTGGGTGAGATGATGGCACGCATTGCCCACGAATTGCGCAACCCGCTGGCGGGGGTCAAACTGGCCTGCACGAACCTGCGCCAGGAATTGATCCAGCAGCTGGATTCACCCGAGTACCGGGAGCGGATCGACATTATCGCCGGGGAAATCGATCGCATCATTGCACTGCTGAATTCGTTGCTCGATCAGTCGCGCCACACCCCGGAGGTCATGCGGGATGTGACGGTAAGGCAGGCGGTCGCGGAACTCATAGTCCTGGCGCGCTACCAGATACCGGAGCGGATCCGAATCGAGCAGGATATTGCCAGTGATATCGTGTGCCGCCTGCCGGATGCCCTGTTCCGCCAGGCATTGCTGAATCTGCTTCTCAATGCCTGCCAGGCCCTTGGCGACAAGACCGGCAGCATTGTCATCAAGGCGGATCTCACCTCCGGCAGCCTGCTCCTGAACGTTTGTGACGATGGACCGGGATTCCCTGCGGATCTGCTCGAATCCGGAATCCGGGCGTTCGTCACCCACCGTGCCGATGGAACGGGTCTGGGACTGTCCATGGTGCAGCGGTTCGCACGCACCCATGGAGGTACCATCACGCTTTCGAACCGGGAGCCTCACGGGGCTTGTGTCACACTGGAATTGCCTTGCGGCAGGAATGGACATGTCTGATACCTTGCTGATTATCGAAGACGAACAGCTGCTCGGCTCCGAGCTGATGCGCCACTTCCGGCACGCGGCATGGGACGTTGTCTGGGCCAGGACATTCAAGGATGCCAGGCGCCACCTTTTCGACCGCGAACTGGACCCGCTGGTCGTGCTCTCGGATATCAACCTGCCGGACGGCAACGGCCTGGACCTGCTGGACGAGGTCCGCCGGCATGGCGGGCGCGGCGAGTGGGTGTTGCTCACCGGCTACGGGGAAGTGCCGGACTCCGTGCGCGCCATGCGGCTGGGGGCATTTGATTTTCTCACCAAGCCCTGCGAACAGGACCATCTCGACCTGGTGATCAACGGTGCGGCACGCGGCGCACGCGCCCAACGTCGCCTGCAGGATGAAAGCGAGAACCGCGCACGGCGCTATATGCCGGATTCGTTTACTGGCCGCAGCGACCCGACGCGCAAGGTGCGCGAGCTGCTGACAAAGCTCACGCAGGTGCCGTTCAGTGCGCTGATCATCACGGGAGAGACCGGGACCGGTAAGGGCCTGGCGGCACGCATCGTCCATCATGGGGGCCCTCGTGCCGCCGGTCCACTGGTCGAAATCAATTGTGCAGCCCTGCCGCACGAGCTGCTTGAATCCGAACTCTTCGGTCATGAAGCTGGTGCGTTCACGGGTGCCCGGGGACGTCGCCGGGGTCTGCTCGAGCAGGCGCACGGCGGGACGATCTTCCTCGACGAGATCGGCGAGATGCCGGTCGATCTGCAGGCCAAACTGCTCAAGGTGATCGAAGACCGCAGCTTGCGGCGGCTGGGTGGCGAGCGGGAGATACAGGTCGATGTGCAGGTGCTGGCGGCGAGTAATCAGAATCTCGAGGAACAGATCCGCAACGGCGGTTTTCGTACCGATCTCTACCATCGGCTGAGCGTGTTCAAGCTGGAGTTGCCACCCTTGCGGGAAAGGATTGCCGATATCCGGGACCTGGTGCCCCAGTTCATCGCCGAATACAACGCGATCGCCGGCAGGAAGGTCAGCGATATACCGGATGAGGTCTGGACACAGCTGGAAAGCTACCACTGGCCCGGTAACGTGCGCGAACTGCGCAATGTTGTCGAACGTTGCGTGCTCTTTGCAACCGACCAGCGGTTCCCGCTCGAATGGCTGCAGCTCGGATCGGCGGCTCCGGCCGCGGATGCGCAAGGGGGCACCAGTGTCGGCGAAGGCCGGCTGTGCCTGCCGTTGGATGGTTCCATGGGGCTGGACGACATGGTCGGGAGAATCATCGAGGTCATGCTGCATCGCAACGGGAATAATGTTGCGGAGACATCCCGGGTGCTCAAGACCACGCGGGAAAAGGTACGTTATCGCATCGAGAAGTACAACATCAAGGTGTCGGAGTGATTACCTCTGTCAGGGGGTTCGGCGGACGACCATGCTGACGACACTGCTTCACTGGCACGAATACGCCAAGGTGCTCGTCGGCCTGCTCGCCATCGTCAATCCGCTGCTTGCCATTCCCGCTTTTATCACGCTCGCCCGGGATGACAGCGAAAACGCCCGGCGGGCTGCCGCTAGGCGCACCGCGCTGGCCGTGGCGGTCATCATTACGGTCACCGTAGCCGCGGGAGAACCGGTGCTGGCGGCGTTCGGCATCAGTATCGCCGCCTTCCAGGTCGGTGGCGGTATCCTGATCCTGCTCATGGCGATCGCCATGCTGCACGCCAGAATGAGCGGGGCCAGGCATACGGATGACGAGGCGGAGGAGGCGCGCAGCAAGGACGATATCGCGGTCGTGCCGCTGGCAATGCCATTGCTTGCCGGACCCGGGGCGATCAGTACCGTTATCATCTACACTCACCAGGACGGTTCCGTGGCCCATAAGATCGCGCTGATCGTGATCGGCCTGCTGGTCTCCGCCGCGGTGTGGGCTGCCTTGCGTGCGGCAACTCCGCTTGCCAGGCTGATGGGTACCACCGGGCTCAATATCGCGAGCCGTATCATGGGATTGATTCTGGCCGCGATTGCGATCGAATTTATTACCCGCGGCCTCGGTGTGTTACTGCCCGGCCTGGCGTAGCCCGATTGAAGCAATGGAGGAAGCGAAGATGATGACGTTCGATTTGCTGGTGTTCTCACCCTGGCTTGCGCTCATCGCCGGTGTGTCGATCCTGGTGGTGCCGCGGTTACTGAACTATATTGTCGCGGTCTACCTGATTCTGATCGGCATTATCGGACTCGCGGCCCGGCTCTGAGTGATACCGGAACCTGCGCAGAGCCGGTAGCGTCGTTCCCACAGCGCTGCACAGCCATGCGTACTCACGTACCCGGCACGTGCCGCGGATACAGGTCCGGCAAGGGTTCATCCGTCCCGCTATCCGCTGTCGGCGCTTTCTGCACGAGCACTTGTTCCAGCACGGGCCAGGCGGCGTGGCTGTCCCAGCCTTGTTGTGCATCACCGGCGTAGAGCAGCCGGTCCAGTGCGATGATCTCCCCTCGTGCCGCGGCATTGCTGATACGTCCTGCCAGAGCCGACAGGTCCCGGGGGGGGGCGGCGGGCCATTGCAGCACCGCCCAGTCGAGCAGCGCCGCCTTTGCCGCCCTGGGATCGTTCGAGTGGCAGGCATTCTTCAGACGCGTTCTGCATTGCCCCAGCTGCTGACGGCGTGAGGGCGCGGCATCCCCAGCCGGGGCCGGCCTGGGTATACCGTTGCGCCCGCGGGTGCTGCTGATTCGCCACAGCACCAGTGTGACCAGCCAGCCGGCCGTCACTGCTGCGGCAATCCCCGGCCAGTACGCCGGCTGCGGTTTCGGTTGCAGCGCCTGCATATCCGTGTGGCTGCTGGTACTTGCAGCGGCGGGTGCTGCTGCGTTTGCGCCAGCCGTTGCCGGTGCTCCCGTGGCAGTGGCAGCGCTTGTCCCGGCGCGCGGCGGGAGGACCTGGAAGGTTCGTGCCGGCAACGTCGCCACGCGCGGCTGTTGCGCTTCGGTGTCCCACCAGTGGATCCGGAATTCGGGCAAGGTCACGCTGCCGGGTGCCGTGGGGATCAGTGCGGTCTTCAGCGTTCTGGTCGTGATGAGACTGTCCGCCTCCGCACGGGTCTCGTTTTGCGGCTGATCGGGATAGGCTTTCATGCCGGAGGGCAGTGGCGGCGCCAGGTCCGGGAGCTGGGCCGCACTGAGTCCGTCGACGATCAGCGCAATGGTTCGGGTTACGGGTTCTCCAACCCGGAATACGGGTGGATCCGGTGACCAGGCCTCCGCCAGCGACAGGCTTTTCGCAGGCAGCCACTGTCCCTGGACGCCGGCGGGTTGTGGCAGAACATTCAGGGTGATGTCACGGCCCCGGATGCGTACCGGGCGCGTCTCCGTAAACAGGCCGCCGATATCCGGGAAATCCGCAAACGGTGCGCCGCCGAAAAACTTCTCCATGTCCTTGAACGGGTCCTTGCCGAAAAAACGCTCCCGCAGACTCCGGCGACCGCTGTTCCGCACCGGTACCGCTGCAGCAAGTGTCGGGCCGTTGATCCGCAGGGTGCCGCTGTGCTGCGGAAATATCACGTAGCGCCGTTCGATCACCTGGTAGGTGGTGCCGTTGCGTTGTGTTGTATAGTGGTTGTCCTCACCCGCCTGCTCGACGATGGCGTCACCGGCCTGCGGTTCGCCGAGGCTCGCCTCGTTCAGCGGAACCCTGGACAGTATCCGGACCCGGTAGGCGACTTCACCCTGTACGTAGGGATGTTCCGGTTCCGCCTCGACCTCGACCAGGACCGGCTGTCCGGTGGTGCCAGCGGCACCGGACTGTGTCGCTGCTGCAGGCATGACCTTGAGCTGCAGGGGCTGGCTCTCCATGCCGCCGAGTCGCACTGCCGGTATGGTCAGGTCCCCCTCGTGTTTGGGCAACAGAACCAGTTGCCATTCGCGGGTCGCTGAACTGTGTCCGTTGATGATGTTGAACCGCGAGCCTTCGCTGCGACTCAGAATATCAAAATCCTTATCGAGCGGACTCAGGTCTGGATTGCCCTGGATGTCATCCGACACGCTCAGCTGCAGTGTGACGGTCTCACCCTGCGTGATCCGGGTACGGTCGATCTGTGCCTCGAGTGTCCCGGCCAGCGCCTGGCTGCAGGACAGCCAGGCCAGCAGGATCAATATCTGGGCCGGCTTCAGACCGCCAAGCACGGCCGTGTGCATGCCGCTGAATACGTGGTGGTATCGGTTCAACATCTTGAATACCTCCTGTGCATCACAATTGCCCGTTACGTCGCAGGTGCTGGAGCAGGAATCGCTGGCGCAGCAGGCCGGCGGGATCATCCGGCACGCGGTTCAATTGATGTTCCAGTGCCTGTTGTGCTTCCGTCATGGCCGGAATGGGTGCCTCCGCATCGACCGGCGCTGTCGGTTCGCCCCGGCTACCCGGATGTTCCAGCAAGTCCGCAAGGCCCGGCTCGGCACCGCGTTGCATACCCGGGTTTACCTTTGTCCCGGGTACCGCACGTTCATCCGGTGTGGCCGCGGACTGCGAGCCCTGAGGCTGTTCCCCTTGCCGTTCGGTCTCACCGCTCCCTTCGGCCCCGGTGGGTGGTGGCGACTCTCCGCCGGCCGGCTTCTGTGTCTCCCGGGATTCGGGCCGGGCATTCTGTGCAGCGTTCCCGGCGGCCTTCTCCTGCTGCTGCCCGCTTTGCTTGCCTGCAGAGTCGGATTCGGCGGTGGGCTGGCTGGAGGAGGGTTCCTTGCCGGACTGGTCGGATCGGGATTGCGCTTCCGCTTGCCCCTGCTGTTGACCCGTGTCGCCGGCGGCATTCGGGTTCCCTGCATTGCCGGATTGTGCCTGCCCGTTCTGTTGTTGCCGCTGTCCCTGCTGTTGGCCGGTATCACCGGCGGTGTTCGGTTTTCCTGAGTTGCCGGATTGTGCCTTCCCACTCTGCTGCTGCTGTTGCTGCTGCTCGAGCAACTGTTTGACCAGGTCGCGGTTGTGCCGGGCATCGGCATCACCCGGGTCCCCGGCGAGCGCCCGATCGTAGGCATCGAGGGCCTTGTCGTAGCTTCCCAGCCGGGCAAGCGCATTGCCCCGGTTATACCAGACCGTGGGGTTGTCCATGCCTTCCAGTGTCTGCAGCGTATCCTTGAAATCCCCCGCCTCGTAAGCTGCGGCCGCGCGCCAGTCGGGCTGCCGGAAGGTGTGTGCGGCATCCTTGGCATTGCCTTGCTCGAGCATGCGGGCGGCCTGTTGGTCGGGACGCTGCCAGAGATCTGGCCAGGAAAATGCCTCGGCCTGGGGGGGGTGAATGAGCAGCATGGCGAGCAGCAGCGGGCTTACCCAGCCGCGCCGGAACGCGGCTGCCGCAAGCGGCAGCAGGGCCAGCAGCAGCCACGGTCCTTCCTCGCGCCACTGGTCGGCCCGGGTGCTCTCCGCCTTATCGGCCATCGCGTGCCGTGCGACCGCTGCATCACGAACCAGCGCCTCGATATCCCGGTCATCCAGCGTGGCCCTGACGTAGTGCCCGCCGGCCGCTGTTGCAAGCATGCGCAACGCGGACTCATCGAGCTTTGCAATCTGCGCAACCCCGTGGCGGTCCTGCCGGAAACCGCCGCCGGGGGCGGGCACGGGGGCGCCGCCCGGCGTGCCCAGGCCCAGTACGGTGAGCCGGTAACCCTGTTCACGCAGCTTGCGTGCCGCCGCCATGGACGCGGCCGGGTGGTCGAGGCCGTCGGTCAGGAGGATCACCTGGCCGTGGCGGATGCCGGCCTGGTTCAACAGCCGGCCGGCTTCCTGGAGTGCGGTGTCGGTATGCTTCAAACCGTGTACCGGCAACAGATCGGTCGACAGGCCAGGTACCTGGGCGGCGATGGTTTTGGCATCGCTGGTCAAGGGAGACACCACGAAAGGTTCGGCTCCGTAGGCAAGCAGTGCGGTCTGGCCTTCCCGGAAGCGATGCAGCAGGTCCAGAATCTCGAAACGGGCATGGGCAAGCCGCGAGGGTGGCAGATCGGCCGCGTTCATGCTGCCGGAGATGTCGAGAACGATAACCCGCGCGGCGTCGGCGAGGTAGGCGGGTTGTGGCATCCGTACCCAGACGGGGCCGGCCAGGGCCAGCGTACCGATGATCCCGGCGATCCCGGGCAGCAGCAGGGGCAGGCGTTGCATGCGGACGTTCGTCCCGACCAGCAGGTGTGGCAGCAGATGGGCGTCGACCTGACCCTGCCAGGCCGTTGCGCCGTTGCTGCCACTCGCTAACCGCCACAGCCCCAGCGCCAGTGGAATCAGGGCCAGCAACCAGGCGGGTCGTAGCAGATGCAGTTCAGGTGGAATCATGCAGCACCTCCGGTACGCGGCCGGCGCGTTTCAGCCAGGGGCGCCGCGGCCGAAACAATAGCCCCAGTGCGATGATCAGGGCAGCGCCCGCAGGCCAGTAATACAGGGACATCAGCGGGCGGTAGGTGCGGCTGTCGCGCACGCTCGGCTCGAGCCGGTCCAGGTCCCGGTAAACCGTTTCCAGCTCACCGGTATTGGTTGCCTGGAAGTAGCGCCCGCCGGTAGCTTTGGCAATGCTCTTGAGCGTTTCCGGATCGAGGTCGCTGCCGGTCTGCATCAATGTACCGAAGGGCGTGCGCACACCCACTTCGCCGGCGCCGATGCCGATGGTGTAGATCCTGATCTTTGCCTGCGCCGCGAGCTGTGCCGCCGCCTGCGGTGACACGTTGCCCGCCGTGTTGGCACCGTCCGTGAGCAGGACCAGTACGCGACTGTCCTCCGCCTGTTCGCGCAGCCGTTTCACGGCAAGCACGATGGCGTCTCCGATGGCCGTCTCGCGGCCGGCCAGCCCGATGACGCTCTCGCGCAGCATCTGGTCCACCGTTGCCCTGTCGAAGGTCAGCGGTGTCTGCAGGTAGGCGCGGCTGCCGAATATGATGAGCCCGAGACGGTCACCCGTGCGTTGTTTGATGAAACCGCCGGCGACGGCCTTGACGACATCCAGGCGCGTTGCGGAGTGACCGTTCAGGGAATAATCCGTGTTTTCCATGCTCCCGGAGACATCGACGGCCAGCATCAGGTCACGCCCGGAAACCGGCAGGTCGACCGGTTCGCCCAGCCACTGCGGTCGTGCCGCGCCGGCCACCAGCAGGACCCAGGCAAGACCGGACAGCGCATAAACGGCACGGCTGTGTGCCGCCGGGCGTGTAGTGCCCATGGCCTTGAGGTCCTGGAAGAACGGCACGTGCAGGGCGCCGCCGCCGGCTGGCCTGGCCGGGGACAGCAGGCGCTGCAGGATCCAGGGCAGCGGCAGGGCCAGCAGCACCCAGGGCCATGCCAGAACGAATGTGCCGCCGGTCATGTTGCGGCTCCGGTGTTGCGCAGGATCCAGGCGCGTACCAGTGCAGGCAGCTCGCACAGGGCATTGGCGTCGCCGGCAGGACGATAGGGTGCTTCCCGCAACAGGCGGCCCTGGCCCCGGGTGAACGCCTGGTCACCACCATGGGTGTCCAGAAACCGCAGCCACTCGTCCCCGGTCAGTCCGGCCACTTCGCGGCGTGGAAAACGGGTGAGGGCATACCGGCGTAGCAGGCGCGACAGCCGGCGGGCAAATTCGTCCGGATCGAGGTCGGTGCAACCGTCGCTGAGGGTGTCCAGTTCCGTGAGCGCCGCGCGCAGTGCGGCGTGACGGTGTTTCCTGCGTAGCAGCAGCCACGCAGTGACGCCGGTGGTCAGGACCAGGAGTACCGCGAGCGCCCACCAGCCCGGCGCGGGCGGCCACCAGGAAACCGCAGCGGGCAGGTGATAGCCGCGCAGTGCCGCCAGCGGGTCGGAGTTGAGCGGCGGCGTCATTGCACACCGCCTTGAGCGCCATTGCCGTTCTGGCGGGGGCGCAGCTCCCGGGCCAGGGTGGTCCCGACGGGTGCATCCGTTTGCAATTGCAGCAGGTGGGCGCCATGCAGGCGTGCGAGAGCAGCCAGGTGTTCGCTGTGCTCGTTGAAGTGCCGTTGATAACGGTTGCGCCGGGTTTGATTCGTGGTATCGAAGAACGCACGCTCGATGCCGTCGCTGACCGGATACCGGCCGGCCGGTGGCGCGGTCCTCTCCAGGGGATCGACGATATCGATCAGGACGATTTCACTGTGCTGCGTCAGCCGCGCAAGCCAGCTGGTATCCTGCTCCGCGGCGTTGCGGAAATCGCTGAGCAGGAACGCCAGACTGCCGGGCCGCACCAGCCGCGCCAGGTGCAGGGCGGCCGCGGTGAAACCGGGATGCCCACCGTCTTCGCCGGGCAGAGGCTGCTGTGAGAGGGCATTCAGCAACGGCAGCAATCCGCGTGTACGCGCCGCGGGACGGCGTTCGAAGTGCCGGGTTTCGTCAAATATGAGCCCGCCGGTCCGGTCACCCTGTTCGCTTGCCGCCCAGGCAAGCAGGGCGGCGGCACGCGCCGCGATCACGGATTTGTATGCCGTTCGGGTACCGAAGCGCATGCTCGGTCCGAGATCGACCAGCAACCATACCGGCCGTTCGCGTTCCTCACGGTAGCGCTTGATGTGTGCCTTGCCGGTACGGGCGGTGACGCGCCAGTCCATGTTGCGGGGATCATCGCCCGGTACATAGAGACGTGATTCGTCGAATTCCATGCCGCGACCGCGGAACCGGGACAAATGTCCGCCGCTGCGCGTGGCCAGTACCTTGCCGCGCGGTGCGATGTCCAGGCGTCGCGCCTCCTCGCGCAGGCCAATCAGCTCGGCCAGTGAAACCGTGATACCCGGCACCTGCCGGCTTGTGATCCGGGCTGCCGCCGTCTGCCTGTTCATGATGCGTTTCATTGCTCGTTGTGTTGCGTGATACCGGAACCTGAATTGCGACTAAACTTCATCCGTGGTGTGCTGCCTTGATGCCGGTTCGCCCGGCGCAGCCACGCTCGGGAGGGCGCGGAAAGTCGTAATCTGCCGCGCCATAGCCGAGACCCAGCATGCGCCCCGCCAGCTTCTGGTGAAACGTGCTGCTGCGCAGCATCTGCGGCAGCACCCGAGTGCGCATCATCCGTGCCGCACGGGATGAACTCGTGGCGAGCCGGGTTTGCGCCCTGATCATGCGAATCGCCGCGGCACCGGCACGGTGGCGGTTGCTGCTGTAGCGCTGCGTACATTCATTGGCGATGCACACGGCAAGCGTGCAGGCATCCTCGATGCCCATGTTCATGCCCCTGCCACCCAGGGGAGAATGAATATGTGCCGCATCACCGGCGAGGAAACAGCGTCCCTCGCCGTAATGACTGGCCTGGCGGTGACTGACGCGGAACTCGGACTGCCAGAGAATTTCGTTGACCTGAAGCGCCGCGGGCAGTCGCGACAGCACATCCGGACGGTTGCTCGCGACCCGGTAGACATCCCGCCGAAAGCGCAGTATGAATAACACGCCATCCGGCCGGAACAGGACGTGCGCCAGTTTGTCATCGAGCGTGGAGCGCGCACGCACGTCCGCGAGGCTCCACGGGTACGGTATGGAGGTCCCCGGGAAATCGATGTCCAGGGCCCGGCGCACCCTGCTGTGCGCGCCGTCCGCACCGATCAGGTGACGCGCGTGCAGTTCGGTGGCTTGCCCGTTCGCGCAGAGCTCCGCGACGACCTGGTCCCCTGCCTGGTGCAATGCCACGAACCGGTTTGCGCGTTCGACGTGGACTCCGAACTCGTTCAACCGAATCTCGAGGATCCGCTCGGTTTCCGATTGCGGCAGGCCGAGCATGAAATTGTAACGGTGGGGGAGGCTGGAAAAATCGACCGTGAAATAAGACCTGCTGTCGCTGCCGAACTGCACGCCGGCGATCCTGGTGCCCTGCTCCAGCAGCCGGTGGGTTACGCCGGACGGCTCCAGCAGTTCCAGCGTGCGGGTATTGATTCCCATCGCTTTTGAATACTGTGATGGCTGCGCTTGTTCATCGATGATGCGCACCGGCCTGCCGAAACGCGCCAGTTCGAGCGCCGTGGTGAGACCTACGGGACCCGCGCCGACGATCAATATGGTGTCTGTATCAGGCATCGTATGTACCTCCCCCGGTGGCCGGGCCCGCAGGCATCGCGGCCACCGGTTTGTTGTGGAATTCGTAGTGAGCGCAATAACCAATACGCTCGACGGTTTCTGTACAGCATCACGGGACCGGGACCTGGCCCAGGAGGCTGTCGATGAACTGGTCGGTCGTGCGGCCTTCCGCCTCGGACTCGTAGGAAAGCAGTACCCGGTGACGCAGCACCTCTGGGGCGATGGCCTGAACGTCCCCCGGAACGACATAGTTGCGACCCTGCAGCCAGGCGCGGGCACGGGCGCAGCGGTCCAGTGCCAGCGTTGCCCTCGGGCTGGCGCCGAAGCGCAGCCAGCCGGCAAGTGCTTCGGAGTAGGCGGCCGCCTGGCGGGTGGCCATGACCAGGTGCACCAGGTAGTCTTCCACGTCAGGTGACATGTACAGGTCCAGTATCCGTTGCCGCGCGCTAAATACATCTTTCTGGCCGAGGCGCGCCGTCGCCGGTTCCGTTGAATGCCTGCGCGCTTCTATACGGTTGAGGGCGAGAATGTGTTTTTCCGTTGCCAGATCGGGGTAGCCGACGCGGACATGCATCAGAAAGCGGTCGAGCTGCGCCTCGGGCAGCGGGTAAGTGCCTTCCTGTTCGATGGGATTTTGGGTGGCCATGACGAGAAACAACTCCGGCAGGGGATAGGTTTCGCGTCCTACCGTGACCTGGCGTTCACCCATGGCCTCGAGCAACGCCGACTGCACTTTCGCCGGCGCCCGGTTGACTTCGTCGGCCAGCACCAGGTTGTGGAAGACCGGGCCCCGGTCGAAGTGAAAACTGCCGTCCTGCGGCCGGTAGATCTCGGTTCCCGTCAGATCGGTCGGCAGCAGATCGGGGGTGAACTGGATGCGGTGATAGTCCCCCTCGATACCCGCCGCCAATGCCTTGACTGCACGCGTCTTCGCCAGGCCCGGGGCGCCTTCCACCAGCAGATGGCCATCCGCGAGCAGGGCGATCAACAGGCGTTCAACCAGTTCGGGCTGTCCCAGGATCTGCTGTTCGATCTGCTGTCTAAGGCGAGTGAACGCCTGGCACAGCGGGTCGTCCTGGGTACTCTCTGTGTTCAGTACCTTTGCGGTTGCCTCGAAATCTTGCATATCGGATGCTCCTGTCTTGATCATGTTCCCGGCGTGCCGGACGGGACCGCCGGTTGGTTATCGATGTATCTTGCGCAAATGCCTGCGGAATCCCGGATTCGTCGCGCCGTACCTGTTGCCGCTGTACCCCCGCTTACGGGGTGCCCGGCAGTCCATGCTGTTCACCGTGCCCGGCGCTGCTGTGCTGCAGTGCCGCAATCCGCTCCTCGAGGGGCGGGTGGCTCATGAACAGGTGCGTCACCGTCTCGCGCATGCCTCCCGCGATACCGAATGCCGCGAGATTGCCCGGGAGTTCAGGGTTGTCGTGAACGGCCTGGAGGCGTCGCAAGGCAGCAATCATGTTCGTCGTGCCCGCCAGTCGTGCGCCGCCGGCGTCGGCCCGATATTCACGCCAGCGTGAAAAGGCCATTACGATGAGCGTTGCGAACAAGGACAGGAATATCTGCGCCAGGATCGTGGTGGCGAAGTAGCCGATGCCGGTGCCGCGTTCATTGCCGAACAGTGTGCGGTCGACCAGGTAGCCGATGACGCGGGCAAGGAAAATCACGAAGGTGTTGATGACGCCCTGCAGCAGGCCCATGGTGACCATGTCGCCGTTGGCGATGTGCGTGATCTCGTGACCGAGGACCGCTTCGAGTTCCCGTGAATTCATGCGTGCCAGCAGTCCGCTGCTGACGGCCACCAGGGCAGCGTCGCGGCTCATGCCGGTTGCGAATGCGTTGGGCGCGTCACTGTGAAATATACCGACCTCGGGCATGCCGATTCCTGCCCGTTCGCTCAGCCGGCGGACGCTGGTGACCAGTTGTTCCTGCGAGGTGGTCTCTGCCTGTTCGATCACCTGCACGCCCATGGTGGTTTTCGCCATCCATTTCGAGATCGCCAGGGAAACGAAGGAGCCGCCCATGCCGAAGATGGTGGAAAAGACGAGCAGGTTGCTGACGTTCAGACCTGTGTCGTGCTGATACAGCCATTGATCGACGCCCAGGAGATTCAGAACGGCAGACAACAGCGTCAAAACAGCCAGGTTGGTCGCGACAAATAGCAGTATGCGTTTCATGTTCGTGTTCCCGTGTATGTCTGTTACCTGACTAACCATCAGCAACAGGTGTGCCAATTCCGGAAACAATGAAATTTCAAGCGGATGCCGGTTAAGGCGGGCGATCACTCATTGCGGTGTGGGCAGTATTCACCATGCGGTGTGTGTATTTGCCGCCAGGAGGCTGTCTCTTCGCCGGCCGCGGACCGGTCCGGGCTGTGGCTGAGTCCCAGTCCCATACACATTCCGCAGGCGTGAACAGCGCGATGAAATATCGCCGTGCACATCGCCGCGGGGGCTGCGCCGTTCCCGGGTGCGGAATATTTCCCGCACCCTGGGCATTATTGCGCTGCCTGGCGGGAAGGTTACCCGTAACGGTGTATGTTCTCCTTTGAAAATCAGCCGTGTGGCGGTTGGCACCATTGCTGCAGTACGCAACGGCAGGATCTGCACGGGCAGAATCCAATGAACCCACAGGAGATCGATTCATGCACACCTTACCCGAACTTCCCTACCCTCTGGACGCGCTGGAACCGCACATTTCGCGGGAAACACTCGACTACCACTACGGCAGGCATCATCGCACCTACGTCACCAAGCTGAACGAACTGATCAAGGACACGGACTTCGAACACATGTCGCTGCAAGCGGTGGTCCGTGCCAGCAGGTCGACACAGGGTCCCAAAAGCCCTGTCTACAACAACGCCGCGCAGGCCTGGAACCATGCGTTTTACTGGCAATGCCTGACACCGCAGGCGACTGCACCCGACCCGCACCTGCAGACTGCGCTCGACAGCCATTTTGGCTCCCTCGACAACTTCCGTGAGCAGTTCACGCATACCGCAGTCAGCACCTTCGGCTCCGGCTGGGCTTGGCTCGTGGCGGGTTACAATGGAGAGCTGGAAATTGTCAGTACCGGCAATGCGGACACGCCGCTGGCGGAAGGGCGGGTGCCGCTGCTGACGTGCGATGTCTGGGAGCATGCCTATTACATCGATTACCGCAATGCGCGTGCCGACTACCTGGCCGCATTCTGGGAGATCGTCAACTGGGATTTCGTGGCTGCCAATCTGAGGCATTTACACCAGACCTTGAATGCCGCCTGACCGGGAAGCGGGCTGGCAGTCATGCAGTTCAAGCCGGGAATACTGCAGCCGCGCAGTATCTCCCGGCATCCGATAACCCGGCATCGTTCACGGCTGCAGCCGCCGCTCAAGATCCAGGGCGGATTACAGAGTCATGTGGTGGATAGTCCCCGTTGAAAATGCTGACTGGGTACTATTAGCACAGTCGCAGTCAGTTAGGCCTCGCAACAAGGGCCAGTATCAAGCAATTAACCGGTTGGCATGGACTGTGCTTCGGTAACACCTGACAACTATGCCGCAACAGCGACAGTGAAGAAGTCACTGGACAGCCTGGATGTGGTGGTGGATACGGTCGTGCAGACGGCTGATCGTTGAAATGATAGAAGGAGGGTGAAATGAACACTGGCGGAATAATTGCAACGTACGATACGCATCACCAGGCCGAGGATGCGATCAGGGAACTGAATCGTGCCGGATTCAGGATGCAGCAGCTGTCGATTATCGGCAAGGGATACCGTTCCGAAGAATACCCGGTAGGATTTTATACGGTCGGTGATCGCATGAAGACCTGGGGTGGGGTCGGTGCATTCTGGGGTGCGCTGTGGGGGATGCTGTTTGGTGCGGCGTTCTTCTGGATTCCCGGGATAGGTCTGCTGGGGGCTGCAGGTCCCATTGTCCACGTACTGGCAGGTGCCGTCGAGGGTGCTGCCCTGGTCGGCGGTGTTTCGGTGCTGGGCGCCGCGCTGGCGAATATCGGGGTGCCCAACGATGCCGTTGTCAGATACGAGCGTTCGGTGCGTGCCGACAAGTACCTGCTGATTGCGCACGGGAGTGAACAGGAAATCGGGCAGGCACGCGCGATCGTTGAACGCAGCGGGGCCGTTGATGTGGGCTCGTTCGATACCAGCGACGAGGAAGCAACCGAGTCAGAATCCGTTACGGCTTGAATGGCTAGTAGCTGTTGTGGCGGAAGAGTGCTTCCCGCAAAACGAATGACGCGGTGAACGTCCCCCGCGTCAGGTATTGAGTAGAACCTGTCTCAAAATTACGGGATCGGACAATTCGAGATCCTGTGCCGGTCGGTTGGTACGGGTAGGACCGGCGCCACGCCGGGAATAAACCGGGTTTCCGGTTCCGATCCGTTCCCCGCGGGCGCGCGGGTCCTACAGGCACAGCACGAACCATCGGATAATGAATCTTGAAATGGTTCTAATCCGTTTTGAACGACTAGTTCAGGGCCGGTAGTCCACTGATGTATCCAATGCCCGCCCGGTACTTGTCGATCAGCGGTTCGAGTGCATCCTTCAGGTCCTGTGCCGTGCTGCCCGTGAAGTCACCGGCGTGCTGGTAATTGCTCATGATGCTGGCGTTGCCGTTCATGTCGTCCAGGACCTGCAGCCCGGTGTTTTCGGCTCCCGCCGGTATCGAAAGGATGCGCGAGAGTTTGCCGGTGTCCACGTTGTAGGCCCACAGGAAATTGTTGACATGCAGGCTGCTGTCCTCGCCGATGAACAGCGCGCGCATTTTTTCGGAGTACTTGATGTTGTCCGGGCTGGCGATCCTGTCGATATTGGCGGTGTTGCCGACCGTATCGGTTGCGATCTTCTCGCCAAGCACCAGTGCACGCATGGCCCGCCCGACGTAGGCGCTGTCGATCGGATTGCCGTCCATGTCAGTCTGGCCGGCGTCAAGATCGATTTCGTACACGGCGCCGGCATCATTTCTAGGGATCCTGATGTCGTTGACCGGGTCCGTGTCAAAGTCCTGCATACCATTGCGCATACGGGTCATGGCCACGTAGACCTTTTTATCGGCGGCATTCACAGTCACGCCTTCAAACTTCTCGAACTCCGTTGTGGCACCAAGGTAGGCAGCGTAGCGTCGGGTTTCCATGAAGGTTGCAGCCTGTGCCATGCCATCCTTGAGCCTGAGATGCTCGACGAGGGCGCTGGCGTGCCCCGCCTTGATGGTTGTGAACCCGGTGGCGGGAGCGGCGGAGGGTTCAATAATATCGCTGAACTTGATACCGGCGTTTACCATGGCCTCGTTTTTTGGCGTTGGAGGCATGGCCGAGCCGGTACCAGGCCAGTGTGGCCGCACCGCCATCCACCATCGGATCGCTGGTCTGTTGCCACTTCGCCGCGTACAGCGTGCGTCCGGCTCGTACTCTTCGCTGCCGAGGTGCGTGTTCCAGGGAGAAAGCGAACCTGCGCAGGGAATCCACAGCCCGTTCACACCGGACAAGTCGATGTTTTTTACCGTCACGGTGGTCAACTCGCCGGTCTTCTTGTCCTGATCGAGCGTCGCCAGGTTCATCGTCATCGGCTGCAAGCCGTAGTCGTCGTTACCGGCGGTATCCAGTCAGTCGTACTCACGATGGGTCACCAGGAAGAGGCGGCGCTTTTTCGGGTCGTCACTTTGCGACCCCGGAACCTCGATCAGGCTGTTGGCGTCGGGCGCCTCCGGAGTTTCGGGATTACCGTTCGGGTCCGTCAGGACAGAGCCGTACTGGTCGTACAGGTTGCCCACCGTCAACCCCGTCGAAGACACTCCTGGTGTCGTGCACCTGCATCCGGGAACCCGGAGAAATCCGGGTTGTCCCGGTTGCCGGCGGATTGAAACGCATCCCGGCAATGCGAATGTTGAGATAATTCGCAAGCCGCCTGTCAGTGCCTATTACAGCGCTTTTCCAGTCTCACCGCGATGGATTATTCATTCCCTCCGTGTCATCAGAAGGACACCGACACGGTGCCGGAACATACCGCTGAGCCTTCCTCGCATACCTGGTAGCTGTAGGTGGCGCTGCCGGTTGCGCCGATGGCATCGGTATAACTGCCCGTGTTGGCCACGGTGGCAACCACGGAGCCATCGCGGTGGATATCGACGTCGGCGCTAGCTGCCCCGCTCCAGCTCAGGTCAACCGTGTGCCTGCCCTTGACCTTGTAACCAGTGGCCGTGAGGCTGATCGGCGGTGTGGCAATGCCTACATCAACGCTTATCACCTCTGAGGTGGTCTTGTCGCCGCTATCCGTGACACTGACCGTGATCGTGTGGCTGCCGTCGGAAAGAACGAAGCTGAACGCACCGCCGCTGCCGATGTTGCCGTCGATGCTGGAGGTCCAGTTGATGGCTGCCGTCAGGTCACCATCCTCTGCATCGCTTGCGCTGGCCTGGAAATCGACCAGGGTACCGCTATCCAGGCTTGACCCGTCCGCCGGCGAGGCAATGATGATGGTGGGAGCCGCGTTACCGTCGCCACTGATACTGATGCTCCGGGTATCCACATACTTGATGCCGCCGGCACCGCTCTGCTGGATGCGTACACTGACCGTGGCACTGCCGGCACCGATGCCGGCCAGCGGGATGGCCGCACTGTAGGTACCATCGCCGGCACTGTTCATGTCTCCGCTCAGCGTGGCGGTCGTGCCTGAAACCGTATAGGTTGCCGACTTGAGGCTGGCGGGATCGACCACGTCGGTCCAGGCCAGCAGGTAGAGCGTATCCGTTTCCAGGAAATCGCTTCCGGGCGTCACCCAGTCCGGATCGTTGCTGAGGTTCATCCCCTCGCCAAGCGGCGAGAAGATATCAACGGGGTTGGTACCGTCGGCGAGTTCCTGGCCATCGGTTATGCCGTCCCGGTCCGTGTCGGGGTGATTCGGGTCCGTGCCTTCCCGTACCTCGCAGTATCCGAAGATGCCATCACCGTCAGGATCTTCCGTGGTCACGGTCGCCTGCACCGTGTTGCCGTGGATTCCCATATTGATGCGGCAACCGTTTTGTTCGGGCTCATTACTGTAATCGTCGGCGGGATCGCCTGCGTCGATTGCGGGTGAGCCGGCCTGCAAGTGGTAATCTTCGTTGGCCGCGTCGACGAACAGGGGATCGCCGTTAATGTTGCCGTTGGTGCCCGTGAACTGGCCGTCGCCGATCAGGGAATAACGGATTCCCGAGCCGTCGCTTACACCCGCGAAGTCCACCGAGTTCATGAATATGGAATTGCGGGCGCTGACAATGGTATTACCCGCGGCGCTGACGCCGGTGCCGAAGCCGTGGATTACGGAATTCACCAATCCAACCTCGTTGCCGGCATCGACCGAGACGGCAACCGCGGAGCCGGCGTTCGCGAAACTGCAGTGGTCGAATTCTGCGCGGCTGCCGGACAGCAGGAGGGTGCCGGAAACCGCGGAGACCGTGCAATCACGGAAGCTGAAATTGCGGACGCCCAACAGGTAATTGTAGTAGCCAGCGGAAATTGTCACGTTGGCCACTTCACCCCACAATACGCCGGCCGGTGCGAAGTAGGTCGCCGACAGCGTGACGGAGCCGTCGGCTGGGCCCTGGATGCGGACGGCCTTGCTGTAATAGAAGAAGCCCACGGAATAGTTGCCGGAGGCCACCTCAATGGTATCTCCGTCGGCGGCGGCATTGACGCCATCCAGCAGGCTAACGAACGGGTATTGCGCACTGCCGTCCTCGACACCGCTGGCATTGGCCTGATCGACATAGATGGTCTTGAGCGGTGGTGTCGACTCGGCGTCCATGGGCAGGGTGTCGCGCAGGTACTCGATGATATTGAGGGCACCGTCCTCATCCGGGTCCAGCAGTGCATCATTCGTCACCGGGTCGGTCCCGCCCGCTACCTCCCAGCCGTCCTCCATACCGTCATTGTCGGTGTCCGCGAGCAGCGGGTCCGTCGGGTAGATATTGACCTCGTCGGCATCGCTCAGGCCGTCGTTGTCCGTATCCGTGAGCAGGGGATCGGTATGATACACATTGATCTCGGCGGCGTCGTCCAGGGTGTCGCCATCCGTGTCCGGATTGGTCGGGGAGGTTCCGTAGCCGTATTCCTCGAGGTTTGTCAGTCCGTCACCATCCAGGTCCACTGCGCTGTCATCCGCCAGGGCGTTGGTTCCGTTGCCGATCTCCCAGCCGTCCGGCATGGTGTCGGCATCGGTGTCATCGCTGTTCGGGTCCGTCCCGTGGGTATTGACCTCGTCACCATCCGTCAGGCCGTCGCCGTCCGTGTCTGGATTCAGCGGGTTCGTGTCGTAAATCGTCACCTCGTCACCGTTCGTCAGGCCGTCCCCATCATCATCGGCGGCGGGATCGTATACGGTCAGCGGATAGTAATCATAGAGCGTCTGCAGGCGGCCCTTGCCGGCATTGTTGCTGGTCACCGCCAGGCGCAGCACATAAGGCCCGGGTGTCAAGGCCGTTGTATCCCAGTCTCCCAGTGCCATATTTTCCTGTCCACCGGGGCCGCTCAGCCCCGTTGCGGTCCAGGATGCTGACTGGTCGCAGGCATAGAAATCGGTACCGGGACAGTAATCGATGGCGTAGCTCGTCGAGACCAGCAGCGGGTTGCGGCCGTTGACCGTACTGCCAGACAGCGGCACGATTCCGCTCACATAATCCGCGTCATTGAGGTAATCCAGGCGAATTGCCGTCGGCGAATAGACCGGGTCGCCGTAGAAAATTCCGCTGTTGTGAATTTCACCCCACCATACGGCATCACCCAGCGGCAAACCGCGGAGAAAGTAAATGATCGTTTCCTGGGGGGCATTGTTGAAGGAATGGCCGCCGGATTCGTGGTGGCTGAGGCTTCCCCAGAATGCGACACCGTTCAACCGGCTCAGGTAGGTGGCGGCATGATCACCGCCGCTGACTTCCTTGTGTCCCTCGGTGAATGAAGGATTCTGTGCAAGTTCCGTATCACTGACCAGTTCTTTGATACTGAAGTCATCGAATCCGACCTCGCCGATATAGATGGCGGTGCTGACATAGACTTCCAGCTTGTCGTATACGAGATCAGCCTGGGTGTGCAACGCCGGGTCCAGCTGAAATGTCGCCTCGACATTGGTCCAGTCGGTGTTGCCCAGCGAAATCGTGGCAACCGTCTGGGTACCGTAATCGATCCAGTTATTGGCCGTGGGTTCATGAACGCGCAGCCGTACTTTCAATGATGCCGCGTCGGTTATATTGTCGCCCCGGTACCAGAAGTTGATGCGGTACTGCTGCGGATTGACCGTATCCACCGCCTGCGAGGCAATTGTGACCTGTGGATAGAGGGATACATAATAGCCCTCCCGGCAGGCAGCACTCGGGGGTACGCTGAAGTCGGAATCCGGGTAGCACAGCGGATTCGCGACGCTGTCCGTGTTGCGGAACCACAGGCTGTTGGTGTCGGTACGGCCGATATCGTTGCGTACTTCCGGCGGGATGATGTCACCGTTGGTGCCGCCACTGGTCGCGCCGCGATAGGCGGTCGGCCAGAGGGCCATCGAGGCGACCGGGAAGGACTGGTAGTTGTAACCCATGAAGCCGTCGGCAACGCCGACGCAGTCCGTGTTGATCTCCCGGAAGACGTCGATGGATGAGGCGGCACAGGCGGCCGGATCGGCCGCATCCTCGCAGAGCTTGACGGTGCAGGTGTCGTTCTTAACCCAGTTCAGCAGCGTATCGAAGTTACCGCCGGCGGTGAGCTGTCCATGCAACTGACCCAGATAGATGAGCGCATCGTCGACCAGGGGTGTTCTGGAACTGGCCTGTCCGGGTACAGACTCGGAAAAGCGCACGACACAATACTGAGGGGCCTTGCCGCTGGCGCTGGTGCGTGAAAAATTGAGGTAATCGATACACTCCGGCCGGTCTTCACCGAACATGCCCAGTTGATAACGCCAGCTGTCCGCCGTCGGATCCCGGTCGCTCGTCCCATAAACATAGGTATTCGTGCTGTAGTCATACCAGCGTGCATGGCTGGCATAGGCGCCGAATTTGGAACCGTAATTCTTGCCGTAAATGCCATTCTCTTCGGCATCGATGATGCGGTCGATCAACGCCTTGGTTGCAGCCAGGCTGACGCCGTCGATTCTCCCGACAATGAGTTCGCCATCGTTCGCCGGGTCGACAATCCGCATGCCGCGCCCGTCCTTGAACGCGACTTCCCGTTCCGGGAAATTCAGTACGACATCGTTGGGGAAATAGCGGACGAGCCAGTAGGACAGGTAATTGTCGATCGATGTCGAGCTGTTATAGGCGAGGTTCGAGCCGTCGATCGGGCTGCGATAGGGGACGCCGCGGGTGGTCACGATATAGCGGATTTTCGTGTACTGCCTCAGGTGATCCATGGACGCCTGGCAGTAATAGGGGCCGTCACCATCGCTGCAAACCGGTGCCGGCGGCGCACCCTCCTGCAGCGTATTGTCCTGCATGTACTTGATGATCTGGTCCATCATGTTGCGGAACTCGGGAAAGTTCAGCAGATGTCGCGGCCGGGTTGCGACATGCACGATATTGTTCTGGCCCAGATTGCGTTGCTGCGCGTAGTAGCGTCCAACCTCGCAGGAGTCCAGTGAATTGTCATTCACGATGATCAGGATGTCATCGCGACTGCCCTGCACGGGCAGGGTGCTGTCGCAGGCTCCGAACGCATTGCCGAAGATGGAGAAGAATACGGCGAACACAAAAAGATAATGCGGGAATTTCATGGCCCCCTCCTGTTCTTATTGATCATCTTCCCGGAATGCCAGTTGTAGACAGGCATTGGCTATTGTGCAGTGAAGGCTAACCGTGAAACAGGGTCGCGTCAATTACTTGTGAGAACGGATTGCTTGCTGTATGACGTCAAGAATACAACGCATACCGGTGCGAACCGGATATCCGAAAATATTAGAAAATCACTAGATCATAAGATGCTGAAAGTATGAACCGGCAGTTGTGCCAGCAAATATAGCGCGTTAATGAGCGGATACAGGAGTGTGTGTTCCCGCCCCAAGTAATGAGGATGGGCCAGGGGGGATCAAGTGTCCGTTCACGTCCCGCCGGCACATTAATTTCGGCGGAATACAACGGGAGACCAAAACCGCCGCTTGCCGGCCTGCAGGTGTGAGGGCAATGACCGATGGTGATTGCAATACCAGGTTCATGTGGCAAAGCCATGTTCGCTGCTTTACCAGTCTCTGTTGATCTCATGGTAGAGCATCGCGACGAACTGCTTGTTCATCAGCATGCCCTTGCCATACTGTTCGTCATATGCCGCCGTGGGCCCGGTTTCCAGGATATTCTCCAGAGAGTCATATTTGCCTGACAATGACCGGATGTGTTCGATGACGTCCACCAGCATGTCGCGCCAGGCGATCAGCTCGGTTTTTTTTACAATGCAATTCATCACACTACACCCCAGCGTTGCAAAAATCCCCTCTCCCACCGGAGGGTGTCGTAAAAGGTGCCGCCCCTTCTGCGGGAGAAGGCTGGGATGAGGGGATATTAAACCAGGCGTTAATCCTGTTTTATCCCCTCACCCTAACCCTTTTATGCCCTTCAGGGTGCTCTCGCAGGGAGAGGGGGTCTGTTTCTAGAATTCACCGTGAGTGAACTTCAGAATCACCTGGCAGACATCATGCAGTCCCGGTAATACAGGCATATTTCGCCGTTCATACCGAAATCTTTTGCGACAGTACACTTATGTTGAATTTTCCACTGTGTTGCAAAATTTTTATTTTCATTCCTGAAAATTCTCTTCTTATACGCTATGCAATTTGTACTGATTTGCGCAAAAATGTACGGCAAACCGGTATTGACTCTTTGCAGCCTCCTAGAGTACCTGCCGCAGCATGTTCCTGGATGCCATGTCTGATCCCGATCTGTTCATATCCCTGCTCACCCTCGAACTGATGATTCCGTGGGCACGTTCCCTGAAGGACAAGCGCAGTGCCGTGCGCGGTCTGAAGGATCGCCTGCGCGCCCGTTTCAATGCCTCGGTTGCCGAGGTCGACTACCAGGACAAATGGCAGCGGGCGACGCTGGCTGTCTGCATTGTAGACAGTGACAAGCGCAGGCTGGAATCGGCCATTTCCCGGGTCCGCCGTCTGTCCGAAGAGGCCCAGGATCTGCAGCTGCTTGATATGCATCAACAATGGTTGTAGGGGGGCCGTTTCTGCTCTCTGATGTGTTCCAGCCGGGCCACTTTCGCAGGAATCCATCCTTGAACTGTACCTGTCCGGGCTGTTCCTGGTCGGAGTGAGGGGTTGATTGCTGCGGGTACCGCAGCGTCATGTCCACCGGACCAGTCTCTCGGGACCGGGTGCGTTGAAAAATGCCCCGGGGATACTGAATTCGCCGGTAATGTCGATGGATGCTAAACCATTCCATGGGTCTCCCGAAATCCGCGCCAGCGTTTCCCTGCCGTAGTAGGTCAGGTTTGCGTTGATGCAGGTATTGCCTGTCTGCCAGAGTAATGTTCCCGTAAACGATGCGGATACCGGAAGATCCGAGGTGCCGGGTTACAAATCGATCCAAAGGGTGGTTATCACCGGAGCCGTTCCCGTGCAGTTAATCCAAACGGACAGCCGGATGATCATGGTTACCATTGACTGCAAATAACGCTGGCTACGGTGGTGCCGGCAGGAAGCCGAGTAACCATGAAGAAACTATCTTTCAGGCAAGCCGAAACGCTGCCGTTTGTCTCAACCTTGATCCAATCAGTCGATGTTTAGACGCGGCTTGCGCCTCACAGGATTTGGCCCGGTCTCGACGGGCGTGTTAGCTGTGTTTATGTGATGAGCGACGGCGTATTCCCGGATTCAGCCAGGAATCTAATCCTCAGTATCATTCAGGATCGCAAATCAGTCCATTTGATTTGAATATTGCCTGCACGCCGATCCGGTAATTTCCTGCGGGAGGACTTGATCGTCTCCCCGTCGCTGTCCTTGAATGGAATCCGTGGCATAGGTTTGCCTAGTCGCCGGTCGCCCCTCTGGCCCCGCCTGTTTCTCATGGTTCTCCCCCTCCCCACAGGATATGAGCACAACATGATAAATTTCCACTATCAGGGTATCAGTATTATATAGGCCATGTTTACGGCAAATTCCAGACCATTCTTCGTTAAATTTCCTGTAGTTGTGTCGGATTGTTGGCGCTGGTCGGTTCAGAGCGCTTTTAGACAATGGAACGGACTCCCTGGTTGCGGTGGGATGTCATCAGTCGGGATGCGCCGGTTCGGCGTATGATGTCCGCTGCGGGTATGTCAATGACTGCTGATGCGGAGTCGGCATCAGGCCAGGGATGAATGCAGGATCAAGCTGATGAAATACAGGCGGGAACGGGAAATCATGGCTAATTACTCAAGGAAACACCGGTTGGAAGAGGCAAGCCACGATGAGGCCATGCGGATCGCGCGGGGCACGCAGACTCCCGGGCAGACCAAAGAGCAGACAAGGTTGATTGCCAAAGGGATTCAGAAGGGTATCGAGCAATACCGAAAACAGCACAATGCCAGGGACAGGGAATTGGAAAAGAGGCGTAAGAAGTCCGGTCAGCAAAGCACGTCAACGGCGACCGGTGAGACGGAAATTCAGGTGCGGGAAGTATATAGACAGCACTGGTTACCCTGGGTGTTGCTGATTTTCAGTTGGCTGGCCATGGCCGCTTGCTGGCTTCTCTATATGTGAGAATGATCATCCGGATTACCGAATGACGCAACGGAATTCGTAAATCTTGCGCTTTCAGTTGATGATGGCTTTCCGCAGTTTCGTTACCGTTCCCGGATGTGCGCCTGGTGCGAACCTAACAGTCCATGTTCTGGGATCGAATTGCCTGCCGTCACAGCTTCAGCCACTGCCTCCGCTGCCAGCGGATTCTCAACACCCTTTTACCCGACCGCTATGATGTGCCGGACAGGCAATTGCTATCGTGACCCTATGCGGGTGTGATACCTGCTGCGGGCCTCGGTAACGGACATCCATGACAGGATCGCATCCGGCGGCCCGTGGGGACACAGGGAAGCGTCGCCGTTCACATCCGCAATGGCGATGGTATCTGACAATGCAGTCTCGTATCCGGCTGCCTCTCTTGAGAGAATCCCGCTGTTATTCCGGTCCGCATCATCAAAGGTTGGCTGTACAGAATCGGGCAGCTCCAGAGAGTGGTTGGTGACAATGGCTGCGTGTACTATCAGTCTGGAAATGCTTGGAAACTATCTATAATGGAATGCCGCTCACTCAAGCCAGAATCGCGGTAACAGCCATGAAATCCACGGAATTCGTTCAAGAATGTGCTGATCCGCGCTGTATACAGGCGGTCGTCGTCTCGGGTAATTCCGCAACACCGGCTACAGGAATCAGAGATAAGTGCGGGATGCGGTCAGATATACGTAGTTTCCACAGTTGCCTGATGCCATGTGGATGGTATTGTCATTATGCTGCCCGTAACGGACAGGATTGCGGGGTCGGCGCTGGAGGAGGGGAATCTTTCCTCTATGTTTTCCATGTAAGGGCAAGGACCATATCGTAATATTTGCTTGCGGCACTTCATGATCACGGATGTTACCGTCGTTTTGCCCGGAGGGCCTGCGGTACGCCAGACGAGATATTGCATGGCCAGATCTGTGCAGCATAAAAACAATCACAACCACAGGAGTGTTCCGCGCACCCTGCTCTGGCTCGGCTTGATCTTCGGCGCCGGCTTCTATGTTGTCGATCTGCTGGTCGATGTCTATGTCTTCCGGTACGGCGGGCTTGTGGATGAGCTGTTGCACCCGTCCGTACATGAACTCTGGATGCGGCTCTCTGTGCTGTGTATATCCGTGTTCTTCTCCAGTTTTGCCTACCTGCAGCTGAAGCGTGAACACCAGTCGGCCGAACGGGTGCAGACTGCAGAAAGGTTCCTCAACTCGGTCGTCGACAATATTCCGGACATGGTGTTCATCAAGGATGCACAGGAGCTTCGCTTCGTCCGTATCAACACCGCCGCCGAACGAATCCTGGGTTTCTCCCGGAAGGAACTGCTGGGGCGCAGTGATTATGATTTATTCCCGGAGATGCAGGCGGATTTTTTCACCGGCAAGGATCGTGAGGTGCTGCAGTCGGGCAAGGTGCTGGCGATCCCTGAAGAGGAGATAAGAACGAAGGAACATGGTACCCGCATACTGCGGACCAAGAAGGTCCCGATATCGGACGCCGATGGCCAGCCGGCCTACCTGCTGGGAATCGCCGAAGACATTACCGATACCTGGAAGGCACGGCAGGAACTGCAGAATACGGAAACCCGCTTTCAGACACTGTTCAATTCCGCCGCCGAGTTTATCTTCGTCATAGATGCGGACGGCAGGATACAGCTCACGAATCACCACGTTATCGAGCATTCCGGTTACGCGGAAAACGAGGTGGTTGGCAGTAACATCAAGAAATTCTTAACCGTGGAATCGCAGCAAATTTGCGACAGCAACTTCCCGGAACTCCTGGAGACCGGCTCGATACGTACGGACGTCGATTTTGTCTGCAAGGATGGGCGGATACTGTCGATGGAGTGCTCGGCCACGGCCGTTCCCGATGGAAGTGGTGATTTCACGACCTTTCTGTTCATTCAGCGCGACGTCACGGAACGTGCCCGGGCCTCTGCCGCGCTGGCGGACAGTGAACGGCGCTTCCGGGCGATCTTCAATTCCACGTTTCAGCTGATCGGCCTGCTGGACGTGGACGGCACCGTGCTCGAGGTCAACCAGACGGCGCTCAGCGTTGCCGGTCTGGGGCAGGCCGATATCGTCGGCAGACCGTTCTGGGAGATTATCTGGTGGGGGCTTTCATCCAAAGCCCGGGAGCGGGTCAAGACCGCCATCAGGGATGCCGCGGCCGGCAAGCCGGTACGCTACGAAGAGGAGATCGTCGTCGGTGACGGCAGTGTGCGGACGTTTGATTTCACCCTCAAACCGGTGCTTGATGAGCAGGGCAATCCCGTGCTGATCATACCCGAGGGCCGGGATATCACCGACAGCAGGCTGGCCGAGGAGGACGCCCGGCGGAATTTGCAGGAGGCGGCGCATGTCATGCGGCTGGGCACCATGGGCGAGTTGGCGACCACCATCGCCCACGAACTCAACCAGCCGCTGACCGCGCTGGTGAGTTACTGCGGGACGGCCAGGGCGATCACGCAGGAGATCATATCACCGCCGGACAGGCTGGGTGAACTGCTGGAACTGGCCATGGAACAGGCACACCGCGCCGCCGATATCATCCGGCATTTCCGTGAATTCGGCTGCAAGGGCAACAACCGGCGCCAGCACGTCAACCTCAATCACTTGCTGGAGAAGGTGGTGGGCTTACTGCGGGGGGAACTGCGCAACACGGGGATCAATGTCGATCTGCATCCGGCGGAGGTCGACTGCCTGGTCAAGGTGGATGACATCCAGATTGAGCAGGTAATCATGAACCTGCTGCGAAACAGCATCGACGCCATTGTCCAGTGCGGTCGCGAGGACGGGCATATCGACGTGTATCTACGGCTGCTGCCGGACAAGGCGGTGGAAGTGACGGTGATCGATAACGGACCGGGGGTCGCGCCGGAAATGCAGGATCATCTCTTCGAGCCATTTCACAGCGGCAGGGCGAACGGTATGGGTGTGGGGCTGTCCATCAGTCGCTCGATTATCGAGTCACACGGTGGCAAGATGTGGTTTAACCGGTACCAGCAGGGCGGGGCGCAGTTCGGCATGGTACTGCCGGGATGCGAGGCTGGTGATGAGGGGCAGTAAAACGATCTACCTGGTTGACGACGATGCCGCGGTGCGTCATGCACTGGGCATATTCCTGGAGAGCGCAGGCTATCGGGTCAGGGGGTTTGCCTCTGCCACGGAATTCCTGGAAGCCGACGATGGAATCGGCGACGGGGTACTGCTGCTCGATCAACGTATGCCCGGTATTTCGGGCATGGAACTGCAGGCGCGGCTGCGCATGCTCGGCCTTTATCTTCCCGTGATCTTTATCACCGGGCACGGCGATATCCAGATGTCGGTGACCGCGATGAAGGCCGGCGCAGTAGACTTTCTGGAGAAGCCTTTCGACAACATGGAACTCCTGAAGAGTGTCAAGGAGGCGTTTCGGTATGGGGCGAGCAAACGCAGGGAATGGCGCCTGCAATCCGATTTAGAACGGCGTTGCGCAAACCTGACCTCAAGGGAACTGGAAGTCATGAAATACATCGTGGATGGGAAATCAAGCCGGGAAATCGCGGAACAGCTCGGTGTCAGTAACCGTACGATCGAGGTGCATCGCGCCCGGGTTATGGCGAAGATGGCGGCGGATTCCCTTCCGGATCTGGTTCGCAAGGTGCAACTGTGCGGATTGAATCACTCCAGCGAGTGATTTGCCCGCGTTTGCACGATTTGCGTAACGAGCGTTCCGGGTTTCGTACAGCCACTGACGCTCAGGCCACCTCGATCAGGGTCGCGCCGCGCCGCTGCGGCGTCAGTCTGATCTGCATCTGTTCCGCGGCGCAAACACTGATAGCCGGGGCGCGCTTGCCGCGAAAAAAGCTTTCATTTTCCTTCTGAATGAAATCGATTTCCGCATCGGTGCGATCCGGGTCATGGTGAAACATGACCAGGCTGCCGGCACCTGCGTCCAGCGCAAGCTGCCTGACCTGGGCTACGAGCGAGTGTCCCCAGCCGTGCTTCTCGGGCAGGTCCGATTCCAGATACTGGGCATCATGTATCAGTACATCGACGCCCTGGCAAAATTCCACCCACTGCGCATAGCTGGTCACCGGGGTATTCGGCGGTTGCAGCTCGTTGTCAGTGATGTAGGCGCAGGAGGCACCGTCTTCCTCGATGCGAAAGGCAAGCCCGCCACCCGGGTGATTGAGGGCCGCATGGCGAATGTGGATATTGTGCCCGGCAAGCACGGACTCCATATCATCCATGATACATTCGGATTTCGATGGCAGTTCGCTCTCCTTGACCGGAAAGTTTGCACCGTCGATCTGGCTGAACAGGGAGCAGAGTTTTCCGTGGTTGCCGGCAGCGCTGGTAAATACACGAATGCGCCTGCCGGGTTGATAGATCGGTTTGAAGAACGGGTAGCCCTGGATATGGTCCCAGTGACCGTGGGAAAGCAGGATATTGATGGTGTCATCCGTTTCCAGCAGGCGCTTGCCAAGTTCCCGGATGCCCGTGCCTGCATCCAGAACCAGGATCTGCCCGTTCTGCAACTCGACGAAGACGCAGGACGTGTTACCGCCATAACGGGCTGTAGCGATTCCCGGGGAAGGGATCGATCCGCGCACACCATAGAAGGTAATCAGCATCTGCAATCGCCCCAGGTTGTATTTGTCCGTGAATTATGGGATTGCATCATGGCGTGTGCAAGCATGACGGCACAGCTTGATGTCATATACGCTTTGTCATAATGTGGCCCCGGATGTTTTCTTGTTGCCTGCCAAGGCTGTATAACACCGCGGACCCCGTCCAAATGCCACTAACGTTGCGGTACCGATTAGGGTTATCGTCATTGCTGTTCCCGGGGCCGGCGCTGGCATCCGGCGGCCCCTTGCCATCCCTGGTCCAGGATATCGGTATTTGCATCATGCTGGCAGGGATGCTCGCAATCGTTTTCACCCGTCTGAAAATACCTGAAATCGCGGCGTTCCTGATCACCGGTGTGGTGGTGGGACCGCTAGGTGCCGGCCTGGTCACCGATCCGGGCAATATCGAAACGATCTCGGAACTCGGTTTGATATTGCTGCTCTTCCTGATGGGACTGGAAATCGATGTCCGGAAACTGTTTGCCAGTGGCCGGGTCATGGTCGTTTCCGGTGTATTGCAGTATCCTCTGTCCGTACTTTTCGGTATGGCAGCCGCCTGGCTGCTGCTCGGCAGTGGTTTCGACGGCGATTTCCTGCAGGGCCGTTACTCCCTGTTGTATATCGGATTCGTGGTCGCCGCTTCATCGACATTGCTGGTCGTGAAGCTGTTTCAGGAATCCTTCCAGATGGATACCGAGGCGGGTCGAATTTCCCTCGGGATGTTGATCTTCCAGGATTTCTGGGCAATCGCGATACTCGCTATCCAGCCAAATTTTGCTGCGCCCGGGATCGGACCGGTGTTACTGTCGCTGGCCGGCATCGCAATCCTGGCCGCGGTCGCGGCGGTCATTGCCAGGTTCGTCATCCCGGTCGGGTTCAGGTGGGTGGCTTTGCGACCCGAGGTCATTTTCACGGGCGCCATATCCTGGTGCTTTCTGATAGTTCTGGGCGGGACCAATCTGGATTTTTTCACTGAATGGTTGTTCGGTGTCGATCTGCACCTGGCGGTCGGTCCTGAAATGGGTGCGCTGATCGCCGGAATCACCATCGCGAGTCTGCCCTACAGTACCGAAATCAGGGCCAAGGTCAGTGTTGTCAAGGATTTCTTCGTGACTCTGTTCTTTGTCGGCCTGGGCATGAGTATCCCGATGCCTGACGGAAGCGCAGTCCTCGTGTTGGCGGCGTTGCTTGCCGGGCTAACGATACTGGCGAGATTCACCGTGTTTTTCCCGCTGCTGTATGCCGCCGGGCTGGATCGCCGCAATTCCATGGTGGTATCCACACGACTGGGCCAGATTTCCGAGTTCAGCCTGGTGATCGGTTTCATTGGTGTCAATCTCGGACATATTGGTGTCGGCCTTAACAGTGCAATCATTTTTGCCTTTGTCATCACCGCCCTGGCAACCCCCGCACTGTTTCGGCATGCGCATACCGTCCACGATCGTCTGTCCGGCCTGCTGGGTCGGTTCGGTTTCCGGGAACCGCCGGCCATGGAGACCGGTGATGATGAGCCCTACAGTCTGGCGCTCCTGGGTTTTCACCGCGTGGCATCTTCCCTGCTGCACGAACTCGTGTGCAATAACCCCGAACTGCTGGCAGGGACCCTGGTTGTTGATTTCAATGTCAGGCTGCATTCCAGAATCTCGGCACTCGGTCCGACCGTAAGGTACGGAGATCTGAGAAGTGCCGAGACGCTTTTACATGCCGGAGTAGACAAGGCGAGAGTGATTGTCTGTACCGTGCCGGATGATGTGCTCAAGGGAACGACGAATCACGAGATCGTCGAGGTTGTGAGACAGATTAATCCCGGGGCGATCATCATCGCCAATGCCCTGGAACTGGATGATACGGCCAGGCTCTATGCAGCCGGTGCGGATTATGTGTTCCTGTCCAGAATAGAAACGGCCAAGGCGGTGGAACAGGCCATCGCCAAGGCCCTGGCCGGCGAAATCGTCAGATTCAGGGTTGCACAGGCCAAGCGTTACGGGGTCCCGGGAAGCCGCTCCGAGGTTATGTAGGCTTTACGGATTGCAGGGCCGGACTCAAAGCAGTATTCAGTTTATTCGTGACGGTGGAAGCGTCGATCGCCGCACCGCCTGCTTTTCCGGCAGCAGCGTACAGAACGAAGGGGATGCAATGGATATCCTTGCCATCACTGTGAAGGTATTCCCTGCTGGCCGGATTAGTAACTTGAATTGCTGCATGCCTTTTCATGGCCGGGGCCGCTGCCGGTGACTGCCAGTCCGTGACTCAGTTCCGGAAAGGTGCGGCCAGCGGTTCGCCGATGAAAACTCCCTGACCGGGCCATTCGACGCTTTTCCAGTAGGCCTCGATCAGGGTTTCACCATTGAGATAAGCATCAATGACCAGGTTGGGACGGGGAAATTTTTCCACGAAATTGCAGGGTTCCGTGACGGTACCGAAACTCCCGGTAGCGCCGGATTCCAGCCAGCGCAGGCTGCTCATCTGATTGCTGCCGGTCAACATCCCACCGCTGGAGGTCAGATGATCAGCGATGGCTCCGGGCAAAAAGCGGTCGCTGTCCAGGCCGACCACGCTGATGAGTCCGGTGAAATAGAACATGATGTCATTGCGGTGCCACAGCCCGTCGGAATGGATGACCTTGATCCGGAAACGGTCTGACTGCAGCAGACGGATACCGGGATAAAAGCGGGCGCGGGTATTGCGCTGACGGTCGCTGGTATCGAGAAGGTAGGCGGTTCCGGACGGGTGGCTGCCGTCTGCCGCGACACCCCGGTCGATCAGGTCCTCGACGTCGCCCGGTCCGGCGCCTGCAAGCATCATGGTCGGGCGCCAGCCATAATCGGTGTGAGGCCTTCGGCTGTGGCTGTTGAAGTAGGGGCTGGGTCGCGTCGGTTTGCAGCCCAGTGCGCAGAAATCCGCATCGAAGCCCGCCGCGAAGGCCGTGGTGATTGACATGCAACCGACCCGGTAGGGCGCGGTCCAGGCAAGTGCGTAGGCCTGGACCTGCAAGGGCGTCTGTTTGTCGACCTCGGCCTTGATTGCGTGAAAGTCTTCCGGGCGCATGACGTTATCGCCGGGCCGGAAATTCACATGAATGACGTTTCTGGCCGGTATCTGGCGTCTGTTTATATAGTAGTTCGTGATACGGCGGCTCTTCGGATCGGCATCATTGACGATGACGCCAAGCTGGGACGGACCGAACATCTCGGTAGGCCTGGAATCTTCGGCAAATGGTTCCGGGCCCTGGTCACAGGCCAACAGCAGGCAGGACAACAACGCCGGCAGCAGGGAGTGGGTAAAAGCGGAAATGTGGCCGGATGCACGCCGCATGGTGTGGGGCTGAACGGGGCTGGAACCTGTCTCAATCCAGTGGTTCGGTCGACAAGAGGAGGGGCTGCAACATCGTATCAGGTGAGCAGAGTGTATGGGGCAGCCTCCTAGCCATTGCCGCGCCTCATGGCGACGAAATCGATCATGCGCTGCGTGGACCGTAATGCCCGCTTGCGGATTTCCTCAGAGACGTGAATTTCATTGGCCCCCGTTTCCAGGACGTCGCGGAGATTGCGCAAGTGATTCATGGCCATCCAGGGACAGTGCGCGCAGCTTTCACAGGTTGCGCCTTCGCCGGCGGACGGCGCTTCCATGAATAACTTCCCCGGTGCGGCCTGCTTCATCTTGTAGAATATGCCGTTATCCGTGGCCACGATGAACCGCTTGTTGGGCAGTTGTAGCGCCGCATTGATCAGCTGTGTGGTCGACCCCACGACATCAGCCAGACGGATGACGGCTTCGGGTGATTCCGGGTGGACGAGGATCGCTGCATCCGGATGCCGGCGTGCGAGGTTTTCCAGTGCTTCCGCCTTGAAGCGCTCGTGCACGATGCAGCTTGCCTGCCACAACAGCATGTCGGCACCGGTGACGCGCTGTACGTAGCCACCCAGGTAGCGGTCCGGTGCCCAGAGTATCTTTTCCCCTTGTTCCTGCAGATGGTTGATTACATCGACGGCGATGCTGGAAGTCACGACCCAGTCCGCACGTGCCTTGACGGCTGCGCAGGTGTTGGCATAGACAACGACGGTGCGGTCGGGGTGGGCATCACAAAACGGGATGAACCGCTCCGGCGGGCAGCCGAGATCCAGGGAACATTCCGCGCCCAGCGTAGGCATCAGTACCCGTTTTTCCGGGTTGAGTATCTTGGCGGTTTCCCCCATGAAGCGCACCCCGGCAACCACCAGCGTGCTGGCCGGGTGCCGGTTACCGAAACGGGCCATTTCCAGGGAATCGGACACGTTGCCGCCGGTCTCGTCGGCGATCATCTGCAGGTCCTCGTCGGTGTAGTAATGCGCGACCAGGACTGCATCCTTTTCCTGCAGCAGCATCTTGATTTCGCCTATGAGCCGGTTGCGTTCCTCGGGGGCATACTCCGGTCGGGCGACGCTGCCGGGAAGCGGATAGTCGGTTGTTGACGGCCTGATTTCTGCTTGCCGGCCAATGTCTTCACTCATGTTCGATGACCTTCGGGATGTGCAATACCATTGATGGTAATGCCGCAACTTCATGAAATGAACAGCACGGCCAAGGTGGACCACATCGCCAGCCAAACCGCATGCTACTGAATGCGATTCAGGTAGTTCCGGGCTTCCGCGTCACCCTGTTCGGCCGCCATCGTGAACCAGCGCACAGCCTCGGCAAGATCCCGGTCCACGCCCAGTCCGTGGTAGTACAGGATCCCGAGGTTGGTCTGGGCATCCATGAATCCCTGATTGGCGGCCTTGCGATACCAGTCCGCGGCGATAGACAGGTTGCGTTCAACGCCCGCACCCTCGTCGTACAGGACCCCCAGATTGAACTGCGCTTCGGCGTCGCCCAGTTCCGCCAGTGGTAGCCATTCCTCGTAGGCCGACTTGAAGTCTCCTTTGAGATAAGACTGGTAACCACCTCCAAGGATGGTCCAGGTGGGCATTCCTGCCATCAGGGATTTATCAATACCAGAAGATTCATTAACATAGAGGCCATTCTAATAATATTGTCTGGATTATGTATAGCCATTGTTGGGTAGGCTTCATAAAATGGAGACGGCGCCGGATTATGCTGTTGTGATGCTCATGCTTATGCAGGGAAGCAAAAGTGCCGGATCAAGTTTTGCCTCTAACCATATGATAATGAGTGCCGTCGATGTACCGCGTATCAAAATCCGTATCCTTCTGTTACGGCCACCGCCTGTTGAACTATCAGGGCAAGTGTCAGCATCTGCACGGCCACAACGCCCGCGCCGTGATTACGTTGGAGAGCGACAAACTCGATGAGCGCGGAATGGTGATGGATTTCAGTGAAGTCAAACAGCTGGTCTGGGCTTGGCTTGATCGGGAGATCGATCACACCTTGTTGCTGCACAGGGATGATCCGGTATTACCCCTGTTACAGCAGGCCGGCGAGCGTGTCAGGGTCATGGAAGAAAATCCCACAGCCGAAGCGATTGCACGGATGATTTACGACTATCTTGCCGGACTGGGGTATCCGGTAAGCGACGTCACGTTATGGGAGACCGATAACAGCTGCGCGAGCTATCGTCCGTTGTGAGTTCGCGGGGTTGTTGAGAACAGTGCTGCCCGGTGATGCGGGTGGGGGACAAGTCCATGCCAGGGCCCCAATTCAAGCTATGTATCGGCATGCTTCTGCTGCTGTCCGGCATGGTCAGCATGGCCACGGTTGCCGGGTTCGACGATGTTGAAGAATTTCCCCTGTTCGATGACCGGCCATTGGAGGAGCCACTGGAATTTCCCGACTGGTTCAAGCTGAGTTTCCTTGATCTGGGGGATGATATCGAGGAGGCGCGGGAGGCGGGCAAGGCGGGAATCATCGTCTATTTCGGACAAAAGTACTGTGCCTACTGCCGCCGATTCCTGGAGGAAGATCTGGCCAGGGAGGATATCAGAGCCTATATGCAGGAACATTTTGATGTCATTGGTATCGATATCCACGGGCATCGGCAGGTCACTGATCCGGATGGAGGTGAATACGACGAGACAGGCTACTCTGTGCTGCAGAAGACCAACTTCACTCCCACGGTTATTTTCTACGATGCTGGCGGCGAAGAAGCCCTGCGCCTGCGTGGTTATTATCCGCCGTACCGTTTTCGTGCCGCCCTCGAGTATGTGGCGGACGGACATTACAAGCGGGAAAGATACCGGGATTTTCTCGCGCGGGCCGGTGTGCCGCTGGTGTTTGAGCCGGGGGATCTCAGCGACGAACCCTTTTTCCTGCCGGGGCCGTTCATGCTCGACCGGAGCCGAATGCGGGGTGAGCGGCCGCTGGCGGTTTTCTTCGAACAGGGCAACTGCCATGCCTGTGATGTGTTGCATACCGGACCGCTGAGTGATCCGGAAATCAGGCGGCAGATGAAGCGGATGGAATGCGTGCAGCTGTCGATCTGGAAAGATACCCCGGTCGTGACGCCAGCCGGGGAATACACCTCCGCAAGACGCTGGGCCGACAAACTGGGTCTGTTCTACACCCCGACCCTGATCTTCTTCGACCGGGACGGCGCCGAAATCATTCGCGTGGATTCAGTGGTGCAGTTTTACCGGCTGAGAAACGTGCTGGAATACGTGCTCGATGGCGGGTACCTCGAATACCCCACATTTCAGCGCTGGCGCGAATCACGACGCCTGCCGGTATACAAGTTCTGATCGCTTCTCACCGGTGCGCCAGGATGAAAGCATGCCTGAGACGTGGCTAGTTCTGCCAGCGCCGGAAAACAAGAGTCGCGTTGGTTCCGCCGAAACCGAAGCTGTTCGACATCATCACGTTTACGCCGGCATTCGGGATGGGTTCCCGTATGATCGGGAGATCCGCGCCTGCGGGGTCGGGTTCGGTGATATTGGCGGAGGCGCAGAGAAAGTCTTCCTGCATCATCAACAGGGAGTAGATGGCCTCGTGTACACCGGCAGCTCCCAGGGAATGTCCGGAGAGCGACTTGGTTGAGTTGATTTTCGGGACATTACCACCAAAGACCTTACGCACCGCTTCCAGTTCGCGCATGTCACCTACCGGTGTGCTGGTTCCATGTGCATTGATGTAATCGATGGGCTCCTCTACGGTCGACATCGCCTGCTGCATGCAACGCACCGCTCCCTCACCCGATGGCTGTACCATATCATAGCCGTCAGAAGTGGCGCCGTAGCCGATCAGTTCGGCATAGATTCTCGCCCCTCGAGCCCTGGCATGTTCCAGTTCTTCGAGGACCACCATGCCGCCGCCACCGGCGATCACGAAACCATCCCGGCTGGAATCGTAGGGCCGTGAGGCGGTTTCCGGGGTGTCATTGAATTTTGACGAGAGTGCACCCATGGCATCGAACATCAGGGTCAGTGTCCAGTGCAGTTCTTCACCGCCGCCTGCAAAAACGATGTCCTGTTTGCCGTACTGGATGAGTTCCGAGGCATTGCCGATACAATGGGCGCTGGTGGCACAGGCGGAACTGATGGAGTAATTCACACCGCGAATCCTGAACGGTGTGGCAAGACAAGCGGAGTTGGTGCTCGACATGGTGCGTGGCACCATGTACGGGCCCACCCTGCGTATGCCTTTTTCGCGAAGTATATCTACGGCCAGGGAGACATTTTCCGTGGAGGCACCGCCGGAACCTGCAATCAGTCCGGTGCGTTCGCTGGATACGATATCATCGTCCAGTCCGGAATCCGCGACGGCCTCCAACATGGCGAGGTAGTTGTAGGCCGCGCTGTTTCCCATGAAGCGGTACAGCTTGCGGTCGATCAACTCCTCAGCATTCAACTTGACGGTGCCGGCGATCTGGCTGCGGAATCCGAGTTCCCGGTACTCGGGTACATATTCGATGCCGGAACGCCCGGCACGCAATGCTCCGGCTACCTCTTCCTTGTTGTTTCCTAGACTCGATACAATACCGATTCCGGTAATGACAACACGACGCATGGTGAATTTCCTAGAAGGTTTCTGTTGCAGTAAACAGACCTACACGCAGGCCGCTGGCGATATAGATTTCACGGCCGTCAACCCGCAAGCTGCCATCCGCTATACCCATGTTGAGCTTGCGCTGGATGACGCGTCTCATATCGATGTGATATGAAATCAGGGAATTTTTCGGTGTGACCTGCCCGGAAAATTTCACTTCGCCGGCGCCCAGTGCACGGCCACGTCCGGGGCTACCCGCCCAGCCGAGATAGAAACCTACCAGTTGCCACATGGCGTCCAGGCCGAGACATCCGGGCATTACCGGATCGCCCTCGAAGTGGCAATCAAAGAACCACAGGTCCGGATTGACGTCCAGTTCGGCGATGATGTTCCCCTTGCCATATCTGCCGCCCTCGCTGCTGATGTGGGTGATGCGGTCGAACATCAGCATCGGTGGCAGGGGGAGCTGCGCATTGCCCTTGCCGAACATCCTGGCATGGCCGCACTCAAGCAGTTCTTCGTAGGTGAAACTGCTTTTTCTTGCAGCCGTCATGTGGGTTTGCGCCTTATGTGGTTGGATCATTGAGGCTGGCCGATGTGCCCGTGAATCGCCGAGCGGCTATTCTAATCTACTTTGGGGAAAGTCTGAACACGCGGGCGGGTGCTTTCCTGTGGTATTCCCGGTGCATGCGGTAGAGGCACTGCCAGGGGGAAGCGTGGTGGATCGGCTCAGTCGCGGAAATTGCTGAATTGCAATGGAAGATCGCTCCAGGATTCACGCAACCCACTGATAATGCTTTGTAAATCGTCCCTCTTCTTGCCGGTTACGCGCACCTTGTCCCCCTGGATACTGGCCTGAACCTTCAGTCTGGTATCCTTGATCTTCTTGATCAACTGACGGGCGGCGTCCTGGTCGATGCCTTGGCGTATGCTGATTGCCATGCTGGCCCTGGTGCCGCTTGTCTGCACGGCACCTTCTTCCAGTGCGGCGATATCGATACCGCGCTTGGCCATTTTTTTGTGCAGGATATCCAGTACCTGCTTTACCTGGAATTCATTTTCAGCATGCAGGTTGAGAACATTGTCCTTCCGTTCGACACCGGCATCAGAACCCTTGAAGTCAAACCGGGTTCCCACTTCGCGGTTGGTCTGGTCAACGGCATTTGTCACCTCGTGCAGATCAACTTCGGAAACGATATCAAATGATGGCATGGTCGGATATCCGGATCGGGGTTGGTCAAGCAAAACAGTCATGCGAAAGGCCGATTATATCGGTATGGGCGGGGGTGTTAAACAACACCTGAATGACGGATGCCGGTGCCATAAGCGGCCTGTTTCCCGTTCCGGCAGGGGAGGTGGCTGGTACGGTATTTTATCGTCTGAAAGGCGATCGCATGCTGCCGAGCATGCGTTTGAAAAAACCGCTGCGTTTCTGTTCTTTTTCTAGGGTTTCCGGGTTGTCGATGTCTTGTTCCTGAGGTTGCCAGGCTTTCAGGGTATCAGTCCCGGCAGTGTCGGGACTGCGGGTCGATGAGGAGGTCTCAGTTTTCGAGGCGGTCGATTCGGCAGTGGTGGATGACGCCGATCGCATGTGTTGGTTCGGTTTGACGTTATGGTCTTCAATGAAATGCGCATCAAAGGGAGCGGTGATGACTATAGTCTCGTCTATCTGTAGTTCCGCATCCTCCAGGTCGAAGTGTACTTTTCCTGTTACTGTTGCGGATGTACCAGGGTTGGGTTCTTCCACCGGCCTAAACTCAGGGTCAATATCCACCGCCGGGTCGACATGCATGTCCACAGGATTCACCTCGACCGGCTCCGTGATCCCGCTATGGATGGATTTCGCACGGCCGGCTGTCGGTGGTGTCACATCACCCTGGACATCGTCTGGTTCGTCATCAGGCGGGCTGCTGATTGAGATCTCTGTCATGGCGGCTTCATTCGCCATTTCCAGCATTACCTCCACCGTGTCGTGATGTGTGTTTGTTTTCCCGGGTGCCGGTGTTTCATAGGTGCCGGAATCAGTTCCCTCATCGAAGATGACCCGATGGTCACCTAGCGATCTGGCCGTCTTGAGATGCGTGCGTGCTTCGGTAAGCAGGTCTCCAAGTCTGGTATCACGACGGATCTCGGGTGTCGAGACTCCTATGCTTACCGAAATATTCATACGCGTTCCGTTTGCCTTGAGCGGCTGGACGCTGACGTTTTGGCTAATTCGCTTCGCCAGATTGCGAATGCCCGCCTTGTTCATGCCAGGCAGCAGCAGGGAAAAGCGTGCAGCTCCAGTGCGGGCGACAATGTCCTCCTGGCGTACTTCTAAACCCAGGATATTGGCGACGTGCATGATCGCGGCTTCAGTCACCGGTTTGCCATAATGGCTTTCCAGCGCTTCATATTTGTCGATTTCCAGCAGAAACACGGCTAGATTCGTATTGTGCCGTATCGCATAGGACAATTGCTGGTAGCCACGATCCATGAAAGCGGACTCGTTTGACAGCCCGGTCAGCGGATCGGTTTTTGACTGTTCCTCGAGTGTGAAGGTTTTCTCCTGCAGCGCCTGGGTGGCGGCACGGTTGCTGGAATGCGCCTGGGTGCGTGCCAGCAACTGGACCGAATCGAATGGCTTGCTGATAAAGTCGGTCGCACCTACCTGCGTGGCGCGCAATTTGGTAGCTTCTGAATCATTCGCACCGGTAATGATAATTACCGGGATATCGCGGATAGCGGGCTGTTGGGAGTCCCTGATTCTCTTGAGTAGTCCGAACCCGTCCAGATTCGGCATGGTGAGGTCCGATACAATCAGCGAAAATGGGCCGTTATTGTTCAGGACTTCCCAGCCGTTCTCGCCATCCACGGCTTCGACAGTTTCAAAATGATCACGCAGAATCTTGCGGGCGGTTACCCGAATTACCTTCGAGTCATCCACGATCAATAGGCGTTTTCTGGATCCTGCGGTTTCACTCATTTTTTCTTCGGCCCTGCTGACGGTTGCATGACGGACTATCGGCTTTTCAGGTATCAACTTTAGATTATGCAAGCTTGGCACGATAACCGCGGGGGAATGCTGGATTTCTTCGAAAACTGAAAATAATCAGTGGCTTTGGAGAACGTAAATGGTTACGGTTAAGCTGCCCGGATCGGTTGATGCATGGGGCCTGTATTCAACGCCTGGGGTGCAGGGCACTCCACGCTACGCGGGTAACGGATTGAGGGATGAAATGTCGGACGGTTGAAAGCATGATTCTGGCAATACAAAAGCAGCTCTTAAGGTTGACCTCCTTCGTGTGGAACGATGACCTGCACAGCTTGCATGGGCTGCACCGGCTTATCGTTTTCATGACACGGGTGGTTTTCGTGCTGGTCAAGGAATTGATGGGCGGTCAGTTAAACCTGCGTGCCATGAGCCTGGTTTACACGACCCTATTGTCGCTCGTGCCATTGCTGGCGGTCAGTTTTTCGGTGCTCAAGGGCTTCGGGGTGCACAATAAGATTGAACCGTTGTTATACAACCTGTTTCTACCATTGGGGCCGAATGGTATTGAAATAACGGGTAAAATTATTGGTTTTGTCGAAAACGTCAAGGTAGGTGTGCTCGGATCGGTAGGCTTTGCCATGCTTATCTACACCGTCATCGCACTCATGCAGAAGATCGAGTCAGCTTTCAATTTCGTGTGGCGTATCGATAGTCTGCGTTCTCTGTCACAGCGCTTCAGCAATTACCTGAGCGTCATCCTGATCGGGCCGGTTTTGATCTTCAGTGCTGTCGGATTTACGGCAACAGTCCTGAATATGGAAGTGGCTAGACAATTGGCGGAGCTAGAGCCGTTCGGAACCCTGATGCTGTACGGCAGCAAACTGGTGCCATACCTGTTGGTATGCCTGGCATTCACCCTGATTTATATCTTTATCCCCAATACCCGTGTGCGCTTCACCGCCGCCCTCACTGGGGGGTGTATCGCCGGTGTCTTGTGGAAAATCACCGGCTGGGGATTCGCAGCCTTCATTGCCACTTCTTCCAAGTACGCCGCGATTTACTCCAGTTTTGCCATTCTGATTATGCTGTTGATCTGGCTGTATCTAAGCTGGCTGATTCTGCTGGTGGGGTCACAGATCGCATATTTCGTCCAATACCCCAAGTACATGACAAGAACCCGTGTGAGGTTCATTCTAAGCAACCGCCTGCAGGAAACGTTGGCACTGCAAATCATGTATCTGGTCGGTTTCAACCATTACCACAACCGGCCGCCGTGGAGCCTGGATCAATTTATCGCTTTTCTCGGCTTGCCGGATGAACCGGTGCACCGGATCATCCGGATCCTGGTGGATACCGGCTACCTTGCCGAGATAGTCAACGTGGATACACCGGTCTACCTGCCGCTGCACGCCGTCGAGACCACGCGTCTTGTTGATGTACTCAGGGATGTCCGCAGTGCCCGGGAAAGCCGGATACTCGGAGAGCAGCAGCTGGGATCGATCCCGGCCGTCGGGATGGTAATGGAAGACCTCGACACTTCCAGAAGTGCGGTTCTCGGTGAAAGGACCCTGAAGGATCTGGTTGAGCACGACACGGATCTGCCTGACACGGACTCCGACCACAGCCATGACTAATCGAGCAACGCTGCTTTCCCGTCGTGCCGGGTGGTAATTGCACGTTCGAGGTGGATCCACTCGGGCAGCTTTTGCTGGATTGCATGGTAGAGCAAGGCAGCGCTGGCATCCTCGCAACCATGAAACCCGGGTTGCAAATCGATACGGTAGTACCATGCCGGATACCTGCCGATGGCTTCAGGGGCAATGGCCGGCAGAGGACCGACCTGCTTAATGACGGATTCATCCATCAACCAGTCACCGCTGCAATACTCGGCAGCGACTTGTTCCTTTGCGTAACCCAATGAAATATGGGCAAGAGCCATCGCTACCGTCGGTGTTTGTGCTGCACTGCGCGGGATCCAGGCGATATAGTGGTCAAGCGCCGGATCAGCTCCAGGTATATCTTCAATCATTACCGGCCCGGGGGCCGTAACCTCGTCATGGGTTGCACAACCTTGTCCGGAAATGAGAGTATATAATGCGAGTGCGCTGACAAATATCTGCTTTTTCATGTACCATGGTTTCGCCGCAAACTGGTAAGGTTTTTCAATGACACGTTTGCTGGTGATCAGCGGTTACCAGCTTAGAACGATTCTCACCTGGAAACTGTGAACAATATGCCGAATCAGCTAAATGCCTTGCTGCCGGTCACGGCAGGTTCATCGGAATTTTCTCCTCTGGCGGTTACGGCAATAAGGCAAAGCAGGGTTGATCAATGTGTCGAGCGGCTCTGCTACGAAGGCTGCCGCAAGGTCCGGGAATACATCAGAGCGCTGCAGTCCGGCGAACAATTGCCTGCACTGGCGCATCTCAAACCGCTTGAAGTAAATGCCGTACTTGGGGAGTTGAAATCCATCATGGCTGCTTATAATGGCAGCTGCAGGGCCTAATGGTCTACCAGAAAATTATCCGGCTGGAGACACGTGGCAGGGGCAGTTACCCAATCACCCGGGCATTGCAGGAAGTTGTACAGGAATCCGGTGTTCAGACCGGGCTGTGCCATGCCTTTCTGCAACATACCAGCGCATCCCTCATGCTTTGTGAAAACGCAGATCCGGATGTACGCTCCGATCTAGAAAGGTTCATGTACCGGCTGGTGCCGGATGGGGATGGAATTTTTGCCCATGTTGCGGAGGGGCCGGACGACATGCCTGCGCATGTCCGCAGTATCCTGACACACTCGGATATAACCCTGCCGGTAAGCAACGGAGGCTGCAGCCTGGGAACGTGGCAGGGCGTTTACTTGTGGGAGCATCGTCTCGCGGGCCACAGGCGGCAGATCACCGTGACGATCTGCGGCTAGGGCGGTGCCTGGGTAACCTGTAGTGGTGCTGGTATTCGTAGTAATCACGCCCGAGGAAAACCGGGTGTTTCCCCGGGATGAAAATTTCGCTGAGATTCTGGATTAGTGAGGCAGCGGTTTCTTTGCCTCCGCCTCGTGGCGAATGTCGAGATCCGAGATGCGGGGCGACTCTCCAAGCAGCATATCGATATCTCTCCTGATGCTGGAGAGTTCCTTCAGTTCATCGTAGTCGTCATTATTGTCTGCCGGTTCCTGCTCCGCAACTTGGTTGCTCACGTCGGTGAGCAGCTCATCGGCCTTGTAGTGATCGATGTGCTGCCTGTCGTCGTTGTCACCACACAGATGCTGTGCTCCGGATGCGAGATGTTCGTAGACATCGCGATAACTTCGGGTCATTTCCTGGACCAGTTCTGAAGTCCTCATGAAGTGCTGGGTGACCTGATCGCGGTAGTCGGAGAAGCGTTCCCGGAGCTGGCTGAGTTCCTGTTGCAGTTGATGGGTCCTGTGCTCCCTGGTGGTAATCATATAAGTGGCGATCGAACCCACCATGATGCCCAGCAGCATCCCGAGTGTGCCGATGACCCAGATGGAAGTTGTCTCGTCGAGTGCGATCATCTGATGTTCCCTTCAATGTCCCCCGTTGTGAGGTTTGGCATTGTACTGGATTCGTGGACCGGATGAATACCCGAGGTCCGTGTATGCTTTACTGATATCGTTTGTCAGATCCACGGCGAGAACATTCCAAGAGGCTGTGCTTGCTTGTCTTTCCGTGTGAAGATCATGCTGTGGACTGCAGTGATCGCGGGCCGAAGATCGAGCTGCCGATCCGGATCATGGTGGCACCCTCCGAGATGGCGATTTCAAAGTCACCACTCATTCCCATCGACAGCTCCGGGAAATACTCATCACCGAGCTGTGCGGCACACGCATCCCGCAGCCGGCGCAGGGCGGCGAAATCATGGCGCTGCTCGACCGGGGATGCCTGTCCGCGACCGATCGTCATCAGGCCTCGCAGCTGCAGACCTGGCAACTCGAGCTGCAGCAGGTCGGCGGCAAATGATACAGTGGATTCCGGCTGCAAGCCAAACTTGTGCGGGTCGTTTGCGATGTTGACCTGCAACAGGACCCGCAAAGCAGATCCTGTGTCAGCGCAGGCTGTGGAAAGTCTGCGGGCCAGCTTCAGGCTGTCGAGTGTGTGCAGCCAATGGAAACGGCCGGGAACAAACCGTGTTTTGTTGGATTGCAGATGCCCGATGAAGTGCCATTCCAGCCGGGGGTCCGAAACCGCGTCGAGCTTCGCGTTTGCGTCCCGGATGGTGTTTTCGCCGAAAATATACTGCCCTGCCTGAACGGCCAGGTTCACATGAGCGGCCGGCGTGTACTTGGAAACCGCAATCAGGCGGATATCGCCGGGGTCACGCCCGGCAGTGGTAGCGGCGTGGCGAATGCGGGTGCGAATCCGTTCGATATTTCCGCCGATGTCTGGGGTATCCTCAGGCATGGGCAGTTATGGCAAACAGATCGGTTCAGTCATGCACCACATTTTGTGGTGTGCCGGCCAGAAAGGCACGGATATTGGCGGCAACCTCGTCGACCAGGCGTTGGCGTGTGTTGCTGCCCGCCCAGGCGATATGCGGGGTTACAAGCAGATTCGGGAGCGAGGCTGATAGCAGGGGAGTATCGCCTCGTGGAGGTTCTTCGCACAACACGTCGACGGCGGCGCCTGCAATCCTGCCGGAACGCAGGGCATTCAGGAGATCGCTCTCGTTGACGATTCCACCACGGGCTGTATTGATGAGTATGGCATTGCGTTGCATCTGCATCAGTTCATTACGACCGATAAGGTTGTGGGTTTCCTCCCTTAGCGGGCAATGAATGCTGATGATATCAGCGCTTCCCAGAACCTCAGTGAATGGAGTGCGGCCCGGACGGGCAGGCGATCCGCGGTGTTCCGCGACGAGTACCTGCATGCCAAAGGCCTGTGCCACGCGGGCAACCGCTCTGCCGAGTTCGCCATAGCCGATAATGCCAAGCGTTTGTCCTGCCAGCTCGCGAATCGGGAAATCCAGCATGCAGAACATAGCCGACCGTTGCCAGTAGCCGGCGGCGACTGCCTGTAGATATTGAGGCAGACTGCGATTCAGGCAGAGTATCAGGTTGAAGACATGCTCGATTACGGACCGGGTTGCATAGTTGCGCACATGGCAGACCGTGATTCCCCACTGCCGTGCTGCCGCAAGATCCACGTTATTGGTTCCCGTTGCCGCAATACAGATCAGTTTCAGGTGCGACGCACTGCTGATGGTATCCGCAGCCAGCATTACCTTGTTGCTGACAATGACATCGGCCTGTGAGATCTGTGCGCCGGTTTTTGTCGCGCTGGTGGTGAGGAATCGCCAATCCGGCAGTGTCGCCCGCAGTTCGCCAAGATCAAGGTCGCCACGATCCACTGTGTCGATGTCAAGAAAGATGCCGAGCATGCAGGATTATAAGCGGGCTCAGTCCAGGCCAAGCAGGTCGTGCTTCAATGTCTTGCTGACCGGGTGTGCTCCCAGCCAGATGCGGAGCAAGTCGCGAAAAAAGTCGTTTCCCTCGACCGAGCCGCGCAGTTCATTATTGATGCGCACCTGCGTGCCTGTTCCCGGTAGGTAGTCGATGCGAATGACATCTCCTTTGACCACGGTTCTGAACAGTGAGTTGAATCTGTCCAGCCTGGGCTTGATGTCCTGCATGCGCTGCGCTGTGAGATTTGCCTTCAGCCCATCCGTCCAGCCGTCGGTGATTTTTTCATTGCTGACCTCATGGTATGTGAAGTGCATCAGGATGCTGGCATAGCCGGTATCCGCCAGGATGGCTCCCGGTTCATGCATTGTCTGTTCCAGATAAAGTGCACCGATGTAAATGTTCAGAAAAAACTTTTCGCGAATTCCCGCGCCATTCAACAGCAGCTGCACTGCATCTCCCTTTCCCTGGATTGAGACCGTGTCGGGTATTTCCGTGCCGTTGATCGTGACCGCGCCGGGCTGCCGGACGGCAAGCATGAGGCAGGTGAATACTACAGCGGCGGATCGTGTCATGCGGGGCTCTCCGAAAAGGGTTTTCTGCGATTCGACGTCCTGCCGGGATGGCTGATGATGTTTTCGACATGTACAGGAAAACAACGGTTCCCAGCGTCCTTGAAATAGTGTTCCAGTGTTATCCTGACGACCGGGAAAGCGAGAATCTCCCAGGGGATCTCGTGTTCCTCGAATAATCTGACGTCCAGGCTCTCATGGCCGGGCTTGAAATCCATCGCCACGAGGCTGGCGCGGAACATCATGTATACCTGGTTGATGTGCGGGATGCTGAAGACACCGTACAGTTCCAGGTGGTCTACCGTCGCGCATGCTTCCTCCAGGGTCTCGCGTACGGCAGCTTCTTCGGTGGACTCGCCGTTTTCCATGAAGCCTGCGGGAAGGGTCCAGAGGCCATGGCGGGGCTCTATGGCCCGCTGGCACAGCAGCACGCGGTTATCCAGTCTGGGAATGCAGCCGGCCACAATTTTCGGATTCTGGTAGTGCACGGTATCACATGCATCACATACGTGGCGTACCCGCGTGTCACCTTCCGGTGTCCTTTCAACCAGTTTCGTGCCGCAATTACTGCAATAAATCATGTTCGATATGGAGGGTTATTCCGGATGGCGCCTCTGCACACCGATATCTTAGTAAGACTTGGACACAATTGATAGTGTGCGGCGATGTGCCGCAGCGGCGGATCGCCGTGGGATCATGGCAGGTAAAGTCGGAATCGAGGTGTGCGAGCAACCGGGTGATTTCCATGATCGAGGATTGCCTGAATGACGAGGCCGCTGGCCTCGGAGGAAAGGATGGTGCCGGAAAAGGTGAGCGTTGCAGGTTCTGCAAATACCCGCATGGATCCCGACTTCCCGATCCGTCCGGTGTGGATTACCGTGAAGGAAACCGGTCAGGTACCCGAATCGCAGCTATCCCGGTAGAGGCCGAGACGCCGTGCAGCCAGCATGAGTCCAAGCATGGTTTTGGCATCATAGATGGTCCCGTCCTGGATCTGCCCGAGTGCAACCGTCAGCGGTATTCTGTGTACCTCGAACAATTCATGTTCTTCCGGTTGCGGTGGGACTTCCGTCAGTCCCTGCGCCAGGAACAGGTGTATGACTTCGTCACAGAATCCGGGGGTGGAGATGAGCTTGCCTAGAGTCTCCCACCGGGAGGCTCGCAGTCCTGCTTCTTCTTCCAGTTCCCGTATGGCGGTTTTCTCGGGTGGCTCACCGGGTTCGAGTTTTCCCGCAGGCAGTTCCCACAACCAGCCGCCGGCAGCATGCCGGTATTGCCGTAGTAGATTGACCATGTTGTGCTCATCGACGGCGACGATGGCAGCACCACCGGGATGCCTGACGATTTCAAGCTCCACCGGCACACCGTTCGGCAGTGTTACGGTTTCGGTATCAAGCCGGATGATTCTGCCCCGAAAGACAGGATTGATGATATCGGACATGTCTGCACTCCGTTGGAAAATGATTGCCAGTGTCGGCTATGATCCCCGGATATACAACGGTATCCACGGCGGGCAGCGACGGGGGAGGGGGAGTGCGACCATATTTTGAACGGCAGCCACTGCGGTTTTCCTGCACACGCTGCGGTCGATGCTGTTGCGGTGGCGAAGGCTATCATGTCTATTTGTCACTGCAAGAGGCCAGGACGATCAGTTTCTACCTGGGTGTGACCTGGAAATGGTTCAGGCATCATTATCTCCGGCGTCTCGAGGATGGCGACCTGGTCGCAGCGGACAACGCCGGTGCTTGCATTTTCCTGCGTGCGGACGGTCATTGCAGAATCTATGAAGTGCGCCCTGAGCAGTGCAGTACCTATCCTTTCTGGCCAGAACTGGTAAGCAGTGCAGCCACCTGGCAAAGGGAGGCGCGTCGATGCGAAGGGATCAATCGTGGCAATCCCGTGAAGGTCGCGGAAATTCGCAGGGCAATCGGGAAATGCAGGGCAGTCACTGACCCCTAATGTGCCGGTGGGATCTGCTCCCGCGGCTCGAAAATACCGAACAGCTGGGCACCGTTAGCGGGGGCATGCGGGTCGTAGTGGAGCCCGGCCAGGCGCATCCCCGCTACCGGTTCCAACAGGTCTCCCCGGCACAGTGTGTCGAAGCTGTTGCCTCCCAGGACCTGCAGGGTGATGGTCAGGTAGAGCCTTTTGAGAATTCCAGAACTTGTCAGGGTGTGGAATACCGCAGGGCCGGCAATGGCATAAATACTTCTATAGTCTCGTGCGGCCAGATACTCCAGCATTCGCATACCGTCAACCGTGTTCCCGTTACCAGCCCGGATCACGGCAATTCCGTTATCACGCAGGCTTGCAACCCTGCGCGGGTCCGCATTCTCCCCTGTCAAGACATGGATACTCCGTGACCGGTACGGTACAAGGGCCGCAACGGGGATGTCCAGGCTGCCGCTCAGGATGGCTATGTCGGGTTGCGTAGCAAGTCCCCGGCTGGATCGCCAGTCGCGAATATCATCATATGCCTGTGAGGAACTCAGCGGGAGTGCATCCTGTGCTTCACCCAGCAGGCTTTGTCTGAAGTATCTTCCGCTGGTGATCAGCAGGTCCGCCTGCCCGGCCAGTTCCTGGTAGAGACGCCAGTCGCGGGGATTCACGATCGCCGGTGGCACGAAATGTGTAGTGCGGTCGCCGGTCGCTATGGCGATACGGCCGTCGAGCGAGGAGATGAAATTGGTGTAGATGAACGGCTTGCCGGGGCGTCCCCTGGCATAAAGATCTTGCTCCAGGTAGAGGCCTTCAAGGGATAACTCCAGAGGTGGCCCGGGAAACAATCTGGTTACAGGCCGATGCATGTATTCACTCTATGGTTTGCAAAACTATGCCCTGGAAACCAGGGCCTAGTCATAAGCATTCTTGAATCCGGGCCTGCGTACTCCAGGATATGCAGGTGATCCGACATGGGGTTAAAGGCTGGCGACATTGCATTGCGCCGCAGGACGATACCTCGACCGCAAAAAACGGGGCCGGTCAGCCCCGTTTCCGTAAGCCATCCTGGTGATTCAGGCTTCCGCTGCCTCGCCGGGTTTGGTGCGCTTGCCCTGATAATCCTCGATTGCCGCTTTGATCGCATCCTCTGCCAGTACCGAGCAATGTATCTTGACCGGCGGCAAAGCTAGCTCTTCGGCTATGTCCGTGTTCTTGATTTCACGGGCCTCGTCGAGTGTCTTGCCTTTTACCCATTCCGTCAGCAGTGAACTCGATGCTATGGCAGAGCCGCATCCATAGGTTTTGAATCTGGCATCCTCGATGATGCCTTTTTCACTGACCTTGATTTGTAACCTCATGACGTCACCGCAGGCGGGCGCACCTACCATGCCGGTACCAACCTGCAGGTCGCCCTTCTCAAACGAACCTACATTGCGCGGGTTTTCGTAGTGGTCCAGCACCTTTTCGCTATATGCCATTTCTATCTCTCCAGCATTGCTTATTGAACCGGAATGAAGTTATGCAGCTGACTTATGTAATCCGGAACCAAACAGTTCTCGCCGGATCTCTTCCGTGGATGATTTGACTGCCTCGTCCAGGGTTATGCTGTCGAGGTAGTCATAGATGCGGTTGCTGAGATGCATCCACATCAGGGCGCCGGCGGGCATCTCGGACTGGTTATGTGGCAATTCATCTCGCCTGGTAATGTCGTCGACGGTTGCCAGGATGTTTGCGATGGTAATGTCGGAGGCCGGTTTTGCCAGGCAATAGCCACCGCCGGGCCCACGCATACCCGTAACGAGTCCGTGTTGCCTCAGGCGTGCAAATAGCTGTTCGAGATAGGAGATCGAAATCGATTGCTGGGTGGAAATGTCCGCCAGTGTCACGGGACCCTTCTCATGCTGGAGTGCAAGTTCCAGCATCGCAGTAACTGCATGTCGACCTTTCGTTGATAACTTCATAGCTAACCTCTTTAAATATGTATACGGTGCCTCTGTGTATCTTCACCGCGCTACTCTGAGCCATATTCGCATTCAGAGTTCTCTATCAACAATATTAGCTGATAACCATGTGGTGTGAAGGGAATCATAGTAATAACCTAGTCTTTTAGTCAAGAATGCTGGTAGCCGGTGATACGGCAGGAGTTGATGAATATCTAATAAATACAATGAAATAATAACAATTATATCCTTATGGAGATAGGATGTATGGGAAACGAATATCCATGTTCACGATACGAATTTTTTAGGGTTTGAACCCCAGGGGTGGATGAATGACGGATTTTCTCTATTGCATTGGTTTATTTGAGGAATCATGGCCGGTCTTTGTTACAATGAACCCGGATTCACACTACCTGTAAGAATATGCAGCGGGTCCGGTGTTCCCCGGTTAAAAACTCGACGGACTGGAGAAGTATATGGGCTCTAAATATCCCGGTGGTGTAGACCGCCGCCGCAGATCACGAGAAAAGCTTGAAACACTCGTTTCATCGCGTACGACAACATTGTCACTTCTCGCCCAACTCGCCAGTCGCCAGCCATTTACCCCGGACCCTTCCATGGAAAAGGCCCTGCGCCAATTCTGCGAGGCCCTGATCGACTATACGGCTAGTGCTCACTTCCAGTTGTATCGCTATATCGCGGATAACCGTGAACGGCGCCAATTGGTTAATTCAATCGCTGATGAACTCTACCCCAGGATCGTGGAGACGACAGATCAGATCCTCAGGTTCAACGATAAATATGAATCCATGTCACTGGACAACAGTGTACAATTTCTTGCCGAGGATCTATCCAGCCTCGGTGAATGCATCGCTGACCGGATCTTGCTGGAGGATCAGGTCATCAAGGCCATACGCGGTGGTGCCCAATAGCCGGACGCACCATTACCCAGCTGGTTTGTTGCCGTGCGGCAATCTAACCTGCACAACACCGTCAGTCCTGCTGCTACCTTCACAGGACACCCCGTCAGGAGCGTGAAGTTCTGCTCTATCCTTTTTCATCAGGCTTTCAAGCGATTCGCCAGATGTCGATCTATACCGGTATCTGCGGTGGTTATCCGACGCTGTTTGTGTGTATAATTGCCTGCTAATATTACCGGCAATAATAAGTCTTTTGATAACAGCTGGTTACATATTGTCCAGGAGTCGATAGTATGTATCTGTCAAAAGATGAAATGCACCGGCAGCGGTTGCCTGTCTGCAATCGCCGCAGGTTTCTCCGCGCGGGTGGGGGTGCTGTAGCGTTGTTACTGTCTCCGGCGCTGGTACAGGCCACCAGCCATCCGCAACGCATACTCAATTTCCATAATACCCATACCGGAGAATCCGCCACCGCCGTGTACTGGGCCGATGGGGAGTATCTGGCAGATGGCCGGGAGGAGATCAACGTCATACTGCGGGATCATCGTACGGATGAGATTCATCCAATCGTCCCCGGTTTGCTGGATCTCCTGTATGTATTGCAGGGGCAGGTGAAAAACAGGCAGGTTTACGAAGTAATTTCCGGGTATCGCTCCCCCGCAACCAATGCCGCGTTGCGCAGGAGGGGTTCCGGGGTCGCGAAGCACAGCTACCACATGCAGGGCAAGGCCATCGATATTCGCCTGCGTGGTTGTGATCTGAAGATGCTGCACAAGGCTGCATTGGATCTGCAGGCGGGTGGAGTTGGGTATTATCCGGATTCAGAGTTTATTCATGTTGACGTCGGGCCCTGCCGCTGCTGGTAGTCGCCGGGGGATTTACCCCGGCAATATCTGACCCTCCAGCGCTTTCTCCTCAGCCGGCATCCTGGTCTGCGACCATCGTGGCGTACCGCAGCAATCTGATCCCCGTCTGTTTTCCGGGGATCCCGGTAGTTGTATCGCCGGCATGCTTCCGGTCAATACACTAATCCGGGAACTACATCGTGATTCTTGTTGCTGTTTGCTGTCATTGCATCATGCTGGATTCCGGCACCGCGGGAGTGACAGAATAGCGCCTCCCGTTCTCGATCAGCTTTCCGGGTGCATGATAATGGTTTTTATGCGCGTAACCTGAACGGAAATATGAGGCACGCATCGGAAATGCCCGACGTAGCGAATATAGAAACATTGCTGGGCATCATGAAACGCCTGCGGACCCCGGGTAGCGGGTGCCCATGGGATCTGGAACAGGATTTCAGGACGATCGCTCCTTATACGATTGAAGAGGCATATGAAGTTGCTGATGCCATCGCAAGGGATGATGCAAACGGGTTGCGGGAAGAGTTGGGGGACCTGCTGTTCCAGGTGGCGTTCCACGCGCAGTTGGCGAACGAGGCCGGCTGGTTCGATTTTTCCGGGGTGCTGGAGGGTATTTGTGAAAAAATGATCCGGCGTCATCCGCATGTGTTCGCCGATGAAAGAATCGAAACCGTCGAGGCGCAAACGCATGCCTGGGAGCAACACAAGGCGAGGGAGCGGGGCGCCACGGCGAGCCTGTTGGACGGGGTTCCACTGGCATTACCTGCCCTGACGCGGGCTGCGAAGCTGCAACGACGCGCCTCCCGGGCCGGTTTTGACTGGCCCAGCATTCACGGGGTGGCCGACAAGGTGGAAGAGGAACTTGAAGAGTTATGCGTGGAAATCGAGGGGGCGGCGGGCAGAGATGCACTCATGAATGAAGCGGGTGACCTGCTGTTCGCAACCGTCAATCTGCTGCGCCATGCCGGCATCGACCCGGAAGCCGCATTGCGCCGGGGAAACGAGAAATTCAGCCGGCGCTTCCGCCAGGTCGAGGCCATGTGCAAGGATGCAGGCAAGGCAATGGAAGAGACCGACCTGGATACGCTGGATGCATACTGGGACCAGGTCAAGGAGCTTGAAGCACGGCGCTGAAACAGCGTCGGGTTGCCTTGTGTCTTGATGGCTGTTCGGGTACAAATGTTGCGCAAACAGGGCCGTTGTTTCCATTGTGTGAAGCACATGGCCGGGTAATCTGCACCATGTCCACAGACAAACAGGAAAACGTGATCGAGGTGGAGAACCTCGTTTCTCATTACGGCGAACGCCTCGTTCTCAGGGGGGTCGATCTTAGTGTGCTTGCAGGCGAGATCATGGTGATCATGGGCGGCAGCGGCTCCGGGAAGACCACCTTGATGCGCAACATGCTGGGCCTGAACAAGCCGACTTCCGGCAGCATCCGTGTATTCGGCAAGGATATTACCAGAATCAGAAAGCGCGAACTGTATGAGATTCGCCGTAAGATCGGCGTTGCTTTTCAGGGAGGTGCGTTACTCGGTTCCTTAAGTGTGGCGGAGAATATTGAATTGCCGCTGCGGCAGCATACGCACCTCGATGAAAGCACCATCAGGATCATGTCCCGCATGAAACTCGAGGTGGTCAATCTGGCGGGATTCGAGGACTTGATGCCCTCGGAATTATCGGGCGGCATGCTGAAGCGGGCGGCGCTGGCACGCTCCATCGTCATGGACCCGAGCCTGCTGTTTTTCGATGAGCCTTCAGCAGGTCTGGACCCGGTCGTTTCAGCCGAACTGGATGAACTGATCCTGCGGCTCAAGAAGGCAATGAACGTGACTATCGTGGTGGTGACGCATGAGCTCGAGAGCGCCCTCAAGATTGCCGACAGAATAACCGTGCTGGGCAACGGGCAAGTGCTGATGACCGGCACCGTCGACGAGGTGCGGCAGAGCGATAACGAGGTGATTCAAGACATGCTGAACCGGCGGCCGCGGGATGAAGCGGTCAACGCAGAGGAATATCTTGCCCGCCTCACCGCTGACCGGAACAGTCGGCACATATAACAGTAATAACCTTACTGTTGCAAAAGAGTTCGGTATGAACGGCGAAATGTTCTTGTATAACTGGTTCTGGATGATGTCTGCCAGGTGATTCTGACGTTCACTCACGGTGAATTCTAGAAACAGCCCCCATCGCCCTAACCCTCTCACGGTGGGAAAGGGGGGGTGCAACGCTGGGGATAACATGCTTTGAATGTGCTCAGCTCGCGGGTGCGGTATCCCCGGTCACCGGTGCGGGCTGATTGTTGAGTTCATCGACTTTCTCCTGCATCTTCACCAGCAGGCCGTTAAAACCTTCATGATTTACGATTTCCTGGTAGGAGCTGCGATAGTTGCTGATCAGGCTGACGCCCTCAATGATGACGTCGTAAACCCACCAGGCGTCACCATTGAGGTATAGCTTGTAGTCAACGGGGATTTCAGCGCTGGCCGTAATGATCCGCGTTTCCACCAGTGCCTTCCTGCCTTTAATCTTCTCGCCCGGATATTCCACCTTTTCGTCAGTATAGGCTTCGATTTTTCCGAGGTAGGTATTCTCGATAAGGTGCGAGAACAAGTCGATGAATTTTTGCCTTTCCGCATCGGTAGCCTTCTTCCAGTTGGTCGCCAGGGTGCGTTGTGACATGGCCTTGAAGTCAAATCGCATGTTGATTATGGAGCGGATCTGTTCGCGGCTTGTCGCCCGGTCCAAGGATTTGTCCTTGAGGATTGCGATTATTGCCTCGACGGAATCCTGTACTGCACGGACCGGTGCCGTTTCCGCAGCCCCCAGCGTGGTGAAAGCAAGCGCGATGCCAAAGGTAAGCACCATCAGAATGTTTTTCAGCATGTTCGATACCTCACTCGATCCTGTATAACCTGTATCAGCAAATCCTGGGCCGTATAGTCCTGTTGCTGCCGCGGTGGTGTACAGCCGGCCTTTTCCCCCGATCCATGTCCGTAAATAGCGCATGCGATTCTCATCAAACGGGTGAAAAAACCGGTCTCGATACCCAATCGCCTGACTACGCACAGCTTACCCGGTCAGGCTCCTAGTTATCAATCACGTGCCGGCGATGCTGCTCATAGGCATCCCGGATAAACAGGTAGGGATCAAGGGTGTCCTTCTTGATGCCCTCGTAGGTATCCTTGTCAAGGGACAACTTGTTGGTGAAGTGGAAGGCAAGGACTCCGAGATAGTCAAAATTGTCGCGATCCTTGCCCCAGACGTAGTAAGCCAGGTCCATTTGGTAGTCGAGTAGAAGGCCGGTGAAATCTCTCAGGTTGGACGGACCCAGAAAAGGAAGCACCAGATAGGGTCCTGAGCCGATGCCATAGTAGCCGAAGGTTTGGCCGGTATCTTCATATGTGGGCGATATTCCGAAGTGTTCTTTTGCCGGGTCGAACAGGCCACCGATACCCAGCGTGGTATTGGTTGCAAACCGGGTAATCTCATTTCCGGCATCGGCAAATTTGCCTTGCAGGCCGGCATTGACGGCCCGTAGAGGGGTCCGCAGGTTCACAACGAAGTTCCTCAATGAGATACGCCAGGGTTCGGGTAAATAGCGCAGTCCCCTGGCAATCGGCTTGATGACGTAGAAATACATCTTGTCATTGAACCAGAACATGCCGCGGTTAATGGTTTCCAGCGGGTCATATACCTTGAGGGCCATGTCATCATCGTCCATGAAAGGCAGGTCCTCATCATCAGTACCGCCATCCGTGGTTGACTGCATCCCCGCGTCCGAGAGCATTGGATAGTCGGATGCCGCGTCCGATAAGGCTGGACCGGTGCTGCCGGTATAGACCTGTGCTGCCAGCATCGTGGCATTGCCGCAAAGCGGAAACAGCACCAGCAGTGGTGCAACAACCAGCAATTTCAATTGTTTTCCCATCACCATATCTCAGTTGCTGTCGAAAATGTACTTGCTGACAAGTTCTTCAAGACTGATGGAGGACTCGGTTTCCTCGATTTCGTCTCCCGCTCCCAGAATGATATCCGAACCGCCGGGTGTGAGCTTGATGAATTTGTCACCAATGATGCCTGCGGTACGGATCGAAGCGATGCTGTCATCCTGCAGTTGCACTGACTTGTCGATATCCAACTCTACAACCGCCTGGTACTCGTCCGGGTCGAGTTCGATTTTGGATACCTTGCCGACATTGACGCCGGCCAGCTCCACGATCGAACCTTCCTTCAGGCCGCTGATCGAGGTGAATCTGGCGGTGACGGCATAGGTTTCATTACGGAACAGCCTCAGGTCGCCCATCTTGATTGCCAGATAGGAAAAACAGGCAAAGCCGGCCAGCAGAAACAGGCCGACAATCATCTCCAGGTTCATATTTTTCATGACATATTCCGTTCGATCAGAGCAGTAAACATCATTCTTGCGAGTCAGGAAAGTATCAGGGAGCCGATCAGGTAATCCCATATGAGAATCGTGACGGAAGCCAGCACGACCGCATCGGTCGTCACGCGGCTGACGCCTTCCGCGCCGAATACCCCGGTGCGATTGAGGTGCAGGAAATATCCCTTGAAGGCAGTGATCCAGACAATCAACAGTCCGAAGATCATCGCCTTGATCGCACAGAGCCGGATGTCCGTCCATTCAACGCTGTCGTACATGCCCTGGAAATAGGCACCCTCGGCAACTCCCAGTATGACCACACCAGCGATATAGCCGCCAATAATGCCAACCACATTGAAGATGAAGGCCAGGGCAGGCAATGATATGAACGCGGCGAGGAACTTGGGGGAGACCAGAAACTTCACGGGATCGATGGCCATGCATTCCAGCGCGTCGATCTGTTCCGAATGGCGCATGATGCCGATCTCGGCACAGATCGCCGAGCCCGCGCGTCCGATCACCATCAGTGCCGTAAGTACCGGTCCCAGTTCCTGGATCAGGCTGAGGGCCACGGCCGAGCCCAGCAGGTCCTCGGAACCGAATTTCTTCAGATTGTGGTAACCCTGCAGGCCCAGCACCATACCGGTGAACAAACCAGTAACGAGGATCACGGTAACCGAGCGCGCGCCGAAGAAGTAGATCTGGCGGATGATGGGATGGATGGAATAGGGCGGCCTGAAAATATTGACGACCGCAGCGGCGAAGAACATGCCCATCCGTCCGGTATTCTCGAGCAGTAACAGAAACTCCCGCCCGCTCTTCTCGATCAGATTTTGCATCGACGGCTGATCCTGTCCCGGATTCTGCTGGCAGTGTTGCGATTATCAGGCAGGATGGCGGTGCTGCCGCCCCATCATGCGTTGATGCCTTCGGCCACGCTTTCATACATGGTGAAAACCTTGTCCAGGCGGGCCAGTTCGAGCACCCTCCGGGTCGGTTCGCTGGCAGCGGCTAGGGCAAACTGGCTGCCATTCTTTTTAGCCGCCTGCAGTGCCTCGACCAGCGAGGCAACCCCCGAGCTGTCAATATAGGTTACACCGGAGAGATCGACGATGACATTACCACTTCGATCAAAGCTCTTGAGCAGGATTTCACGCGCGACGGGGGAACTCTCCAGGTCGATCTCTCCCGAAAAGGCAATGATGTTTGAACCCTCGGTTACCGTGATTTCATGTTTCATTGGCAGCATCTCTCTTGATACGTTTCACCATGCGCAACAGGTTCCCGCGGGCAGCGGGTGCAGGGAGGTACTCGACTTCATCCATGATATCGTGAATGAGGCAGACTCCCAGGCCGCCCGGCGTAAGCTCCTCCGGCCACTTTGGTTTGACCTTTGCCTGGTCTACCGGGGGTGCTGAGTCCAGCAGATGGAACTCAAGTATGCCGTCTTTGCAGTATATTTCCAACGTTGCCTCACCGGTTTCCCTGTTCTTGTAGGCATGTCGTACCACGTTCTGGCAGGCTTCTCCCACAGCGATGATCAGGTCGGTGGCCAGGGGCTGCCCGCAACGGCAGGTCTCACAAGCCCGCGCAACGACTTCGCGCACCCCATGCAGTTCCTCGGCATTCGCAGGAAAGGTATGGCGGGCGATCAGATTCTTCTCGTTGATTCTATTATCACTTTCAGAACAACGGCTTGAGTCATCTATGGCAAGCAGCGTTATATCATCGTGACGTTTGCTGCTGGATTTCCGCAGCAAGGAAACCACGGCTTCGATCCGTGTGTGCGCCGGCAACCCGGCGTTCTGTCTGATGATGGCCTTGAACCCCTCGACTTTCAGGTGCTGGCCGTCTTCCATTGTGCCTTCGGTAACACCGTCCGAGAAGATATACAGGGTACCGCAGTCGAGATGGCAGATTTCCTTGCGGATGCCGTCGCCACCGGCTGTCAGGGGTACGATGCCGAGGGGAGGAGAACTTGCGGTGATTTCGCTGAAACTGCCGTCCTTCCGGTGAAATTGCAGAGGTTCATGCCCTGCATTGGCGAGGTGCACCTCGCCGGAAGCGGGGTCAAGCAGCCCGCAAACCATGGTTACGAACATACCGTGGATGGCGGTTTCCAGAAGTTCCCCGTTAATGGTTGTCAGCAGGGTATCCGGTTCGTGGATGGTCTTGCCCAGACAGCGGAACAGGCTGGCAGTTTTGGACATCAGCAAGGCGGCATCCATTCCCTTGCCCGAGACGTCCCCGAGGCTGAAAGAGATGCGACCGTCCGGCAGTTCAAAAAAGTCATAGAAATCACCGGACATCTCATAAGCCGGCAGGTTGATGCCGCATACGGGAAAGCCGGCCCCGCGAGGCCCCGGTAGCAGGCTTTGCTGCATTTGCATGGCCAGCTCCAGTTCCCTCGTGACCCGTTCCTGCTCGACGAGTTCTTCGGCCATGTGGGCATTGTGTATAGCGAGAGCCGCGGCGGAGGCAAGGGTCTGCAGCATCAGCAAATCGGGCTCCGAAAACAGGCCGTCCTCATTATGTTTGTTGACCAGCTCGATGGCGCCGATTTTTTCATTGTGTACATTCATCGGGGCACACAGGATGGAGCGCGTCCGGAAGCCGGTGGAGTCATCCACGGACCGGGCAAAATCGGGATCCTGCGAGACATCGCGAACGATGCGACTGGTGCCGCTGGCGAGACACTGACCGATGACACCCTCACCTGCCTTTACCGCGATTCCCCGGATATCGACGGGACCGGCGCTGGCCTTGCAGACCAGCCGGCTGCCTTTCTCCTCGAGCATGAAGAGAGCGCCACCCTCGGCCTTGACGAACTGGACAATCAGGTCAAGGGCCTTCTGTATGGTTTCCTCGATATTGAGGGTGACGGCCAGGTGGCCGCTCATCTTGGAAAGGAGTTCGAGGTGTCCTGTCGACGTGGCGGCCTTCCGGCGATCGAACCGGAAGGGGTTTCTCCTGTCACCGCCGGGAGGGATGCTGTTCATAACGTGTCCAGGATACCGAGGGGTTGTCGACCGTCTCTTCAGTGCGGGCGATACGAATCACCTGCATGGCCTCGAGGCCCGAATATCGCTATGGCTTGTTGTTGTTTGGTCGGGCAGAGAGGATTTGAACCTCCGACCCCTTCGTCCCGAACGAAGTGCGCTACCAGGCTGCGCTACTGCCCGCTTAATATCCGCGGCTCACGGAAAATTCCGCAAGCGTATACAGTGCATCCTTGTAGGCTGATTCCGGCAACGGTTTCAGGGCCCCGGTTGCAAGGTCCGCTTCACCCTTTGCGGCCTGCGCAGTGTAAGGGATGGCCCCGGTGGTTTCAATAACTGCGCAAACGGCCTGCATATTGTCATGTCCGCCGTTCTCGATCGCCTTGCGTATAAGGCGTGCCTGGCTGGGGGTGCCTTTGTGCATGGCATGGATCAGCGGCAGGGTAGGCTTGCCTTCAGCCAGGTCGTCTCCTAGGTTTTTTCCGGTGTCCTCGGGTGAAGCACTGTAATCCAGGACGTCATCGATCAACTGAAACGCAATTCCCAGGTGCAGACCGTAGCTGGCCAGTGCCGCCTCGATGGTCTCGTCCTGTTCCCCGAGCACGGCGCCGATCTGTGCAGCCGCCTGGAACAGCCTGGCCGTCTTGCGGCTGACCACGTCCATGTAGCGTGCCTCGGTCGTTTCTGCGTCGTGGCAATTGAGCAGCTGCAGGACTTCACCCTCGGCGATGGTGTTCGTGGTATGCGACATGATGTCCATGATGCGCATGTTATTGGTGTTAACCATCATCTCGAAGGCACGTGAGTAGAGGAAATCGCCGACCAATACGCTGGCTTCGTTCCCCCAGACTGCATTGGCGGTCATGTTGCCGCGTCGCAGCTGTGAGGCATCGACCACATCGTCATGCAGGAGGGTGGCGGTGTGGATGAATTCGATGACGGCCGCCATGTTGATGTGCTGGGTGCCGCGGTAATCACAGGCATTGGCGGCCAGCAACACCAGCATCGGGCGCAGGCGCTTGCCTCCGCTGTTGATGATATAGTGGGAAAGTTGGTTGATCAGGGTGACATCGCTGGTCAAACTGACGCGTATCAGATCGTTGACGGCCCGCAGGTCCCCGGCCAACAGTTCCCTGAGCGCCCCGATGCTTGCTTCTTCTTTATGATTCTTAACGAGTTTTAGCATAATTAAGAGTGCAGGCAGGGATGGTGATTGATTTGGCAGGCCTGATCTGGCAATGATTCAAGTGTACCGGCCTTATCCGTCTTGTGCCAGAAGGTATTTGATTGACCTTGCAGGGCGCAATCATTAGAATGAGCGGCCTTTTTCGATAGCAGTCGATGTGTTTGGAGTTCGTGATCATGTATGCGGTAATCAAGACGGGCGGAAAGCAGTATCGTGTTTCCCAGGGTGATACCCTGCGGCTGGAGAAGCTGGATGCCGGCGCCGGCGATACGATCAATTTCGATGAGGTCTTGATGCTGGGCGAAGGCGCTGAAGTGAGTATCGGCACGCCGCACGTGGAAGGCGGCAAGGTCACCGCCATAGTCAAGGGTCATGGTCGCGGCAGCAAGGTAGACATCATCAAGTTCCGCAGGCGCAAACACCACATGAAGCACATGGGTCACCGTCAGGATTACACTGAAGTGGAGATCACCGACATCTCCGGCTGATTGCCGATTGCAGAGGGTTTATTGAATGGCACATAAAAAGGCAGGCGGCAGTACGCGTAACGGTCGCGATTCGGAATCGAAGCGGCTTGGTGTCAAACGCTTTGGCGGTGAGACGGTACTTGCCGGCAATATCCTGGTACGGCAGCGCGGTACCCATTTTCACCCCGGTGCCAATGTCGGCTGCGGCCGGGATCACACCCTGTATGCAAAGGCCGATGGTACCGTCAACTTCGTACAGCGGGGCGCACGCAAGCGCAAGTACGTCGATGTGGTCAGCGGCTGATACACTCGCCAGCGACACCCAAAGAGCCCCGCCACCGAGCGGGGTTTTTTGTGGTGCCGGTGCCGGATGCGTCTTTGTGTGCCGCTTTATACCGGTCCCTCGGGTTAGCAGATATGAAATTCATTGATGAAGCCACCATCGAGGTCCGTGCCGGTGATGGTGGTAACGGCTGTGTCAGTTTTCGCCGCGAGAAATACATACCCCGCGGAGGCCCGGACGGTGGTGACGGCGGGGATGGCGGTAGTATTTTCGTGGAAGCGGACGGCGGTATGAACACCCTTGTGGATTTCCGGCATAACCGCAAATTCATCGCGCAACGCGGTGAGAACGGCCGCGGACGCAATTGCACCGGCAAGTCTGGAGAGGACTTGGTCATCAGAGTGCCTGTGGGGACTGTGGTCCATGAGGCAGATACCGATGAGCTGATTGGCGACCTGGTCCATGCCGGACAGCGGCTGCTGGTGGCCAGGGGCGGTTTCCACGGGTTGGGCAACGTGCGATTCAAGAGTTCCACCAATCGCACCCCGCAGCAATCCAAACCGGGCACGCCCGGCGAAGAGCGCGAGCTGCACCTGGAGCTGAAACTACTGGCGGATGTGGGTTTGCTCGGCTTGCCGAATGCCGGGAAATCCACCCTGATACGTGCGGTCTCCGCCGCCCGCCCCAAAGTGGCGGACTATCCATTCACGACCCTGCATCCCAACCTGGGTGTGGTCAGAGTCGCGGCGCATCGAAGTTTCGTGATGGCGGATGTCCCGGGACTGATCAAGGGAGCCGCAGAGGGGGCCGGCCTCGGCATCCAGTTTCTCAAACACCTGTCGAGGACGCGCCTGTTGCTGCACCTGGTCGACCTGGGGCCGCAGGGTGACCCGGTGGCGGATGTCGCTGCAATCGTGGCCGAGCTGGAGCGCTTCAGTCCGGAGCTGGCGACACGCGAGCGCTGGCTGGTACTGAACAAGATCGACCTGCTTCCCGGGGAGGAGCGGGAACAGCGTTGCCGGGACTTGGTGGAGGCGTTGCAATGGCACGGGCCGGTCTTCGAGGTTTCCGCACTGGCAGGAGAAGGCACCGACAGACTGGTACACGCGATCATGGATTTCATTGAAACGCATGCATGCATGGAAGAAGGCGAGGATGCAGGTTAACCTTTGACAAGCCATTTGCGCGGGGCGTTGCCCGGTTGCGGCGGCAGATGTAAGGTTTTTCAGGATTTCTCAAGTACGCTTCTGCAGTGCTTGGGTGGGCGATGTTCTAACAATGTCTGAAAAAGTCAAAATAAGCGAATGCCGGCGCTGGGTCGTCAAGATCGGCAGCGCCCTGTTGACCAATGATGGTCAGGGTCTGGCGCTGGAAGCCATCGATGGCTGGGTCGAACAAATGACGGGCCTGCGTACCCGGGGACACGAGGTGCTGCTGGTCTCTTCCGGCGCCGTTGCCGAAGGCATGACCCGGCTTGGCTGGAGCCGACGCCCCCATGCCCTGCACGAGCTCCAGGCTGCCGCCGCGATCGGCCAGATGGGCCTGATTCAGGCCTATGAATCGCGTTTCGCACGCTTTGGCTTGCATACCGCACAGGTACTGTTGACGCATGATGACCTCGCCGATCGGCAGCGGCACCTGAATGCGCGCAGTACCCTGCGTACCCTGCTGTCATTGGGTGTGATACCCGTGGTGAACGAGAACGACACCGTAACTACGGAGGAAATCCGCTTTGGTGATAACGACACCCTGGCCGCCCTGGTAGCCAACCTGGTCGAGGCAGATCTGCTGGTATTTCTCACTGACCAGGCCGGTATGCTGGACAGCGATCCACGCCTGAATCCCGCTGCCACCCTGGTCGCCGAGGCACAGGCGGGTGACAGCAGCCTGGAGAGCATGGCGAGCGGCAGCGGTGGGATGCTGGGACGTGGGGGGATGCTGACCAAGATCAGGGCGGCAACACGCGCTGCCCGCTCCGGCACACTGACCCTTATCGCGTCGGGAAGGGAGCCCGCGATCCTGGAGCGTCTTGCGGCGGATGAGGCGCTTGGTACCCGCCTGTATCCGGCCTGCAAGCCGTTCGCCGCCCGCAAGCGCTGGCTCGCAGGGCGCCTGCAGGCGCGTGGCCGCCTGATCCTGGATACGGGCGCAGTCAATGTACTGCGTGATTTCGGCCGCAGCCTGTTGCCGGTGGGTGTTACCCGGGTCGAGGGGGAGTTCGGGCGCGGTGACCTGGTTGTCTGCATCGCTCCCGGCGGAGAGGAGGTGGCCCGTGGCCTGGTGAATTATAGCTCGGATGAGTCACGCCGGATCATCGGTCAACCGAGTGGCCAGATCGAAGCGTTGCTGGGATATGTCGACGAGCCGGAACTGATCCATCGCGATAATCTGGTGGTGATATAGCCGGTTGTCTGGAGAGAAATACGGGACGTCACGATCCGTTCGGTGCGGGACATGCAAATGAAAAAGCCGGTCGTTGACCGGCTTTTTCATTTGCATGTAAGTCGTGACTACATACCGCGGATATGCTGGTTGAGCCGGCGTTTATGACGGTCTGCCTTGTTTGCATGAATAAGGCCCTTGCCAACAGCGCGGTCGATGACAGGCACGGCCGACGTAAACGCCTGGGTAGCGGCATCGCGATTTCCCGCGTTGATGGCGGCGACGACTTTCCTGATGGATGTGCGCAGGCTTGAACGCTGGCTGGCGTTGCGCTGACGATGCTTCTCCGCCTGGCGTGCGCGCTTGATTGCTTGTCGTGAATTTGCCAAGGATCAACTCCTGCATTACATCATTCGAAAGACCGCGTACTATCCGGATTCCGGGTGCATTTGTCAACAGCACCTGGAATCGAGCGTATATCCCATCGGGCTGTGGAGCCGATTTCGAGCAGTGCCCTGATGCGGTATGCCGATGGTAATGCCCCGGTTGCGGGTGAAGCCGCATTTGTATACCAGGGTGCTGACAAGCCGTTGTTTCACGGGCATTCGTCCCTGCCGAGTACAAAGGTTGCTCAAATAGAATGGATTTTTCATTGAGAAGGGCGCGTGCGCCACACCGGGAATGAGCTCTAACTTGCTGAAAAACACAGCGATTGTGGGTGCCATGACGCTGGTTTCGCGGGTGCTGGGGCTACTGCGTGACATGGTGCTGGCGCGCTGGTTTGGCGCCGATGCGGCCATGGACGCCTTCTTCGTTGCCTTCAAGATCCCGAATTTTCTGCGCCGCCTGTTTGCCGAGGGCGCATTTTCCCAGGCGTTCGTTCCCATCATCGCAGAGTACCGGGAGCAGCGCTCGCACAACGAGGTCAAGGACCTGGTCAACCGGGTAGCCGGCACCCTTAGCGGTATCCTGTTGACTCTGGTGATCGTCGGGGTGCTGGCAAGCCCCGTGCTAGTGGCCATCTTCGCCCCGGGTTTCTACTACCGCGACCCACAGCAGTTCAGCCTGGCGGCCCAGATGCTGCGCCTGACTTTCCCCTACCTGCTGTTCGTCTCACTGGTCGCCTTTGCCGCAGGGATACTGAATACCTATGGTCGCTTTGCCGCGGCGTCCTTCGTTCCGGTCTGGCTGAATGTGATGATGATCGGCGCCGCCGTGCTGGTATCGCCGTACCTAGAACAGCCGGAATTCGCGCTGGCCGGGGCCGTATTCGTCGCCGGCGTGATGCAGCTCGGCTTTCTGCTTCCCTCCCTGAAGCGGGTGGGCCTGTTGCCGCGTCCTTCGTGGGGCCTGCGGGACCCCGGTGTCCGGCGCATCATGAAGCTAATGATTCCCGGGATCCTGGGTTCCTCGGTTGCCCAGATCAATCTTCTGTTCGATACCCTGCTCGCATCATTCCTCGTTGCAGGCAGCGTCAGCTGGTTATATTACTCGGATCGTCTCGTCGAGTTCCCGCTCGGGGTGTTCGCGATCGCGCTGTCCACGGTAATTCTTCCCAGTCTGTCGCGCAGTCATGCAAACAATTCGGCCGGAGAGTTCTCGCGCACCGTGGACTGGGGACTGCGTCTGGTGTTGCTTATCGGCCTGCCATCGGCGATCGGTCTGTTTGCTCTGTCGCGACCGATGCTGGCTGCCCTGTTCCAGTACGGCGACTTCGATGCCGTGGATGTGAATATGGCCGGTATGAGCCTGATGGCCTATGCAGTCGGCCTGCCGGGATTCATGCTCATCAAGGTACTGGCTCCCGCCTTCTATTCCCGCAAGGATCCGCGCACACCGGTGCGCATCGCGGTCGTGGCGCTGCTGACCAACATGACCCTTAACCTGACCTTCGTGGTTCCAATGGTGCTGCTGGGTATACCGGCCCCCCACGCAGGACTGGCACTGGCGACCTCCCTGGCGGCCTGGGTGAATGCCGGCCTGTTGTTCCGCAAACTGAAAAGCAGGGGGATCTACCGGCCACAGGCCGGCTGGAGCCGGTATTCACTGCAACTGGGACTGGCGGGTGCCGTGCTGGCCGCTGTGTTGTTCGGAGCCGTGCCGGCAATCCAGGAATGGCTGTCATGGTCGGCTCTGGAACGGGTCACCAATCTTGCGCTGTGGGTGTTTGCCGGCAGTGGCGCCTATTTTATCTGCCTCCGACTTTGCGGGGTGAAACTGAAAAGCCTGTGGCGGCATGCGCATGGTGACGATTAGACGGGATCGCATCCGGCAACAATGTCGCTACTTGTTTTATAATTCTGCGCTTTCCCTACTTGGACCCGTCTACAGCTCATGCAACTGGTGCGAGGTTTACATAATCTGCATCCTGAATATTGCGGCTGTGCGGCCACGATAGGCAGTTTCGACGGTGTACACCTCGGCCACCAGGCCGTGCTTGGACAGCTGGCGGAGCGCGCGCAGGATCTCCATCTGCCGGCAACCCTGATCACCTTCGAGCCGCATCCACGGGAATATTTCCGGCCGGAATCCGCACCGCCACGGCTGACCCGCTTCCGGGAAAAGATGGAGGCCCTGCGGCGTTGCGGGATTGACCGGGTCGTGTGCCTGCGCTTCGATGCCCATCTGGCGAGTCTGCCGCCGGAAGAATTCATCCGGGTCATCCTGCTCGAAGGCGTGGTGGTGAAGTACCTGGTCATCGGTGATGATTTCCATTTCGGCAAGGGTCGCAGTGGCAATTTCGCCACCCTACAGCAGGCTGGCGCCAAACATGGTTTCCCCGTCGTCAACATACATACCTTCAATATCGGCGACAGTCGGGTCAGCAGCACGCGCATACGAGAAGCGCTGCAGGCAGGTGAACTGGAAACGGCGGAAGCTTTGCTTGGGCGCACCTACCGCATGAGCGGCCGTGTCGCCCACGGAGACAAACGCGGCCGTACGATCGGTTTTCCCACGGCGAATATCCATCTGCATCGTGCTGTGACACCCGTCGAAGGGGTGTTTGCCGTGGAGATGTTCGGCATCCCCGGAGAGCCTGTAAAGGGGGTCGCGAACGTCGGAGTCCGACCGACTGTGGATGGCACCCGTTCGCTGCTGGAAGTCCACCTGTTCGATTTCGACCGGGATATCTACGGCGCACACGTGCAGGTCAGCTTCCTGAAGAAGCTGCGTCCGGAAAGGCGCTTTGACTCCTTCACCGAACTGCAGCAGCAGATCATGCACGATGCCGAACGGGCACGTGCCTATTTCGCCGACAGTAGTTGAACAGCCGCCAGTAGCTCTGCCATCAATGACCCCATTACCAAAGATTAGTGGGATTCGTGCCATTGTTGGGTTATAACTTGGCGCTAACCGCGGTACCAATGCAATGACACCGAGATGACTGAATACAAGGATACACTCAACCTTCCCAAAACCGACTTTCCCATGAAGGGCAATCTACCGGTGCGCGAGCCGGAGATCCTCGCGCGCTGGGAGAGCCTGGGGCTGTATACCAGAATGCGCGAGGCGGGAGAAGGCAGGCCGCGCTTTGTCCTGCATGACGGTCCGCCCTATGCCAACGGCGACATCCATATCGGCCACGCCGTGAACAAGGTGCTCAAGGACATCATCGTCAAGAGCAAGACCCTGAGTGGATTCGACGCACCCTATGTACCCGGCTGGGACTGTCACGGCCTGCCCATTGAACTCAACGTGGAGAAGAAGGTCGGCAAGGCCGGCCTGAAGGTGGATGCACCGACATTTCGCAAGGCCTGCCGTGACTATGCCGCCAGTCAGGTGGATCGCCAGCGCCGCGACTTTGTCCGCCTGGGAGTATTCGGCGACTGGGAACGACCTTATCTCACCATGGACCACCTTTTCGAGGCGGATATCATTCGCGCCCTCGGGCGGATCATTGACAACGGTCACCTGCACAAGGGCTCCAAGCCGGTGCACTGGTGCACGGATTGCCGCTCCGCGCTGGCCGAGGCCGAGGTCGAGTACGAGGACAAGGACTCGCCGGCAATCGACGTGCGATTCCGTGTGGCCAACGAGACCGGGCTGTTTGCCCGCTGTCACCACGTCGAAGGTCATGAAGGCGAAGGGCCGTTGTCGGTCGTCATCTGGACGACGACCCCCTGGACGCTGCCCGCCAACCGTGCAGTCGCGCTGAATCCCGCGCTGGAATATGCCGTGGTACAGTGTGATGTCGGCCATGGAAATGAACGCCTGGTGATAGCTGAGGCCCTGCTCAAGGACGTCATGTTGCGCTATGGGGGCGACAAATATCAGGTCATCGCCTATTGCAGGGGGGGCGACCTGGAGGGGATGGAACTGGCGCACCCGTTTTATGACCGCGAAGTGCCCATTATCCTGGGGGATCACGTGACCACGGAGGCCGGCACCGGTGCGGTGCACACTGCTCCGGGACATGGTCAGGAAGACTATGTCGTCGGCAGCCGCTATGGGCTGCCGGTCGACAACCCGGTTGGTGGTGATGGCCGCTTCCTCCCGGACACCGAGCTGTTCGCCGGGATGCACGTGTTCGCGGCCAATGAGCATGTCATCGAGGTCCTGAAGGGCAGAGGTGTACTGGTGCACGAGGAAATGATGCGCCACAGCTATCCGCACTGCTGGCGCCATAAGACGCCGATCATCTTCCGGGCAACGCCGCAATGGTTCATCAGCATGGAACAGCAGGGTCTGCGGGAGCAGGCGCTGGCTGCAATCAGTTCGGTACAGTGGATGCCCGACTGGGGTGAGGCACGTATTGAAGGGATGGTGAAAAGCCGTCCCGACTGGTGTATTTCGCGGCAGCGTACCTGGGGTGTGCCGATCCCGCTGTTAGTGAACCGGCAAACGGGTGAATTGCATGCGGATACTCCGCGCCTGATCGAGGAGATCGCGCAGCGGGTCGAGGCAGCAGGCATCGACGCCTGGTTCGGCCTGGACCCGGCGGAACTGCTCGGAGAGACGGCCGCCCAGTACGATAAGGTGGGTGATACCCTGGACGTCTGGTTCGATTCGGGTGTGACCCATACCGCCGTGCTGGAAAGGCAAGAGCAGCTCGGCCTGCCGGCGGACCTCTATCTGGAGGGCTCCGACCAACATCGCGGCTGGTTCCAGTCCTCACTGCTCAGTGCCATTGCCATACGCGGCGCAGCACCCTACAAGGCCGTCCTGACGCATGGATTCACGGTCGATGCCAGGGGGCAGAAGATGTCCAAGTCCCGCGGTAACATCATTGCTCCACAGAAGGTCGTCAACGCCATGGGCGCCGATATCCTGCGTCTATGGGTCGCGGCGACCGACTACCGTGGTGAGATAAGCGTCTCCGACGAAATCTTAAAGCGCACCGCCGAGGCCTATCGCCGCCTGCGCAACACGGCCCGTTTCCTGCTGGCGAACCTGCACGGTTTCGATCCCGGTGAGCACCAGCTTGATCCCGAAGACATGCTGTGCCTGGACCGCTGGACACTGGAGCGTACCCGCCGGCTGCAGGAACAGGTCCGCCAGGCCTACGACGGCTACGAATTTCACCGCATCTTTCAGCTGGTGCACAATTTCTGCACGGTGGATATGGGCGGTTTCTACCTGGATATCATCAAGGACCGCCAGTACACCACCCGGGAAGACAGCATACCCAGACGTTCCGCCCAGACCGCCATGTACCTCGTGGCCGAGTCTTTGGTGCGCTGGCTGGCACCGATTCTGAGCTTTACCGCCGAGGAGATCTGGCGGCACCTGCCCGGTGAGCGCGAGGAGTCTGTGTTTCTGTCCGGCTGGTACGAACTGCCTCCTGCATACTATTCGGAGTGTGAAATCCTGCAGCGTATGGGAATGAACTTCTGGCAGAAGATCATCCAGGTGCGCGACGCTGTCAGCAAGGAACTGGAAAAGCTGCGGGTGGCCGGAGATATCGGTTCATCCCTGGATGCCGAGGTCGATCTGTACGCCGACGGACATACCCGTAACGTACTGCAGGCCATCGGCGACGAATTGCGATTTGTCCTGATTACCTCCTATGTGCGGATCCATGACGCGGAGGCAGCCACCGGGGATGCAGTGCCTGCATCCGTTCCCAACCTGTCCTTCAGCATTCGCGTTACGCCTTCCGCGTTTCCGAAGTGTATCCGCTGCTGGCATCACCGCGAGGATGTCGGTTATTTCGTGGAACACCCGGATATTTGCGGCCGCTGCGTAGAGAATGTGTCCGGTGAGGGCGAGCAGCGCCGTTTTGCCTGAGGTGTACAAGGAGACCGGGACATTGCAGTGGTTATGGGTTTCCGTTGTGGTCCTGTTCGTGGATCAGTGCACCAAACTGCTGGCGGATGCCATGCTGGTTCTTCACGAACCGATCGCTCTGTTGCCGGTGCTGGCGATACGCAAGGCCTACAACAGCGGCGCGGCATTCAGTTTCCTGAGTGATGCCTCCGGTTGGCAACGCTGGTTTTTTATCGCACTCGCCATCGGTGTCATCATCCTGCTGGTCGGCTGGCTACGCCGCCTGTCCGCGGAACAGAAATGGATGGCGCTGGCGCTGGCCCTGATCCTTGGCGGTGCAGTCGGCAATCTGGTCGATAGGGTCATATACGGCCATGTCATCGACTTCATCGATGTCTACTACGTCAACTGGCACTTTCCTACCTTCAATGTCGCGGACTCAGCCATCAGTGTCGGCGTCTGCCTGTTGCTGCTGGAAGCATTCATTGGTCGGCATGGAATGACATCCAGACAATCCTGAACCACTGCCCATGAATCATTCCATCGAGGCAGGCAGTACCGTTACGCTGCATCTTTCCCTGACGCTGGAAAACGGCAGCGTCGCCGAGAGCACCTTCGACAACGAACCGCTGACCTTCACCATGGGTGACGGCACGCTGGTGCGCGGGCTGGAACTCGCCCTCTACGGTTTGCGGTCCGGTGACACCCAGCGTCTGGCGCTTTATCCGGAGCAGGCCTACGGCGTACACGATCCGGAGCGTATCCATCGCCTGGCGCGCTCCGGATTTGCAGCTGATATCGAACTGCTTCCGGGCAACCTGGTCGTATTTGACACCCAGGAGGGGGAGGAAATCGCGGGTACGGTGCTTTCCCTGGATGAACAGATGGTCGAAGTCGATCTGAACCACCCGCTGGCGGGACGTCGCCTGGTCTTCGATGTGGAGATTCTCGACGTCATTCCGGCCGGGATAGGCTAAGCTTGCCGGCATGCGGATCTTACTGGCCAATCCCCGGGGTTTCTGTGCCGGCGTCGATCGCGCCATCGAAATCGTGGAGCGCGCGCTGGAGCTGTTCGGTGCGCCGATCTATGTGCGGCATGAGGTCGTGCATAACCGGCATGTGGTCGAAAGCCTGCGCGCGCGCGGTACGGTCTTCGTGGATGAACTGGATGAAGTCCCGGAAGGCGGTACGGTTATCTTCAGCGCACACGGTGTCTCGCGTGCCGTACACGCAGAGGGTGAACGCCGTGGACTGCGGGTGTTTGATGCCACCTGTCCACTGGTCACGAAGGTGCATCTCGAGGTCAGCCGGCATGCGCAGGGCGGCCGTGAGTGCATTCTCATCGGCCATCGCGGTCATCCCGAGGTCGAGGGCACCATGGGGCAGTATGACACCGCCATGGGCGGGGCCATGTACCTGGTGGAGACCCCGGAGGATGTCTGCCGTCTGGAGGTGCGAAACCCGGACAATCTGGCCTTCGTTACCCAGACGACGCTGTCCGTCGATGACACCATCCGGGTGATCGAGGCACTCAATCGCTGCTATCCGAAGATCCGGGGGCCACGCAAGGACGATATCTGTTATGCCACCCAGAACCGCCAGGATGCGGTCAAATCTCTGGCCACCCGTTGTGACATGATCCTGGTGGTGGGTTCACCGAACAGCTCGAACTCGAATCGCCTGCGGGAGATTGCCGAAAATCAGGGGATCCCGGCCTATCTGATCGACGCAGCGGGGGAGATCCGGCCGGGATGGCTGGAGGGTGTCGATGCGATCGGTGTGACGGCAGGTGCATCCGCTCCGGAAAGCGTGGTCTCGGGGGTGGTTGACTGGTTGCGTGCCCGGGGAGCTGAGCTGATGGAAGAAAGCACCGGAAAGAAGGAAGCGGTGACATTCTCCCTTCCCGTGGAATTGAGGAAGACGGTTGTCAGTGAGTAAGGATGCGGATGCCGCTTCGTGGCACGGTGCGTCCGCCGTCTTCCTGCGATTTCCGGATCACTTCCAGTGACACTCCTCAGCGGTCAGAGTGGCGCCGCCGGCGACCGATTTCCCTCCCTGGGAATCGTAGACGAAGGTCTTGCATTTGTCCTCGGCCTGGTTTCCCTGGGGTACGGCCCTGGCGGTGAACGAGACGTTATCGGTGCCGGCGTCGATGCTCAACAGGTAGTTTCCATCCGTGGTGGGCTTCGTATCGTCACCGGTGTCTATACCGTAAAGGATATCCGCCTTCATGTCCGAACCATCGGCCTGGTCGTAGGTTCCCACGTCCGAATAATGCCTTTCCATGCGATCCGCCAGCTCCAACAGTTCGCCCATGCCTTCCGCTCTACGTGACTTGCGTACCTGCTCCTGGTAGGACGGGTAGCCGATGGCCACGATAATTCCCAGGATCGCGATCACGATCATCAATTCAATCAGCGTCATACCGCGAGTCTTTTTCTTCATGGTCCAGTCCTGTAGTTGCGTGCTACCGGTTTTCTGTATGAGACAAGTGGATTCCGCCCTGAAGTGTCCCGGCAGGGCATGCCTGCCGGGACACGCAGCCTAGTTGCGCAGATCGATCCAGGAACGGCGCAGGCTCTTTACGTACTGCGGTTTGCCGCCCACGTCGATGTCCAGTGATTCCACATCCCGGTTGGGGTTGGAATCTTCGGAACCAAAGATATCCGGGGGGAGATCCAGTTTATCGATATCGACGTAGGGCAGGATCGAGTCCAGCAGCGCCAGATCCGGATCCAGGGCCAGCATCTCGGCCAGGGCCACCAGGGCTTCTCTGCAGGCATCAGCATCGTCACCGCAGTTTTGTACCGCCGCCAGTGCACCTGCATATGCCCTCAGTTCATCGTCGGTAATTGACCTGTCAATGATCCTGTTGACTTCACCCGGGTTCGCGCCACTGGCCTCGACCTGCAGCCTCGCATGGTAGTTGTTACCCCCGTAGCAGGGTGTGCTCGAAGGATTGCCAACGCCGAGATCGCCCCCCGCGTTGCGGATGTCATCGGCCAGGCGTCCGTAATGCCAGAACATGGTAGCCTCGTAGAGTAAGCCGCTTTCGTTCGGGGCCTTGACGTTACGGTCGAGGATATCGCCGGTCAGTCTGCCTTGTTTGTCGAATTCAGCCGTAAAGGCCTGGGCGAAGGTGCCGCCCTTGCGTTCACCATCCTGGTTCACGAGCAGGCTGTCCGGATGCTGCAGCGGGCAGTCGGCCGTGCGGGCATCTGTGGCGGTGCAATTCTGGCCGGTGAAACTCGCGGCGTCGATCAACTGCACGGTAAGCGCCCCGTTACGCCAGCGAAAACCCGTTAAATCATCCCTGCCCTGAATGTTAGGATTCCAGGTGATGTGCCAGTTCTGGGCCGGATCCTGGAGTGGGGTGTGGATCACGCCTTGATTATCCGTGTAATTTTCCGGCGGCCCATACGGGTCGTTGACCTTTCCGCAGGTGGTGTCATCACCCGGGGCGAGGGTACCATCCCGCAAGTCCGGGATAACGCTCTCGGCCGCGGTCAGGATGGGACTGTCCGCATAGCAAACCTTGTCTTCGGGTTTGTGCAGTCCCAGCACGCACTGCGAGCGGGTACCATGGATGCCCAGATCGATAATGGATCGCTGCTCGAAACTGACCCGCAGCGTCGGCAGCGGGCTGTCGTCCGGACACTGTGTACCATCCGGATCACTGTTCCCGCTGGCGATGTCTCCCAGGGTAAACAGCAGTGTTCCTGCGCCGAGGTTATGATAGGTGTCCGCCAGATTGGCAGGTGAGGTGCCGCTCTCAAGTTGACTCGTGATCATGTCCTGGTAGGCCTCGACCGGCCAGGTGCGGCAGCCGATCTGCAGGATGCCGGCTGTCGAGAGGTCGGCATTGGCCAGGATGATAATCGATTGTTTATCTGAGGGGATGGGGTTGTTCGAGCCCATCAGGTAGACTTCAGATTGCGGTGTGATGGTCCACTCGATGCAGTGATCCAGCGCGTTGTCAACGAGTACCGGTTCGTAGAAGGGGCCATAGCGGCTGGTGTCGTCTGCGGGACAGGCGCCATCTACCAGGGCTACGTTACCATCGGTAACCACCCGGGTGAAGGTATCGTAGGCGCGATTGAGTTCAGCATCCAGCGAGGGCACGACACAGGCATACAAATGGTCATCCGCATCATTAATCGAGATGCTGCCGTCCGGGCAGGCGCCGTTGACAGGCGGGAAGGGGGTGCCATCCTTGCTGGTCAGACCGCGGCGGGGTTCCAGCTCAAACAGGTCGACATAACTGATACCATGAATGTCACTGTATGCATGGACTATGCCTTCAACCTGCTGACCGAGCCCGTCATTCTCCTGGACGTTGTAGCCATCGCTCATGTAGGAGATATTGTTCGGCGCCTTCGAGCCGCCGCTGGGGCTGTCGACGGTCACATCGATATGGCCATTGAAGAAGGGACCGCCCGGTTCAATCTGCGGTAGAGGCAGTTTCAGGCCGTTGATGTACATCATGTCGATGCTGGGTCCCAGCCGGGCTATAGTGGGTTGCGAGACGCTACCCGATCCCAGCAGCATACCGACAGGGGGAATGTAGTTGCCGTTATCGTTGATCATGTCATTCTCATCCAATACGTCATCGGCATTTAGATTGAGGGCGACCCCCTGGTTGGCCGACGCCCGCGGTGTGCCGGTACTGTCACCGCCCGTAAGGTAATCGAGCGACATCAGCCAGCTTTCACCCTCCAGATCCGGGTTGAGCTGTCCATTGTCGAGCGTATTGGTACCGACTGGATTGCTGGTCACAAACGACAGGCGCGCGGCCCGCAGTTGCGGCGCTCCTCCGATCAGGCGCTCGTTTTCCGGCAACTCGACCTTCCAGCCCTTGATCTCAATACAGGTATTGTCACCATCCGGACAGATATATTCGAAGCGAAAGCCGTCATCCTGGATGGTTTCGAACTCATTTTCAGCGATGTAGCGAACGGTCTCCGTTTGGTCGCCGGGAGGGTCGTTGTCATTCGGAAAGGTTTCGTCAGCCGCTGTAGCCAGTGTCTGGGTGGCGACCCGGGTACCGGTAGCGCTATCCCAGATACCGTAAATCGCCTGTGTCGGGTAACCGGTGTCCTGGGCATCCAGGAGACTGGTGGCGTTACCGGTGCCCCAGTACACCATATAACCCCCGTTGGGATGCTCGCCAACTTCGGGTCCAACGGTGATTGGCTGGTCCGCAATGCCGTCGAATATCTTGCTGACGTCGGTGGTAAGGTTGCCATCCTGATCCAGACCAAATTCGAAGCGCCACATGTCACCCTTGCTGTCTCCGGCAAAGGCAAGGTCGACGATCTGATCATTGTTGTAATCGATCAGTGTGGGTTCAGACAGGCCGGCAGGCGTATTGTCATCGGTATTGATGGTGGTGACGGTATTATCGTCAAGGCTGACCACCTTCATCTGGGCCCGGTTACCCGTGCCGAGACCGTTGCCGGTGAAGATGGACCAGGTTCCGTCCGGCATGCGCAGGATGCTGGGCTGTCCGTAGATATACCCAAAGCCCTCGTCCGCGCCCTTTTCAAACAGAACGGTATGGTTGGATGGGGTGTCGGAGGTGACGTCCAGGGCAAACAGGCCCATGCCGCCGGCTCCCATGCCGCCTGTCAGGACGGTTGCCCAGACATCGTTGATCTTGGCGGAGGTCGAGGTGAGGCGGCCGTCAACATAGTATGTATGCTGGTAGGGCGGCTCCACGGCAAGCCTGTCCAGCTTGTTAATCAGCATGGACGGGATATATCCGTACAGTTCCGATCCATCCGCTGCACTGAAGACATGCAGCATGCCGTCATTGGCGCCAATTGCCACAACCGCCGGACGGTTGGCGTTGTCCGTCTTGAATGTATTAAAGTCAGTTTCAGCAATAGCTTCTTTTGGTGGACCAATGTAAACGGGATTGGAGTCGACGATATCGCCCAGCAGGCTATAGCGGCTGCGCAATGTGCCGTTGTACGGCTGGTTTTTCTCGTTGGTGTGGTCGCCGCGGATGTAATTCACGACGAAGCTGGCCCAGGGATTGGTTGCCACAGCATTGTCGTTATCCGAAGCCAGCGTAGTCACCGGGTCGAGGTCACCCGTCATTGCAGCAGCATACAGATCATCCCATTCGAAGGGGACCTTGGATGTGCCATTCCAGGTAAAGATATTGCGCTGTTTCCAATAGGCATTGACTGAATCAAAGGGAGCGGCCACTTCCTGTGCGGCGTACGTGGTGCGGGCCGTCCAGTTGTGATCGCTGCCGTCATCCGGAACATAGCCGTCCAACGACTGCTGGCCATAGTAGGCAAAACTGGTTTTCTCAGCGTCGGTCACGGGGGTAAAATCGACATACGCCTCGGCCGAGGTAGTCCGGTTACCGAAGGTGTCGACGCTGTATTCGGTCAGTTCGCCTTGCCAGGCGCCATTCTCATACCATGGCCGGTAGGCCCTGTTATCCAGGGTTGAAAGGTCGTCGCTTTTCAGGGCATAGGGACCAACCGTCACCAATGGCTGTGTATCGGGATCGAAAGTCATTGCCGCATACAGGGCCGTGCTGAGCAACGCTATGACAGCGGCAACCTTGATGTAACGGGAATTCTTGCGCGTGATCATGATAAATTCTCCATGAATTATGGCGGCGAATCAGACTGATACACCGTCTGAACGGTCCGCTTTGCACCCCTGCTGGTTTCCGCTTGAGCCGTGATTACGAAGTCGTAGTGGACACAACCCGCCTTGCCACCGCCCTTGCCGGCTGCCTTGCTGCAGTCGTCATCGATTCCCCAGTTCGCATATTCGATGACATAAGAGGCAGTGGGGTCACCGTTTGCGAACACGTAGTCACAGGGTGTGATATTGGGGTCACTGCTCCAATTGAGTATGGACGGATCGATGGTTTCCGTTGTCGGGTAATAGCAGACCGGCTTGGCGGCGCCCAGACTGGCCAGCATCGCATCCTCTGCCCCTGAAACCGCCAGTTCGGCATTGTTCAATGCGGTCGTCTGAAATTGATTGTTGCCGGCCATCAGGTTCTCCATGCGTGAGAGATTCATGCCGAAGACGCCGAGAATGGTCAGCACCAGCAGGATGATCAATGACATGAAAAGGGCGACACCCTTCTGTCGCGATGTCATGACAGGTCGTGACACTGAATAAGGTAGCATCAGACTCCCTCCAGGCGATTGCGCAGTTGAACCGTGCTCTGGAACAGCTGGCGGCGATAGTGATCGTTAGCGGGCGGTGTGAAATCTTCACTGCCATCGTCTGCGCCCATCACATAGGTCGTTGTGTTGGTGTATCCGGTTTCCGGGCACTCCGCGCGCGACAGTATCCAGAAACGGACGGCGATGACCTCGCTCCAATCGGTGACGTTATCGGCGGTTACATAGCTGTCAACGGAGTGGTCCGCACCTACATTGTCTATGCCATAGAGTATCTGCAGGCGCTCGATACCCGAGGCGATTTCTTGCGCCGTGTCGGGCAGGCTGCTGTCATTGAGGTTTATCCGGTACAGGGAGGGTACCGGCAGGTTAGCGCCCTGGTAGCTGCATGTCTGTCCCGAATTGGCGATGTAATAGGCGCGGGCAACCACTTCTGCCTGCCTGTCGCCGGCGGTTTTTGCCGGCAGATTGGCACCCGTGTAGAGACGGGCTGTCTTTGGTTCTTTGGGATTGGAGTGCAGGTAAACCTTGGTGGCTGTAGCGGGTAATGGTGTGGTGATGCTGCCCAGCTCCCATGGGGCGGCATAGCGCACGGCGATTACATCACCACTGCCTGCCAGATAGTTGGTGATGCAATTGTAATTGGTGGCAGTTTCATTAAGACCTATGACCGGCAGGTACATAAAACGCGCCCAGCTTCCACCTGTGCATGTGTCGACACCTGTTGCCACAGGCAAGGAACCCGCGGATTCCTCTACGGCCACGGCCCCGCCCAGATAGCCTGCACGGCGCAGATCCTGGACCAGGGTGTCGACCACGAAGCGGCCGTTTTCCTGCATGCGCCCGAGACTGTCCTGTATCGTAAAACTCTTTTTCGAGCTTAAAAATATTTGTCCGATACCGGCGAGCAGGATCAGAGTGATGACCATGGCGACCATGAGTTCCACCAAGCTGAAACCATGGCAGCGCCGCAGCATATGTGTCCTGTATTTGTCTGAGTGATACATATTGTTCTCGCTACATGGTTAAACGCAGACAACGAAGCTCTGTTTCATCCGCGGGCGGACAGTTTCCGAGTGTTGCGCCCGAGCGTTCCTCGTCCCAGTACACGGTAATTTCATGAGTGACCGGAGGGCCGGCGTTCCGTGTAATGCTGCTGAGCCCTCCGGGGAGTCTTGCTACCTGCGCGCGCCACTCGGTCAGGTCAGTGTCAGCTCTTGTTACAGGTGGATCGGCCGGTGTTTCGTTTGTAGCGATGACATAGTCCTGCGCATCAACTCCGGCGGGATTGGCGCGCATCCGGTCAGTCATGTCATAGGCAAGTTGCGTAGCCAGTGTGCGCATGGTAGCCATCTGGTTGGATCGCAACCCGGTGGTCTGCAGAGCGGCAAGTCCGAGCAGGCCGATCGCCAGCACCAGCAGGGCGATCAATACTTCCAGGAGGGTGAATCCGCTGTATTTGTGCATGTGATGTCTGTTCATCAGATTGATTGTTGATGCCGGCTGTTATGGAGGACAATTATCTTTGGCCACGCTGGTGTGCCCCTGACTTGTTACCGTGATGATGCGGACTTGCTGGTTGTAGCAGTCGTCCGCGATGAGCGTTATGGTGGCTGCAGCGACTGTCTGCCCGCTTGGATCGAACTGGATATTGCTGCTGTTGCCGGTCAAGGAGTTGTTTTCAATTCCATCGATAGTGCGCAGGACACATTCTTTTGTGTTGTGGTCATCCGCCGTCGTGCAGATTCCATCTCCATCGAGATCACCTTCCCGATCCAGATCAGAAAACACGATCCACCCTGTTGTCCAGTCGTTGTCACCGGAGCAGTCAATATCATCTGGATCTTTAGAACAAATCACCATGCCGGTGCCTCTTTTTATCGCCTCGTTACGGGTTGCCTGGATGGCGGCTACCAGGCTGTTGGTCTGTGCAGTCAGACGATTGTTTTTGATCATTTCCATAAAGGATGGAGCACCTATAGTCAGTAATATCGACAGCACCACGATGGTTATCAGCAGTTCGACCAGCGTAAATCCGTTTTCATTTGCCATATTCATTTATTACAAACCTCGCTCATCCCTGTCATCCGCTATAAGATAAACGGCCAGGTTTACCCGATGGACGGGACCGACCGGCAGCCGGTCTCTGTATTTGTATTTCCTGTGACATGCCCCGGGTGGCTCTTAATAGCGGTGTAGTTTAACGGTTCCTGACTAATCGGCTGGGGCCTGCAAATCTTGACCGTAGCGGATACAGCAACCCAGTGATTTATCCAGAGAAATGATGCGATGACAGAGACGGGCGGCAGGGATTGTATCGTGGTTGGCGGCGGTCTTCTGGGTATGTTGACCGCCTATTTCCTGCGCAGGGAAGGTCTCGATGTTGCCCTGCTGGAGCAAGGGAAGGTATGCCGTGAATCCTCCTGGGCTGGAGGCGGGATCCTGTCCCCACTGGTGCCCTGGGATTATCCGGATGCAGTATCCGATCTGGTGCAATGGAGCCAGCGGCACTATCCCGCATTGGTCAGGGAACTGCAGGACATCAGCGGCATCGATCCGGAGTGGCAACAATCCGGGCTGTTGATGGTTGGGGTGTCTCTGGAGCCCCGAATCATTCATTGGCAAGAGAAATATCCCGGCGATATCGAGCAACTCACTGCACGGCAGGTACAACAGCTGGAGCCCTGCCTGACGCCGATAACCGAAATGTCGCTGTTGCTGCCGGAGATAGCGCAGATTCGTAATCCCAGGTTGTGCCAGGCGCTCTCAGCCTGTCTGAAAATGCAAGGTGTGACTGTTCATGAGCATACGAGGGTAGAGGGATTGCGCATTGAGACTGACCGGATAACTGGGATTAGTACTGACCGGGGCGAATACCACACGGGGTGTGTCGTCGTGGCCGCAGGCGCCTGGAGTAAAAGTGTGCTGGCGGGTATTTTGCCGGTTCTTCCTGTAGATCCGGTTCGCGGGCAGATGATACAGTTTGCCGCGAGTCCACGGTTGTTGCGACACATCGTGCTTGCAGAAGGGCATTATCTCATTCCGCGGAAGGATGGTTTGGTATTAGCCGGCAGCACACTCGAAAATACCGGCTTCGACAATAAAACCACACCAGAAGCGATGGAAATGCTGTCCGAATTCGCTGTCCGACTCCTGCCTGGTCTGGCTGACTGCAACATTGTCAACCATTGGGCGGGTCTCAGGCCCGGTAAGCCGGATGGTATTCCAGTTATTGGGAATCACCGTGAAATCAAAGGCTTATTTCTCAATACCGGACACTTCCGCAATGGTGTGATTCTGGCTCCTGCATCCGTGCAGTTGCTGCTGGATATCATGATGGGACGCGAAAGCTTCACTCGGCCAGAACCTTACAGCATGCAGTGACATCCTGCACTGGGTCCCATGGAATGGACGTGGGACTGAAGCCGGGGCTATACTTGGTTGTATGACGAATAAGGTAGACAAACAATCACTTAGTCGAGAGAGATTCGGTAAGTTGCTGCAGGAGTACGGCATATTGCCCACCCAGCAGCGTCTGTTGATCGCCAGTGTGTTACTCGACCGCCAGCAGCACCTTTCCGCGGACAAGGTGCTACAGATGGTCAATGCCGATCATCATCAAGTTTCCAAGGCGACTGTCTACAACACGCTGGGGCTGTTTGCACGCAAAGGACTGGTCCGTGAAGTCATAGTCGACCCGGCCAGGGTTTTTTATGATTCGAACACGGGCATACACCACCATTTTTACAATCACGACACCGGTGAACTGACCGATATCGATTCAGGCAGCCTGGAAATCACGGAACTTCCGGAAATCCCTGCGGGATGCATTGCCGACGGCATCGATATCATTATCCGCATTCGCCGGGATTCAACCGCCGACTGAGCTGTGTAGATAATCACTTCTCAACGTTTTATACTCCCCTGCCGCGCAAGCCGGAGTAGCTCAGTCGGTAGAGCAGCTCACTCGTAATGAGAAGGTCGGGGGTTCAATTCCTCTCTCCGGCACCAGTTTTTACAGCATTCAGGAAATAACACTCGCATAAATCAGGTGGTATCACGCTTGCTGCCGGACCAGCATTTTGGCCTCATTGTTCTAGCCTGTGATATTCACGGATTTCCTGCAGGATGTAACTTTCCTCGCGGAGTCCGTTGTGGGCATTGAGTTCATCGAGCACACTCCGATGCCGTTCTTCCTGCAATTGCCGGTAATGATTCCGGACTTGTCCTGTAACCAGGGTTATTGTGATACCAAGGCTGGTGTCTTGTTGTTGCAGTGTGGATCCGTCAAATCACCGACGATTCCATCATCCAGGTGTGCAGGTGCTGATGTTGTCGGCATACATCTTCGGGATGCCGTTGGGTAGCACCTGTATCTGTCTTCCTTCTGATCTCCCACGGTCATCGCAGAAGGACATGATGGCCGTGCTGCTACCTTCATGCGTTGAGCCGTTCGTATTGAATTCCAGGTTAATGTTCCAGACACTGTTGGTGAGCATCGTGATTCCCGGTAGGGTAGGCTGGCCGCGGCGCAGCAGGATATCCGCGCCACTGTTGTAGGCATATGGGCTGGTGGTTGCATCATTTACGAAGATGATGTAACCGGTGTCCCAGACCTGTGCAGTTCCGCTGCATATCGGGGTAGCCGCATTGGGGGCGGATGACCGGCACAGGATTACCTGCATGTCCCGCTTTACCGCCTCGCTGCGGGCGAAATGGATATCCGCAACGACACGATTCAACTGCGTCGCCAGGCGGTTGTCCTTGATCATGGTGCTGACACTGGGAACCGCAACGGAAAGCATGATGGCAATAATGCCCAGGGTAATGAAGATCTCAGGGAGGGTAAATCCTCGGCAATTTTTTTGATGCATCTTGTAAATATCCGGTCGAAACAGTGTTGTCGTCCGTATCGGGGCTGAGTACCTTATCGACGCAGGTAGGGATAACTGAAGGTCATGTGTTAGCATGACCGGGCTGACGGCTGATAGCGTGATTACGGCAGTTTGTCGGCCTGCCACGATTCCTGAAAGCGCATGGACAAATCGATAGCCTGCAAATTCTTCGTCAGTGAACCGATGGAGATATAGTCAACACCGGTCAGCGCAACCTCGCGTAGATTGCCCGGCGAAATGCCGCCGGAAGCCTCCAGCTTCGCACGACCTCCTGCCAGATCCACCGCATGCCGCAGTGCGGCCGGTTGAAAATTGTCCAGTAGCAGCCTGTCCGCACCGGCTTCCAGCGCTTCCATTATCTGCATCTCGGACTCCACCTCGATCTCAACCGGCATACCGGGATTTTCGGCACGTGCCTGTCGAACCGCCTGCAGGATCGAACCCGTTGCCAGGATGTGGTTTTCCTTGATGAGGATGCCATCGTAGAGACCGGTGCGATGGTTGTGACATCCGCCGATGCGTACGGCGTACTTTTGCGCCAGGCGCAGACCGGGGAGGGTCTTGCGGGTGTCGAGGATTTTTACCGGCAGGTCGGCCACGATGTCCGCATATTGCCGGGCAAGCGTTGCCGTGCCGGAGAGTGTCTGCAGGAAATTCAGTGCGGTGCGCTCACCGGTCAGTATGGTGCGTGCAGGTCCCTGCAGGGTACACAGGTGCTGATTCGACCCGAGCAACTCTCCATCGCGGGCATGCCACTCAACGTGAATCCGGGTATCGAGCTCGGCGAAGACGGCGTTGAACCATGCGATCCCGCAGAGCACTGCCGGCTCGCGATTGATCACGGTGGCCTGTGTGCTGCGCGTCTCGGGGATCAGCCTGGCCGTAATGTCCCCGCTGCCGATATCCTCCGACAGCGCAGTGCGTACGGTCTGCAGCAGGGGTTGGTCCAATACCTCGAGCAGCATTCAGATGGAGATTTCCAGCAGTTCGATTTCAAAAATCAGGGTCGCATTCGGCGGGATGACCCCGCCTGCCCCGCTGGAGCCGTAGGCGAGTTCAGGCGGTATGACCAGCCGGCGTCTGCCGCCCACCTGCATGCCTTTCACACCTTCGTCCCAGCCCGGGATCACGTAGCTGCAGTCTACCGGAAAACTGAACGGCTGGCTGCGATCCAGGCTGGAGTCGAATTTGGTATTGTCTTCCAGCCAGCCAGTATAGTGCACAATGACCGTCTGTCCCCTGCCGGTCACCGCCTCGCCGCTGCCGGTCTGGATATCTTCATAACGCAGTCCGGATTCGGTTACTGTCTCGCTCATGTCTATACCTCCGTATGCGTCTTGCCGTCATTCATCCGCGCCCGTCGCAGCCACCGTCTGACGTGTCTGCGAGTCGGCGAAATAGGCAATCTGCAGTCTCCGGACCAGGCCCGCCAGCAGTATCAGGCTGAGCAGGTTGGGCAAGGCCATTAATATGTTGGTGATGTCGGCGATGTTCCAGACCAGTTGCAGCGGCACTGCGGCACCGATGATGACCAGTATGGTATACACCACCCGGTAGGGCATGACGGCGCGCTCACCGAACAGAAAATACGCCGAGCGGTCACCATAGTAGGACCAGGCGATCATGGTGGAATAGGCGAACAGGCAAAGGGAAACGCCAACCACCCAGGAGCCGGCCTCACCCAGGGATTCACCGAATGCATGCGCGGTCAGTGCAGCCCCGATCAGTGAGTCATCGCTTGTCTGCCAGACTCCGGTGACGACGATCACGAGGCCGGTCATGGAGCAGATCACCAGGGTGTCGATGAAGGGTTCCAGCATCGCGACCAGGCCCTCGCGTACCGGCTCGTTGGTACGTGCCGCCGCGTGTGCCATCGGCGAGGACCCCAGTCCTGCCTCGTTGGAAAACAGTCCGCGTGCCACACCCCAGCGGATGGCCTCCCCCACGGCAGCGCCGCCGACCGCCCAGGGATTCAGGGCATGATTCAGCACGGTGGCGATGGCCGCGGGAACGTCGGCAATATGATTCAGCAGCACCAGCAATGCGGCGGTGATATAGGTGATCGCCATGAAGGGGACAATGGCGCTGGCAACGCGGGCGATGCGCGTGACGCCGCCGATGATGACCAGGCCGACAAGGATGGCGAGCAGGCAGCCGGCGAACCACTTGTATTCCTGCAATCGGGGGAAGACATATCCGAGGCCGTCGATAACCGAATTGGCCTGTACCATATTGCCGATTCCGAAAGAGGCGATCAGTGCGAAGCTGGCGAATGCCGCTGCGGTGCGGCGCATCTTCAGGCCGTTCAGCAGGGTGTACATCGGACCGCCCGCGGTCTTGCCGTCGGGGGATACCTGGCGGAACCGTAAGGACAGGGTACATTCGGTGAACTTGGTGGCCATGCCTAGGAAGGCCGTGACCCACATCCAGAACAGCGCACCGGGACCGCCCAGCGAGATGGCGGTGGCTACCCCGGCGATGTTACCCGTTCCGACGGTGGCGGATAATGCGGTGGACAGAGCCTGGAAATGGGATACCTCGCCGGTGTCCTGTGGCCGGCTGTATCTGCCGGAGAGCAGTGCCACGGAATGACGGAAACCGCGCAGTTGTATGAAGCCCATGCGCAGCGTCAGATAGAAGCCGGCGCCAAGCAACAACAGGAGCGTGAAGACATTGTTCCAGAGCAGACCGGACAGCTGGCCTGTCCAGCCGGTCAGCTGCGTGAAGAATTCCATGGTTCAGTGATTCCTGCTTGCATATTGGAGTGTCAGTGTATTGCCCTGCTGGCTAAAGTCCAGTTGCTTGAGAAAACTCATGCCCAGCAGCACGGCATCGGTATCGGCGCGAGGATTGATGCTGGCCTCGATGGGGCCCAGCCGCAGCGGGCCGAGGCGAATCTCGTTCACCGTGGTCTGCCAGGCAGCGATTGCGCCGTTCGCCGTCTGGTAAAAGACACGGCGCCCGCGTTCCAGACCGAGCCTGTCAGCTATATCCGCGGGGATGGAGACATCGGTCGCCCCGGTATCCAGCATGAATTCAACCGGATGGCCATTGATCTCGCCGCTGGCGACATAGTGCCCGAATCGGTTACGTTCCAGTCGCACCTGTGGTGGCCCGGCCGCGGTCACCGTTGCCAGATTTCGGTTGGGGTTACGCTGCGCATCCAGGCGGTCATTGAAGAACCAGGTCAGCAGGACCAGCAGCAATATCCACGCCGCCGCGATCATGCCCTTGCCCAGCTGTTTTCCACTGTCGTTCATGGGGGCGGTCACAGTGCCTGCAATTCCGGGGCCTGCTCCGGGCGCAACACCAGAAAATGCTGTTCGGGCACGGCCTGCCAGGCGGAGTCCCCGGAGAATCGTTCCGATGCGAGCAGCTGTCCTCCCGGGAAATCCGGCTCGGCAATACTGAAATAGAGCGACGGGCTTTCGTGGTTCAGGGCATGGCGTACCGCGTAAATGCCGGCATTGTCCGCGATGGTGATATTCAGCAGGGCAGGCCGGTCTGCGAGCATATCCGCGAGTTGCAGGAACATGCGTTGCATTGCCTGCACGGCCTGCGGGTCCGTCTCATCCCGCAGGATCTGCCGCAACCAGGCGAACAGATACTCGGAATCGGTATTCCCGCGAATTTCCGCGGCGATGTCCGGGTCCAGTCGTTGTTGTATTCTGGGTCGTACCTGCCGGTGGAAGTCTGTAATGAAACCGTTATGCGTGAACAACCAGCGCGAATCGCTGAAAGGCTGCGTATTAAGCGCATGTACCGGGTTGCCGGCCGTCGCGCTGCGTACCTCCGCGACCCAGAAGTCACTGCGCAGGGTTCGTGCCAGCGCCGGGAGGTTGGCGTCCGCCCAGATCGGTGCGGGATTGGTGTAAACGGCGGGCCTGCCATCCGGGTCATACCAGCCAAAGCCAAAGCCGTCTGCATTCAGCTTGGCGTACTTCAGTTCCCATGGTTCCGTGGCCTGCCGGTAGAGGCTGTGTGGCGGGTCGATCAGAAATTGTTGCAGGGTTATGGAGGGTCCCAGGTATGCGGCCAGTCTGCACATGATGGCGTCCTCCCCCACTCAGGCCAGCAGGATCTCCAGCAAGGCCTTCTGGGCGTGCAGGCGATTTTCGGCCTCGTCCCAGACCACGCTTTGCGGGCCATCTATGACATCGGCGGTGACCTCTTCACCGCGGTGTGCCGGGAGACAGTGCATGAACAGTGCGTCAGCCGCGGAGGCGCGCATGATGTTTGCATCGACCTGGTAGCTTGCAAAAGCCTTTTCCCGCCTTGCCTGTTCTTCCTCCTGGCCCATGCTGGCCCAGACATCGGTGACCACGAGGTCGGCTCCGGCCGCGGCGGCCAGCGAACTGTCGACGATGACGGCATGATTACCGGCGGATTCCAATATGTCCGGCTCGGGAGCGTAACCTTCCGGGGCGGCGATTTTCAGGGTGAAGCCGAACTGGCGCGCCGCATTGATATAGGAGTGGCACATATTGTTGCCGTCACCGATCCAGGCGACCGTTCTGCCACGAATGTCACCACGCTGTTCGTGGTAGGTCTGCATGTCGGCCAGCAGCTGGCACGGATGGTACAGGTCGGTCAGGGCGTTGATGACCGGTACGGTGGAATTCTCGGCGAAACGCTCGATCTTTTCATGTTCGAAGGTGCGGATCATGATGACATCGGACATCCGTGACAGCACCCGGGCGGTGTCTTCGATGGCCTCACCGCGTCCCAGTTGGGTATCGCGGGGCGAAAGGAAGACCGCATGCCCACCGAGCTGCGCCATACCGACCTCGAAGGACATGCGGGTACGGGTGGAAGACTTCTCGAACACCATCGCCAGCACCTTGTGCTTGAAGGGTTCATGGATGGTGCCGGCTCGGTTGAGGGCCTTGAGTTCGATTGCGCGTGTGATGAGCCGGCGCAACACCTGTGCCGGCAGGTCAAGCAGTGTCAGGAAATGTTTCGGGGTCATGCCTTCATTCCGCGAGAAAGTCCATTACCAGTTCGCTGATCAGTTCCACGATCATCCTGGCCTGCTTGTCCGTGGCAATCAGCGGTGGCAGCAGACGAAGGACACGCCCGGCCGTCACGTTGATGAGCAGGCCGCGCTCCAGCGCACGCTCCATCAGTTCGGTACACGGCCCGTCCAGCTCGATGCCGATCATCAGGCCGTGGCCCCGTACGTCATTGACACCGGGCAGGGTTCGCAACGCAGCAATTAAATCAATAAGCATGCGACGTCCGATTTCACCGGCATGCGCCACCAGGTCTTCCTTTGTGATGGTATCCAGGACTGCCAGCGCGGCACGGCAGGCGAGGGGATTGCCGCCGAAGGTGGTGCCATGTTTGCCAGGCTGCATTACTTCCGCTGCTGCACCATGGGCAAGGCAGGCCCCGATCGGCACGCCGTTGCCCAACGCCTTGGCCAGCGTCATTACGTCGGGTTTCGCATTGCCGTGCTGGAAGGCAAACCACTCACCGGTGCGGCCGATGCCGGTCTGGATTTCATCCAGCATCATCAGCCAGCCGTTGCTGTCGCAGATTTCCCGGATGCCGTCCAGGTACGCGGCGTCCGGGACATTGACACCGCCCTCGCCCTGTACCGGCTCGACCAGTACCGCGACGGCGTCGCTATTGTTGCCAGCAACGGTGCGGATTGCCTCGAGATCGTTATAGGGCACGCGGATAAAGCCTCTGACCAGAGGTTCGAAACCGGCCTGGATGCGCCGGTTGCCGGTCGCGGTGAGGGTTGCCAGCGTGCGTCCGTGGAAGCTGTTCTCCATCACGATGATGGATGGGCAGGCAATACCTTTTGCATGGCCGTAGAGACGCGCGATCTTGATGGCCGCCTCGTTTGCCTCGGCACCCGAGTTGCAGAAGAAGGCCCGGTCCATACCGGACAGTTCACTCAGCCGGTCGGCGAGCTGCGCCTGCAGGGTGATGCCGTAGAGGTTGGAAGTGTGAACCAGGGTGCCGGCCTGCTCACAGACGGCCTGTGTGACTGCGGGGTGGGCATGTCCGAGTCCGCATACGGCGATGCCGCTGATTGTGTCCAGGTACTGCCGCTGCCTGTTGTCCCACAACCAGATCCCTTTGCCTTTGGCAAATTGCACCGGAAGCCGGTTGTAGGTCGCCATGAGATGGTCTGCCATTTTCACTGCGTCCAGAAACAGAAAAGGCAGTCTTGATCAGACTGCCAGCCATGAATACCAAGATTCTATCGCCTGCCGCCCGAAAAGCGCAAACCCGGCCGGTGGCCGGGTTTGTGGGCGGTACCCTGGTCGAGGGTACGTTATTATGGGTGAACTTCCTTAGAAAGGAAGCCCGTGTCCATGGCTGACCATGCACATCAACATGGGGATGGACAACAGGGTGTTCATGCGTGAAGCCATCAGGGCAACCTTCTTGGCAGAAGCGATCTGGTCGGCGCTGGCCTCCACCATACCGAGGATCTTCTTCTGGTTTGGCCAGATCAGCACCCAGACATTGAACAGCATGATTGTGCCCAGCCAGGCGCCGATGCCGATTACGGTCAGCGGATCCTGAAGTGTGAAGGCGGTAATGAAACCGGAGCCGTCGCCTTTGTAAAGGGTCTCCAGTGTTGCGGCACCGGTCAGCCAGGTTGCAACCGCACTCCAGCGAAACCAAACCAGGGCGCGGGGTGCGACGTACTTGTTGATCGCTGCCGGTCCGGGCCCGCCTTCATCACCGAGGGCCTGGCCAACGGCAGGAACCTGTACGAAGTTGAAATAGTACAGCAGCCCGATCCATGTAATCCCTGCGAGAACATGCCCCCAGACTTCCAGTGACCAAAGATTCAGGCCGGTGATGCCGAGTGCGAGAAGGATGATGATTGCCAGGACAAAGCCGGAAATAATCGTTCCCATAATTGAAGTTAACGGATTCATGTATGCAAAGCTCCTTGTGGTTCAGTGCGGTTGGCAGCAGAAGCAGATTTGAATAGGTGACTGAAATACTAGGGAATGGGAGGATACGGGAGCCGTGTGTATATTGCAATATATCCGGATTGCTGTTTTCTGTTAAAAAAGCATTAGGTTAGAGTACGCCATCCGATAGGCCGGAGAGGCGGCTGCAAGCCGCCTGCAGCAACCGGAACCGAGTATGCAAGCGATAGAGCTGAGCCTGTTCGTCAGTCAGATCACGGCCGTCTGCGAAGAGATGGGGGCCGTACTGCGGCGTGCCGCATTTTCCACCAACATCAAGGACCGGCTGGATTTCTCCTGCGCGGTATTCGACCGGCGTGGATTGTTGTGCGCCCAGGCGGCCCATATCCCGGTGCATCTCGGCAGTATGGCTTATGCCATGCAGGGTCTGGTGGAAGGGACTTCATGGGTGCAGGGCGATATGCTGATCATCAACGATCCGTATCTCGGCGGGACCCATCTGCCGGACGTCACCCTGATCGCACCCGTTTACCTGGACGGTGAATGCCTCGGCTTTGTAGCCAATCGCGCCCATCATGCCGATATCGGGGCCGCGACCCCCGGCTCCATGCCGGTGTCCCGCAGCCTCGATGAAGAAGGGCTGTTGATTTCCCCCGCACACCTGCTGCGTGCCGGGGAGCCGGTGACCAAGCTTGTGGAACGTATCCTGCGAGCAACCGCCAATCCGGTGCAGATGCAGGGCGACCTTGCCGCGCAGATCAGCACCAATCACACCGGCGTGCAGCGCCTGCTGGAACTGGCCAGGGTGAGGGGGATCGAAGGCTACCGGCAGGGATTGCTGGCGATGAACGAGTATGCCGCAAAACTGGCCGGCGAGGCATTACGGCGCATACCCGAAGGCAGTTACCGCTACCTGGACTGGATGGATGACGACGGCATGGGCGGACAGGATATTCCGCTGCAGGTCGAGATACGGGTTGCCTCCGGCCGCATCGAGGTTGATTTTACGGGCACGGCGGCGCAGGTCGCCGGCAATATCAATTGTCCGTTGTCGGTGACGGCCGCCGGAGTCCTGTATGTGTTCCGCTGTCTAATGCCGGCACAGACCCCGGCATGCGCCGGCAGTTTCAATGCGATTCACATCCTTGCGCCATCCGGTAGCCTGGTCAATGCCCGCCGACCCGCGGCCGTGGCTGCCGGCAACGTCGAGACCAGCAGCCGCATCGTCGATGTCATTATGGGAGCACTGGCACAGGCACTGCCGGAGAGTATTCCGGCGGCCAGCCAGGGGACGATGAACAACCTGGCGATGGGCAGCCGCGGCGGCGCCCGCGCCTGGGATTATTACGAAACCCTCGGTGGCGGCATGGGCGGCGGAAGCAGGCGTGCGGGTCTGAGCGCGGTGCAGTCGCACATGACCAATACCCTGAATACGCCCGTAGAGGTGCTGGAGATGAATTTCCCGCTGCGTATCCGCCGTTATCAGATACGCTACGGTTCCGGTGGCCGTGGCCGGCATCCGGGCGGTGACGGGCTGATCCGTGAATTTGAATTCCTGCAGCCGGCGCAGGTGACGCTGCTGACGGAACGGCGGCGGCACCGGCCATGGGGGCTTTCAGGAGGCTCACCCGGGAAACCCGGGGAGAACTGGCGCGGCCAGCAGTCGCTCCCGGGCAAGGCCAGTCTGGAACTGGCGGCAGGAGAGCGACTGACATTATGCACTCCCGGCGGCGGCGGCTGGGGCGAGGAAACCGGGCAGTGATCCTGCGGGGAAGGAACCGCTGACGATGTGTGGATTTTGTGGAGAACTGCGCTTCGACGGGCAGCAACCGGATGCCGGCCTGCTGCGTGCAATGACGGCGAGGCTGGTGCGGCGCGGACCGGACGCGGGGGGGGAGTATTTCGCCGGACCGCTGGCCTTCGGACACCGGCGCCTGTCGATCATCGATCTTTCCGAGCGCTCCAGCCAGCCGATGGCGGATGCCGACCTGGGGCTGGCACTCGTCTTCAATGGCACGATCTACAATTACCCCGAGCTGCGGGAAAAGTTGCGGGAACTCGGCTACCGTTTCTTTTCAGACGGTGACACCGAGGTTATCCTCAAGGCCTATGCAGAGTGGGGCGAGGACTGCCCCCGGCACCTGCACGGCATGTTTGCCTTCGCCCTCTGGGACAGCCGGCGCGAGCAGCTGTTCCTGGCCCGCGACCGTTTCGGCATCAAGCCGCTGTACTACTCCATGACACCGGGGTGTGTACGTTTCGCCTCCACCAGCCAGGCCCTGCTGGCGGCCGGCGAGGTGGATACCACATTCGATCCGGTAGCATTGCACCATCACTTCAGCCTGCATGCGGTCGTTCCGGCACCGCGAACCCTGCTGCGGGGGCTGCGCAAGCTGCCGCCCGCACACAGCATGACCTTTACCACGGACAGCAGAAAAACCCTGCGGCGCTACTGGTATCTGGGTGCGGACGGCTGTAACCGGGAGATGAACGAATGGGAATGGCTGGATGCCGTGCATTCCGCCCTGTACCGGGCGGTGGAACGGCGCCGAGCTATCGCCGATGTGCCGGTGGGGGTGTTGTTGTCCGGCGGGCTCGATTCCAGCCTGCTGGTAGCCCTGCTGGCAGAAACCGGAACCGGGCGGCTGCTCACCTTCTCGGTCGGTTTCGAGGATGCCCCGGAGGAACGTGGCAGCGAGTTCGAGTACTCCGACCCGGTCGCGGAGATGTATGGCACGGAGCACCACCGCTTCACGATACCGAATGCCGAGGTGCTGACACGCCTGCCGGAGGCGGTTGACAATATGGCGGAACCCATGGTCGGACAGGATGCCGTGGCGTTCTATCTGCTGGGTGAGCGGGTTTCGCGGGACGTCAAGGTGGTGCAGAGCGGGCAGGGCGCCGACGAGGTCTTTGCGGGTTACTTCTGGTACCCGCAAATGGCAGCGGCCGCGGGCAGCGATATCGAGCGCTTCCGGACGCTGTATTTCGATCGTACGCATGCGGAAATGGAGGAGATGCTGATGCCGGCCTACCAGGGGCCGGATTACACTTCACCACGGGTTGCAGAAGGCCTTGCCGCCAGTGACGCCGCCGACTTTGTTAACCGGGTGCTGGCCTATGATGTCACCACCCTGATCGTCGACGACCCTGTGAAGCGCGTGGACAATATGACCATGGCCTGGGGGCTGGAGGCGCGCGTCCCCTTCCTGGACCAGGATCTCGTGGAACTGGCCATTCGCATGCCACCGGCACTCAAGCTCAGGGAAGGGGGCAAGTATCCATTGAAAATGCTCGCCCGCGGACGACTGCCCGACGCCGTAATCGATCGCCCCAAGGGTTATTTCCCGGTGCCCGCGTTGAAGTTCGTGCGTGGCGAAACGCTGGAATTCATGCGCGGGGTGTTGCATTCGAACGCCTGCCTGCAGCGCGGCCTGTATCAGCGTCCTTACGTGGAACGCCTGTTGGCGGATCCGGAACGGGCGCATACCCCGATCCTGGGTAGCAAGCTCTGGCACCTGGCGCTGCTGGAATTCTGGTTGCAGCGCAATGTGGATAAACCCCAATGATTAGTACTTTTTGTTCCCGGGTCTGCATATTAAACTGCGTCTAAAGAGTCAGGAATATTCAACTACGAGGAAATGATCGATGGATGTAATGGATAGAATCGACAGGGCTGTGAAGGACAATCCGGTGGTGATCTTCATGAAAGGATCGCCTCAGATCCCGCAATGCGGCTATTCGAGCCGCGCCGCACAGGCTTTGGCGGCCTGCGGTCGGGAATTCGCGCATGTGAATGTGCTGACCGATCCGGAGATCTTCGAGAACCTGCCACGCTATGCGAACTGGCCGACGTTTCCGCAGATCTACATCAATGGAGAATTGATCGGCGGCTGCGATATCACCGTGGAACTCTACCAGAAGGGTGAACTGCAGAAGATGGTCGAGGCGGCGCAGGCAAAGGAGTGATGTATAAACACAGCCACTGAACGGCAGACATGCGCGGCCCGCACCATGAGTGCGGGCCGTGTGTTTTCGGGGATCAGTTTGCCTCGAGCTTCAATAATTCCTCGATAATATCCAGCATCAGCTTCCTGCCTTTTTCCCCCATTTTCTCCGTGAGCTTGTCGGCGTCCCGCTCCCCGTCCACCAGCGGCCGGATCCGCCCGGCGAGAATGCCCATATCACCGCCGGTCGTCAGCATCTGCTTTGCCAGTGTGCCGATGATCTGCAGCGCCTGCAGGTTGCCGCCGCGCGCTGCGTGGACCAGTCCCGCGATGCCGGGGGCCGCCATGCTCGAATCGAAGTCCGCATTCAGGTCGGGTAGTGTGGAAGGGTCCTGCAGGCCACGCAGGATAGCCTCCACGATGGTGCGGTCCTCTTCATCCAGACCCAGCAGCACGGATTCCTCGCGATTGCCCGCCATGATGCCGCGGATGGCGATGACCAGCTGCTGCCAGTCATTCTGCTCCGCCTGCGTCAGGACCTGTTCCAGGTCTGGTACGCTGCCGGGATTGTTGCAGTGCATGACCACGCGGTGAATCAGTCCAGAGTGGGATTGCAGGATCTGTTCCTTGGTATCGGGTTGTGACATATCTCGTATTACCTTTTTGTTGCCGTTATGGGTGTCATGGATTCCGCCTGAGCCAGGCTGAGTTCATTCCAGCGGTTGATGATGGTGCAGAACAGGTCGGCCGTGCGTTCCGTGTCATAGAGGGCCGAGTGCGCCTTTTCGCTGTTCCATTCAAACCCGGCCGCCTGCACAGCGCGGGACAGCACGGTCTGGCCGTAGGCAAGCGCCGCCAGCGAAACCGTGTCGAAGGTACTGAAGGGATGAAAGGGGTTGCGTTTGATGCCTGTGCGAGCCACCGCGGCATTCAGAAAACCCAGGTCGAAGGAGGCGTTGTGACCGACCAGCACGGCACGCTTGCAGTCACTTTCCTTGACGGCACGGCGTATCGGCCTGAAGATCAGCTCCAGCGCCTCGCGTTCCGGCTTTGCCATGCGGAACGGGTTGTAGGGATCGATGCCCGTGAATTCCAGTGATGCTGTATCCAGATTGGCGCCGGGGAAGGGCTCCACGTGGCAGGCGATGGTCTCCTTGCGGCAAATATAGCCCGTTGTGTCCATCTCCAGGGTAACCGCCGCGATTTCCAGGAGGGCGTCCCGCTTGGCGTTGAATCCGGCGGTCTCGATATCCACGACGACCGGCAGAAAACCGCGGAAGCGCTGCGCGATAGGCGCCTTGTCCTTGTTGTCTGTCATCGTGGAAGGATAACGAATCTGATCCTGTTTGGCGATGCCGGACCGATCCCGGTACTTTCAACCTGTCGTTATTGCATGACATTCTGGATCCCACGAAGCGGAAATCACCGGATGGCGGTTTCTGGATTAACATAGGCTTGCCAAGTGTATGAGACGTAAGGGAGCTTCCGTATGGCCGGGCTGAGGTTGCGTGAATTATCCATTTTGCCTGTACTGGCGTTACTGTTCCTGCTGCAGCTGTGTCTGGTGCCTGCGTTGGCCGCCGACAGGCAGCAGGGCCTGCTGTGGGAGATCAGCGGGCAGGGAGGGCAGGTCAGCTACCTGTTTGGCACTATCCATTCCGATGATCCGGCGGTACTGAAACTGGCGGCGCCGGTACAGGATGTCTTCAAGGCGGCGGACGCCGTGGTGGTAGAGGCGCTGCTCGACATGGATGCGATGCTGTATTCCAGCAAGGCCATGCTGCTGGCCGACGGCCGCCTGCTGTCGCAGATTACGGGACAGGACCTGTTCGCGCAGACAGCCGGGTCGATCGCTGCCCGGGGGATTCCGGCGGTCGTACTGGAGCATATGAAACCCTGGGCGGCCGCCGTTACCCTGTCCATTCCGGCGCAGGGGACGGGCATGGTACTGGACCGTGTGCTGTACGAACGGGCCTTGCAAGCGGGCAAGCCGGTCCATGGGCTGGAAACCATCCGTGAGCAACTGGCGATCTTCGATGAACTGCCCGAGGACAGGCAACTCGATCTGCTGCGGGATGCAGTGGAGAATTTCCCCGATTTCGATGCAATGTATGCCGAGTTGCTGGCGGCCTGGCGGCAGCGTGATCTGGACCACCTGCTGTCAATCAACAAGGAGATGCTGCAGGCCGGTGACCGGCAGTTCGCGGCGGACATCCAGGAGCGCGTCGTGACCGGGCGCAATCACGTGATGGCGGAGCGCATGGAACCGTACCTGAAGGCCGGGAATGCCTTCGTCGCGGTCGGCGCCCTGCATCTGCCGGGGAAGGAAGGCCTGCTCGCATTGCTGCGTCAGCGCGGATATTCGGTTCGGGCGATCTATTGATTTTGCGTCTTGTTCAGGTAAGACACGCGCCTCGCGGGGAAAACACTGTAAGGTAGGAGACCTTGACACTTCCCCGGCGAGGCGCCGGTCCTACCTGCTCCCGCGTTACCTGCATTAGATGCCGGAGTAGCCTGGATGCTGACACGTAGGGCCGGAATCCCCGGATTCAACTCGGCAATTGCCACCGCATCGCCTAAAGCGCTTACGCTTGGTGCTTTATCACCTAACTTGCCCGGTCCAGTCTCGGCCGCACCTTCTCATTGTCGGCGTGCGCTTCATCCGGGCTATGAAGCTTGTTGCCGCTTGCTCAGTCCCGCAACCGCCAGTGCAGCGTCTGTCCGGCACACAGGGGGATCACGGTGGAGTCGCCCAGCGCATAGCTTTCCGGCACCTGCCAGTCGTTCTTTTCAAGGATAATGCTGCCAGTGTTGCGCGGCAGGCCGTAGAAGTCGGGCCCGAAGTGGCTGGCGAATCCCTCCAGGCGATGCAAGGCACCGGCCTCCTCGAAGACCTGTGCATAGAGTTCCAGCGCCGCATGGGCAGTGTAGATGCCGGCGCAGCCGCAGGCGGTTTCCTTGCGCTCGCGTGCATGCGGTGCGCTGTCGGTGCCGAGGAAGAACTTGTGGTTGCCGCTGGTGGCTGCTTCCAGTAGAGCCTCCCGGTGGGTCTCGCGCTTCAACACCGGCAGGCAATAGGCATGCGGTCGCAGGCCGCCGCGGAACATCGCGTTGCGGTTCAGCAGCAGATGGTGAGCGGTGATGGTGGCCGCGATCGTGTCCGGCGCCGACTCGACGAAGAAGATGCCCTCGCGGGTGGTGACATGTTCCAGCACGACCTTGAGACCTGGATAGCGCACCGTCAGCGGTTCCAGGGTGTGGTTGATGAATTCCCGCTCGCGGTCGAAGACGTCCACGTCGGGATCGGTGACTTCCGCATGCACCAGCAGTGGCATGGCGTGTTCCACCATCGCTTCCAGCGCCGGATAGGTATGGCGGATATCGGTGACGCCGGCATCGGAATGAGTGGTCGCGCCCGCCGGGTAGAGCTTCACCGCCACGACACTGCCGCTCGCGGCGGCTTCCTCGACATCCGCTGCCGTAGTGCGGTCGGTCAGGTAAAGGGTCATCAGCGGCTCGAAGTCACTGCCGGGCGGCAGTGCGGCCAGGATGCGTTCGCGATAGGCCAGCGCCTGCGCGGTGCCGGTTAGCGGCGGCTGCAGGTTCGGCATGATGATGGCGCGGGCGAACTGCCGGGCGCTGTGTGCCGCCACGGATTGCAGGGCGGCACCATCACGCAGGTGCAGATGCCAGTCGTCTGGACGGGCCAGCGTCAGTTCCATGTCCGTTCCAGGATGGCCTGGTCGAGCAGCAGGTTCAATGTGTAGCGCACGCCGAAGCCGGTGGTGTCCGTCGGGATGTGGCCGAGACCGCCCTTGCGGTTGCTGGCCGCCAGGTCCACGTGAACCCAGTTGATTCTCCCGTCGACGAAGCGGTTCAGGAATCGGGTGGCCAGGATGTGGTCGGCTTCACCCTCAAGTGTGCATTGCAGGGTGTCGGCAATGGCGGATTTCAGCGCTGCGTCGAAATCTTCGTCCAGAGGGAACGGCCAGACGCGCTCGCCGCTGTCGCGTCCCGCCGTCGTCAAAACCGGATGGAGCGAATCCCGGTTGCTGAAGACGCCGCTGTAGCGCGAGGACAGTGCCTGGACACAGGTGCCGGTCAGGGTGGCGTAGTCGATCATCACGTGCGGCTTTTCGCGGCTCGCCAGCGCCAGGGTGTCGGCCAGCACCATGCGGCCCTCCGCATCGGTGTGCTTGATCTCGATGCTGGTGCCGTTGCAGGCGGTGACCACGTCGTTGGGCTTGTAGGCGCGGCTGCCAATGTGATTCTGCGCCAGGGCCAGCCAGCAGTCGACCGGATGTTTCACGGCGAGGCGCGTCAGTGCCAGCAGCGTTCCCAGTGCCACCGCGCTGCCCTGCATATCCTCGTGCATGCCGTTCATGTACTTCGCCGTCTTTACGTTCACGCCGCCGGTATCGAAGCAGATGCCCTTGCCGACCAGGGCAAGCTTGCTGCCCCCTTTTTTCGGCGGGCGGTAGCGCAGGTGGACAATGCCCGCATCATCGACCGGGCTGCCACGGGTGACGGCAAGGAATGCACCAGCCTGCTTGCGTTCCAGTGCGCGGGTATTGAGAAACGTCATCTCCCAGCCTTCAGTCTTTGCCAGCCTGCTGACAAACTTGCGATAGCTGCCGGGGGTGAGTTCGTTGCCGGGCAGGGCGGATAGCCAGCGTGCCAGGTGATTGCCCATGCACTCCGCACGCACCCTTGCCAGGTCGACGCGACTATCGATGCCATGGATGTCGATATGTCCCAGGGATGCCGCCTTTTCCGGCTCCTTCTTGTAGCTGGGCATGGGACAGACTGCGGCCAGCAGTGCCGCGACCAGTATCTCGACCAGTCTTTCCGCGGCAGCCGGTTCGAAGTCCGTAAATTGCAGTGCCAGTCTCGCAGGGTCGAGTCCGCGCAGGGCTGCGGCGAGTTCCCGTGCACTGGTCAGGAGCGAAAAACTTTCGGCCTTCGGGTCCAGGGTTTGCAGGATGACGTGGGTGGCGTTCTTGTTGGGAAGATCGGTAGCCAGGCGCTTGCCATGTCGGTCGCGGTGGCGCATCCGCTGAAAGCGTGCCTGCAGTTCTTCACCGTAGGGCAGCGTTTCCCAGTGGGCCTTGACGGGTGTCTCGGGCAGCAGGTAAAGCACTGCCGGGCGGGTGTCTGCCTGGCTGGAGGTCAGGTTTTTTGTGTGTTGATTTATCTTGATTTTTTCTGTGTGGCGATAAGGGATTTGCATTCTTTTTGCCTTGACCTGTTGCCCCAAAACACTGATCATAGCGCGCTTGTCATGTTTCGGATACCGCCGTTTCCCTGTCAATTCAGGGAGATGGCGAATCCCGGCGGCATTCAGGCCCATTCCCGGGTGGCCGCGGGGAGACTCCGGTGGGATCAACCGTCTATGCCCGGCATAGCCAACTGAGCTGGAACCTGAATGAAAGACGCGGACAAGATACGCCTGTTACGCGAAATGCTGTTTGCACGCCGCTTCGAGGAACGCTGCTACGAGGCCTACGTGGAGCGCAACATCGGCGGTTTCCTGCATCTCTATCCCGGTGAGGAGGCCTGCGCGCACGGTGTGCTGGAGGCCGCACGGCTGGGACACGATTACGTGATCACCAGCTACCGCGACCACGTGCACGCCATCAAGTCCGGCTCCGATCCGAAGGCAGTGATGGCGGAGTTGTTCGCCAGGGAGACCGGTGTCTGCAAGGGGCGCGGCGGCTCCATGCACATCTTCGACGTGGCGCACCGCTTCATGGGTGGTTACGCGCTGGTCGGCGGACCGTTCCCGCTGGCAGCCGGCATTGCCAAGGCGATTCAGATGCGGGGCGGTGACGAAATCTGCATCTGCTTCCTGGGTGATGCGGCCAACAATCAGGGCACCTTCCATGAATCGCTCAACATGGCCAAGCTGTGGAACCTGCCGGTGCTGTACATCTGCGAGAACAACCTCTACGGCATCGGCACGCGCATCGACCGTTCCACCGCCGTACTCGACCAATACAAGCGGGTCTCCGGCTATAACATTCCATCAGCCCAGGAAGACGGCCAGGATGTCGAGCTGGTTCACAAGGCGGCGACGAAGGCCATCCGGCATGTACGTTCCGGCAAGGGGCCGTATTTCCTGGAACTGATGACCTATCGCTATCGCGGGCATTCCATGTCCGACTCCAACGCCTATCGCGCGAAGAAAGAGGAGCGCATGTGGAGCGGCCGCGATCCGGTCATCATCCTGCGCGACCGTCTCATCAAGGCGGGCAAGCTGACCCTGAATGAATACAATCAGATGGATACCGAGATCCTGGACGAGATCGAGGACGAGATCATCCGCTTCGCCCTGGAATCACCGGAGCCGGAGGTTGCCGACGTGGAAAAATACGTGCTGGCCGAGAATGACCCCTGGGTCAGGGGCGGGGTGACCTGATGAGTGAAATGATGTACTGGGAAGCGATTCGTCGCGCCCACGACGAGGAACTCGCCAACGACCCGATGGTGATCGTCATGGGCGAGGATATCGGTGTCGCCGGCGGCACCTACAAGGCCACCTCGGGGCTGCACAAGAAGTATGGTGAGGCACGGGTCATCGATACCCCGATCTCGGAAAACGGCTATACCGGTCTCGGCATCGGCGCCGCGTTCCTCGGGGTGCGTCCCATCATTGAGATCATGTCGGTGAATTTCGCCTGGCTGGCGATGGACCAGATGTTCAACACCGCGGCCAAGGTGCGCTTTATGTCCGGTGGCCAGCTGCAGGCGCCGGTGGTGATCCGCTCTCCCGGCGGTACCGCCCATCAGCTCGGCGCACAGCACTCGGCGCGCATGGAAAAGGTATTCATGGGCATCGCCGGGCTGCGCGTGGTGACGCCCTCGAATCCCCGCCAGGCCTACGGCCTGTTGAAGTCCGCGGTGCGCTGCAACGACCCGGTGTTTATCAATGAACACGAGATGATGTACAACATGAAGGGCGAAGTCCCGGACGAGGAATATTTCCATCCTCTGGAAGGCTCCGAGATTGCGCGCCCGGGCCGCGACGTCACCCTTTTCGGCTACAACGTCTCCGTGCACTGGTGCCTGCAGGCGGCGGAACAACTGGCAAAGCACGGTATCGAGGCCGAGGTGGTCGACCTTTTCGCGCTCAGTCCGCTGGACCGCGCGGGGATTCGCGACTCCGTCAGCCGGACGCATCGAGCCGTGATCGTCGAGGAGGCCGAGCCCACCGTCGGCGTGGGCGCCGAGGTGATGGCGATCATCAACGAGGAGTGTTTCTTCGAACTGGATGCCGCACCGCTGCGGATTTCCGCGCTGAATGTCCCCATACCCTATAACCACCGCCTCGAGAAGGCGGTACTGCCGGGCCCGCAGGATGTCGTTGATGCCGTGCGCAGGATGTTCGGCGTATAGGCCAGGCGTGGCAAGGTTCCTCCTTGCCGGGATGACCGCCGCGGTCCTTGGCGAGCCTGCCTGCGCGATCTCCCCGGCGCTAAGCAGCTATCACCGTGGATGACTATGTCTGAACCCTACATAATCAAGATGCCGCAGCTCTCCGACACCATGACCGAGGGTGTCGTGGTGAGCTGGGAGAAGAAGATCGGCGACAAGGTCGCACGCGGCGATATCGTTGCCACCGTGGAGACAGACAAGGCCGTCATGGACGTGGAAGTCTTCCGCGACGGCTATCTTTCCGGACCGATCGCGCCCATCGACTCCGTCGTACCCGTAACCCAGGCCATCGGCTACCTGGTCGACAGCAAGGATGAGGTCAACGACAGCGAGGCAGGGGCGGCGGCGCCCGCCGTGCCCGCGCCCGCCGCGGCTGCAACCGGCGTGGTTGCCGCGGTACCCGCATCCGCCGCGAAGCCGGTCATTGTGCCGGGCGCGGCGCCGGCTCCGCGCCCGCAGGGGGGTAAGGCCTCGCCGCTGGCACGCAAACTGGCCGCACAGCAGGGCACCGATCTCGATCGCATCAGCGGTTCCGGTCCCGGCGGCGTGGTGACGGCCGCCGACATCCTGCGCACACCGGCGCCGTTCGAAGTTCCGGTGCCGGGCAACGGCCGCCCCATGAAGTCCATGGAAAAGGCCGTCGCACGCGCCATGGCGTCCTCGATTTCCATGCCGACCTTCCGGGTGACCTCGCATGTGCGCCTGGAGTCCCTGATGCGCGCGGCCAAATCCGCCGGGATCTCGGTGACCGTGGCCATTGCCCGGGCCTGTGCGCTGGTGATGTGTGAGCATCCGAAGATGAACTGGTGCTACCAGCCGGACGACAAGCTCATCGAGCGCGACCAGGTCGACATCGGCATGGCGGTTGCCGCCGATGACGGCGGGCTGGTGGTGCCGATCCTGCGTGGTTGCGAGAGCCGTGAACTGGCGGAGCTCAACAACGACTGGAAGGACCTGGTGGCGCGTGCCCGCACCCGCCACCTGCAGCCGGAGGAATTCACCGGTGCCACCTTCCAGATCTCCAACATGGGCATGTTCGACGTCAGTCACTTCGACGCCATCGCCACCCCGGGGCTGGCGGCGATCCTCGCCATCGCCTCGAACACCGGGCAGGGCAGTGCCTTCACGATCACCGCCGACCACCGGGTCATCAACGGCGCGGATGTGGCGAAATTCCTGTATTCCCTGAAGGGCCTCATCGAGCAACCATTCGACTGGATGGGGCCGGGTGGTCCGGCCATCCCGGAAGGCGACTGGGACTATGACGTGGTCGTCATCGGCGGCGGCCCCGGCGGCGAGGACTGCGCCCGCGACCTGGCGGGCCACAAGCTGAAGGTCGCGCTGGTCAACGATTCACCCTTCCCGGGCGGTGAGTGCCTGTGGCGGGGTTGCATACCCTCCAAGGCCTGGCGCGCGGCGGCGGACCGGATTCGCGATCGAGCCGTGGATGCACAACTCGGGGTGGCTGGAACCGACAAGTCGAAACTGGTATGGCAGGATCTGGAGGCGCATCGCCGCCGGGTGCTGGAGACGCGCGGGGAAATGGCGCTGAAGACAGACAAGGGCGTGCGCATTGACTACATCCAGGGCTTCGGCAGCTTCGTCGATGCACATAACCTGGCCATTCAGACCGCCGGCAACCTGAAAGACCCGCATACCCGTGCCCCGCAACCCGCCGGCAAGGCGGCCAAGACCGTGAGCTTCGGCGCCGCCGTCATCGCCACCGGTGCTCCTCCTTTCGTGCCGCCGATTACGGGCGCACAGGAAGGACTGGCCTCGGGTGGTGTCCTGACTTCGGATACCGTCTGGGGTCTGGTGGCACAGCCGAAGAAACTGGCCGTGATCGGCGCCGGTGCCATCGGCGTGGAGATGGCGCAGATCTTTCACGATTTCGGTACGCGCGTAACCCTGCTGGAGGCCCAGGAGCGCATCCTGGCCGAAGTCGAACCGGAGATCGCGAACACCCTGGCCGCCATCCTGGACGAGGAACCACGCCTCGATGTGCACACCTCGGCGGCGGTCGCCGCCATTAGCGGTGAACCGGGCGCCATGAAGGTCGCCTGGACGGACCGTGACGGCAAGAAGCGCAATCTCACCGTGGACTATGTCATCATGGCCACCGGCAAGCGCCCGGTACTGGACGGACTCAACCTGGAGGCGGCCGGCATCGCCAGCGAGCGCAGCATCATCAAGGCCGACAGCCGTTGCCGCAGCAGTGAGCCGCACATCTTCGCGGTGGGAGACGTCATCGGCGGCCTGATGCTGGCGCACACCGCCGCACAGCAGGGCCGGGTCGCGGCCGCGACCATTCTCGGCGAGAATATGCGCTACGATCAGGACAAGGATTGCGGCGTGATCTTCTCGCGGCCGCAGGCCGCTTTCGTCGGTCTTTCGGTGGAACAGGCAAAGGCCGGCGGCATCGATGCGGTCGAGGTGAAAGTACCGATGAACATCGACGCCAAGGCAATGATCAACAACGAGACGCACGGCATGATCAAGCTCGTGGCCGACAAGGCGACGCACCGCATCGCGGGCGTGCACCTGCTGGCCGACCATGCGGACACCCTGATCGGCGAGGCCGTCATGATGGTGGCCGGCAACATGACACTGGAGCAGGTGGCTGAAGCCATCCACCCGCATCCGACCCAGACCGAGCTGTTCGGCGACATGGCCCGGCGCCTGCTGGCGCGCCTGCGCCGCAGCCGCAAAACGACAAAGGTATAAGCATGTCCGATATCAAAAAGGTAGTACTGGCATATTCCGGCGGTCTCGACACCTCCGTCATCCTCAAGTGGCTGGAGGAGGTCTACGACTGCGAAGTCGTCACTTTCACAGCCGACATCGGCCAGGGCGGGGAGATCGAGGTAGCGCGCGCCAAGGCGCAGGCCATGGGCGTCAAGGAGATCTACATCGAGACGCTCAAGGAGGAATTTGCACGCGACTACGTGTTCCCCATGTTTCGCGCCAACACGATTTATGAAGGTGAGTACCTCCTCGGCACTTCCATCGCACGGCCACTGATCGCCAAGCGGCTGGTGGAGATCGCGCGCGAGACCGACGCCGACGCCATCGCCCACGGTGCGACCGGCAAGGGCAACGACCAGGTGCGCTTCGAACTGGGTGCCTATGCGCTGAACCCGGATATCAGAATCATCGCGCCGTGGCGCGAATGGGACCTGACCTCGCGCGAGACCCTGATGGCCTACGCCGAGAAGCACGGTATTCCGGTGGAACAGAAGCAGGGGAAAAAATCGCCGTATTCCATGGACGCGAATTCCCTGCACATCTCATACGAGGGCGGCATTCTGGAAGATCCCTGGGCAGAGCCGGAAGAGGACATGTGGTTGTGGACGGTCTCGCCGGAGAAGGCGCCGAACGAGCCGGCCTATGTCGAGATCGGCTTCGAGCGCGGGGACGCGGTCGCCATCAACGGCAAGTCGACCAGCCCCGGCATGGTGATGGAAACGCTGAACAAGCTGGGTGGTGCCAACGGTATCGGCCGCACCGACATCGTCGAGAACCGCTACGTCGGCATGAAATCGCGCGGCTGCTACGAGACGCCGGCCGGCACCATCCTGCTGAAGGCGCATCGCGCCATGGAGTCGCTCACCCTGGACCGGGAAGCGGCCCATCTGAAGGACGAGCTTATGCCGCGCTACGCCACGCTGATCTACAACGGCTACTGGTGGAGCCCGGAACGGCGCCTGCTGCAGGAAATGATCGATGCCTCGCAGGAACACGTCAATGGTACGGTGCGCGTGAAGCTCTACAAGGGCAACGTCATCGTGACCGGCCGCAGTTCCGAGACGGACAGCTTGTTCGACGAACGCATCGCAACCTTCGAGGACGACGCCGGCGCCTACAATCAGAAGGATGCAGAAGGCTTCATCCGGCTGAATGCCCTGCGCATGCGCATCGCCGCGCGCCAGAAACATCTCGACCGGCGCAGGAAGTGAGCTTTGGGCGCACCAGCTGATCAAGGGAGGTATCCGGGACCATGAGACTGCTCCACACCATGCTGCGTGTCGGCAACCTGCAGCGTTCCATCGATTTCTACACCAACGTCCTCGGTATGCGGTTGCTGCGCCAGAAGGACTACCCGGACGGCAAGTTCACCCTGGCCTTCGTCGGTTACGGCGAGGAGAACGAACACACCGTCATCGAACTCACCTACAACTGGGACACGGATCACTACGACCTGGGTACGGGCTACGGGCACATCGCCATCGAGGTCGATAACGTCTATGAAGCGGTGGGGGAACTGCGCAACCGCGGTGGCAAGGTGATCCGCGATGCCGGACCCATGAATGCAGGCACCACTATTATCGCCTTCATCGAGGATCCGGATGGTTATCCCATAGAATTGATCGGCCGCAGGCAGTAACGCGGGCGGCACCGGACCATCTGTCCCGGTCATGTATCATGTGGCACTGAAACCAGGCTCGAGTCCCGGATATTCACGGGCCGCGGGCGATTGAGGATGCAGCGATGCTGACGGCTTATGCAATCGAAAACGGACGTCTCGTTCCGTTAAATCCTGAATCCGGCGAAGGCTGGCTGGAGCAGTCCGGCTGGATCGAGCTGGTTGATCCGTCCGCTGAGGACCTCGATGTGGTGGCTTCCGTCTTCGCACTTCCCCTGCTCGATACCGAGGATATCGACGAACTGGAGGCCAGTGCCCACCACGTCACCTATGCGAACGGCCTGCAGATCAACAGCCTGTTCTTCCATCAACTGGCGGAAGAGCCGCGCAATACCAACATGTCATTCGTCTTTGACGGGAAACGCCTGGTCTCGGTCTGTTCGCGTGAAATACCCCATACCCGCTTGCTGCGCATGCGCAACCAGCGCGGCACGCTCGATATCGAGGACGCGTTCGACCTGCTGCTCTCGCTGGTGGAGATCAAGGTGGATGCGCTGGCGGACGAGATGGAGCAGGCCTACCGTATGCTGGAAGATATCAGCCGGCTGGTACTGGGCCGTGATGCCGAGGACCTGGAAGACGCCATCGACGGCCTGGCCGAGCAGGAGGATCTGGTCGGCAAGGTCAGGCTATGCCTGATGGACGGTCAGCGTGACCTCAAGTTCCTCTACCGTCAGCGCAGCCTGACGCAGGAGCAGCGGGAGTGGATCGCCGAGATGATGAGTGATGTCGAAACCCTGCTGCCGCATAATGCCTTTCTCTCCGAGAAGGCCGATTTTCTCCTCAATACCGCCCAGGGTTTCCTCAATATCGAGCAGAGCCAGGTCATGAAGGTCTTTTCCATCGCGGCCCTGGTCTTTCTGCCGCCAACCCTGATTGCTGCCATCTATGGTATGAATTTCCAGTTGATGCCGGAACTCGGCTGGTCCTGGGGCTATCCCCTGGCACTCGGGCTCATGGTCGTAGCCGGTGTCGGTCCCTATCTTTATTTCAAACACAAGGGTTGGCTGTAGGCCGTTTCCCTGCCTCGACAGGCACCACCCGAGGGAACACTCAGTTTTGCAATAGGAACCTCGGCTCCATATGCAGCGTTCATTGTGATCGGCCAGCAAAGCAATCTCCCGGGATGGAATCATTCCAATGGAGATTGCATCGTCACTGCGTTCCGCGGTAATCGCTCCTGCATTGCCTAAGGAGCCTGCTTTGGGTGTCTACCTCCTATGTGGCCCAGGTCGACCTATCGACCGGTCCCCGGTCTCACCTTCTCCTTGCAGTCATTACAATGATGATTGATCAGAGCTTCAGAATATAACAATTCACATATTCGCTTGAGTATCACAACCCGGCATCCTGTGAACGGGCTGTGCTTTTTCCCTTTCCTTGATATATATCAGTAACATGAGGTTGGCCGGATGTATTTCAGGATGTGTACAGCGCAGAATCGGCAACTTTCCGTGCAACATATTTTCTGATCCATATTGAGCGTTAGCGGGATTTATTCACGTTTTTCCGCTGGGATCAGGTAGAATGACCACTCTAGAAGAAGACTCGATAGTCTGAGTTCAGAAGTAGCCGTGAGTTCGTGTCATGGTAGTGCACGTAGCGGCAGTGTGATGAAGGTTGTCCGGGGGGAATTCGGCAGGATCCGCGAGTGGGATCGGGACCAATGCCGTAGGGCGACAATCAGCAGGCACACGCCGTACGTATGACACGGTACATGGGGAACCTGTCCGGCATAACAGGGTCATTGCAGTACTCACTTGGGGAAACATCGGAGGTTGTCAATATGATATCCAGTCGCTTAGAGGCGAGTGCAGACAACGGGGCATTGACGATCAGGATCAATGGCCCGATGGACCTTCTGCTGACTTCGGCATTAAGGGAATTCTGCCACGACACCGGCACGGCATACCGCAGATACATCGTAGATTTTCAGGATGTAAGTATTGTTCGTGATTCCGGACTGGCGCTGCTGCTCATGCTGAAGCGTGGGCTCAGCCACACGGGTGCTACCTTGCATGTAACCAATGGCACCCGTGACCTGATGCTTCGCTGCCTGAAACTGGGCATCAAGCCCGCCTGAACCTGACGCCCGCCAACCCGGCAGCGAATTCGTTGCCGGGTTGCGGGTTACCGCCGCAATCCGCTGTATCCATCTGAACCTTCCACCAGGCAATCCCACCGCAACCATCTTCAAGATTCCGTCTTCGGATGCGGCTCATCAAACATCGTGCATAGGACCGGCGCCCCGCCGGGAACAAGCCTGTTTTCCGTTCCCGATCCGTTCCCCGCGGGGGCGCGGGTCCTACCCGGCAATGCCATGTACAGCATGAGCACATGATTTTTGGGATAGGTTCCGGACAATTCCGGGCATTGCGAGCACGATGTACAGGAATGTACACGTGCCGCGGGAGTCACGGAATCCGGGAGCGTCCAGCGAAACAATCTCCTACTATGTACTCATCGTGTTGGTGATTGCTTCGTCACTGTCATCCTCGATGCCTGCTCCATGCGTCGCCTAAGGTCCCTACTATTGGTATCTACCTCCTACATGGCCCATACCAGCCTCTCGAACGGTGCCCAGCCTCACCTTCTCCCAGTAGTCGTCGCAACAACGAATTATTCAGTAGATCCCCTAATGATGTTTTCTCATTACGTCACTGCTTCCAGCAGGAGAACGACATATCCAGCCTGAATGACTGCACCCTGCGCCCGCTTCATAATCACCGGATTGGGCTGTTACCGGCACTGTCTCGCAAGTCGAGTTTGCTGCAATGGGCGCTGCGGACGGAACATTTCCCTGATGGATCTGTATGAGAAGCAACAGACAGCGTGGATAATGCTCCATCCGGCATTGCCCCGCTGCAGCGAGCCGGCAGGCGCTAGCGCGGGTCCGTGAATTCAATCAGGGGAACTGAAATGGTCGACAGTACAGCCATAGACAAGGAACAACTGGTCGATGAGGTGATGACCGCCATCGGCGAGGGGGACGAGGCACGCCTGCGCGAGACCCTTGCCGATCTGCACCCGGCCGACAGCGCCCATCTGGTGTCCTCCATTCCGGAGCCTGACCGCGAACAACTCTGGAACTACATACCGGAGGAAAACGCCGGTGAGGTCATTTCCCACCTGGACGAGGTGGCGCGCGAAAGCCTCATCGAACAACTGGAGCCGGTGCAAGTGGCAACGGCGGCTGCCAACCTGGACCATGACGACCTGGTGGATCTGGTCGAGAGCGTTCCCGAGGAATACGGCGACGCGATCCGGGAGTCCCTGGACCCTGAAGGCCGCGAACGCCTGGAGGCGACGCTGGCCTACCCGGAGGACAGCGCCGGGCGCTTGATGGACGTGAGTGCCGTGTCGGTGCGCGCCGACGTGACGCTGGAAGTGGTGCTGCGCTACCTGCGCCGCCGTGAATCCCTGCCGGATCATACCGACGGGCTGATGGTGGTGGACCGCGACGGCATCTACATCGGCAAACTGTCCATCTCCAGCCTGTTGATCAACAACCCGGAGCGGACGGTGGCCGAAGTGATGAACGAGGGTGCCGACCATGTGCATGTGGATATGCCCGAGACCGAGGTGGCCCAGCTGTTCGAGCGCAGGGACCTGGTCTCTGTGGCGGTGACCGATGCCGGCGGTTACCTGCGTGGGCGGATCACCATCGACGATGTGGTGGACGTAATCCGCGCCGAGGCGGAGCACCATTTGATGTCCATGGCCGGCCTTAACGAGGAGGAGGACCTGTTCGCTCCGGTGTTGCCCAGCGCCAGGCGCCGTGCCCTGTGGCTGGGTATCAATCTGTGTACCGCGTTTCTCGCTTCCTGGGTGATCGGCCGCTTCGAGGACACCCTGGCCAGACTGGTGGCCCTTGCGGTACTGATGCCGATCGTCGCCAGTATGGGCGGCATCGCCGGCAGCCAGACCCTTACCCTGGTCATCCGCGGCCTGGCTCTGGGCCGGGTCAGTGTTGCCAACCGTCTGTGGCTGGCGCGCAAGGAACTGGCCATCGCTTTTCTCAACGGCCTGCTCTGGGCACTGGTGGTGGGCGTCATCGCCTACGTCTGGTTCCGGGAACCCGGCATCGGCCTGGTGCTCTCCGCCGCCATGATCGTGACCCTGCTGGCTGCCGCCTTTTCGGGGATCGCCATCCCCCTGGTCATGAACCGGGTGGGCATCGACCCCGCCCTTGCGGGGGCGGTGGTGCTGACCACGGTCACCGATGTGGTGGGTTTCATGAGCTTCCTCGGCCTGGCGACCTTCTTCCTGATTTGAAATGCACCATCTCGCTTCGAGCAGGTTGGGGGCTGAACCACGCGAAGCCCGACATGGCCGGATCCAGAGGTTCCCCGGCTCTCAGCCCGTCTTGTGTATTGTCGCCATGCCATGATGTTGCCAGACAGAAGGTGATTAAGTGTGGACGTAGCCCCCGGCTAATTGCGTTACACTGACCGCAGCCATGAAAGAGGTCGAATAAACATGCAATACCGCAAGCTCGGCAACACCGACATCGAGGTCAGCGTCATCTGCCTGGGCACGATGACCTGGGGGGAGCAGAACACGCAGGCAGAGGCCTTCGAACAGATGGATTATGCGTTCACACAGGGCGTGAATTTCTTCGATACCGCGGAGCTGTATCCGATCCCGCCGCGCGGCGATACCTACGGCCGCACCGAGGAGATCATCGGCGACTGGCTGAAAAAGACCGGCAACCGCGACCGGCTTATCCTCGCCAGCAAGATCGCGGGCCCCGGGGTGGGCTGGATCGACCACATCCGCAAGGGCCGGACGCGTTTCGACCGGGAGCACCTCCAGGCCGCACTCGATGACAGCCTGCGACGCCTGCAGACCGACTGCATCGATCTGTTTCAGCTGCACTGGCCGGAACGCAATACCAATTACTTCGGCAAACTGGGATTCGACCCGGCGGAAGAGGACGACTTCACCCCCGTCGCCGAAACACTGCAGGCACTGAGCGAGCAGGTGCAGGCCGGCAAGATCCGCCACATCGGCCTGTCCAACGAAACCCCGTGGGGCATCATGCGCTTCCTGCAGGCCGCCGAACAACTGGACCTGCCGCGCGTGGTCACGGTGCAGAACCCCTACAGCCTGCTGAACCGTTCCTATGAAGTCGGCGCCGCCGAAATTTCGTGGCGCGAACACTGCGGCCTGCTGGCCTACTCGCCGCTGGGCTTCGGCGTTCTGTCCGGCAAGTACCTGGACGGCGCCCATCCACCGGGTGCGCGCCTGACCCTGTACCCGGACTACACCCGCTACAGCAGTCCAGCCGCGGAAAAGGCTACCGCGGAGTATGCCGCCCTGGCCCGCAGGCACGGCCTCGACTGCGCACAGATGGCGCTGACCTTCGCGAACAGCCGCCCGTTCCTCACCAGCACCATCATCGGCGCCACGACCATGGAGCAGTTGCGCAGCAACATCGCCAGCATCGACGTGGAATTATCCGCCGAGCTGCTGGAAGGGATACAGGCCATCCACGAGGCGCACCCGAATCCCAGTCCGTGAACATGCCGGTTTATCATTCCGGCTCCACGCCGGGCTTTGAACGTTCTGACAAAAATGAATGATTGAACCTCGTATAAATGATTGACACGCTATGTAGCCTGGATGAAGCGAAGCGGAATCCGGGGATGCCGGCTGACTTCTGCGTCATTGCGAGCGAAGCGAAGCAATCTCCCACCATGGAATCAGTCCGTTGGAGATTGCTTCTTCACTACGCTCTCGGTAACCGCTCCTTGCGTTACCCTACCGTCTACATCCCTGTAGTCGTCGCAAAAACGGGAATCGGATAATCCATCAAAGAGTTCCCAGGGTCTGTGACCTGATACCGTGTTTCCGCCTGATTTTCTCGTTCCCACGCTCTGCGTGGGAACGCATATGGGAACGCATATCGCTTGTCCTTGGGCGCAGACTCATCGGTACCCGCGCAGAGCGCGGGAACCAGTATGTTCACCAGAAGTGGGATCCTGGCGCCATCGCGTAGGAGCGCCGTCCTCCGGCGCGATCGCGGCCAGGCGGCGGCTCCTACACCAGGATTTATGCAAAGATAGGGTTAAATCGAACTCTCCCTGCCAATAACGACATGCTTCAATTCAACAATCTCACTCTGCGCCGCGGTCCCCGCCTGCTGTTTGAGCACGCAAGCTTCCAGGTCTATCCCGGACAGAAGGTCGGCGTCACCGGGGCCAACGGTTGCGGCAAGTCCAGCCTGTTCGCGCTGATCCTGGGCGAACTGCAAGCGGATACCGGAGACTGCCTATACCCGAAAGACTGGGTGATTGCGCACGTCGCGCAGGAGACACCGGCGGAAGAGCGCGCGGCGATCGAATTCGTGCTCGACGGCGATGCGGAGCTGCGCCGGGTGGAGGTGGACCTGGCGGCCGTCGAGACGGAAAACGACGGCCTGCGACTGGCCGCGCTGCACGGCACCTTCGAAAGCCTGGGCGGTTACGGTGCGCGCAGTCGTGCCGGCCAGATCATGTACGGACTGGGTTTCGGTCCGGGGGACGAAGACCGGCCGGTGACTAACTTCTCCGGCGGCTGGCGCGTGCGCCTGAACCTCGCGCGCGCCCTGATGTGCCGCTCGGACCTGTTGCTGCTCGATGAACCCACCAACCACCTCGACCTGGACGCGGTGATCTGGCTGGAGGGCTGGCTGCGCGCGTATGCCGGCACCCTGTTGCTGGTGTCGCATGACCGTGACTTTCTCGACAGTGTCGCCGGCCACATCGCCCATATCGAACAGCAGCGCATGACGCTCTACAGCGGTAATTATTCCGCTTTCGAAAAGATCCGTGCGGAGCGCCTGGCCGGTCAGCAGTCGGCATATGAAAAGCAGCAGCGCGAAATCGCGCACATGCGGTCCTTCGTCGAGCGTTTCCGTGCCAAGGCGACCAAGGCGCGGCAGGCGCAGAGCCGCCTGAAGGCGCTGCAGCGTATGCAGGAGATCGCACCGGCGCACGTGGACTCACAGTTCTCGTTCTCCCTGCATGAGCCGGAGAGGCGGCCGAACATGCTGCTGCATCTGAACGAAGTCGATGCAGGCTATGGCGATACCCCGATCCTCACCGGCGTCGATCTGGGTCTTGCGCCCGGCGACCGCATCGGCCTGCTGGGCCGCAACGGCGCAGGCAAATCGAGCCTGATCAAGCTGCTGGCCGGTGCGTTGCAGGATGGCCTGCACCTGCGGCAGGGCGCGCGGGAAGTCCACAAGGACACCCGCATCGGATATTTTGCCCAGCACCAGGTCGAGCAGCTGCACCCGGAGCAGTCCCCGCTGGAACACCTGCAACGGCTCGACCTCACTGCACGTGAAGCCGATTTGCGCAACCATCTCGGTGGTTTCGGTTTTTCCGGTGACCTTGCCCTGTCACCGGTCGGACCGTTTTCGGGTGGAGAGAAATCCCGCCTGGTGCTGGCGATGCTGGTGTATCAGCGGCCCAACCTGCTGTTGCTCGACGAGCCGACCAACCACCTCGATCTGGAAATGCGCCAGGCGCTGGCGGTGGCGCTGCAGGACTTCAGCGGCGCGATGGTGATCGTCTCGCACGACCGCCACCTGCTGCGCGTGACCTGCGACCGGCTGCTGCTGGTGCATGACCGCTGCGTCGACGATTTCCCCCTGAGCCTGGACGACTACCCGAAGTGGCTCAGCGAACAGGGCAAACAGGACATCAAGTTAAGCGCGCCGTCGGACGAACCGGAAGACAAGAACAACAGTGCGGAGGCCCGGAAAGACCGTCGGCG
>Ga0210124_1000006_pt1 | contig 185726 bp, 175 predicted proteins | sample Muzzi_PWC_D2_FD_185554 | JGI IMG/M metagenome (GOLD analysis project Ga0210124, IMG submission 185554) | Wetland microbial communities from San Francisco Bay, California, USA, that impact long-term carbon sequestration - Muzzi_PWC_D2 (SPAdes) | ecosystem: Environmental > Aquatic > Marine >...
CTTCTCACTTCTCACTTCTCACTTCTCACTTCTCACTTCTCACTTCTCACTTCTCACTTCTCACTTCTCACTTCTCACTTCTCACTTCACCCGCATGCCCGGCTGCGCGCCGGCATCGGGGTGCAGGATGAAGAGCTCCCTGCCGCCGGGACCGGCCGCCAGCACCATGCCCTCGGAGATGCCGAAGCGCATCTTGCGCGGTGCCAGGTTGGCGACCATGACAGTGAGTTTACCTTCCAGGTCCGCTGGCTCATAGGCGGACTTGATGCCGGCGAACACGGTACGGGTCTCCCCGCCCAGGTCCAGGGTCAGCTGGAGCAGCTTGTCGGCGCCGTCGAGGTGTTCCGCCTTTGTGATGCGTACGATGCGCAGGTCGAGCCTGGCGAAGTCGTCGAATTCGATGACTGGGGCGATCGGGTCCGCCTGCAGGGGGGCGCTCGCGGCTGCGGCATCGGTTTCGACCGCTTTGCGTTTGCCGAGGCTTTCCTTCGAGTCGTTTAGCATGGCGTCTATTTTCTCTTGCTCCACCCGCGTCAAGAGCGGCCGGAACGGGTTGATGGTATGCCCGCTCAGCGGGGTGTTGACGGCGTCCCAGCGCAGCGGCCCGATGTTGAGGAAGTCTTCGGCCGCCTGCGCCATGGCCGGCAGCACAGGCTGCAGCCAGGTGATCAGTACCCGGAACAGGTTGATGCCGACGCTGCAGACATCCTGCACGGCCTGCTCCTGACCTTCCTGTTTGGCCAGCACCCAGGGCTTGTTGGCATCGATGTACTGATTGGCCCGGTCGGCCAGCGCCATGATTTTGCGCAGGGCATGGCTGAATTCGCGCTGTTCGTAATCCGCTGCGATGGTGGCGCTTTCCGCGACGAAGTCCCGGTACAGGCCGGGTTCGCTGCAGGCATCGGCCAGACGCCCCGCGAAGCGCTTGTGGATGAAGCCGGCGCAGCGGCTGGCGATGTTGACCACCTTGCCCACCAGGTCGCTGTTGACGCGCGCCACGAAGTCCTCGAGATTGAGGTCGATGTCGTCCACGCCGCTGCTGAGCTTGGCGGCGAAGTAGTAGCGCAAGTATTCGGGGTTCAGGTGGTCGAGATAGGTGCGCGCCTTGATGAAGGTGCCGCGTGACTTGGACATCTTCTGGCCGTCGACGGTGAGAAACCCGTGGGCGAACACCGCGGTCGGCGTGCGCAGGCCGGCGCCCGCCAGCATGGCGGGCCAGAACAGGGCGTGGAAATAGATGATGTCCTTGCCTATGAAGTGGTACAGCTCGGCGCGGCTGTCCTTGCCCCAGTAAGCATCGAAGTCGCACCCGCTGCGCTCGCACAGGTTGCGGAAGCTCGCCATGTAGCCGATGGGCGCGTCCAGCCAGACGTAGAAAAACTTGTCTTCCGTGTCCGGGATGCGGAAGCCGAAGTAGGGCGCGTCGCGGGAGATGTCCCATTCGCGCAGGCCGTCCGCGAACCATTCGCCCAGCTTGTTGGTCACCTCCGGCTGCAGGTGCCCGGCCGTGGTCCAGTCGCGCAGCATGGGCTCGAAATCCGCCAGGCGGAAGAAATAGTGCAGCGATTCCCTTTCGACCGGCCTGGCGCCGGAGATCGCAGAGACCGCGTTTTTCAGTTCCGTCGGCGAATAGGTGGCGCCGCAGACCTCGCAGCTGTCGCCGTACTGGTCGGCTGCACCGCAGCGTGGGCACTCGCCCTTGATGAAGCGGTCCGGCAGGAACATCTCCTTTTCGGGGTCGTAGGCCTGGGTGATGGTGCGCGTGTCGATGTGGCCGGCCGCCTGGTGGCGCCGGTACACCATCTCCGCGAGTTCCCGGTTTTCCTCCGAGTGGGTGCTGTGGTAGTTGTCGAAGCCGACGTGGAAATCCGCGAAATCGGCACGGTGCTCCCTGCCGATGGCCTCGATGAGCTGTTCCGGGCTGATGCCTTCCTGCTGCGCGCGCAGCATGATGGGCGTGCCGTGGGCATCGTCGGCGCAGACGTAGAGGCAGTCGTGGCCTTGCAATTTCTGAAAGCGGACCCAGATATCGGTCTGGATGTATTCCACCAGATGCCCGATGTGGATCGGCCCGTTGGCGTAGGGCAGCGCGCTGGTGACCAGAATTTTGCGGATTTCCTGACTCATTGTTCCGGTATCGGGATTACTGACGGGTAACAAGCCGGAGAATGCCTGCTGCTTTGTTCCCCATTGGCAATCAAGTGTTAATTACACATTCCCACCCTGTCTTGCCACCTTGACTAGGGGGCGGGGACCCGGGCCTGAATTACGGGAGATTTTCGTACTACTTAGTAAAACCATGAAAGCCTTGTGAATAATTCGGATGCCAAGTATGCCATAGCCCCGGCGATCATGCGGTATCCCGCATGGGTTGTAGTGAGGACGCTGCCGGTGAGTTCGTGTACAATTCGCGGTCAATTTTCACCGGCTGCACGTCTGCCGGCATCCCGCACCCCCTAGGAGCGAAGCAATGTCCGATGTGACCCAAGCCCAGATCGAAGAAAAACTGGCAAGCTATATAGACCCGTACCTGGAACGTGACCTGGTCTCCACCAAATGCGTCAAGGAGATAACGATCGACGGAAACACCACGACCGTCAAGGTACAGCTGGGTTTTCCGGCCAGTGGTTATCAGGATGAACTGGCCGCAAAACTCAAGGCACTGGTGGAATCCATCGACGGCATCGGCACGGCCGATATCGTGGTGTCCTGCAAGGTTGCCGCGCACTCGGCGCAGAAGGGCGTCAAGCATATCGAGGGCATCAGCAATATCATCGCCGTCGCCTCGGGCAAGGGCGGCGTCGGCAAGTCGACCACGGCCGTCAACCTGGCACTCGCGCTGTCGGCCGAGGGCGCCAGGGTCGGCATCCTGGACGCCGATATCTACGGCCCGAGCCAGCCGCGCATGCTGGGTGTGAAGGGCAAGCCGGAATCACTGGACGGCAAGTCGCTCGAGCCCATGAACAGTTACCACCTGCAGGCCATGTCGATCGGTTTCCTGATCGACGAGGAGACGCCCATGATCTGGCGCGGGCCCATGGTCACCCAGGCACTGCAGCAATTGCTCAACGATACCAACTGGAAGGACCTGGATTACCTGGTGGTCGACCTGCCGCCGGGTACCGGCGACATCCAGCTCACCCTGGCGCAGCAGGTCCCGGTCAGCGGGGCCGTGATCGTCACCACGCCCCAGGATATCGCCCTGCTCGACGCCCGCAAGGGACTCAAGATGTTCGAGAAGGTCGAGGTGCCGGTGCTGGGTATCATCGAGAACATGAGTATCCATATCTGCAGCCAGTGCGGCCATGAGGAGTACATCTTCGGAGAGGGCGGTGGCGTACGCATGTCCGAGGAGCAGAATGTGGACTTCCTGGGCGCGCTGCCGCTGGACAAGCGCATCCGCGAGGAGACGGATTCCGGCAAGCCCACCGTGGTGGCGGAACCGGATTCGCGCATCTCGCAGATCTATCGCGAGATCGCCCGGCGCACCGCGGCCAAGCTGTCGCTGAAGACCAAGGACTATGCGGCCAGGTTCCCGCAGATCGTCATCTCGAACGACTGAAAATCAAGTGGCGGCAGAGTCGGGTGGAACTTACGCAAGCTCAAACGGTTGGGAAGACCGTTATTCCCGACAAACGAGTAGGTTAGGCTGAACAACGTGAAGCCCAACACGGCATGAACACCGGGGCATCTGCTCGTTGGGCTTCGCAAGCTCAGCTCAACCTGCCACTACTAAAATCAATCAGCACCAGTCTCAGAATTGAGAAATTATTGATTATGTGTTTTGTTCAGGCAGGACCCGCGCCTCGCGGGGAAATCGCTGTTAACTGTAACACCGGATATATTCCCGGCGAGGCGCCGGTCTTACCCGCTCGCGCTTTACCTGCATTTGATGCCTGGGATCCGGTTGTACGATTTTGAGATAGCATGTCCATCAAGTCCGACAAGTGGATTCGCCGCATGGCGCTGGAACACGGCTTGATCGAGCCATTCGAGCCGGGTCAGGTACGCGAGAACGGCAACGGCCGCATCGTCTCCTACGGTACCTCCAGCTACGGTTACGACATCCGCTGCTCGGACGAATTCAAGATCTTCACCAATATCAACTCCGCCATCGTCGACCCGAAGAATTTTGATGCCAACAGTTTCGTCGACCTTAAATCCGATGTCTGCATCATCCCGCCCAATTCCTTCGCACTGGCGCGCACGGTGGAATACTTCCGCATCCCGCGCAACGTGCTGACGATCTGCCTCGGCAAGTCCACCTACGCGCGCTGCGGCATCATCGTCAATGTCACCCCGTTCGAGCCCGAGTGGGAAGGGCACGTCACCCTGGAATTCTCCAACACCACGCCGCTGCCCGCCAAGATCTACGCCAATGAGGGCGTGGCGCAGGTGCTGTTTCTGGAATCCGACGAGGTCTGCGAGACCTCCTACAAGGACCGCGGCGGCAAATACCAGGGCCAGCGCGGCGTGACGCTACCCAAGACCTAATCCGGGCAGGTTATCCGCAAAGATCCGCTGTTTTCAGTGCCCCGGATCGGAACCGGCCGCCGTATCCGTGACCCGTAACGATTCACTGAATTCCTCGATGTCGCTCTGGTATCTGGAATCGTCCTCTTCGCGATGCCAGATGCGTACTGGAAGGTAGTTGAGCGCCGGCGCACACCAGATGTAGGTTTCGCGCTTGCCGGTGCCACGCAGCTTGGCTACCTTCACGGTTTCGAAGGTGCCCGCTGGAAATTCCAGGTTTTCCCGGCCAACCACCCGGTAACGGTGCACCTTGAGCCTGCCGCCGTCCGCGATGTCGAAGGTGACATCGGTCTCGCCCCGCCGCAGGGCAAGCATCATCGCCAGTTGCGAGACCAGTTTGTCCAATGTTCCGGGAGGGATGTCCATTTTCCAGTGGCTGTCCTCGACGTGATTTCTGACGGTGAACGCCGTCCAGTCGAAGGTCACTATCACCTTGCGCTCCCGGTCGCCGCCGCTGCGTTCGTATTGATACTCGTGCGGTCGTAGATCTGCACCGTTCAGGGTGCCGCGACTGGATTCGTACAGGCGGTCCTTGTACATCAAGGAGACCAGCGGGGCCGGCGTGCTGAGCGATTCATACCGGTAGGAATGACCGGGGCCGTTCACAAGGCTGATGGTGGAGGTGCCGATGCGCAGTCCACCCTGTTGGAGCTGGTAGCTGGCACTGAAGTCCGGCAGGGGCGCGGCGTCGGCGAAGCAGGCCGGGCAAGCGGCCAGCAGCAGGAAAATCAGAGTCAGTCCGGCTCTCAGCCTGGTGTTCACGTCCCGGTCCCCAGCTGCAGGGGGTGCTCCATGGGCGAGCCGTCCAGCAGGACTCGCCCGTCGGGGCCGAGTTCCAGTCGCCGTTCCGCGTACCAGCGGATCACCAGGGGGTAGAGCCGGTGTTCCTGCAGCAGAACTCGCTGTGCCAGGGTGTCCGCGGTATCGTCTTCGTGGACAGCCACGCGTGCCTGAGCAATGACCGGGCCGCCGTCGACATGGGCGGTGACGAAATGGACGCTGGCGCCATGCTCCTTGCATCCGGCCTCGATGACGCGCTGGTGCGTGTGCAGACCCGGGAATGCCGGCAACAGGGAGGGATGGATGTTCAGCAGACGACCGCGAAAGTTCTCCACGAATTCCTGCGTCAGGACGCGCATGAATCCGGCAAGCACCACCAGTTCCGGCTGTAAGGCATCGATGGTAGTGCTTAGTGTCAGGTCGAATGCGGAGCGGTCCCGGTAACAGGCATGGTCGATGATGATGCTGCGGATGCCGGCGAGCGCGGCGCGTTGCAGGCCGGCGGCATCCGGGCGGTTGCTGATGACCGCGCAAATCTCGATGGGCAGTTCGCCCGCTTCCATGGCGTCAATAATGGCATTGAGGTTGCTTCCCCGGCCTGAAATGAGGACCACGATGGGGAGTCGCTCGGGGCTCGCGGTGGTCATGCCGGCGTTCCGCGTGGCTGTGCGCCGCCCGGGGTCACCCGATGAGTCGGACTTCCGGGGCGCCTTCGGCCTGCTCGATATGCCCGATGAGCCGTGCATCTTCGCCCCGGTCGGCGAGCAGTTCCAGGGCAGCGGGCGCATCCGCGGGGGCCACGCAGACCACCATGCCGATGCCGCAGTTGAAGGTGCGGAACATCTCGGTATCCGCAACGTTGCCCTGGAGTTGCAGCCAGTCGAAGATCATCGGCCGCTGCCAGGTGGCGGTATCGACCACTGCCCGGGTGCCGGCGGGCAGGACGCGCGGCAGGTTTTCCGTCAGTCCGCCGCCGGTTATGTGGGCAAGCGCATGCACCGGAAGTCGTTCGCACAGCGATAACAGCGGCTTGACGTAGATTTGCGTCGGTGCCAGCAGCCAGTCGGCGAGGGTGCGGCCCTCGAGGGTATCGGAAAGCCCGCTTCTGCTGACCTCGATGATCCTGCGGATCAGGGAATAACCATTGGAATGCGGTCCGGAAGAAGCCAGGCCGATAAGGACGTCGCCGGACCGTACGGCGCTGCCGTCGATGATGGCGTTTTTCTCGACGATGCCTACCGCGAAGCCGGCCAGGTCATAATCACCGGCAACATACATGCCGGGCATCTCGGCGGTCTCCCCACCGACCAGGGCAGCGCCGGCGAGTTCACAGCCACGGGCTATGCCCGTGATAACATCGGTCGCGACATCCACGTCGAGCTTGCCGGTGGCGTAGTAGTCGAGGAAGAACAGGGGCTCCGCGCCCTGGACCACGATGTCGTTTACGCACATGGCGACCAGGTCGATTCCGATACTGTCATGCAGACCGGCCTCGACCGCCAGCTTGAGCTTGGTGCCGACGCCGTCGGTGCCGGAGACCAGGACGGGTTCGCGATAGCGTCCCAGTGGCAGTTCGAAAAGTGCGCCGAAGCCGCCGAGGCCGGCAAGCACACCGGGGCGGTGCGTCCTGGCGACTGCCGGTTTGATGCGATCGACCAGCCGGTTTCCCGCATCGATGTCAACGCCGGAATCCCGGTAACTGAGGCTGGCGCCGTCGCTCGCGGTCTCTGGTTTTTGCGTCACTGGCGCACTCCGGGTTGGACAGGTGGGTTATGTTAGCGGCCGGCCATGACCGGTGTAAACACGAGGCAGCGGTTTGCCGCCGGCAGGTCCGATATGGTCAAATTTCCCGGATACCCGTATGCTTTATACAGACTCTGAAAGTGGCATGTTAACGTATGGATAATCATCGACAAAGGGCTGGCAGTCTATCTGACCTGGAACTGATCTACCGCGCCGGTGGGAGGGCGGCCCGTTCTTTTTTCGATCCTTCTCGTCAAATAGCACGGGCTATTTTCCTCAAACGATCAAAAAAACGGTCTCACCCTCCCACCTTGCTCGCTACGATCGCCCAGGTCAGACAGACTGCAAGCTTCCCGGTCTTGCTGGGGTGTCTGCTCTGGATGCTGCCGGCTTTCGCTATGGCCGCGCCAGCCGAGCTGTTCGAAGACGAGGTTGTGGTGTCGAGCCAATCACCCGCGGAGCGGGTCACCGCTTTTCGCAGCGCCCTGGCCGAGGTGCTGGTCAGGGTGGCCGGCAACAACCGTGTGCTCGACAGCGATCCGGCGCGTGTCATGCTGGAGGATCCGTCCACCCTGGTGCAGCAGTACCGTTACTATACCCGGCCGGATAGCCAGCCCCCGGTACTGGTGATGTGGGTGCGCTTCGACGCCGACAGCATCCGCCACGGCTTGCAGCAGCAGGGCCAGTCCTTCTGGGGCGGCGAGCGGCCCGACACGCTTGTCTGGCTGGCCGTCGAGGACCGCGGCCGGCGTTACGTGGTCGCGGCCGATGATGACAGCGACGTGCGCCGGCAAATCGAACTGGCCGCGAAACAGCGGGGCGTTCCGATCGTATTTCCCCTCATGGATCTGGAGGATCAATCCCGGGCGCGCTTCACGGATATCTGGGGTGGCTTCTTTGACCATGTTTTGCAAGCCTCGGAGCGCTACAAAACGCAGGCGGTACTGATCGGAAGGCTGAACCGCAGTGCCTCCGGCGGCTGGTCATCCCGGTGGCAACTGCAAGTCGGGGGCACCCCCAGTGCCTGGACGGACAGTCGCCAGGAACTGACGCAGCTGGCACAGCAGGGGATCGATGACACCGCGGATATCCTTGCCTCCCGGTTTACCATAGCCGGCGGGAGTGCCACCGGCCATGGCATGGTGAGCATCGAAATCACCGGGTTGAACTCACTGGCGGATTATGCCCGTGTTTCCACCTATCTCAAGGCACTGTCCCCGGTACTCGATCTCCAGGTAAACCGGGTTGACGGCCCGAACCTGCAATGTGATCTGCGGCTCAATGGCAGTCTGCAGGACCTGAACCGCATCGTGGCGATCGGCACCGTACTTGAACCCGTCCAGGGTGCAATGCCCGGCAGCTACCGGATACGGCAGTGAAGGCCAGCGATATACCCAATATCATCACGTTCTTCCGCTTCCTGCTGGTGCCCCCTGTCGTTGTGCTGCTGCTGAAGCAGCATTTTGTCTCGGCGCTGCTGATCTTCGGTGTTGCGGGATTTTCGGACGCGCTGGATGGTTATCTGGCCAAGCGCAACGACTGGGGCAGTCACCTCGGTGCGATGCTGGACCCACTTGCGGACAAACTGCTGCTGGTCTCCAGCTTTATCACCCTGGGCTGGCTGCAGCTGATACCGCTATGGCTGGTGGTCGTGGTGATCGTCCGAGATCTGGTGATCGTGAGCGGCGCGATCATCTATCACTTCCGCATCGAACACCTGGAGGCGGAACCCAGCATGGTGAGCAAGGTGAATACCCTAACCCAGATCCTGCTGCTGCTGGCCGTCATGTTCTCCAGGGCGATCCAGGAGTTGCCATACCTGTGGATGGACGTGCTGATGTACAGCACGCTGGTCACCACCTTGTGGAGCGGCAGTGATTACGTGTGGCGCTGGAGCCGGCTGGCCTGGCGCAAGGGTGCCCATTAACCCGGTTATTGCGCCAGTCTGCCGCTGTCCTGGTTGTTATCCGCAATACCGCGTGAGTATTAGATTCGGTGATTCAGCAAATTTCCAGGTTGTATGCCTTGGGTGAAGGTGAATGCCTCGCTCGTTGAATAATCCTCAGCTGCCGCTTGGACTTGCATTACGCGACAGCGCCCGTTTCGAGAGCTACTTCTCCGGGCAGAACCGGGAAGCCGTTGCCAGTCTGCAGGCGGCCGCCTGCGGTACGGGGGAGACACTGATCTATATATCCGGGTCTGCCGGCCTCGGCAAGACCCACCTGTTGCAGGCGGCCTGCCACACCGCCGGAGAGAACGGGCGCGCGGCGGCTTATCTGCCACTGAGAGAATTTCGGCAGGCGGGCACGGAGGTATTCGTTGGTCTGGAACAGCTCGAGTTGACCTGTCTGGATGATGTGGATGCCCTGACCGCTGACCCGCAATGGGAGCGGGGGCTGTTCGACCTGTTCAACCGGCTCCGCGATACCGGTCGCACGCTGTTGCTGACTGCTGCCCACAGGCCCGAATCATGCGGTTTTCGCCTGCCGGACCTGGTGTCGCGTCTGGGCTGGGGGCCGGGCTATGTCCTCAGGCGGATGTCAGAGCAGGAGATCCATGAGGCCCTTCAGTTCCGCGCCCGCGGGCGCGGACTGGAACTGCCGAACGAGACCGCTCAATTTCTCCTGCGGCGGTTCCCACGCGATCTGCCGAGCCTGTTTTCCCTGTTCGATACCCTGGATATCGCCTCGCTGGTGGAGCAACGACGCCTGACGATTCCGTTCGTCAAATCGGTGCTGGAGTCCAGCCGCTAGCTGGAACCTGTCTCAATATACGGGATCGAGCATGCCAGGATGTATGCGTCGCTGATGCAGGTGGAGGTAGGACCGGCGCCTCGCCGGGAATACGCCGGTTTCCGGTCCCGATCCGTTCCCCGCGGGGCGCGGGCCCTGCATAAGCAGGGCGCATCATCCGGAAAATGAATCTTTTGATCCAGCTTGCCACCCTCCGCATTCAGGACAAGGTGGAGCGCTGTCTCGCATAGGCGATGGCCGCGACGAACCACAGGCTGGTGCAACAGACTTCCAGTAGGCCGAGGTGGCGGGTGAGTGTGGAAGTGTAGGCTTCGACAACGCCGTGGATGAAGTACGGCAGGGCGAGGAAACAGCTCCAGGAGAAAGTGTATGGGCGTCCATGCAGCAGGCCGCGCAAGGGAAACAACAGCGGCACCAGGAACAGTGCGAGCACCAGTGATCTGGGAAAATGCACGGACGGCGCCAGCCAGCCATACCAGGCCAGCAGCACGCCGAGGGTGCCGAGATAGCCGGCCAGGGTCAGGCCGTAAAAAAAGCGTTTGCCGGGCATGCCTGCCAGGTCTCAGCCTTGCCGCAGGGCGCTGGCTGTTTCCGCCAGGCGTCTGCCGAGCGCCGTGCAGAGATGCTTTTCCTCCTTGCTCAGGGGCAGTTTGTTGTCGGTGCCGGATGTATGGCTGGGGCCGTAGGGCGTGCCGCCGGTGGTGGTGGTGAGCAATTCGGTCTCGGTATACGGCAGGCCGAGGATCAGCATGCCGTGGTGCAGCAGCGGCAGCATCATCGACAGCAGGGTGGTTTCCTGGCCGCCATGCTGGCTTGAGGACGAGGTGAATACCGCCGCGGGTTTACCGACCAGGGTGCCGCCCAGCCACAGGCTGCTGCTGGAATCGAGAAAATATTTCAGGGGTGCCGCCATGTTGCCGAAGCGCGTGGGGCTGCCCAGCGCCAGGCCCGCGCATTCGCGCAGGTCATCGAGCGTGGCGTAGGGCGGGCCCTGTTCCGGGATTGCGTCCGCGGTGGCCTCGCATACCGCGGAGACCGACGGGACGGTGCGGATGCGGGCCTGGCAGCCGGCGACGGATTCGATGCCGATGGCGATGCGTTGCGCCATTTCGGCCGTCGCTCCGTAACGGCTGAAGTAGAGGACGAGGATTTCGCTCATGGGGTGGTTAGCTGTATTGCCCTGGTTGGTCCCTGGATTCCGTGGCCATATCTGTCGTCATTTATTCCAGGATTTCCAGTACCTGTTCGGGCGGCCGGCCGAGGGCGGCCCTGCCGTTGGCCAGAACGATCGGACGCTCGATCAGTTTCGGCATGTCGTGCATGGCCCTGATCAGGTCCTTCTTCTTCAGTACGGGATTGTCCAGATCCTGCTCGCGGTACTCGGCCTCTTTTTTCCGCATGAGTTCCCTGGGTTCCATACCAAGCAGGCCCAGTATCCTGGCAAGTTCGGCCTGCGATGGCGGCGTTTTCAGATACTCTATGATCGTCGGTTCGATGCCCTGCTGGCGCAGCACTTCGAGTGTGGCGCGTGACTTGCTGCAGCGCGGGTTGTGGTAGATGGTGACATCACTGCTCATGGTGCCTGTTTTCCTGTGGTTGTGGTGCCTTGCCGTGGATATTTCATGCCGCACCCTACGGCAGCAGGGATTGCGAATCAATACTGCTTGAAGTTGCGAGCCTATCCGGTTTCCACCGGAATTGCGCCGATGCGCGCGCGCCATTCCCGCGGGCCGCTCTCGTGGATTGATGCGCCGCGGCTGTCGACGGCCACCGTGACCGGCATGTCCTCCACCTCAAACTCGTAGACCGCTTCCATACCCAGTTCCGGAAAGGCCACGATCTGAGCGGCGCGGATGGCCCTGGACACCAGGTAGGCGGCACCGCCGGTCGCGATCAGGTAGACCGAACCATACCGGGCGATCGCCGCAATGGCCTGCGGGCCGCGTTCTGCCTTGCCGATCATGCCCAGCAGTCCGGTGCGTTCCAGCATGGCCTCGGTATAGACGTCCATGCGGGTTGCCGTGGTGGGCCCGGCGGGTCCCACGGCCTCGTCGCGCACGGGGTCGACCGGACCGACGTAATAGATGAAGCGGCCGGTGAAATCCAGGCCGTCCGGCAGCGGCTCACCGCGTTCCAATAGCTCGTTGATGCGCTTGTGGGCGGCATCCCGGCCGGTGAGCAGGCGCCTGCTGAGCAACACGGATTCACCCGGTCTCCAGTCGCGAATATCGGCGTGCGACAGCCCCTGCAGTTGTACCCGGCGGGTGCCCTCGGTTGCCGTGCGGGTGATTTCCGGCCAGTCCGCCACCCGTGGCGGCCACAGCTGCGCCGGGCCGCTGCCATCGAGGGTGAAATGCAGGTGCCGGGTGGCGGCACAGTTCGGGATCAGCGCTACGGGCTTGGATGCCGCGTGGGTGGGATAATCGCGGAGTTTTACATCCAGTACGGTGGTAAGCCCGCCGAGCCCCTGGGCACCGATGCCCAGCGCGTTGACCTTATCGTAGAGTTCCAGACGTAGTTCCTCCAGCCGGTTGCCGGGTCCACGAGTCCGCAGTTCCTGGATATTGACCGGTTCCATGAGGGCTTCCTTGGCCAGGAGCATGGCCTTCTCCGCCGTGCCGCCGATGCCGATGCCGAGTATGCCCGGCGGGCACCAGCCGGCCCCCATCGAAGGCACCTGGTCCAGTACCCATTCCACCAGGTCCGCCGCTGGATTGAGCACGGTAAAACGGGATTTGTTCTCGGAGCCGCCGCCCTTCGCGGCCAGGGTAACCTCCAGTGTCGAACCCGGTACGATGTCCTTGTGGATCACGGCGGGCGTATTGTCACCCGTGTTGGTCCTGGCGCCGGCCGGGTCACGGACGACCGAGGCACGCAGCGGATTGTCGGGGTCGCTGTAGGCCCTGCGGACCGCGGTATTGACCATATCGTCGATACTGCTATCGGTTTTCCAGCGGACATCCATGCCGACACTGAGGAAGACATTGACGATGCCGGTGTCCTGGCAGATCGGTCGCCGGCCCTCGGCACACATGCGCGAGTTGATCAGGATCTGCGCCATGGCATCCCTCGCAGCGGGTGATTGCTCGCGTTGCCAGGCGGCATGCAGTGCACGGATGAAATCCGGCGGGTGGTAACAGGCGATGTACTGCAGGGCATCGGCCAGGCTGGAAATGAAATCTTCCTTCTCGATGGTGGTCATATGTTTCGGTCGCGGCAATCCGGGTTCCGAATTATATGTGAAACAGTGAGGTGGCGTGCGCAGGACGAATTCACCTGCAATCGTGCACGCGGCGGGTATAATTACCACTTCTCCAAAAGGAGCCTGAAATGCACTTACTGGTTTTTCTCGCAACACTGCTGATGGCGACGCCACTGACCGCGGAGCCGGTCGATTTCACCCTCAAAGACCTGGATGGTGAACCGGTGTCCCTGTCGGATTACCGCGGCAAGTGGGTGATCGTCAACTACTGGGCCACATGGTGTCCGCCCTGTCTCGATGAAATTCCCGAACTGGTCAGTCTGTATGAGGAAAACAAGGACAAGCTGGTGGTGCTTGGTGTCGATTTCGAGGAGGTCAACCAGGAGTACCTACGGGAATTCACCGATAGCCACCTCATAAGCTACCCCATCCTGGTGTCCGAACCGCTTCCGGTGACACCGCTGGGCCCGGTGCTGGGGCTGCCGACCTCTTACATCGTCTCCCCGAAAGGGGAGCCGGTTGCCCGCCAGGAAGGACCGGTCACCCGGGCGCAGGTCGAGGCCTATCTGGAACGCAAGCGCCAGACCCTGGGTGGGACGGCGACTGAAACAATTCCCTAGCCCGCAACATGTCCGCCATTCACTGCTATGTCTCAGGGCGTGTGCAGGGAGTGTTCTTTCGCGAGTCGACGCGCGCCAGGGCGGAGTCGCTGGGCTTGAGAGGCTGGGTCCGGAACCTGCCGGACGGCCGGGTTGAAGTAACCGCCAGCGGCCCGGAAGCGGACCTCGCGGCCTTGCGGCGCTGGCTGAATACGGGACCCGCGCAGGCCGTGGTGACCAGTCTCGAGTGTGAACCCGCCACCGAAGTGCGGTACAAAGGGTTTGCCGTCAGATAGTCATGGCCCGGATTTCTCACCGGGATAGGCATTGCCTGGAAATACACTGTTTTCTGATTGGTTACCACTACTTCAATTCCCCAACCAGCTTACTAAATCTGCAACACCGCCCGGTGAGAAATTCGGGCTAACCCTTCCCTGGCATGAGGCGCAGGCGTCCGGGCGCGATTCACTGAATATGACATTACCGTGTAGGACCCGCGCCCCCGCGGGGAACGGATCGGGAGCGGAAAACCGGCTTATTCCCGGCGAGGGCGCCGGTCCTACCCGTAACAGCCAGTCGACACGTGAACTCGAAATGTCCGATCGCGTAATTTTGAGATAGGTTCTACATGGAGATATCGAATTCCTTGGGCAGCGGTGGACAGAGAATGGTGTCCTCTGGCGGTTTGCCGGTGTCCGGCTGCGGATAGTCCAGGGTATAGTGCAGGCCGCGACTTTCCTTGCGGTGCTGTGCGGACCGGATGATCAGAGCGGCGACCTCGGCAAGGTTGCGCAGTTCCAGCAGGTCGTTGGAAACGGTGAAGTTGGCATAGTACTCCTGGATTTCCTGCCGCAGCAGGTCGACCCGGCGCCAGGCCCGCTGGAGGCGCTTGTCGGTGCGTACGATGCCGACGTAGTTCCACATGCAGCGGCGCAATTCGTCCCAGTTGTGGCTGACCACGACTTCCTCGTCCGAATCCCGTACCCGGGATTCGTCCCAGGGCGGCAGTTCCGGCGGCGGTGGCGTGTCCGAGAGGGTTGTGCTGATATGCCGGGCTGCGGCTGCCCCGAAGACCAGGCATTCCAGCAGGGAATTGCTGGCCATGCGATTGGCGCCGTGCATGCCGGTGCAGGCCACTTCGCCGATTGCATACAGGCCGGGCAGGTCGGTTGCCCCGTGCAGGTCGGTGATGACGCCGCCACAGGTGTAGTGTGCAGCCGGTACTACAGGAATCGGTTCCAGGGTCATGTCATAGCCGAGTTCCTTGCAGCGGGCATATACGTTCGGGAAGTGTTCCAGGATGAATGGCGCGGGTTTGTGGCTGATGTCCAGCAGCATATATTCGGCGCCCAGGCGCTTCATTTCGTGGTCGATGGCGCGTGCCACGATATCCCGTGGTGCGAGGTTGCCGCGTTTGTCGAAGCGTTCCATGAACGGTGTGCCGTCCGGCAGCAGCAGTTGTCCACCCTCGCCGCGGACCGCTTCCGTGACCAGGAATGATTTTGCTCTGGGGTGAAACAGGCAGGTCGGATGAAATTGGTTGAATTCCATATTGGCGACCCGGCAGCCGGCGCGCCAGGCCATGGCAATGCCGTCGCCGCTGGCGGTGTCGGGGTTGCTGGTATACAGGTACACCTTGCTGGCACCGCCGGTGGCCAGTGCCACCTTGCGGGCGGCGAAAACAGCCACATGCTGCGCCTTGCGGTCCAGCACGTAGACCCCCAGGCAACGGTTGTCCCGCAGTCCCAGCTTGGTGCCGGTGATCAGATCGACTGCGATATGATGCTCGAACAGCGTGATGTTTTTGCGCTCTCGGGCCGCTGAGAGCAGGGTGGTCTCCATGGCACGTCCGGTTGCATCCGCCGCGTGCAGTACCCGGCGGGTGGAATGACCACCTTCGCGTGTGAGGTGAAAATTTTCACGGTCACTGCTGGCGTTACGCCGGGTGAACGGAACCCCGAGATCGACCAGCCATTCGACGGCCTCGGGGGCGTGCTCGATGGTGAAGCGCACGGTTTCCGGTTTGTTGAGACCCGCGCCGGCGTCCAGGGTATCGGCGATATGGGATTCGAAGCTGTCGGAAGGGTCCATTACGGCCGAGATACCCCCCTGCGCATACAGGGTGCTGCTCTCTTCGAGCCGGCTCTTGGCCAGTATTGCGATCCGCATCCGGGTGGGCAGGCGTAGCGCCAGGGACAGACCGGCGGCACCGCTGCCTATGATCAGGACATCAAAGCTATTGTTAGCCTGCATCATCAGGTTACCGGGTAGTTACACGGGCAGTGTCGCTTGCATCGCAGGGCGGGCGCCCCGCGCAGCGGCACCCCTGCTGGCATTAATACCTGATATTGAGTAAAAATACATGATTTTCATGTAATAACCAGAGAACTATTGCAATCCTGAATGGTCTACCTGGATGGTTCCGGGTTGACGGGAGACAGCCCGGATGGGCGAACGAAATATTGATCAGGCACTGGTCGATCGGGTTCAGCAGGGCGACAAGTCGGCATTCGATATCCTGGTAGTCAAGTACCAGAGCAAGATTATCCAGCTGGTCAATCGCTATGTACACGATCCTGACGAGGCCATGGATGTGGCGCAGGATGCCTTTATCAAGGCATATCGTGCAATCGACCGCTTCCGGGGTGAGAGTGCGTTTTACACCTGGCTCTACAGGATCGCAATCAATACCGCCAAGAACCACCTCGTCGCCAGCGGCCGGCGTCCGCCAACGGGTGATATTGATGCACAGGACGCGGAACAATACGAGGGTGCGACGGGTCTCAGAGAGTATGCAACACCGGAGCGCATGCTCCTCAAGGACGAGATAGAGACGACAGTGGCCGGGGCCATCGAGGAACTGCCGGACGACTTGAAGACCGCCATCACCTTGCGTGAACTGGAAGGTCTGAGCTATGAGGAAATCGCCCAGGCGATGGAGTGTCCGATCGGAACGGTGCGTTCCAGGATATTCCGCGCCAGGGAAGCGATCGATACGAAACTGAAACCGTTACTGGACTAGAACACAGGTTGTCAGCATGAAAGATACACTACACGAACAACTCTCCGCCCTGGTGGACGCTGAACTGGTTGAACATGAGCAAGCCCTCCTGTTGAAACAACTGGCCGCGGATGCAATGCTGCGGGTGCGGTTGTCACGCTATCAGCTGATCAGCGATGCCTTGCAGAATCATCTCCCGCAGCACGTCGACCCGGCATTTTTCAACCGGGTCCAGGCGGCACTCGACGCCGAGCCCGCCGTGCATGCCCGGGGTAGAGTGATCCGGAAGCTGGCCAGGCCGGCCGCTGGTATGGCGATTGCTGCATCGGTGGCGGTGGTCGCGGTACTGACGCTGCAGTCAATTCGCCAGGAAAGCCCGAATGCCACTCCCGCACTGGCCAGTAGTGCTCCGGGAGCCGGAAGCGGCGCCTACATCCATGCCGATATCCCGCCGCCGACCGCCCCCCTGACACAGGGGCTGGATATCTATCTCGTCAACCACAACGAGTATGCGGCCAACCGCGGCATGCAGGGCATGCTGCCTTACGTGCGTCTCGTCGGTCAGGAAAACGACCCTGAATACAGGAAGTAGAGGCGTGAGATGGCTGGTTCCTGTGTTGCTCGCCGCCAGCGGCTGCGCAGCGGCGCAGGAGAGTGCCAGCGAGTGGCTCGATGAAATGTCCAGCGCCCTGCAGACACTCGACTATGACGGCAATTTTGTCTATTTGCACGACGGCAGGCTGGAGGCCATGCGGATCATTCACCAGGTCACCAAGGGTGGCCAGCGCGAGCGCCTGGTCTCCCTGAGCGGGAGTGCCCGGGAGGTGCTGCGCGACGACAAGTCCGTGACCTGCATCAAATCCGACAACAAGTCGGTGATGGTTGGCAAGAGCCGGCCCCGGCCGACATTCCCTGTGGTACCCAGGAACCTTGGCACGATCTCCCACCTCTATCGCCTGGAGAATGTCGGCGATGACCTGATGACCGGCTACCATGCCCGGATCATCGCGATCGTGCCCAGGGATGAATACCGTTACGGTTACCGTTTCTGGATAGAGAAGAACTCCCGTATGCTGCTCAAATACGAGCTGAGCGGTCCGGACGGCAAACCGATCGAACAGGTCATGTTCACCCGGTTGGGTATCGGGGCGGATATTCCGCAGACTGCACTGCAGCCTTCCCTGGACGGAGAAGGTTATACCTGGCACCGGCAGGAAGAGGTGCGCGACAGGCCGGCGGAGCCGGCCGGGAAACCGGGATGGCAGGTCCACCGGCTCCCATCCGGATTTGAATTGACGAATTATCAGCAAAAGCGCATGCGTGAAGATGGTGGTGCGGTGGAACACATGGTCTTCAGCGATGGTCTGGCCACGGTATCGGTGTATGTAGAAAAGCATGTTCCGCAGGATGCCGACCTGATTGGCCTGTCCGCCATGGGGGCCATAAATGCCTACGGCCTTACCCGGGATGGCTACCACGTCATCGTCGTAGGGGACGTGCCTCCGGCAACGGTGAAAATGATCGGGGACTCTCTGGAGCGGTCGTCATGAACAGCCGGGATGATTGAGGAAACCGTACAGATCCTCGACGTACAGGGTGCCTACGCCTGGGTCGAGAGCGAACGCGTCAGTACCTGCGGCAGCTGTGCTGTGCGCCAGGGCTGCGGGACCGGGGCACTGGCCAGCGTGCTGGGACAACGGCGTGTACGGATGCGGGTGCTGAACCGGATCGACGCCCGGGTCGGCGACCATGTGGTGGTCGGTATATCCGAATCCTGGCTGCTGCGGGGGTCGCTGGCCATGTATGCGGTACCACTGCTGGGCCTCTTTACCGGTGCGCTTTCAGGATATGCGGTGGTCAGCCGCTTTTATCCGCACTGGCCGAGCGACCCTACCGCCATGGCCGGGGCACTGGCCGGATTTATTGCCGCGTTGTTCTGGTTGAGACGATTCAGCCGGAGGAGCGCTGAGAATTCAGCCGCCCGGCCCGTGGTTCTACGGCACCAGATCAGGACGGGCAGTTGTTGAACGAAACAGCAAGTATGGAGAACCGAAACATGTTGAAATCCTGTCGTAATGCAACCGTTGTGCTGCTGTTCTGTCTGCCCGTCCTGTTATGGGCGCAGGCAGTACGTGCCGGCAACCTGCCGGGGTTTACCGACCTGGTGAAGGAGACCAGTGCTGCGGTCGTCAATATCAGCACTACCCAAAAAGTACATTCAAGGCTGCCGGAGGGGCTGGAAATCCCTGAGCTTCCCGAAGGCAGCCCCTTCAATGAGCTGTTCAAGTACTTCTTCAATCAGCAGGGCGAGCCCGAATTCAGGGATGCGACGTCTCTGGGATCCGGCTTTATCATCAGCGAAGATGGCTACGTGCTTACCAACTATCACGTAGTCAAGGACGCCGATGAGATCATCGTGCGCCTGAGCGACCGGCGTGAATTGCGCGGAGAGGTCATCGGTCTGGACGAGCGCAGCGATATTGCGCTGCTGAAAATCGATGCGACCAATCTGCCGGTGGTGAAGATCGGGAAGTCCACCTCGCTGGAGGTGGGTGAATGGGTGCTGGCAATCGGTTCACCCTTCGGTTTCGATCACTCCGCCACCGCAGGTATCGTCAGTGCCAAGGGGCGCAGTCTGCCCAGCGAGAACTACGTGCCCTTCATTCAGACCGACGTTGCCATCAATCCGGGCAATTCCGGAGGTCCCCTGTTCAACCAGGACGGCGAGGTTGTCGGTGTGAATTCGCAGATTTACAGCCGCACCGGTGGCTACATGGGGCTCTCCTTCGCCATCCCCATCGAGGTGGCCATGGACGTTGCCGATCAGCTCAAGACCAAGGGCAGGGTTACCCGTGGCTGGCTGGGAGTGCTGATCCAGGATGTTACGCTGGACCTCGCCGAGTCCTTCGGCATGAAGCACCCGCACGGCGCACTGGTTGCCAAGGTGCTGCCTGACAGTCCCGCAGCGGCGGCAGGGATCCGGGTCGGTGATATCATCATGAAATTCAACGGCAGGGATGTGGTGAATTCCGCCAGTCTTCCTCCCATCGTCGGCGGCAGCAGGGTGGGGGTGAAAATCCAGGTGGACATCATCCGCGACGGTCATCCCGGACAGCTCGACGTGGAACTGGGGGAATTACCTGACGAGGAGTCGGTCGCCAGTACGGCAAAACCACAGACCGCGAAGACCAACCGGCTCGGGATCACGGTGACTGATCTAAACGACGATCAGCGTTCCGAACTCGAACTGCAAGGCGGCGTCCTCGTGCAGTCCCTGGTTCCGGGTGCTGCCTCGCGGGCGGGAATCCGCCAGGACGATATCATTCTCCGCGTCGATAATCAGGAGATTCGCGATGCCCGTCAGTTCGACGAATTGATCAATGGCCTGTCAGCCGGTAAATCCGTCGCCTTTCTGGTGCAGCGCAACGGCAGCCCCACTTTCCTTGCGGTACGCATTCCGGAAGGGGATGACTGAGCCCGTGAGCAAGCGCACCGGCTCCCCTTGATGGCGCGGAGCTTGACAGTCTATCTACGCCACGGTTGCCATCTGTGTACCGAAATGACGCAGGCGCTGGAGCGCCTGCGTCCGGAACTCGGGTTCGAATTCACGGCCATTGATATCGACACCAGCCCCGATCTGCTGGATCGCTACGATACACTCGTCCCGGTGCTGGTCGGTGACGGTGCCGAGATCTGCCACTACTTCCTCGAGGAAAACCGGCTGCGGTGCTACCTGCAGGCCGGCGACGGATGATAATGGCAGTGGATGACTTGCCCGGGGGTTTCTGTATAATGCAAAACTTTACCGCCAATCAGTCACTTGTGCTATAGACGCTCGACACTCACTGCAACCACCGCCTCCCGGATCGCCGGGTGGGCTGAATCCCCAGCTGATGACAGACAGTCAGTACGTTCGCAATTTCTCGATCATTGCGCATATCGATCACGGCAAGTCGACCCTTGCTGATCGCTTCATCCAGATTTGCGGGGGTCTGAGCGATCGTGAAATGGCCGACCAGGTGCTGGACTCCATGGACCTGGAGCGGGAACGGGGCATTACCATCAAGGCGCAGAGTGTTTCCCTGCGCTATCAGGCACGCTCCGGAAAGGTTTACGAGTTGAACCTGATCGATACCCCGGGCCATGTCGATTTTTCCTATGAAGTGTCCAGGTCCCTGGCGGCCTGCGAAGGGGCGTTGCTGGTGGTGGATACCGCCCAGGGCGTGGAGGCGCAGAGTGTCGCCAACTGCTACACGGCGATCAATCTGGACCTGGAAGTCGTGCCGGTACTGAACAAAATCGACCTGCCGGCGGCGGACCCGGAGCGCGTAATCAATGAGATCGAGGAGATTATCGGGATCGAGGCCGCCGATGCCGTGCGAGTCAGTGCCAAGACCGGCGTGGGTGTCGAGGATCTGCTCGAGGAAATCATCCGGCGCATCCCTGCGCCCGCAGGGGACCCGGCAGCAGCACTGCAGTGCCTGATCATCGACTCCTGGTTCGATAACTATGTCGGTGTAATCTCACTGATCCGCGTGGTCCACGGGCGCCTGTCACGCCGCGACAGAATCCGCGTGATGTCCACCGGGCGCAGCTTCCAGGTGGAAAAGCTGGGTGTGTTCACGCCCAAGCCGCTGGAACGCGATTTCCTGGAAGCGGGGGATGTGGGCTTCGTGGTGGCCGGCATCAAGGATATCGACGGGGCACCGGTGGGAGACACCCTGACCCTGGCGACCGCACCGGCCGCCACAGCCCTTCCCGGTTTCAAGACCGTGCAGCCCAATGTGTTCGCGGGCCTCTATCCGGTCATATCGGATGACTACGAGGACCTCCGGGAAGCGCTGCAGAAGCTGCGCCTGAACGATTCCGCCCTGCATTACGAACCGGAAACCTCGGAGGCGCTGGGTTTCGGCTTCCGCTGTGGCTTTCTCGGCATGCTGCACATGGAGATCGTGCAGGAGCGGCTGGAGCGGGAATACGACGTGGACCTGATCACGACCGCGCCGACGGTCATCTATGAGGTTCTCAATACGCGCGGCGAAATCCTGAAGATCGACAATCCCGCGAGCCTGCCGGCGGTGAGCGAGATCGAGGAGATCCGCGAGCCGGTCATTCTGGCCAATATCCTGGTGCCGCAGGACTATCTCGGCAACGTGATCAACCTCTGCATCGAGAAGCGCGGAGTCCAGAAGAATCTGCAATACCTCGGCAAGCAAGTGTCACTGAGTTATGAACTGCCCCTGAGCGAGATTGTGCTGGATTTCTTCGACCGCCTGAAATCCGTTTCCCGCGGTTATGCCTCTTTCGACTACCATTTCCTGCGCTTCCAGGCGGCCCCCCTGGTCAGGCTGGATGTGCTGATCAACGGCGAACGGGTGGATGCGTTATCACTGATCGTGCATCGTGACCTGTCGCAGTCGCGTGGCCGGGTGCTGGCGTCAAAGATGAAGGAGCTGATACCACGGCAGATGTATGACGTCGCCATCCAGGCCGCGATCGGGGGACAGATCATCGCACGCACCAACGTCAAGGCGCTGCGCAAGAATGTCACCGCGAAATGCTACGGCGGCGACATCACCCGCAAGCGCAAGCTGCTGGAGAAACAGAAGGCGGGCAAGAAGCGCATGAAGCAGTTCGGACGTATCGAGATTCCCCAGGCGGCTTTTCTGGCGGTGCTGCGGGTTGATAATGATTGATGCCGCCGGGAAGCTTATAATGTCGCCTTTGCCGGAGCCAATAAGGCATCAAACTGCAAGCAGATGAGGAAACAATGAATTTCGACTTTCCAGCAATCCTGGTTGGGGCCACCCTGATTACCGGCCTCGCGTGGGCATTCGATGCCGCTTTTCTTGCACCCAGGCGCAGGCTGAAGGCCACGGCTCTGATTCAGGGCGGCGCCGCACAGAATTCCGAGCAGGTTGCCGGCGTACTGAAGGAACCGACATGGATCGAATACTGCAAGTCTTTTTTCCCGGTCATCCTGGCCGTGCTGCTGCTGCGTTCATTCCTGGTGGAGCCGTTCCGGATACCGTCCGGCTCCATGATGCCGACCCTGCTGGTCGGTGATTTCATCCTGGTCAACAAGTATGACTACGGCATTCGCCTGCCGGTATTGCACACAAAGATTTTCGATGTGGAAGAGCCAAAACGTGGTGATGTCGTCGTCTTCCGCTATCCAAAGGATCCCTCTGTCGACTACATCAAGCGGGTCATCGGGGTACCGGGAGATACCATCCGGTATACCAACAAGGTGGTTTACGTCAATGGCCGGCCCGCGGGACAGGTGCCTGCCGGTGTCTATATCGGTAAGGGATCAGGGGTCTCCATGTCGGGGGCCAGCGTCCGCCGGGAGCAACTGGGTAAGCTGCAGCACGATATCCTGGTCATGCCGCACAACCCGGGCGTGGAAGGCGAATACGTTATCGGGGAAGGAGAATATTTCGTCATGGGGGACAATCGCGACAACAGCAATGACAGTCGCTACTGGGGTACCGTGCCGGAGGCGAATCTGGTGGGCAAGGCCTTCCGGATCTGGATGAACTGGGACAGCGCCAACAGCGGCATTGACTGGGAGCGCATCGGAATGAAGATTCAATAGGCGAGCAATAGAGGGGACCATAATGTATTCACCGCACCGACAGAAAGGAATGACGGCAATCGGCTGGCTGATCGTGCTCGGCCTGATCGGATTCTTCACGCTGTTGACGCTGAAGATGGCACCGTCCTACATGGAATATTACAAGATCGTTTCCACGCTGGATTCCCTGGAACAAGAGTCGGGGATCGTGGGTCCTGAGGATATCCGGCGTCTGCTCGATCGGCGCTTCAACATAAGCTACGTGGAGACCATCAAGGCGAGAGACGTGAAGATCACATCCGCCAGCTCTGGTTTCAATGTGACCGCGAAGTACGAATCACGGGTGCACCTGTTCGCCAACGTCGATGTCATTATGAGTTTCTACAAGCAGGTCAAGGTTCACAGGAGTTGACGAGGTCACGGGAATCACTGGAAAAATCACTCGGCTACAGTTTTGCTGACGTCTCGTTGCTGCGCCAGGCGCTGACCCACAGAAGCGCCGGCAGCAGGAACAATGAACGCCTGGAGTTTCTCGGTGATGCCATCCTCGGATGCGTTATCGCCGGGGAACTTTACCAACGCTATCCGCACGCCAGGGAGGGCATGCTCAGCCGCCTGCGCTCGACACTGGTACGCAGGGAGTCATTGGCAAAGATTGCACATGGCCTGCAGCTCGGCGAATACCTGCAACTGGGGTTCGGTGAGCGCAGGAGTGGTGGCCATGCCCGGGATTCCATTCTTTCCGATGCCCTGGAAGCGATCTTTGGTGCCATTTATCTGGATAGTGACTTCACCGTCGTCAGGGACTGCATACTCTCCCTGTTCGTGGAACGGCTGGAATCGGTTTCCAGAGCAGCCACCCTCAAGGATTCCAAGACACGCTTGCAGGAATACCTGCAGGCGCTGCATAAACCCCTGCCGGCCTACGACGTTGTCGAGGTCAGCGGCGAGGCGCATAACCAGTCCTTCCGGGTGGCCTGCCGTGTCGAGGATCTCGATGTGGTGCCGAGCGAAGGTCATGGTGGCAGCCGCCGGCTGGCGGAACAGGATGCCGCCGAGCGGATGCTGAGCCGGCTGCAGGGCGAGGAATCATGAACTCCGGGTATCGCTGCGGCCACATCGCGCTTGTCGGCAGGCCGAACGTCGGCAAGTCCACCCTGCTGAACCGGATACTGGGGCAGAAAATCAGTATCACCTCGCGCCGCCCACAGACGACCCGCCACCGGGTACTGGGTATCAAGACCACACGCCATGCCCAGATGATTTACCTCGACACTCCGGGGATTCACCATTTCAACGCACGGGCCATGAATCGCTACCTGAATTACACGGCCGGCAGTGTACTGGCCGAGGTGGATGTGGTGGTGTTCCTGGTCGAGGGCTTGCGCTGGATGAAGGATGACGACCTGGTGTTGCATAAACTGGACCGGGCCGGTTGTCCGGTGATACTCGCGGTCAACAAGATCGACCAGCTCGACCGGCGCGAGACGCTGTTGCCGCATCTGCAGGCGCTGGCCGAGAAATTCCCATTCCGGGAGATCATTCCGCTCTCGGCACGCAAGGGAGACGGGGTCACGGCGCTGGTGTCCTGCATCGAGGTATTGTTACCGGAGTCGCCGCCCTGGTACCCGGAAGACCAGGTCACGGACAGGCCGGTGCGCTTTCTGGCCGCGGAACTGGTCCGCGAGAAGCTGTTTCGCAGGCTGGGCAGGGAACTTCCCTATGGCCTGACCGTGGAGATCGAGCAATATCGCAGCGAGCCCGGACTGACTCATATCCATGCCCTGATCTGGGTGGAGCGCGAGAGCCAGAAGACCATCGTCATCGGCAAGGGCGGGAGCATGCTCAAGGAAGTCGGCCGCCAGGCACGTCTGGAAATCGAGCAATTGGTCGGCGGGAAGGTCAATCTCAAGCTGTGGGTCAAGGTCAAGGAGGGCTGGGCGGACGATGAACGTGCCATGCAGAGTCTGGGATATACTTCCGGGGGCCCGGCACCTTTGCTGCCATGACCGATACGCGCAGAGCATCACTGGAACCCGCCTGGATCCTGCATCAGTATCCGTACCGTGAATCCAGCCTGCTGCTGGAGGTCTTTACGCTCGACCATGGACGCATCGGGCTGGTAGCGCGCGGCGCCCGCTCGGCTAAGGGACGCGGGCGCAAGCCGTTGCAGATTCTTCGGCCATTGTTGTTGTCCTGGACCCTGCGCAGCGAACTGGGCACGCTCACCGGCGCCGAATCGCGGGGTGTCCTCGAGGTGTTGCCCGGCCGGCAGATCCTCAGTGCCTGTTATCTCAACGAGTTGCTGCTGCGCCTGCTGCGCCGGCACGATCCCCATCCACGACTGTTTGCCGCCTACGAAGAAGCCCTGCTCGGCCTGCCGCTTGCCGAGGAACAGACCTTGCGGATCTTCGAAAAGCGTCTTCTCCAGGAACTCGGCTATGGCCTGCTGCTCAATCAGGAAGCCGATACCGGGAACCCGGTTGCGGCCGGCGGCCTCTACGAATATCGTCTCGAGCACGGGCCCGTTTGCTGCATGGAGCGGCGGGGCCGCGGCCTGTTTTTGCGCGGCGCAAGCCTGCTGGCACTGTACAATGAGAACCTGGCCGAGTTACGGTCCTGCCGGGAAGTGAAGGCGCTGACGCGTGCGGCGCTGGCGCGTTATCTAGGGCCCGGGCCCTTGCGTACCCGCGAGGTGCTGCGGCAGCTGTCGCAGCTGTCATCAGCCGGCCGGCCGCCGTGGATAGTACGGGCTCATGGGGCAGGCTGAGCGCAATGGGAGCAGAGCAGGATATGTTGCTGGGTGTGAATATCGACCATGTGGCCACGCTGCGGGAAGCGCGCGGCACCCGCTACCCGGATCCCATACAGGCGGCGGTCATGGCGGAGCAGGCGGGCGCGGACAGCATTACCCTGCACCTGCGGGAAGACCGGCGCCATATCCAGGAGCGGGACGTGCGCATGTTGCGGGATATCCTGCAGACGCGCATGAACCTGGAAATGGCGGTTACCGGGGAGATGTTGCAGATGGCCGGTCAGCTGCATCCGGAGGATTGCTGCCTGGTGCCGGAACGGCGCGAGGAATTGACGACCGAGGGCGGGCTGGATGTCGCCGGTCAGCTGCCGCGGATACGCGATGCCTGCAGCCTCCTCGCGCAGGCGGGTATCCGTGTCTCACTCTTCATCGATGCCGACCCTGATCAGATTGCGGCGGCCGCCGAAAGCGGTGCGCCCTGTATCGAGATACACACCGGGCATTACGCCGATGCCGGGAACAGCCTGGTGCGTGCCGAAGAGCTGGCACGCATTATTGAAGCCGTGCGACTGGGCGGGCAGACCGGTCTGACGGTGCACGCCGGCCATGGGCTGCATTATCACAATGTGCAGAAAATTGCTGCCATCGAGGGAATCCGGGAGCTGAATATCGGCCACGCCATCATCGCGCGGGCATTGTTTACCGGGCTGGACAGGGCCGTTGCGGACATGAAGCGGCTGATACGCGAAGCACGTAGCTGATATAACCCGGCGGTCTGTTCATGATATACGGCATCGGCACGGATATCGTCCGGGTATCCCGCATCCAGAAAAACCTCGACCGTTACGGGGATCGTTTCGCCAGGCGTATCCTGGCCGGCCAGGAACTGGAGGAGTATCGGCGTACAGTGCATCCCGCGCGGTTTATCGCAAAACGTTTTGCGGCAAAAGAGGCGGTTGCGAAGGCCTATGGAACCGGTTTTACCGCGGGGCTGAGTTTTCAGGATATCGTCGTGAGTCATGATGCGGCGGGCAAACCCGTGTTGATTCTTTCGGGGCGTGCAGCAGAACTGCAGAAGGAAATGGGAATCGGTGAGGAGTTCATCAGTATTTCCGATGAACAGGAATACGCGGTGGCATTTGTTACACTGCTGAAGGCCTCCTGAGCGGTCGATAACCCCGCGGTGGGAGTCAGGCCGGTAAACAGCTGCCGGCTGTCCCGAAGCCGGTGGTTCAGATGTGTTCGCCGCAGCCGCAGGATTGCAGAGTGCCGTCGATGACGGCAAGTGCGTGCGCGTGGTGTCTGGCAATGTTCTTCCGGTCCCGGGTCTGCAGTGCCCGGTGCAGATCACGTAGCGCATTTTCCAAATCCGGCGTCTTGCAATAGACCGTGGCACCCAACAGCTGGTGAACGCAGCCCTCCAATCGTTGCAGATCACCGCTGCGCCAGCGATCCTCGATTCTGCGCCGTTGCATGGGTAATTCAAGCAGGAACTGCGTAAACATCTCGCTGGCGAAGCCCGCTAGGGGCAGGTATGGATCATTGTCCCCGCAGGATGACCGGGATGCGCATTCGACTTTCGGACTCTCCACCTCATTACCGGCATGGCCGAGAACGCAACGCAGCCAGTTGACCAGTTTGCCCGGCCGTTTACCCAACCTGGCTGTCCTGCCGCTGCAGCGCAACGCAACTGTCCGTAGATGTAACCATATGCGATCCCTCGGCCTGTGACCGGTATGATTCCATTACCGGTGTCCAGCATACTTGCGGGATGTTAGCGCAAGTAGTGGTCGGCTGCCATGTGCGGCCGGTCAGACATTTCCGAAGTGCCTGTCTGATATTTCCGCTTCTTGGGTATACTGTCCGCAATTGCGGCTACAGGAATGGCGTTCATGAATTTCCCTACACTCGAGGTGACTATCGGCAATACGCCGCTGGTGCGCCTGCAGCGCCTGCCGGGAGATACCGGAAACCAGGTGCTGGTGAAGCTCGAAGGTAATAACCCGGCTGGTTCCGTCAAGGACCGCCCGGCGTACAGCATGATCCAGCATGCCGAGGCGCGTGGTGATATCAGACCGGGCGATACCCTGATCGAGGCGACCAGTGGCAATACCGGCATCGCGCTGGCCATGGTGGCGGCCACCAAGGGCTATCATATGGTACTGATCATGCCCGAGCATATGAGCGTGGAGCGGCGCGCGGTGATGAAGGCCTTCGGTGCGGAAATCGTCCTGGTGAGCCGGGAAGCGGGCATGGAAGGTGCCCGCGATCTGGCACTGATGAGGCAGGAGCGGGGCGAAGGCAGGGTACTGGACCAGTTCTCCAACCCGGACAATCCCCGGGCGCATTACGAAGGTACCGGTCCCGAGATATGGAGGGATACCGCGGGCGGCATCACCCATTTCGTCAGCGCAATGGGTACCACCGGCACGATCATGGGTACCTCCCGGTATCTCAAGGAACAGAATCCTGCGGTACAGATCATCGGCGTGACCCCGGCGGAGGGATCCGCCATTCCAGGAATCCGCCGCTGGCCAGAGGCCTATTTGCCGTCCATTTTCGATTCCACCAGGGTAGACCGGACCATCGAGGTCAGCCAGGATGAAGCGGAACACATCACCCTGGAGCTGGCCACCCGGGAAGGAATCTTTGCGGGAATCTCCTCGGGCGGCGCGGTTGCCGCGGCGCTGACCTTGTCAGCCGAAGTCGAAAATGCGGTAATCGCCGCTATCATCTGTGACCGCGGTGACCGCTATCTGTCCACCGGAGTCTTTCCCGACTGAATGAGCAATCCCGGCCGACGGGTATCGCTGCAGCTGTTGCCCGTGCTGGGGCTGTTGCTGGTTGTCGCGATCCCCGGTTCTGCCTTTCAAACCACCACTCTTGAACTGGGTACGCTGGCGGGCGAGGGCTGGAATGCCACCGGCCTGCAAATGCAGGTGAATCTACTGGATGACAGCCATGCCGGGGTTGTGCTGCAGGCGGAGGCAGCCCGCCTGCCGCCGCCCGTGGGGGAACTGCGTGACCTGCGGCTGGAATGTGCGGAGGCCGAAATGACCGCCGAGCGGCTCGATTGCCGCGACGGGGTGCTGCAACTCCATGCCGGCGAGTATGGCCGGCAGCACATCCACACCCGATTCCAGTATCGCTTCATCGACCAACATCTGGATTTTTCCGTGGACGGCGTCCGCCTGCTGGGGGGGCGCATTGCGGTGCAGGGCCGGGGCACCACCTCCGGATGGCAGCTCGATATCAAGGGCGAAGGCCTGGAGCTGCAAGCACTGTCCACGCGGCTGGCGGCGGCCGGCGTCATACCACGGGTCGAGGGTAGTGGCGCGGTTGCGCTGACAGCCGCTCTGCGGGGCAATGGCGCGGTGCTCGCGCATGCCCGGTACCGGTTGCAGCTGCAGGCGGAGAGCTTTACCGATGCGAGTGGCGGCTTGGCGGGTGAGGAGCTGGATGCGGTCGTCAGCGGTGTGGCGCAACCTGCCCCCGGGGGCTGGCGCCTGCAGATGGATGCCGCCGCCAGAAAGGGCAGGCTATACGTGGATCCTCTGTTCCTGGAAGTGCCGGAGCAGCCGGTTGAATTACACGCACAATTTGATTTCCTGACCGTAAAGCGGGAGTTGCTGCTGCATGAGCTGGAGTACCGGCATCCCGGCAGTGTGCAGCTGGCGGCGCAGGGACGCCTGGATCTGGGTTCGGGGGTATCGCCGGGTGACCTGCGGGTCCAACTGCGGGATGCCAAAATGGCTTCCCTGTATACTACTTATCTCCGCCCCTGGCTTACAGGGACCTTGTTGGGGGATCTGGATACGGGGGGACGGATCAGCGGTGAGTTGGACTGGCGGGAGGGTGATCTCGAAAAGGTAAGTCTCGATCTCGCGGACCTGTCCGTGCTGGACCGCGAAGGCCGGTTCGACCTGGCAGGGGTGAGCGGGAGGTTGCGCTGGTCCGCTGACGGCTCAGCGCAAGTCTCCGATTTGCACTGGCAGAAAGGCAGCGTCTACCGGGTCGAACTCGGGGCGTCGGATTGGGTGATCGAGACGACAGGCCGGAATGCCCGATTGTTGCAACCGGCGGTTATCCAGGTGCTGGACGGGGAGCTGCAGCTGGAGACTTTCAATCTCGGTATCGGGGAGACGGGGTCACTCGACTGGCAGGTCGATGGCATCCTGACGCCGGTTTCCATGCAGCGCCTGAGCATGGCACTCGGTTGGCCGGAATTCGCCGGCAAGTTGTCGGGGGTCATTCCCGCGGTCCGCTATGAGAATGGGGTGCTCAGCGTCGGTGGCGTGCTGCTGGTACGTGTTTTCGATGGCGACATTACCCTGAGCAAGATGCGCCTGGAGAGGCCTTTCGGCATCGTGCCACGCCTGCAACTGGATGCCAGGATCAAGAACATCGACCTGAAATCCCTGACTGGGACATTTTCGTTCGGACGGATCGAGGGGCGGCTTGATGGTCGCATCGATGATCTGGAAATGGAATCCTGGCGGCCGGTGGCCTTTGACTCCAGCTTTGCAACCCCGGCAGGTGACAAGTCACGGCACCGCATCAGCCAACGGGCCGTTGACAACATCTCCAGCATCGGCGGTGGTGGCGTCGGCGGCGCCATGTCGCGAAGCTTCCTGCGCTTTTTCGAGGATTTTCCCTACGACAGGCTGGGGATAAACTGCCGTCTCAAGAACGGGGTCTGTGAAATGGGTGGCATTGCCCCGGCGGATGGCGGTTATTATCTCGTCAAGAGTCGCCTCTTGCCGCCGCGGCTTGATGTGATCGGATATTCCGAGCAAGTTGACTGGGAGGCGCTGCTGGCACAGATCATGGCGGTGACCACGCAGCCACAGTCGCCCACTGTGGAGTGATCCGCGATACCTGCCCGTGTTAACCTTCGCCTCCGTCGGGCGTTATCCATGCAAGGACTCTGGATACCTGTTTCTTAACAGTCGAGGTGGAATCATGAAAATTCTGCGAATACCTGTTGCCCTAGCGCTGCTCACGTTCGTGGCAGCCTGTGTCACCATAAATGTGTATTTCCCCGCGGAGGCCGCGGAGAAGGCGGCGGACCGGATTATCCAGGATGTCTACGGTGAGCAGCCGAAAGAGCAGTCCGAAACCGTCGAACCACAGTCCCTGAATCAAGCGCTTCCGGCGAGCCGGTCTTCGGGGCTTGTCCTGCTGGAGTGGCTCGTCAGCCCGGCACAGGCCGGGGCGGACATCTCCGTGAACACCCCCGCCATCCGGCAGCTTAAGGGGGGGATGGAAAAGCGTCACCTGCAGCTTGCGCCATTCTATTCCAGTGGTGCGGTGGGCATGACCGCGGACGGCCACATCACCATCCGCGACCAGAAGCTAATCCCGTTGCAGGACCGTAACAAGGTAAAGGGGCTGGTCGCCAGCGAAAACCGCGATCGTGATGCCTTGTACAAGGAGATCGCCAAGGCCAACGACCATCCGGAATGGGAAGCCGAGATACGTGGTATCTTTGCACGCCGCTGGGTCGACAACGCACCGGCCGGCTGGTGGTATCAGGCGCCGAAGGGTGGCTGGAAACAGAAATAACAAGCTGTACGAGGCCGGTTGCGGAGTCTAATGAATACCTTCGTCTTTGACATCGAAACCGTGCCCGATGTGACCTCGGGGCGCCGCCTGTACCAACTGGATGAGCTGGATGACGAGAATGTCGCGCGTGTCATGTTCCACAAACGCGCGGAGGAAAGCGGCGGTTCAGAATTTTTACGCCACCACCTGCACCGGATCGTCGCCATCTCCGTGGTACTGAGTACGCCGGACCGGTTCAAGGTCTGGTCGCTGGGGGAATCGGATGCCCCCGAGGAGGAACTGTTGCAGCGTTTCTTCGACGGCATCGAACGCTTCACCCCGACGCTGGTTTCCTGGAATGGTTCCGGTTTCGACCTGCCGGTGATCCATTATCGCAGCCTGTTGCACGGAGTCGCCGCCCCGCGTTACTGGGACACGGGCAGCGATGACCGGGACTTCAAATGGAACAACTACATCAGTCGCTACCATGAGCGGCACACCGACGTGATGGATGTGCTGGCCGGTTACCAGCCGCGCGCCAATGCACCCCTGGACGACATCGCCACCATACTGGGTCTACCCGGCAAGATGGGGATGAGCGGCGGCAAGGTATGGGACCACTACCTTGCCGGGGATATCGAAGGCATCCGTAATTACTGCGAAACGGATGTCCTCAACACCTACCTGGTATACCTGCGCTTCGAGCTGATTCGCGGCCACATCAGCCGCGAGCGCCACCAGCAGCTCTGCAGCCGGGTGCGCACCGCCCTGCAGCAGGAGAACCGTCCCCATTTGACCGAATTCCTGCAGAACTGGCAGTGAAAGAACATCGGGGTTTTCACGCGGTGTGCAGGATGCCGCTCCTGTTATTGCCGTGGTTCATCCAGGCGGAGCCGGAATTCCCGGTCACGGTCTCGTGTCTGCCGGCTGCCCGTTCCATTCCAGTGGAAAAACCCTCTTGAGCGGGCGCCAGCGCAGAAAACGCCTCCCGGAACCTGTGGTGGAAATCGTGATCGAGTCACTGGCCCATGACGGAAGGGCGGTCGCGCACCTGGACGGCAAGACGGTCTTCATCGAGGGTGCGCTGCCGGGGGAAATCGCCGGCTTCGAGTACCTGGGCACACAGCGGAGATTCGACGAAGGACGGGTGACTGTCATTCATCAGCCCTCACCCGACCGGGTGGAGCCGAAGTGTCCCCACTTCGGGGTGTGCGGCGGCTGCAGCCTGCAGCAGATGGCGGCGGGCGCCCAGGTCCGCGCCAAGCAGTCGATGCTGCTGGATAACCTGGAGCACATTGGGGCTGTGACGCCTGAAACGCTGCTGCCGCCGTTAATCGGACCCGTCTGGGGCTATCGTGGAAAGGCACGCCTGGGCGTCAAGGATGTAGCCAGGAAGGGCAGGGTGCTGGTGGGATTCCGGGAGCGGCGTGCCAGCTATATCGCCGACCTGTCGCGCTGCGAGGTCCTGCATCCCTCGGTGGGTGAACGTATCGGTGAGCTCGCCGGCTTGATCGGTGAGCTGGAAGCCAGGGCGCGCATCCCACAGATCGAGGTGGCGGTCAGCGAGCGGGTGACGGCGCTGGTATTGCGGCATCTCGATCCCCTGGGTGAGGCAGACACAGTGCACCTGCAAGAGTTCGCACAAGCCAGCGGTCTGCATCTCTATTTACAGAGCGGTGGTCCGGAGAGCGTGCGGCCGCTGGACCCGGCGGATTCCGTGCTGTCCTATCACCTGCCGGAGCAGCAGGTGGAAATCCGTTTTTTGCCCAATGATTTCACCCAGGTGAACAGCGTGATCAACCGGCAGATGGTTGCGCAGGTGCTGCAGTTGCTGGCGCTAGAGGTGAACGACAGCGTACTGGATCTGTTCTGTGGCCTGGGGAATTTCACCCTGCCGATGGCGCGGGTGGCCGGCAGTGTCACGGGCGTGGAAGGCGAGGACGGCCTGGTCAGTCGTGCCCGTGATAACGCCGTACTCAATGGCCTGGAGAATGTTACATTCCATGTCGCCGACCTGACCTCGGACCAGCGTGACAGTACCTGGGCCGGCGGCGGCTACAACAAGGTGTTGCTCGATCCGCCGCGCAGCGGCGCTGCCGAGGTCATCGACACCTTGGGCAATATTGCACCGGAAAGAATCGTGTACGTATCATGCCAGCCGGGTTCACTGGCGCGCGATGCCGGACGGCTGGTACATGAGAAAGGGTATCGACTGCTGGCCGCCGGGGTGATGGACATGTTTCCGCATACGGCGCACATGGAATCGATCGTCCTGCTGGAGCGGGGCTGACCCGTGTCAGGCGCGAAAGGTTGTTTTGTGCCGGGCGTACCCGGTTTTCAGGCAGTCAATGCAGGTAAAGCGGGAGCAGGTAGGACCGGCGCCTCGCCGGGAAAATAACCGATTCCCGGCCAAACGCGTTGTTCCCCGCGAGGCGCGGGTTCTCCAGCCCGTATTTCCCGGCGAGGCGCCGGTCCTACTGTTGGTACCAGCGCTTGCGCAGCGCAGTGAATACCCTGCGCGGGTACCAGTGCTCGCCGACGCTTCCGTTGTAGCGTGCCAGGGCGCGGTGCATATCGCCCTTTTCCCGTTGCAGGTAGAGGCTGAGAATGGTGCAGCCGAAGCGCAGGTTAGTACCGATGTCGAAAAGATTGTCATCCGGTTTGCCGATTTCATCCACCCAGAAGGGCATGATCTGCATCAGGCCCTGTGCACCAGCCTCGGAAATGGCGAAGCGGTCGAAATTGCTCTCGACGTTGATCAGCGCAAGCACCAGTTGCGGATCGAGCCTTGCACGCCTTGCTTCGTAATGCACCTTCTTGAGGATGTTCAGGCGTTCCCCGGGATCCTTGACGCGTGCCTGCAGGCGGGAACTCATATCGGTCAGCCAGACCTCGGCATCGAAACGGTCCACGAAGCTGTCACTTGTGTTGATGGTGCGGATCAGTGCCTTGCGCAGGTTGGCGTCTGGACGCTCCCGGGTGGCGCACATGGCCGTTCTGCCCAGCAGCAGCCCACCTGCCAGCAATGCGCACAACAGTGCGGCAGGTATGCGTTTGGTATGGCCTTTTCTCATGCCCCGTATATCGGTTCATCCTGGGGTCAGTTGAGAGCGCAGAAAGCCGATGATTTCATCACGGGCGACGTTCCGGCTGTCGGCGTCGCGGCGTCCGCGGTACTCGACCAGCCCCTGATCGAGGTTCTTTTCCCCGACCACGACACGACAGGAGATGCCCAGCAATTCCATGTCCGAGAACATCACGCCAGGACGGATCGGCCGGTCATCCAGCAGTACATCGAAACCGGCCTCCCGCAAATCGGCATACAGTGTTTCCGTGGCTTCGCGTACCCGCAGTGATTTTTTCATATTCATGGGCAGCAGTGCGATCTGCCAGGGGGCGATGGCCGCCGGCCAGATCATGCCGCGCTCATCGTGATTCTGCTCGATGGCGGCCGCGACGATGCGCGAAACCCCGATCCCGTAGCATCCCATGATCATCGGCACCTCCCTGCCCTGTTCATCCAGCACATTGGCCTGCATGGACTCGCTGTACCTGGTGCCGAGCTGAAAGATGTGACCGACCTCGATGCCGCGGGCGATGGACAGCGTGCCGTGGCCGTCCGGGCTGGGGTCACCCGCCACCACGTTGCGTAAGTCTGCCACTACCGGCTCCGGGATATCACGAGCCCAGTTCACCCCGGTGAGATGCCGTCCGTCGTGATTGGCACCGCAGGTAAAATCCGCGAGATGGGCCGCCGCATGGTCGACGATGACGGGAATATCCATCCCGACCGGTCCCAGGGAGCCGGGCTTGCAACCGGCGGCAGACTGGATCTGCGTTTCCGAGGCGAATTGCAGCGGGCTGGCAACAGCTTCCAGTTTTTCCGCCTTGACGGTGTTCAGTTCATGATCGCCGCGCAGCACCAGCGCCACGACTTCGGTCTCGGCGCCGTGTACCAGCAGGGTCTTGACGCAGCAGTCCGGGGTGATGTCCAGAAAATCGCAGACTTCATCGATGCTGTGTTTGCCGGGGGTTTTGACGCTCTGCATGGCCGCAGCCGGTTGCTGCCGGTCCCCGGCCGGCGGCAGTGTCGCGGCCAGTTCGACATTGGCGGCATAGTCGCTGTCCGATGCGAAGGCGATGGCGTCCTCGCCGGAATCCGCGAGGACGTGGAATTCATGGGAGACATTGCCGCCGATGGCGCCGGTATCCGCCTGCACCGGCCGGAAATCCAGGCCCAGTCGCGTGAATATACGGCTGTAGGCGTCATACATGACCTGGTAGGTTTGCTCCAGGGAGGACTGGTCGATGTGGAAGGAGTAGGCATCCTTCATCAGAAACTCACGGGCGCGCATGATACCGAATCGCGGCCGGATTTCGTCGCGGAACTTGGTCTGAATCTGGTAGTAGTTGACCGGCAGCTGCTTGTAACTGCGCAGCTCATGGCGGGCGATATCGGTGATGACTTCCTCGTGTGTCGGCCCGAAGCAGAACTCGCGGGCATGCCGGTCATTGAGCCTCAGCAGTTCCGGCCCGTATTTCTCCCAGCGCCCCGATTCCTGCCACAGCTCGGCCGGTTGCACCGCCGGCATCAGCAGTTCCAGGGCCCCGGCACGGTTCATTTCCTCGCGGATGATTGCTTCGACCTTGCGCAGCACCCGCAGCCCCGCCGGCAGCCAGCTGTAGACGCCCGCCGCCTGTTTGCGCAGCATGCCGGCACGCAGCATCAGCTTGTGGCTGACGATCTCGGCGTCGGCCGGAGTTTCCTTCAGGGTGGATAGGGGAAAGGTGGAAAGACGCATGTCAGATAACCGGCTTTTTTGACGAAAGGCAGATTGTAGCGGGCTAGCGGGGGCGGCGTACAGGTGACTGTCGGACTTGGGACTGATCTCCTGCGCCGGTTGGAGAGCGCCCCAGTTTTCCGATTCTTTTCATCATATTGCTACGGCTATTCTCCTCAAACGATCGAAAACATGGCCTCGCCCTCCCACCTTGCTCGCTACAATCGCCCGAGTGGCCCTGACATGAAGTGTGCTAAGTGCGGCTGATTACTGCTAATCCCGATTTTGCAGTTGCGGCGGCCGGGGCAGGACGTTTTCATCCGCTCGATGTTCCAGGATTTCGTAGGCAATACCCTCGGGAGGGAGTTTGTCCGTAAGCTGCCATTCACCCTTTTGATTGCGCCACTTGTAGATCCGGATGGTCGGGGTGGGGGAGACGATGCCGGAGGTGGAATTGAAAATCCGCTCCCGATACTCGGGATACAGATAGAGAAGGATGCCGGCGGCGATCAGCAGGCCGAGGAGCAACCAGCCCAGACGCATCAGAAGGTGCCGTTGTTCCATCCCCACATCGTGCGGGGGGCATCCTTGAACTCGATGTAAATGCGTTCCGGGTCGATGCCGGCTTCCTCGGTCAGCATCCCGCACAGGGCGCGGGACAGCTCCGTGGTTCGGGATTCCGGCAGTCCGATGCTCTTCAGTTCCAGATAGGCGAGTGGGGCATCGCTGCCTGCAAAGCGCATGGCCGGGTTGGTCTCAACCGATACCATGACATAGCGCTCCGGTTTGCCAAGTTGCCCGGCGACGACTTTCGAGGCGCGGTCGGCAAGCTCTGCGGCCGCGGCATCCGTCAGGGGGTGGTTGGTCTGGATACGAAGAAAAGGCATGATATGTTCCTGGAAGGTGTCTCAGTCGGTGCAAAATTTCGCAATTTGATTATTTGCCTCGGTGATTCGCTGCTGGCGGTCCTCTTCCGTCATGTGTTTGATCTCACCATCCGCAGTTCGATAGCGCTTGATTCCCCCCTTCTGCAGTTCAGCGAGATTCTTGTGTGCCGTAGCGCAGTTCTTACTGCGGATTTCCGCATTCTTTGCTTCATGCTCGGCCTTGGCGGCGGCATTCTGGCGTTCCTCACTCCGCTTGTTCATGGAATCGACCTGCTCCTCCAGCCGCGACCGTTCATTGGCGGCACCATTCGCAGGCGGGGGGGCTTTCCTGACTTCGATCACCTGTTCAGCATTCGGGGGGGGGGTCCGTGAGTACTGAATCGAGCCATCCTGATCGACCCATTTATAGATTTTATCGGCAGTACCCCCGGTACTTGCCGTCCAGGCCAGCAGCAGGCACAGGCCGGGCAGGAGGGTGCGGGCGATTTGCAGCAGTTGCGAGCGTGTCATTGGCATGTCCTGTTGGTGAAATCTGCCTGAATAGTATGAATGTTTGGGCTGCAGGACAAGCCACTGCGTCACACATTGTCTCAAGCTGCCGCGCGCGGGCTTTCCTTATCGGCGCATATGGGTGATTCTCTTGACGGGTGCCTTGATTACCAGTAATTTCTCATCCTGATCCTGCGACATGCTCGCCCGTTCGACGGGCTTTTTTTTACGCGACAGAAAAGCCGTGTAATAACCTCGGGAGTACAAACTGGTGGAATTGACCGGCGCGGAAATATTTGTGCGCGCGCTGCAGACCGAAGGCGTCGATTATATCTTCGGCTACCCCGGCGGTGCGGTGCTGCACATTTACGACGCACTCTACAACCAGGACAAGGTCAACCACATCCTGGTGCGCCACGAACAGGGTGCGACCCACGCGGCCGACGGTTACGCACGTTCCACCGGCAAACCGGGCGTCGTGATCGTGACCTCCGGGCCGGGAGCGACCAACGCGGTAACCGGTATCGCAACCGCATACATGGATTCCATTCCAATGGTGGTGTTTACCGGCCAGGTGCCGACGCATTTGATCGGCAACGACGCCTTTCAGGAAGCCGACAACATCGGGATCACCCGTCCCTGCGTCAAGCACAACTTTCTGGTGAAGGACGTCAGCAAGCTGGCCGAGACCATCAAAAAAGCATTTTATATAGCATCCACCGGCCGTCCTGGACCCGTCGTGGTGGACATACCCAAGGATGTGACCGCGGACAAGGCGGAGTTTAATTACCCCGACAAGGTCGTAATGCGCTCCTACAATCCGACGCATGTCGGGCACGCGGGGCAGATCAAGCGTGCCGTCAAGTTGATGCTGGGGGCCAAGCGTCCCATGCTGTATACCGGCGGCGGCGTGATTCTCGGCAATGCATCCGCCTCGCTCACCAGGCTTGCAAGGGAACTTGACTTCCCGGTCACCAACACGCTGATGGGACTCGGTGCCTATCCTGCTACGGACCGGCAGTTCGTCGGCATGCTGGGCATGCATGGCACCTACGAGGCAAACATGGCAATGCACCACTGCGACGTACTGGTCGCCGTCGGCGCTCGCTTCGATGACCGCGTGACCGGCAACATCGCGAAGTTCTGCCCCAATGCCCGCATCGTGCATATCGATATCGATCCGGCGAGCATTTCGAAAAACGTCAAGGTGGACGTGCCGATTGTCGGCTGCGTCGATAATGTGCTGCGGGTAATGCTCAACGAGATTGACGATACCGAGCGGCGTCCGGATGCCAGTGCCCTGGAGGAATGGTGGCGCCAGATCGACGAATGGCGTTCCAAGGACTGCCTGCGCTACGACCATGACAGCGAGCTGATTAAGCCCCAATACGTTATCGAAAAGCTCTACGAGCTAACCGGGGGGGATGCTTACATCACCTCCGACGTGGGGCAGCACCAGATGTGGGCCGCGCAGTTCTACAAGTTTGACCGGCCGCGCCGCTGGATCAATTCCGGTGGTCTCGGCACCATGGGTTTTGGCCTGCCGGCGGCGATGGGCGTACAGCTGGCCCATCCCGATGCCCCCGTCGCCTGCGTGACCGGCGAGGGCAGTATCCAGATGTGCATCCAGGAGCTTTCCACCTGTCTGCAATACCGCCTGCCGATCAAGGTGGTCAATCTGAACAACCGCTATTTGGGCATGGTGCGCCAGTGGCAGGAATTCTTTTACCAGAAGCGCTACGCGATGTCCTATATGGAGTCGCTGCCGGATTTCGTGAAGCTCGCGGAGAGTTACGGACACGTGGGCATGCAGATCGAAAAGCCGGCGGACGTGGAGGGGGCGTTGCGGGAGGCGCTGCAGCTGAAGGACCGGCTGGTCTTCATGAATTTCCTGACCGACCAGACGGAAAACGTCTACCCCATGATCCCGGCCGGCGGCGGCCAGAATGAAATGATACTGATCTGAGATGCGCCACATTATCTCTATTCTTATGGAAAACGAGGCCGGTGCGCTGTCACGCGTCGCCGGCCTGTTCTCCGCACGCGGCTACAATATCGAGTCGCTGACGGTCGCTCCCACCGAGGATTCCTCCCTGTCGCGCATGACCCTGGTAACCCGGGGCACCGACGAGATCATCGAGCAGATCACCAAGCAACTGCACAAGCTGATTGATGTCGTGAAGCTGATGGATATGACCGAGGGCCCGCACATCGAACGCGAAATGATGCTGGTCAAGCTGTATGCTGAAGGTGACCGGCGCGAAGAGCTGAAGCGTGTCGCCGATATCTTTCGCGGCAGGATCATCGATATCACCGACCACACCTACACCGTGGAACTGACCGGTGACGGCGACAAGCTGGATGCCTTCCTGCAGGTGCTGGAGCAGGGTGTGATCATCGAGGTGGTCCGCTCGGGTGTGTCGGGCATTGCCCGCGGGGATCGATCTCTCAAGATCTAGGAGGCTGTCGGGCTTGGGCGATCGTAGCGAGCAAGGTGGGAGGGTGAGGCCATTTTTCTGATCGTTTGAGGAGAATAGCCGTAGCTATTTGACGAAAAAGATCGGGAAAATGGGACGCTCTCCCATCGGCGCAGTAGATCAGTCCCAAGTCCGACAGCCTCCTAGCCTCCGGCATACGGGAGGCATTCCCTTTGTGCTGTGCGCGGGGCATGAACAGCTGTCGAAAGTTTTTTTTTAACGCGGCGCCGGTACGACGGGCGTCAACTCTAGGCAATACGCAGGTACAGGACATGAAAATCTATTACGACAAAGATGCGGACCTATCCATTATCAAGAGCCTCAAGGTGACCATTATCGGTTATGGTTCCCAGGGCCATGCCCACGCCAACAATCTGAAGGATTCCGGCGTCGACGTTATCGTGGGGCTGCGGCCGGGTTCCATATCCGAGGCCAAGGCGAAGAAGGCAGGATTGACGGTCAAGTCCATCGAGGACGCCGTTCGCGGCGCCGACGTGGTCATGGTGCTGGCGCCGGACGAACACCAGGCCCGCCTGTACAACGAGGTGGTTGCTCCCAATCTCAAGCAGGGTGCCGCCCTGGCGTTCGCGCACGGCTTTAACGTGCATTTCCAGCAGATCGAACCACGGGCCGACCTCGACGTTATCATGATCGCGCCCAAGGGGCCGGGACACCTGGTGCGTTCCACCTATATCCAGGGCGCCGGGGTGCCAAGCCTGATTGCCGTGTACCAGGACGCCAGCGGCCGTTCCCGGGATATCGCCTTGTCCTATGCCTCCGCGAATGGTGGCGGACGGGCGGGGGTCATCGAGACTTCGTTCCGGGAGGAGACGGAGACCGACCTGTTCGGGGAGCAGGCGGTGTTGTGCGGTGGCGCGACCGCGCTGGTGCAGGCCGGATTCGAGACGCTGGTGGAGGCGGGCTATGAACCTGAAATGGCCTATTTCGAATGCCTGCACGAGCTCAAACTGATCGTGGACCTGATGTACGAGGGCGGGATTGCGAACATGCGCTACTCGATATCGAACACCGCCGAGTACGGTGACCTGACCCGCGGCCCGCGCGTGGTCACCTGCGAGACCAAGCGCGAAATGCGGCGCATCCTCGACGAGATCCAGAATGGCGAATTCGCCCGCGAGTTTATCCTCGAAAACCAGGCCGGGGCCCCCACGCTCAAGGCCAAACGCCGCCTCGGTCGCGAGCATCCCATAGAAGTGGTCGGTGAGAAGCTGCGCGGGATGATGTCCTGGATCAATGAAAGCAAGATCGTCGATAAAAGCGTCAACTGAATCCGACGAAAAACCGGCCACGGCAAATGCCTTGTCCGGGGCAGACTCGTGAATCGATTTCCGCTGATCGCCAGGGAGGGTGTCCTGCTGTTGCTCGGCATGTGCCTGGCGGCCGTGATGGTGCAGCATTTTTTCAACTTGCAGGCCTCTATACCGTTCTGGCTTCTGGTGCTGGCGACCGCGGTGATCTTCAGGGATCCCGAGCGGGACATCCCTGCGGTGCCCTTGGCGGTCGTCAGTCCAGCGGACGGCAGGGTTGCCTCGGTCACTGCGATGCGTGACCCTTACCTCGATCGTGACAGTATCCGGATTACATTGCAGATGAATCCCTACGGTGTGTTTACCACGCGCAGTCCCGTTGAGGGTAAGGTCCTGCAGCCGCCCGGTAATTCACATGATTTGAGACGGCCACATGGTGTCTGGCTGCAGACGGATGAGGGGGACGACGTCGTTATGGTCATCATGCGGAGTCGCCTGCATACCGCGCCGCGTTGCTACATCGACATCGGCGACCGCATCGGGCAAGGCAAGCGTTGCGGCTTCGTGCATTTTGGCGGCCGGATTGATGTGTACCTGCCGGCGCGCAGCCGGGTTGCGGTAACTGCCGGTGACTGGGTATGCAGCGGGGCGGATGTCATCGCGACCCTGGTGCACGACTGATTTCCGGGGGTGAGCTGCAAAATGGACGAGGAAGCCACGGAATCAAGAACGCGCCGCAGCAGTATCTATCTGCTGCCTAACATGATCACCACAGCCGGTTTGTTTTCCGGATTTTATGCCATCGTGGCGGCCATGAACGGGCGCTTCGAGGCGGCGTCCGTGGCCATTTTTGTAGCCATGATCGCCGATGGCATCGATGGCCGGGTTGCGCGCCTGACCAACACCCAGAGTGAATTCGGAGTGCAGTTTGACAGCCTTTCGGACATGGTCTGCTTCGGTTTGGCACCCGCGCTGGTGATGTATGAATGGTCGTTGCGCTCGATGATAAGCCTCGGCTGGGCCAAGCTTGGCTGGCTGGCGGCCTTCGTATACACCGCCAGTGCGGCCTTGCGGTTGGCGCGCTTCAACGCCCAGGTGGCGACTGCGGAGAAGAACTATTTCCGCGGACTGCCCAGTCCTTCCGCCGCTGCGGTACTCGCCGGGCTGGTCTGGGTCGGGAGCGATCTGGAGATCAGCGGTGAAACCCTGGTCTACCCGGCTTTTGTCCTGACTGTCGCAATGGGGCTGCTGATGGTAAGCAATATCCGCTATTACAGTTTCAAGGAGTTCAACTTTCGGAACCGGGTATCCTTTGTTGCCATCCTGCTGGTGGTGCTGGTTTATGTGTTTGCCTCGATCGACCCCCCCAAGGTACTGTTCACGGGTTTTCTCGTGTATGCGATTTCCGGTGTCGTATACACCCTGGTCGGCATCCGCAACCGGCGCAGGGCACGCAAGCGCGGTCACTAGCCCGCACTCCTCACCGGGATAGGCTTTAACCGAAAGCACACTGTTTTCTGCTTGTTCGCCACAACCTTAGTTCCCTCGTCAGTTTGTAATCCTTTCGTGCCGCAAGGTGAGAATTGCGGGCAGGGGGCTTGGCAGGGCGGCGACTTTACTCTATAGTCTTCAGGCATGAGTCACGGCCATGACAAAATCACCCGCAAACTTTTTCCCGGTTCGTGTGCCGGCTGCGATCTGCTGTTCTCCCTCCTGCGACTGCTGCCTTCGGGCAGATAATCCTGGCCTGGCGAGGCTCTACGCGCCCAAACAAAATCTTCCTGCCCGGCAGTGGCATCGCAGCGGTTTTGCTATGCTGGGTCTGATTGTCCCGGAACGGCATGCCGGGCTGCGTGTCTTCCGGTGGACTTCCAACGGAGCCGAATCATGAGTAATCAGGACAAGTTGATCATTTTTGATACCACCTTGCGCGATGGCGAGCAGAGCCCCGGTGCGTCCATGACCCGGGATGAAAAGGTCCGTATCGCCAAGGCACTGGAGAAGATGCGCGTGGATGTCATCGAGGCGGGATTCCCGATCGCCAGCGTCGGTGATTTCGAGGCCGTCGAGGCGGTTGCGCGCGCCGTGTCCGGAAGCACGGTGTGCGGACTGGCGCGGGCACTGGACCGGGATATCGATCGCGCCGGCGAGGCATTGCGACCGGCGGCCTCAGCCCGCATCCATACCTTTATCGCCACTTCACCAATACACATGCGGATGAAGCTTCGCATGGAACCGGATCAGGTTCTCGAACAGGCCGTAAGTGCCGTGAAGCGGGCGTGTCGGTATACCGATAACGTGGAATTCTCGCCCGAGGATGCGGGGCGTTCCGAAACGGATTTTCTGTGTCGTGTCATTGAGGCGGTGATCGCCGCCGGCGCCACCACCGTGAACATCCCGGACACCGTCGGCTACAACCTGCCGCACCAGTTCGGCGAGTTGATCCATAGCCTGATCGAACGGGTGCCGAATTCCGACAAGGCGGTCTTCTCGGTGCATTGCCACAATGACCTGGGGCTGGCTGTCGGCAATTCACTTTCCGCCGTGCTCAACGGCGCCCGCCAGGTGGAATGTACCATCAACGGCCTGGGTGAGCGTGCCGGCAATGCCTCGCTCGAGGAGGTCGTGATGACGGTGCAGACGCGCCGGGATGTTTTCCCCTGCCAGACCGGTCTCGATACTACCCAGATCATGACCTGTTCACGCCTGGTTTCGGGCATTACCGGGTTTGCGGTGCAGCCGAACAAGGCCATCGTGGGGGCGAACGCATTCGCACACGAATCGGGCATACACCAGGACGGGGTGCTCAAGAGCCGTGAGACCTACGAGATCATGCGGGCCCAGGACGTCGGCTGGTCGGCCAACCGAATCGTGCTGGGGAAGCATTCCGGGCGCAACGCCTTCCGGACCCGTCTCAAGGAGCTTGGTGTGGAGTTCGAGTCCGAGGAAGAACTCAATAATGCATTTTCCCGGTTCAAGGAACTGGCCGACAAGAAACATGAAATATACGATGAGGACCTGCAGGCACTGTTGACTGAATCGGATGCGGAATCCGAGAACGACTGGGTCAAACTGGTGTACCTGCACGTCTGTTCAGAGACCGGTGAGACACCGCATGCCAGCGCCACGCTGTGGATGGACGGCGAGGAGCGACAGGCCGATTGCTCCGGCAGCGGTCCAGTCGATGCCTCGTTCAAGGCAATCGAGAAGCTGGCGAACAGCGGCACCGAATTGCAGCTGTACTCCGTCAACAATATCACCAGTGGTACCGATTCACAGGGTGAGGTGACCGTGCGCCTGCGGCTGGGCGGGCGTATCGTGAACGGCCAGGGCGCCGATACGGATATCGTGATTGCATCGGCCAAGGCGTATATTAACGCGCTCAACAAGATCATCCAGCGGGACGAGCGTGCTCATCCTCAACTGGGGGATGTCTGAGGCCAAACCCGGAAATTTCCGATGCGGCGGCTGCACAGGGAATATCTCGATGCCATGGGCATCCGGCAATGGGTCTCCCGGGAGGGGGAAACTGCGGCGGAGACTCCCCCTGAAATCTTACCGGCGGAGCCGGAATCCGCCGCCGGGAGACCGCAGGGGAATGTGCCCGTGTCCGCCCTGGGCTGGGTTGAACTGCGGCAGCGGGTGGAGTCTTGCACCCGCTGCGCACTGCATGAGAGCCGTACCCGAACCGTATTCGGCACTGGCAACCGGAAGGCGCAATGGCTGATCATCGGTGAGGCGCCGGGGCGTGACGAGGACAGGGAAGGGGAGCCGTTTGTCGGGCGCGCCGGCAAGTTGCTCACGGAGATGCTGTTCGCGCTCGGCTATCGTCGAAATGATGTATACATTGCGAATATTCTCAAGTGCCGGCCACCGAATAATCGTGACCCCTTGCCCGAAGAGGTGTCCTGCTGTCATGCGTACCTGGAAAGGCAGATCGAACTGATTCAGCCGGTAGTAATACTTGCCGTCGGCCGGATTGCAGCTCACAATCTATTACATTCCGATATGCAGGTGGGACGGTTGCGTGGCAAGGTGCATACCTATGGGGGGCGGAAGATTCCCCTGATCGTAACCTATCATCCCGCCTACCTGCTGCGCTCGCCACTGGAGAAGCGCAAGGTCTGGGCCGATCTGCAACTGGCGCGGGCGGTATACAAGCAGCACATCGCCGGAACAACCGGTAATCAAGCCTGATACCTCACTTGACATGAGCGCAATACTGAAAGAACCCGCCCTGAACATCCGTCCCATGCGAGAGACCGATGTGCATGACATCGTCGAGATAGAACGTACCTGCTACCAGCACCCCTGGTCGGGGACGATCTTCAGCGATTGCCTGCACGCGGGCTACAGCTGCTGGGTGTGTGGCAGGGGCGGGATCATCGAAGGCTACGGGGTGATCAGCGTAGCGGCAGGCGAATCGCACCTCTTGAACCTGTGCGTTCGCAACGATTCGCGGCGCCAGGGTGTCGGCAGAAAACTACTCAGGCACCTGATCTCCATTGCGCGCAGACATGATGCTGAAGTGGTCTTCCTGGAGGTCCGTCCATCCAACGCGGCGGCGCGGCAGCTGTATGTCAGCGAGGGCTTCAACGAACTGGGTACCCGGCGGGATTATTACCCCAGAGGGGGTGGCCGGGAAGATGCATTGATACTCGCACGCGCTCTGTAGCCTGCCATTCAAGGCGATCTGTCGCACGGTTTCGGGTAAAATAACACATTTTTCGACGAAACCTCGTTTCCCGTTCATTATGAGCAGCCTGCAGCAAGAAACGGCAAGACGCCGTACCTTTGCCATCATTTCCCATCCCGATGCCGGCAAGACAACCTTGACGGAGAAACTGTTGCTGTTCGGCGGTGCCATCCAGCTCGCCGGTACGGTCAAGGGCAGGAAGGCGGCGCGTCATGCGACGTCCGACTGGATGGAGCTGGAGAAGCAGCGTGGCATTTCGGTCACCTCCTCGGTGATGCAGTTCCCCTACCACGATGCGGTCGTCAACCTGCTGGATACGCCTGGCCACGAGGACTTCTCGGAAGATACCTATCGCACGCTGACGGCGGTTGACTCGGCGCTGATGGTGATCGACTGCGCCAAAGGGGTGGAACCGCGTACGATCAAGTTAATGGATGTGTGCCGGCTCAGGGATACACCGATTTTTACCTTCATCAACAAGCTCGACAGGGAAGGGCGGGATCCCATCGAGTTGCTCGATGAAATCGAGGACATCCTTGCCATCCAGTGCGCACCGGTCACCTGGCCGGTCGGGATGGGTAAACGCTTCAGGGGGATTTATCACCTGCTGAACGACGCAGTGCATTTCTACGATGGGGGCAAGAGCCATACCCGCCAGGAGGCGAAAATCATCAAGGGGCTCGACAATCCTCTGCTGGATGATGTGCTGGGCGATATGGCATCGGAACTGCGCGACGAAATCGAACTGGTCAAGGGTGCCAGCCATGCATTCGATACACAGGGCTACCTGCAGGGCGAAATGACACCGGTTTTTTTCGGCTCCGCGATCAACAATTTTGGTGTCAGCGAGTTGCTGAACCATTTCGTTGCAACGGCACCGGCGCCATTGCCGCGCAATACGGTGAGCCGGGTCGTCTCTCCGGTGGAGAAAGACTTTTCCGGCTTTGTATTCAAGATCCAGGCGAACATGGATCCGGCGCATCGGGACCGGATCGCCTTTCTCAGGGTGTGCTCCGGAAGTTATCGAAAAGGCATGAAGATGCGTCACGTGCGCCTTGGCCGTGATGTCCAGGTTTCCAATGCGCTGACATTTCTGGCGTCCGACAGGGAGCATGTTGACGAGGCGTTTCCCGGGGATATTATCGGTCTGCACAACCACGGCACGATCCGGATCGGGGATACGTTCACGCAGGGCGAGGACCTCAGCTACACGGGAATACCGAATTTCGCACCGGAACTGTTTCGCCGCGCGATGCTCAACGACCCGCTGCGAATGAAGGCCCTGCAAAAAGGCCTGGACCAGCTGTGCGAGGAGGGGGCGACCCAGCTGTTTCGGCCGTTGAAGAACAACGATCTGATTTTGGGCGCGGTGGGTGTGCTGCAATTCGATGTAGTCATGCACCGACTGCAGGACGAGTATGGGGTTGCCTGCCGCTTCGAGTCCGTTTCCGTGGCGACGGCACGCTGGATCGAGTGTGATGACAACGCCCAGCTGGAGCGCTTCCGCGACAGGGTCTACGAATATCTGGCGGAAGACCAGAGCGGTTCCCTGGTCTATATTGCACCTACGCGGGTCAATCTCGAACTGGCCATCGAAAAGTGGCCTGATATCCGTTTCCAGGCCACGCGGGAACTCTAGGCTAGAACTCGATCCAGAAGACGATATGTTCTTCGAGTTGATCGGGCCGGACACACTGCTCATCCACCGTGCGTCCGCGCACCGAGATGCCGGCTGTATGAACTGTCTCGGGGTCGCCGGAAACCAGCGGATGCCACCAGGCGAGTGTTCGTCCTTCATGCAGCCTGCGATAGGCGCAACTTACGGGCAGCCAGCAATATTGATCCTTACCCTGCTGCTGAAGGTTCAGGCAGTCAGGGACAATTTGCATGCGCACCGGGTAGCCGCGGCATCGGCAGCTAAGTGTATCGAGGAGACGGCATGCCACATCAGTGTAGTAGTAAACACCGGTCTCAATATCCTCGAGCTTATGCAGGCAGCATCTTCCGCAGCCGTCACACAGTGACTCCCACTCCTGCGGCGTCATCTCGCGGAGTGTTTTCCTATTCCAAAATGTCCGGTCTTCTGTAACCATTGCGCTCTATTATCCATAAATACAGGATCTGTTGCCCGGCTTGACCGTACATGACGCAGGCACGTGAAAGATGGGGTTGGATTATCTATGACTGGGCGAATTCCGCCTTTGCGACTACGGTTATGGCAGGATTCTTTCCAGTCTATTTCAAGGCATACTGGAACATCGGTCTGGATCCTGCCGAGAGCACCTTTCGTCTTGGGCTTGCCAATTCGATTGCCAGCCTGCTGATTGTCGTGCTGGCACCCGTGCTTGGTGCGATTACAGACTGCATGTGCCGTCGAAAGTCCATGCTCTTTGTTTTCGCTTGCCTTGGTTGGATTATGACGGGGGCATTGTTCCTTGTGGCTCAAGGCAATTGGATGCTTGCCGCACTGCTGTATGTATTTGCTGTGATCGGTTTCTCGGGCAGCAATATATTCTATGATTCCCTGCTGCCTTTTATATCCACCAGGGACAACATGGACCGCACATCGGCAATGGGTTTTGCCTTGGGCTATCTGGGCGGTGGCTTGCTGTTTGCCCTCAATGTGGTGATGGTGCTGCATCCCGACTGGTTCGGACTGTCTGATGGCAATGAAGCTGTGCGGGTATCGTTCCTGCTGGTTGCCGTGTGGTGGCTGGTTTTTTCGCTGCCTTTGCTACTATTCGTCAACGAGCCTGACGGATCAGGCGCGGAGCGCGCAACGAATATCATACGGGAAGGATTTATCCGTGTCTGGCATACCCTGCACGAAGTCAGGAAGTTGAGAAACGTTTGGCTTTTCCTGGTCGCCTACTGGTTATACATCGACGGTGTCGATACCGTGGTTCGTATGGCGGTCGATTACGGCCTGTCGCTGGGTTTCGATCACAAGACTTTGCTCATGGCGTTGCTGGTGACGCAATTCACAGGTTTTCCCGCGGCAATTGCATTCGGTTACCTGGGCGGGCGGTTTGGCCCCAGGGCCGGTATTCTGATCGGCCTGCTGGTCTATATTGCGGTGACTTTCAGGGCTTCTGTCATGACTTCAGCGGAAGAGTTCTACGTGCTTGCCTTCGCTATTGGGCTGGCACAAGGCGGAATCCAGGCACTGAGTCGCTCCCTGTTTGCGCGGATGATACCCGGGAGGCGGACCGCCGAATTTTTCGGCTTCTACAACATGCTGGGCAAGTTTGCCGCCGTAATCGGGCCTGTCATGATGGGATGGGTCGGTGAGGTTTTCGCCAGTCCCCGAATCGGGATTCAGTCGCTGCTGATTCTGTTCGTTGGTGGGGCTCTGGTTCTGCTGATGGTCAATACAGGTGATGATCGCCGGTTGACCGATACCTGAAATTTCCGGGTGGTTAGGCCAGTGCATGCGGTGGCGCGGGGCGGTTTCCGCAGTCGATGGATTCAACCGGGATATCTCTGCAATTTCCAGAGTATACCTGTATGCCCGTCTTTGCCGGGTGCGCTCTCGGTTTTCTGTTTATTCACCGCTTACACAATTCCCTCGACAGATCGCAAGCCTTCAGGGCCACCGGTGGGAAATCCGCAATGAAATTTTTTTTGTTATTGAGCTGTAAAATCTTTCATTCTGATTGCGTAACGCTGCTTCGCGTGTTGAAATAGGGGAAAATAATAAGGTTTATAAAAACGGCTGGGTCTAAATCGCTTCACTATTCATAATGCGTATCCAGCAGGTGTTGCTTGGGTGGCTGTTTCGATACTACTGCCACAATAATTTCAGCGTGTTCGCTCCAAGGGCCACAATATATTGCGCGTTGGAATATTGACGGACATAACCTGTTGATTTTCCTGATGTGTTGCTGTATAAAGGCAAATACACATAAATAGTATAGTTTTTGATGGAAATATTCTAAAAAATGGAATTACTACATAAGGAGGAGATAATAATGCAGAAGTCTTCCGATAACGTAGTCTCCCATTTCTATGATCAGTTAATTACCGATTTCAATAAGGATCTCGGGATTATGTGGTGCTATATGAACCCGTATCCCAGACCCTGCTTTACACCCCAGTTGCTTCAGGATATCAACGGGTTCTTGCAGGCCATTCGGAACAAGATCAATAGTGACATCAGCCTGAACGGTTACAGTGAAATCAAATATATCGTTTTTGGTTCATATAAACCGGGTGTATTCAGTCTCGGTGGGGATCTTGCTTTATTTACAGAATGTATATCATCCGGTGATCGTGACAGGCTCACCAGATATATGCGACTCAGCATCGAGACGCTGTATAGCATCTATACAAACATAAATGTTCCCGTGTCCACGATTTCCATGATTCGCGGTAATGCCCTGGGCGCAGGCTTTGAAGGGGCGCTATCGTGCGATTACATCATTGCCGAGGAAAATGTCCAGCTTGGTTTTCCGGAGGTATTGTTCAACATGTTTCCGGGAATGGGCGCCTACAGCTTCCTGGCGCGGAGAATCGATCCTGTTCAGGTTGAGAAAATGATCCTGGGCGGCCGCATTTACTCTGCACAGGAAATGTATGACATGTGTCTGGTTAACGTGGTTGCTGGCGGCGGAAAAGGTGAGGCTGAAGTGGAGAATTTCGTAAGAAAATTGGAAAAGTCCAGAAATACCCGGATCGGCCTCTTGAAGATGCGGAACATGATTAATCCGGTCAGCTTTGAGGAAGTATTAAATATCGGTGAGCTGTGGGTTGAGTCTGCCATGTCTCTGTCGAGCAAGGAGCTGAAAATAATGCATCGGTTGGTTCGATCTCAGGACAGGATAGCCAAATCCTTGATTACGAACGGTGCAGACGGGAATAAACAGGAGGCGGTTGGCTAGCTGCTAGCCCGCGTTACTCACCGGTTTCCCGGGTTCGTGCTTAATATACGCAGGCTGGAACCTGCCCGGGTACGGGAATCACCCCTCGTTGACGGCCGCATTGGGGGTATAGTCCTGGATATACAGATCGAGAGCATGCAATGATTCATGGAAGAGGGATCGGGTAGTCTGCAGATTCCTGATATATTCGCCTGGCTCAAGATTATTCAACAGCGTCTCCCTGCAGTGTAGGTATAGACTGTGCGCTCCCAGGCTTCCGGAACTTCCCTTTAAGGCGTGGATATATTCCATGTAGGCGTTGTGATCGTTCACGGCAACGGCAGCTTCCATGTCTGTGAGAAGTTTTTCTCCGTCCTGCCTGAATACGCGTACCAGGTCGCTGACAAATTCTCCATTGCTGGACAGGTCCTTGAGACTTTCGATAACCTCATGGTCCAGCAGCGGTTCATCTTCGAATGCGCATGAGGACGGATCGGAATTTACTTCATCCCCGTCCGGCTTTGCCGTGATGCGGGGCCGGTTTCCTGCGCAGAGTGTATTGATTGTCGATATCAGCTTGTCGGCTTCGATCGGCTTGGTTAGATACGCATCAACATTTGCTTCCTCGCATTCCCGTTTTGCTTCGGTTGTTGCATTGGCGGTCAATATGATTAGCGGCACCTTGTTTTCAGCAGGTGTTGTGAATTGATATAGCTTGGCCGCCTCAATGCCACCCATCACTGGCATTTGCATGTCCATGATTATCAGGTGAACGATTTCAGTTTCAAGTTTGTCCAGGGCCACTTGACCATTCTCTACGAGGATGCATTTGTGACCTACCTTTTCAAGGATTTTGGAGATGACGATACGGTTGGTAGGGTTATCTTCCGCAACAAGAATATTCAGACTGCCGACCTCCGGGGAATTGCCATTGCCATCGGCAAGCAGGCTGGTGGCATGGTTGGTCTCTATGTTGTCACTGCATGCAGCGTGCAGCGCATTGAACAGATCTGACCTGCTGATGGGTTGTGAAAGAATGCTGGTAACGCCCTGTGTAAAATATTCTTCATTTGCGTTCTCGTCTCCTTCATCGGTAACCAGAATCACTGCGACATTTCTCGTGGCGTTACTGTTCTTGATCCGCTCCACGGTAGCATTATCCCATATGGTGTGGCATTTATTGTCAATAATGATGGCGGAGTACGGATCGTGCATCGCACATTGTGTGAGTTGCGAGTGCAGGTCCGTGGTAGGCTCCATTGTGCTGTAGCTTACACCCCAATCCTGCAGGGATTCGGTGAGTACCTTTTCATGCTCTTTAGAGGCGACCAGAATTCTCAGCTTTTCCAGAGAATGATTTTCATTGGTGCAGTCGATCTCCGCCTGCTTTTTGAACGGAATCTGCAGCCAGAATGTGCTGCCGACGTCTACCACGCTCTCAACGCCTATTTTGCCATTCATCAGTTCGATGATTTGCTTCGAGATGGTTGTGCCCAGGCCGGTGCCGCCATACTTCCGCGTTGTTGAGTTGTCGGCCTGGGTAAAACTGTTGAATATTGATTTCTGTACCTCGGGGGGAATACCTATGCCGGAGTCGATAACCTCAAATCTCAGGATGGCTGTTTCCCTGTTCTCGGAAACAGTACTGACACGCAGTTCAACCCTGCCGGAATCAGTAAATTTAATGGCATTACCGATGAGGTTGATGAATACCTGTCGCAGGTGATGCGGGTCTCCAACCAGATTAAACGGTGTCGTGCTGGAGATTCGTGAAATCAGTTTGATCCCCTTTGACTCCGCCTGAACCCTCATCATCCGGATGGTCGTGTTTATGATCACGTGTAAATCGAAATCGATTTCTTCAATGGAGAACTTTCCTGCCTCTATCTTCGATATGTCTAGAACATCCTCGATCAGCGAGAGCAATGTATGTGCAGACGCCTGGATGGTGGTGGTGAGTTCTTTCTGTTCCGCGGTGAGTTTCGTGGTTGTCAACAGATCACTCATGCCAATCACGCCATTCAAAGGTGTACGAATCTCGTGGCTCATATTGGCGAGAAACCTGCTTTTTGATTTGTTTGCTTCTTCTGCGGCAGCCTTTGCCTTCGTCAACTTGCTCAACAGGGTTGAGAAGAAGAGCGGCAATATCAATAAACCTATCAACAGTCCTATACCCACCTCCTTGTGACTCACCCAGTACTCGGTATGGTAGATTACGCTGATGAATTCCATCGAGCCTATTATGGTGCCTGCCAACAGGTAGACCTGTCCGTATCTCAGGCCGTATCCTACAATGATCCATAAATATACCGAGAAGCACACGGTCGCCGCGGAACCACCCAGAAACATACCGTATGATAATGCGGAAATGTCAATAAAAAGGACTGTGATCTTGCGCGTATGGCATTCCCGGGGCAGGACCCGGAAACTCAGAATGATTGCCAGGGCGACGGCAAGATAAAGGGAAATCAGGATGATAATCGGTTGGGTTGCAATATCCTGCACGCCTACTATCACATGGCGTGCCACGAAGTAGACAAGGATCGCCAAGAGTATGATAACCCTGATTACCGCTTGCTGGAATTCGCTGGTTCCTGCTTCAGTAAGATTGTATTGCGGCAGTCGAAATATAGGAGCAAATCCAGAATGGTTATTCGGAATCTTTCCGGGATGCTGCATTATATTTATCTCGCTGCATGCACATCAGGCAGCATCCCCTGGATTTTTGCAACCATGTCAAGGTTTTTCATGAACGCCTGCATGCATTCCGGGTCAAAGTGCTTACCGCTCAGGCTTTCCATATATTCGATTGCCGCCTGTGTTGACCAGGAGTTTTTATACGGACGTTCGGATACGAGAGCATCGTAAACATCAGCAACAGCTACGATCCGGGCTTCTATCGGGATCTCGGTACCTTTCCTGCCGAAGGGATAACCCGTGCCGTCGAATTTCTCGTGATGCCCCAGCGCGATAATACTGCCCATCTGCAGATATTTGGACGGGCTGTCTTTCAGAATGTCATGTCCGATCAGAGTGTGAGTTTTCATGATCTCGAACTCATCGGCGGTCAGTTTACCCGGTTTCAGCAGGATCTCGTCGCGAACCCCGATTTTTCCGATATCGTGCATCGGTGCTGCCATCTCAATCACATCTGCCACATCATGCGAGAATCCGAGCTGTTCCGCGATGATTCGCGAGTACTTAGCCATGCGTATGATGTGGTTACCGGTTTCCTCGTCGCGGTATTCCCCGGCCCTGGCAAGTCGAATGAGGGTTTCTCTTTCTCGCATGCGAATTTCGCTGGTTGCTTCCGCGACACGGCGTTCCAGCCATCGTGACCGGTCGCTGATGATCATGTATTGCTGGTACTGCGTCATCAGGTTCTTGCAGCGTGCACGACATTCATAGTGATCGACGGGTTTCATCAGGAAATCCGTTGCTCCGGCCTCTAACGCTTCGTAGCGCACCCTGCGATCCTCTATGCATGTCACCATGATCACCGGAGCTTCTCTGCTCGCGGCGTTTGTGCGGAATTTCTTGATGAATTCGATGCCATTCATCTGTGGCATCTTGAAGTCTGTGAGGATGAGATTACAGGGATTTTCCCGGCACCAGTCATAGGCCTCAGTCGGGGACGCGAATGCCTTGACAGTAATCGTGCTGTCTATGGAACTCACCAGATGCTGTAGGATCTGCCGGCTGGTAAGCTGATCATCGATTATCAGTATTGTTGCCATATCACACTCGATTTGTTTGCCTGTTTGATCGTGCAGGCGCTTGTCAGAGGCCCGCCACTGGCGTCAACTTTTCTGCCGTACCCAGTTGTGCCTATGTAACAATCTGAATTTTCTATAGAATTTGTTCCATCGAATTACACCGCTTGTATCGGCATAAAGATAAAAAAGTTAACACTTTCAGTTGCCTGTATGCCTGCACGCGAGGACGTGGCGGAGTGGATGGCTGTGCCTGGCAGTCTGCCGCATTCTTTGCAGAATGCAGTTGCAGGTGTGTGTTGTGTCGGTAAAATAACCGCTCGTTTTACGTGGAAGAAGTTATGCAATCAGGTAATGACAATCAGGGCAACGCACCATCAATGCTCGAGGTGCTGGGCAGTGTGCTGGCGAGTATGTTCGGTGTGCAGAGCAGCCGCAGGCGGGAACAGGATTTCAAGCATGGAAAACCGTCACAATACATCGTGATCGGGTTGCTGGTAACGCTGGTATTTATCCTGCTCGTGTGGGGAGTTGTCAGCCTGGTGCTGAATCTCGCGAACGTTTGACTATAGCGCCCGGATCTTCCTGCGCTGTTCCTCGAGTTTGCTGATGGCCTGTCGCAGGACGCCCGCTCGCGATTGCTCCTTGTCAACGACGCTGGCCGGGGCCTTTTCGACGAAACTTGCATTGGCCAGTTTTTGTTCGCAGCGATGCAGCTCGCTTGTCTTGTTTTCCAGTTCCCTGGTGAGGCGTGCGATCTCGTAATCCTTGTCGATCAGGCCGGTGAGGGGGATGAGCAGTTTCATTTCACCAATCAGTGCGGTGGCTGACTCGGGTGCCTGCTCGGGCGGTTCCAGCCATGTGATGGATTCAATACGACCGATATTTTCAAGGTAGTGCCGGTTGTTATTGAGCCTTTCCCTGTCCATAGAGGACCCGTTTTCCAGCATTACGGGTAGTGGTTTTCTAGGGTCGATATTCATCCCGCTGCGGATTCTGCGCGCGCCGGAGATGACATTTTTCACCCAGTCTATCTCGGATATCGCGATAGCGTCGATAAGAGTCAGGTCCGTCTGCGGATAGGGCTGGTGCATGATGGTTCTGCCAGAGACACCTGCAAGTGGTGCTATGCGTTGCCAGATTTCTTCACTGATGAACGGGACCAGGGGATGGATCAGGCGCAGTACGGACTCCATTACCCTGACCAGCGTGCGGCGGGTTGCCAGCAGCCCGGCCTGGCTGCTGGCGGGGTCCGTGAAAACCGGTTTGGAAAGTTCCAGATACCAGTCGCAGTATTCATCCCAGATGAATGAATAGATTGCCTGGGCTGCGAGGTCGAATCGGTACGCCTCGATGGCGTCGGTGACTTCCTGCACGGTCCGCTGCAGAAGCGACATGATCCACTTGTCAGCGACATTCAGCGCAACCTCGTTGCAATTCTGGCCGCAATCCCATCCCTCGGTATTCAGTAAAACGTAACGTGCCGCATTCCAGAGCTTATTGCAGAAGTTGCGGTATCCCTCGGTGCGTCCCAGGTCGAAGTTGATGTCCCGGCCGGTGGAAGCCAGTGCTGCAAAAGTGAAACGCAGTGCATCGGTGCCGAAGGCGGGTATACCGCCGGGAAAGTCCTTGCGTGTCTGGCGCTCGATCCTGTCCGCCATCTGCGGCTGCATCAGCCCGGAACGGCGCTTGGTAACCAGGGATTCCAGGTCGATACCGTCGATCAGGTCGATCGGGTCCAGCACATTACCCTTGGACTTCGACATCTTCTGACCGTGTGCATCACGCACCAGGCCGTGGATGTAGACTTCGCGAAAGGGCACGTCTCCCATGAACTTGAGGCCCATCATGATCATTCTGGCTACCCAGAAGAAAATGATGTCGAAGCCGGTGACCAGTACACTGGTCGGATAAAAGGTTCGCAGGGCAGCGTTATCCTCGGGCCAGCCCAGGGTGCTGAAAGGCCAGAGTGCCGATGAGAACCAGGTATCCAGGACATCCTCGTCCTGGCGCAATGAGACGTCGTTGTCCAGCCCCGACCTGGAACGCGCCTCCGCTTCCGTGGTTCCAACGTAGATGTTGCCAGCATCATCGTACCAGGCGGGTATGCGATGCCCCCACCAGATCTGGCGCGAGATGCACCAGTCCTGGATGTTCCGCATCCACTCGAAGTAGGTGTTTTTCCAGTTTCCGGGAACGAAGCGGATTTTGCCGCTCTCCACCGCCTGGATCGCGGGTTCGGCTAGCGGGCCGATTTTTACGAACCACTGGTCCGTCAGATACGGCTCAACGACCGAACCGGATCGGTCTCCTCGTGGCACCATCAGCCTGTGATCCTCGACCTTTTCCAGCAGTCCATGGCTTTCCAGGTCCGCCACGATACTTTTGCGTGCCTTGAACCGGTCCAGCCCGCCATAACTGCCGGGTGCCGTGTCATTGATGCAGGCATCCACCGTGAAGATGTTGATCATCGGCAGGTTGTGACGCATGCCGACTTCGTAATCATTGAAATCGTGTGCCGGTGTGATCTTCACACAGCCGGTACCGAACTCGGGGTCGACGTAGTCGTCAGCGATTACCGGGATTTCACGGTCGGTCAGCGGCAGGCGTACACTCTTACCGATCAGGCCGTGGTAGCGCTCGTCGGCCGGGTTCACCGCCACGGCACTGTCACCCAGCATGGTCTCCGGCCGGGTTGTGGCAACCACAACATATTCGTCGGGCGAATCCGCGAGCGGGTAGCGCATATGCCAGAGGTGGCCTGCCTCCTCCTCCGAAACCACTTCCAGGTCCGATACTGCGGTATGCAGCACGGGATCCCAGTTGACCAGGCGCTTGCCCCTGTAGATGAGTCCTTCTTCGTAGAGCCTTACGAAGGTTGTTCTGACGGCCGTGGACAGTCCTTCGTCCATGGTAAAGCGCTCGCGCGACCAGTCCACAGAGGAACCCATGCGCCGCAACTGCTGTGTGATCGTACCTCCGGATTGATGTTTCCATTCCCAGATACGTTCGATGAAGGATTCGCGCCCCAGATCATGCCGGGTAAGGTCCTCTCTGTTGAGCTGGCGTTCCACCACCATCTGGGTGGCGATGCCGGCGTGATCGGTGCCGGGTTGCCACAGGGTATTGTCGCCCTGCATTCGGTGATAACGGATCAGTGCATCCATCAGTGTGTCCTGGAATGCGTGCCCCATGTGCAGGCTGCCGGTGACATTGGGTGGCGGGATCATGATGCAGTAGGGTGCGCCACGGCCTGAAGGTGCAAAATCACCTTCCTGTTCCCAGGTTTGGTACCAGCGTTGCTCTATTGCATGGGGGTTGTAGGTCTTGTCCATCCGTTCAAGGCTCGGGTTGTCTGGGCCCGCGACAGGCCGGGCGGTGCATTATACCTGATGGAGGATATTCTGCCCCGTCCTGCCCCTTTACCGGCTGCCGGTCAATCCTGTCTGAAGGTGCGTGCGAGGAGGCCCGGAAGGCTGGCTTCCAGCTGTTGGTGAACGCTGTCGAGCGAGCGGTTGCTGCAGTCTTCCATGACCCGGCTGAGCGTGGTCTCCAGCGCGGTGTGCAGTTCGTGCAGTATTTCCTCATGGACCTGCCGCGTCAGCTTGCCTGCCAGTTCCGTGAGCTGCTGCCGGAAAGGCTCGTTATCCAGCAGTGCCTTGACGATCGCTGTGGTGGAAAGGCCGGAGAGGCGTTCCGCGAGGTGCAGTGCATCCGTGGCAACGATCTCCCGTTCGGGTATCGGGTCGCTCAGAATCGGGATACCTTCAGCGTCCAGTGCCGGTTTTATAGTCATAGCCGTCAGAGATTATGGGTATTGAGTGTGTATCCCCGTTCCTTGTAGAAGCGGTAACGCCTGCGCGCGGCGGCGAGCCGGTTGTCTTCACCGCCAACCAGTTCGGCGACCCGGTTGTAGCGGCTGAAGAAGCCCGGTACCTCGGCTGCCAGGTTGAGCAACACATCACCGGGTCCCTCCGGTGCGTCCGTGTGACCAAGCAGCACAGGCTGTTCACCGGGTGAGTCGGATGCGTGGATTCCATGGGGCAGGAAACTGCCGTCACGATACGTCCAGAGCAGATCGTCCAGTTGACTGACTTGACGGGCGGATTCCAGGTGGATATAGACCTGGTGTCCCTGACGGTAGGCCTTCTCGGCAAGGCGGCAGGTGAACAGGGACAAGGCGTCCGGCTGGCTGTCATTCAGGATGTAGAAGTCGACCTGCGTCATTGGGTCTTGCACCTGTCGAGCAGGTAGCGTGTCAGCAGGGGGACCGGCCTGCCGGTTGCACCTTTTTCCTTGCCGCCCTTCCAGGCAACACCCGCAATGTCGAGGTGCGCCCAATGATAGTCTGCGGTGAATCGTGACAGGAAACAGGCGGCGGTAATGGTGCCGGCCTCGCGACCGCCGATATTTGCCATATCGGCAAAGTTGCTGTCTAGCTGCGGTTGGTAATCATCCCAGAGCGGCAGGCGCCAGGCGCGGTCACCGGCGGCCTCGCCGGCGGCCAGCAGTGCGGCAGTGAGTTCCTCGTTGTTGCCGAGCAGCCCGCACGCATGACTGCCCAGGGCGATAACGCAGGCACCGGTGAGTGTCGCGATATCGATCACCGCAGCCGGTTTGAACTTGCCGCAATAAGTCAGTGCATCGCAGAGAATCAGACGGCCTTCCGCATCCGTGTTGAGGACCTCGACGGTCTGTCCCGACATGCTGGTGACAATGTCCCCGGGCTTGTTGGCATTGCCGTCGGGCAGGTTTTCGCACGAAGGTATTACGCCAACGACATTCAGCGGCAGCTGCAGCTCGATGCAGGCCTGGATAGTGCCGAGAACGCTGGCGGCACCGCACATGTCGAATTTCATCTCGTCCATCGCCTGGGACGGTTTGATGGAGATGCCCCCCGAATCGAAGGTGATCCCCTTGCCGACCAGCACCACAGGTCGAGAGCCGGCTTTGCCACCTCCGTATTCCAGGGTAATGAGCCGGGCCGGCTCACGGCTGCCGCGGGCGACGGAGAGCAGGGCCCCCATACCCAGTTTCTCCATCCCGGCTGCGCTCATGACATTGACCTTGAGTTGTTTGCCGGACTTCGCAAGTGTGCGTGCCTGGCCCGCCAGGTACGTGGGGGTGCAGATATTGCCGGGCAGATTGCCCAGACGGCGCGCCAGTTCCACACCATTGGCGATCGCAACGCCTTCGGCCAGCGCCGCGCGTGCGGTTTTCATCCCGGCGGCAGCCGCATTGATGCTCATGCGGCGCAGTGGCCGGGGTTGTTTCTCCTTCCTGCTTTTCAGTTCGTCACTTGCATACAGCGCTCCTTGTGTGATCTCCACCAGGGTTCGAACCTTCCAGGCGCTGTCGCGGCCGTTCACATCCAGGTCGGACAGGTAGCTGGCGGCGTCGGTTGCACCGCTTGCGTCGACGGCGCGCGCGGCACTGGCAACCACCTTGCGGTACGCAGAGGCATTGAACTCTTCCTGCCTGCCGCAGCCGACGAGCAGCACCCGTTCGCCAGCGGCACCCTGCGGTCGATGGACCATGAGCGTCTGTTCGCGCTTCCCGTCCAAATCGCCATCCTGCAGCAAACGGGCGAGCAGACCGCCGGCGCTGTTGTCGAACTGTTGCGCAGGTTTGGAGAGCTTGCGTTGTTCGAAGACGCCGAGAATGACGCAGCCGGTCCTGACAGTGGCCGGTTTCTCGGTCTTGATGGTAAATTTCATGGGCATCCCCCGGAAACTGATAACCCCGTGATTGCGAATCGCCGTCTCTGTGGTATACGGTAGCCGCAACCCTGCGGCAGCGGAAGCATACAACGGCGTGACAGGGAGTGTACTGGATGCAGGCATGATTTTCATGCCATTGAACAGGTTTGTGATGATGTTTTCGATCTTCAACCGTTACCTGCTGAAGGAGGTGATCTACGGCTGGCTTGCCGTAACCGTCATACTATGGTTGATCCTGGTCAGCAACCGGCTGGTACGCTACCTCGCGGATGCCGCGGCAGGTGATATCCCCGGTGAGGTGATCTTCAAGCTTCTGGGGCTGAAGATGGCCTGGTACATCATCCACATCGTTCCGTTTGCCCTGGCGCTTGGGGCGGTGCTCGGCCTGGGGCGGTTGTACCGGGACAACGAAATGACCGTGATGACGGCATGCGGTGTGGGTCCCTGGCAGATCTACAAGCCCGTGCTGGGCTTCGGTTTGCTGGCTGCCGTTGTCCTTGGCTGGCTGGTACTGTATATCACCCCCGGGGTGCAGGGCAGCAGTTACCGTCTCGAGGCGGTGGCATCCCAACAGGCGGATATGACAGTGCTGGGGGCGGGCCGTTTCAATGAAATCCAGAATGGGTTGCTGACATTCTATGCGGAGCAGCTGTCAGCCGACAGGCAGACCATGGAGAACCTGTTTATCGCCGTCAGGGACTGGCGTCACCCGAACAGACCGCCGCAGATCGTCAGGGCGAAATCCGCCTACCGCAAGCGGGATGAAACCAGCGGTGACCAGTTTCTGGTGCTGGTCAACGGTTACCGTTATGAGGGCAGACCCGGCGAGGCTGCATACCGGATCATGCAATTCAAGGAATACGGCGTTCGCATAGACCTTCCGGGTGTAGCTGTCGCCACGACCAAGCGCGCGGCTGCCCCCAGTTCGGAACTGCTTGCGTCGGATGATGCGCAGGATATAGCGGAATTGCAATGGCGTCTGGCAATGCCGGTTTCCGTTCTGTCCCTGTTACTGCTGGCGGTACCCCTCTCCAGGTCCTCGCCGCGCCAGGGACGCTATGGTCGCCTGATACTGGCGATCCTGGTGTTCGTCATCTACTACAACCTGCTGGGTACCGCCAGGGTGTGGGTGGCTGACGGCAGCGTTCCACCGTGGCTTGGCTTGTGGTGGGTACCGGTGCTGCCGGTCATGCTTGCATTGTTTCTGCTTGGGGGTGATGTCGTTCTCTGCCGCATGAGACTGCGCAGATGAAGGTACTCGATCGCTACGTGGCACTGGCCGTGGCAGGCGGTACCGGCATTGCATTGCTGATCATCGTCGGCATGAATGTCTTCTTCAATGTGGTTTCGCTGATCGACAATGTCGGGAAGGGGGACTTCACCCTGTACGTCATGTTGCAGTATGTGGCACTGATCACGCCACAGGGCGCCTACGAGCTCTTTCCGATGGCGGCATTGCTCGGCAGTCTCATCGGTATGGGTATGCTGGCGGCCAACAGCGAGTTGATCGCGATGCGTGCCGCCGGTGTGTCCGTCTGGCGCATCGTGATATCGGTTCTGCAGGTCGGTGTATTGATGTTGGTCGTTGCGGGATTTATCGGCGAGGTGGTGGCCCCCGTGGCGGAACAGCACGGGCAGCGCCTGCGTGCCGCGGCCACCAACGAGCGGGTGAGCTTTCTCGGCAGCCAGGGTTTATGGGTGCGTGATGAGAAAAAATATATCAATGCCGGGAAGGTGCTCGCCGACGATGTGCTTGCCGACGTGGAGGTTTACGAATTTGCCGCTGACGGCAGGATGACGGCGGTCACTCGGGCCGCCCGCGCGAACTATGACGATGGGCAGTGGGTGCTGCGGAAAGTGCGGCAGTCCACGTTTACCGCTGACAAGGTCGTGGTCCGGCGGCTGGACAAACTGGCTGTGCCTTCGATGCTGACGCCGGAACTGCTGGGGATTGTGGTATTGAAACCGAAGAATATGTCCGCCGTGGATCTCGGGCAGTTCGTCGACTACCTGGAAGAGAACGGTCTGGATTCAGTGCAGTTTCGCTATGCCTTCTGGGGGCGGTTCATGACCCCGCTGGCGACTCTGGTGATGCTTTTCATTTCAGTGCCTTTCGTCTTCGGTGGCATGCGTTCCGTTACCACCGGCCAGCGGATTTTCCTGGGCGTCCTGGTGGGCTTCGGTTTCTACCTGGTCAGTCAGATCATCAACCAGATGGGGCAGGTCTATGGTCTGCATCCCCTGCTTGCCATGCTGGCACCCAACTTGCTCTTTCTGGCCATCGGTCTGCGTGCCCTGCGCCGGATCTGACCAGGGTCTATTCCGGGAATCAGCGCTTCGGCAGGCGTACGATGACCGTTTCCGAAAAGCGGTCATGCCACGTCATCCGTTCGCGATCAACCAGCAGCCACAGGAATCCCAGGCCACAGGCAGCGAGTGACACGATGGCGACCAGAAAGCGCAGCAGGGCCTGCCAGATGGTGATTGGATCGCCGTCAAGACGCTGCACCCGCAGACGCCAGACGCGCATACCCAGCGTCTGCCCGCCATGCATCCAGAACCAGGTATAGAAGAAATAGCAGATCAGAAACAGGGAAGTGCGGAAGAAGGGGTTGTGGTAATCCAGCGTTCCACGGGTCGCGAACAATGCCAGCGCCGTGGCGACCAGCAGTGCCGACAGCAGCAGCAGGGAATCATAGAACATCGCCAGCAGCCGGAATCCGAGTCCTGCCCGCCGCGGAATCTGCTTATCTTTTGGTTTGTGCATGCTTGACTAAGGCACCACCCCGCGGGTGGTGCCGGTCAGGAATGGCGCTCCCAAGGGGATTCGAACCCCTGTTACCGGCGTGAGAGGCCAGTGTCCTAACCACTAGACGATGGGAGCGGCGCAGGGTCAGCCCACGGGCTGGAAAGCGGTGTTATTATACGCGCAACCATCCTCTCCACAAGCAACAAACGTGAGCGAAACAGGCAGTACCCGAAACCACAGCGAACCCAACATTATCCCGCGCTCTGTGCATCCCGTTTCCCGGGCCAGTATCAGTCCGAATGCGCTGAAGGTGTTGTACCGCTTGAAAGATGCAGGCTACCAGGCCCACCTGGTGGGCGGCAGCGTGCGGGATTTGTTGCTTGGACGCGAACCCAAGGATTTCGACATCGCCACGGATGCGCATCCCGATGAAGTGCGCGACCTGTTCCGTAACTGCCGCCTGATCGGCCGCCGCTTCCGGCTGGCACACATCATGTTCGGAAGGGAGATCATCGAGGTCGCCACCTTTCGTGGTTTTCAGGAGGAAGGTGAAGGCAGCAGCGGGCAGCATGTGGATGCAGACGGGCGTATCGTTCGCGACAACGTCTATGGAACCATCGAGGAGGACGCCTTTCGCCGCGACTTCACCGTCAATTCCCTCTACTACAACATCGCCGACTTCTCTATTATCGACTATGCTGGCGGCGTAGGTGATATCGAGGCGGGCCGGCTGCGTCTCATCGGCGATCCAGAAACCCGCTACCGCGAGGATCCCGTCCGGATGCTGCGCGCGGTTCGTTTCGCCACCAAGCTGGGCTTTCGCCTCGACCCCGAAGCCGAGAGCCTGCTACCCCGCCTGGCACCGCTGCTGGCGGATATCCCCCCCGCGCGGCTGTTCGACGAAATGCTCAAGCTGTTCATGAGCGGGTCGGCCCTGGCCAACTTCGAGATGCTGCGCCACTATGAACTGTTCGGGCAGTTGTTTCCCCTGACGGAACGCGCGCTGACGCAAGAGGAAAATCATTTTCCGCTTACCCTGATCAATCGCGGCATGGCCAATACGGATGCCCGGGTCGAGCAGGGCAAACCGGTTACACCGGCCTTTCTGTTCGCGATCATACTCTGGGAACCGGTGCGGCAGCGCATGGCAAGTCTGGAAGCGGATGGAAAGCATCCGGCACAGGCAATGCAGAATGCCAGCACACAGCTCATTACGGAACAAGCCGCCGTCATGGCCACCCCGCGGCGATTTTCCCTGCCAATGCGTGAAATCTGGATGCTGCAGCTCAGGCTGGAGCAAATGGGCGGACGCCGCAGCCAGCGGGTTCTGGCGCACCCCCGGTTTCGCGCAGCCTATGACTTTCTGCTGTTGCGCAGCGAGTCCGGCGAAGTGGCGCAGGAGGTTGCGGCTTGGTGGACCGCCGCCCAGGAGGGGGTTGCGGAGACCTCCGAGAAGCCGGTAACCGGCAGACGTTCCCGCAGGCGGCGCAGGCCGAGACGTCGACCCGCGACAAAATCGCAATGACGGTCAGGGCCTATATCGGGATCGGCAGCAACCTTGGCGATCCCGTTGCCCAGGTGCAGGCGGCGTTCCGGGAACTGGAGCAATTGCCCGATTCCCGCCTGGTGTCGTGCTCCAGCCTGTATCGCAGCAAACCGATGGGCCCGACCGGACAACCGGATTATGTCAATGCGGTCGCCGCCGTGGATACCCGGATGACCGCCATCGCCCTGTTACAGTCACTGGCGCGGATCGAGGACCGCCAGGGAAGGCAGCGCGGTCCGGAAAAGTGGGGTCCGCGGACCCTGGACCTGGATCTGCTGCTCTACGGCGAACAATGTATTTCCAGTCCGGAACTGACCGTCCCGCATCCCGGCTTGCCCCAGCGCGATTTCGTGCTGGTCCCGCTTGCCGAGATCAGCGGAGACCTGGTTATTCCCGGTTATGGACGGCTGAGCTGCCTGGCGGGGAGCTGCGGAAAACATGACCTGACCCGGCTGGATATCCGCTGATGGACAGTAAGCCGCCGGATTACATCGTCGTTGAGGGACCGATCGGCGTCGGCAAGACCAGCCTCGCGCGCCGCCTGGCGGAGAGCTTCGAGACCGACCTGCTGCTGGAGGGCGCGGACGAAAATCCCTTCCTGGAGCGGTTCTACCGTGAACCCCGTTCCGGTGCCCTGCCGGCACAGCTGTTTTTCCTGTTTCAGCGCGTCCGGCAGATCGAGGACATGCGCCAGTCGGATCTGTTCCAGCCGGTGCGGGTTGCGGATTTCCTGCTGGAGAAGGATCGGCTGTTTGCCGAGCTGACCCTGGACAGGGATGAGCTGCAGCTCTACAACCAGGTCTACGCACACGTGGCCACGGAAGCACCGGCACCGGATCTGGTGATCTACCTGCAGGCGCCGGAAGACGTGTTGCTGAAACGGATCGCGAAACGCGGCAGGCACTTCGAACGCAACATCGATCCTGTGTATCTGCGCAGACTCTCGGAGGCCTATGCGCGTATGTTTCTCAATTACGACGCCGCGCCGCTGCTGATCGTGAATGCCGCGCATATCAATCTGGTAGACAATGACCAGGACTACGCGGCATTGCTGGAACAGGTGTATGCGGCCCACCAGGGGAGGCATTATTTCAATCCCATGGCTACGGTGATCTGACGGGGCACTGGCGGATGAACAGCGGCGTGGAACACAGCCCGGTGACCCTGGCAGACCTGCATGCAATGAAGGCTCGGGGAGAGAAGATCGCCTGTCTGACCTGCTATGACGCGAGCTTTACCCGTGTGCTCGAGGCCGCGGGCATTGAAATGTTCATCATCGGCGATTCGCTGGGCATGGTGCTGCTCGGCTACACCAGTACTTCTCCCGTGACTATGGATGACATGGTCTACCATGCCGCCAGCGTCGCCCGGGCCGGCAGCCACAGCTACCGGGTGGTGGACCTGCCGAAAGGCAGCTATGACGATCCCGCACAGGCTCTGGTCAATGCGCGGTGGCTCATGCAGGCGGGTGGTGCGGATATGGTCAAGCTCGAAGGCGGCACCACGCGGGCCGTGACGGTCGAATACCTGGTGCGGCACGGAATTCCCGTCTGCGGGCACATCGGCTTGTTGCCCCAGTCCGTCGAGCGGCCGGAGGACTACCGCGTTCAGGGGCGGGATGCCGCCGCCGCCGCTGCCATCCTGGCGGACGCGCGGGCCTTGCAGGACGCCGGCGCGGGCCTGCTCGTCATGGAATGCATCCCCGCGCAGCTGGGCGCACAGGTCACGGCCGCGGTATCCATCCCAACCATCGGCATTGGCGCCGGTCCGGACTGTGACGGCCAGGTATTGGTCCTTTACGACATGCTCGGGATCACGACCGGCAGGTTGCCGCGTTTCGTACAGGATTTCCTGCAGGATGCCGGCAGCATCCCGGTAGCCGTTGCGGCCTACGTGCGTGCCGTGAAGGACGGCGGTTACCCGGCGGAACACCACTGCTATTAAAGTACCGCCGGAATTTATGGATACGGTTACGACCACGAATGAACTACGCCGGCACCTGGGGCATCTGCGAGCCGGGGGTGCGTGCGTCGCCTTCGTACCGACCATGGGCAGCCTGCATGCCGGTCACCTGGAACTGGTGCGGCAGGCCAGGATGCAGGCTGACCGGGTCGTCGCGAGCATTTTCGTCAATCCGGCGCAGTTCGGTCCGAACGAGGATTACGCGAGCTATCCGAAAACGCCCGCTCAGGACAGCGCCGCCCTGCAGGAAGTCGGTACGGACCTGCTGTTTACGCCCGGCGTGCAGGAAATCTACCCGCGGGGATTGGACGAGACGACCGTTGTCGAGGTGCCCGGGCTGAACCGGATTCTGGAAGGCGAGCACCGGCCGACCCACTTCAACGGCGTGACCACGGTGGTCGCCAAGCTGTTCAACCTGGTGCAACCGGACATCGCGATCTTCGGCGAGAAGGACTACCAGCAGTTGCTGCTGATCCGGCGCATGGTTGCTGATCTGTGTATGCCGATCACCATCACCGGGGTGGCAACCGTACGTGAGGCCGACGGCTTGGCGATGAGCTCCCGCAACGGTTACCTGGATCCCGCGGAGCGAAGTATGGCGCCGCTGCTCTACGGCGTGCTCACGGGGGTCAGGGACCGGGTCGAGGCGGGCGAGCGGGATCTTGCCGCAATCGAGCAGGCCGCTCTGGGCGAACTCCTCGCCGCCGGCTTCAAACCCGACTATGTCAGTATCCGACGCCGCTCCGATCTGGCACTTCCGCAGCCGGGGGACCGCGACCTGATCGCTCTGGTGGCGGCCCGGATGGGCCCCGCAAGGTTGATAGACAATATATTCATATCAATTGCTTAGGGAGGCTTTTTCGGTAGGAAACCAGCCGCTTCCTTGCAGTCTATTGAATGACATCGCATAATTCTGTCAAATTCACAGAAGGGCCACGGGAGCCGCTTCTTGCTATGCAAATCACCTTACTGAAATCGAAGCTGCATCACGCCAATGTCACGCACGCGGAACTTGAGTACGAGGGTTCCTGCGCCATCGACGGCAATTTGCTGGAGGCCGCCGACATCCGGGAATACGAGCAGGTCCAGATCTATAACCTGAACAACGGCGAGCGCTTCATCACCTATGCCATCCGTGCCGAGTATGGTAGCGGCATCATTTCGGTCAACGGGGCCGCGGCACACAAGGCCAGCCCGGGCGACCGCATTATCATCTGCACCTACGCGGCCTACACCCGGCAGGAAGCTGCCGTCCACAAGCCCACCCTGGTTTATCTCGACAGGCACAACCGCATCAAGGATGCGCGCAACGCAATCCCCGTGCAGGTCGCCTGAACCCGTCTGACGAATATGTCATGAGCACCTGAATACCCCTCAGGGACGGGGTGTCAGGGTTCGCTTCCGGTCCGGCGCCAGCCGGAAAAGACCCTGCAGATGTGAATCGCTGCTGATATACAGTGCGCCATCCGGTCCGATTGCAACTCCGACGGGACGCGCCAGACGCTGACCATCCGGACGTTGAAGACCGCCCAGGATTTCCTCCACGGCAACGGCCCTGCCTGCCTCGAAACGCACCATCACCAGACGCGGCGGGCGGCGCGTGGCCGGGTCTCCCCCGGGGCCGCCCTTGGGCAGGGTGCCCCAGGATCCATGCAGCGCCACGATTGCGTTGCCCGCGAAACGCGCATCCAGTGCACCATCGGGGACGAAGGCCACACCCATGGGGGCATTGCGCGCGGGGAAGGTTGCGACGGGCAGGGTAACGTCCCGGGCCGGCCGTGGCGGCTTGCTGTGGATGCAGGTATCACGCCTCAGTTTTTTGCCATCGTACTGGAACCATGGCATGCCATGGAAGGAACCCGGCGTCAGCCTGCTGAAATACTCGGGCGGTAAGTCGAAGCCGTGATGATCCGGGCCGTTGTTACTGGCATAAAGTGCACCGGTCCGCGGATTCCAGTCGAATCCCACCGGATTACGCAGTCCGGAGGCGAACGGTAGCAGCCTGGGTGTGGTGCCGCTCTCGTCGAGTACCAGTACGCCCCCGCGACGTCTGTCAAACGGATAGCTGTCATCGAGGTAATCATCCGAACAGTTGCTGCTGATACCCAGGGATACATAGATGCGCCCGTCGGGTCCTACCGCAACGCTGCGGCTGTTGTGTCCGCCATCACCGGGAAGGGGGGCGACGATCCTGAAATCACTCGCATCGAGGTGTTCCTGCCCAAGCCGGTAGGGAGCACTGTAGAGCCCGTCGGTCCGGGCAACCAGCAGTTCTCCGCCTCGCCAGGCGACACTGTGTGGATAGCCGGGCAGCTTCACCAGGACCTGCGGTTCGGTGTAAGGCGCCGCCAGCCGGTAGACGTTGCCGGATTTCGAGCCGATGATTAGATCTCCGTTCGGCAGGAAATGCATGAGCCGTGGGGCATGCAGCTTGCGGGTCAGTAAATCGAGATGCATACCGGAAGGCAGCGTCAGGATCCAGTCTCCAGCGTCGGACGGGAGTCTCTGTCGGGTCAGGTAGATCTCCGCATGGCCACTTCCGGCTGCCAGGAGGCAAGCGGCGGCAAACCAGCGCAGTGTCCGTCCAAGCATGGCAATCCGGCAGTAATTCAATGTCAATAAACCCGTGCAATCGCGGCGGCGAGCGCGGTGCCGCTCCGCGGTGGAATCCCCGTGTCACCCTTTAACCCGGCACCCCGTTAACAGTGAGCGTAGACAACAGAAAAGGAGATTACCAATGCGCACACGAACCACAAAATCCGCTCTCGTTGCAGCTGTCATGGCGAGCACCCTTCTCGGCAGCAGCGCAGTACTGGCAGACGGCGGCCGGCATCATGATTCCTGGCGCGACTCCGGTCACCACAGGGATTCCGGTCACCGGATCGATTACGGGCGGCATCACGGTGGCCGTCACCGGGGTCATCACCGCTACGGTGATCGGGATTACACGGTTTCCCGTAATTACTATCACGGCCATCCCGGGCATGTCACCCGGTACTATTCCTACGACGATCGTGGCGATGACGATCTGCTGATCGGGTTGGCCATCGGCGGTCTGATCGGCTATGCGATCGACCATGCCGACAATGGCTACTGATCGAAAGCGGGTTACCGTGAGATTACCTGCAATAATGGTGGTTGGACATGCCTGCCGGATGCGGTGTTACGACCGCTCCCGGCAGGCGGCTTATGGTGATGGATTCTGAGTGACCGGCGACCTGCATCCACATAACGCCTGGTTATCATCGTCGCTGAACCGGTCCAGCGGCTGCAGTGTCCGGAACAGTTCCCAGGAGATAAAAGCCGGATCCAGGATCCAGTACTTGTTCGAGCGTTCGTAGCAGCAGGCGGTGTCACGCTGCTCAACCCCGGTATAGCCACCATCTTCCAGGCGTTTCCGCAGGGCGTCGAGATCGGCCTCGGTTTCGAACTGAATCCCGACATGATCGACTCCCGGTACGGATCCGCGGGTGGTGATGTCGAAGTTCACGGGAGGGTTGTCGAGTTCCCACTCGGCGTAATCCTCTTTCTGCAGGGTCGGGCTGCTGCCCAACAGCAGGGAATAGAAACGGATACCGGCGGCCAGGTCCTCGACGACCAGGTGCAGGTGCATGCGCGGCATGAAGACTCCTTTGGCCCGTGTTTGAGCCGTGTTGTCGGATTTCCGCAGTCTAACGCAAGCGGTTGGCCGTTGCCGGGAACCGTCGCACCAGGCGTTGCAACCGGGCGGCGGCAACCACGGTATCCCCCGCCGGTCTGTCATACCGCAGGTGGATATAGAGTTCCGTGATGGCGTTGACCGGGGCGGCAAGTACCGGCCGCGCAGCGTTCACGCGGCCGGCAAAATCCAGCGGTCCTTCGCCGGGCCCGCGCGGCAACCCGATCCGTGCCAGTTTTCTGCAGAACTGCAGCCAGGCACGCTGCACCGGATCGGGGGATGCCGGCAGTCTCAGCAGCATCCACAGGGCAATGCCCAGCAGCAGGCTGCCGGTCAGCACCACCAGGGCGAGCGCCATGGACTTCCAAGATGCATTGTCGATGCCCAGGGCGGTGAGGAATTCCAGCTGGCGTTGCGGTCCATAGGACAGCACCCATTCGTCCCACCGGTTGTTCATGGCGTCCAGCAGGTAGCGCAGCTTGCGCAGGTTGCGTGACAGCAAACTGCCCGCCGGCAGCTGCAGACCTGCTACTTCACTCACCTGCACACCAGCCGCACCCAGGCTGGAATCGATGCGCTCCGGTGCCACCGCTGCCGTGGGATCGATACGCTGCCAGCCATTCCCCGGCAGCCAGACTTCACTCCAGGCATGGGCGTCCGACTGGCGCACCAGCCAGTAATCTCCGAGCGGATTGTATTCGCCGCCCAGGTAGCCGGTGACGACACGGGCGGGGATGCCGGCACTGCGCATCAGCACGACAAACGCCGCGGCATAGTGCTCACAGAAACCGCGGCGGCTGTCGAACAGGAACTCATCGACCGGATCGTCTCCCGCCAGGGGTGGTTCCAGGGTGTAGCTGAAAGGTTGTCCGTGGAAATAGGCCAGTGCCTGCTGCACCACGGCGCGGTCGTCACTGGAACGTTCCCGCCATGTGCGTGCCAGCGCCTGCACCCGCGGGCTGACCCTGGCGGGCAGTTGCAGGGCGGCCGTTCGTTGCCGCTCTGAGAGCGTCCCGCCGGCGATGCCCGTGTAGGAAATGCCCGTGTAACGCAGGCGCTCTCGTACCGGGCGCCGGGCCAGCATCTGGAAATCCGCGGTTTGCACGGCAGGCACCGACAACCGGACCGGCACATCCAGTGCCAGCAGCCAGCGCCGGTTGTGGGGCTCCAGCGTGATGCTGTAACTGAAGAGGTTACCGATGCCGTGCGTGCCGGATTCAGGGGATACGGACCCCATGGGTCCTGCGGACCAGGTGCGGCCGTCCGTGTGCCACAGGACCGGCCCGCGCCAGTAGCGTTGTTCCGCCCGGGGTGCGGGACCGTCGAACCGGGCCCGGAATGCCGGCACATCGGACTGTAGCAGCCTGCTGATAGCCCCGGGTGTCATGTTGTCACCCAGGCCGGTCAGTCCGGTCCAGGCATCCTGCGGCAGGCCCCAGACGGGCCCCTCGATGCGTGGAAAAAACAGGAACAACACCAACGTCAGCGGGGTTGCCTGCCCCAGCAACACACCGGCCAGTCGCAGATAATGCCTGCCCGGCTGCAGTGCCGCCGCAGGTACACTCAACGCCAGTGCCGTGGTGATCACCAGTGTGGCAGCGAACATGTAAACCGCCATTGCCGGTGTCTGGGTATACAGGAAATTGGTGATCACCAGGAAATAGCCCAGGAACACGACCAGGCGTACATCCCGTGGAGTGCGTACCTCCAGCAGTTTCAGCAGCAGCATGACGACCAGCAGCGCCACACCGGCGTTCTTGCCCAGCAGGGTGCCGTAATGGAGCAAAACGCCGGCGCTGCCGGCCGTTGTCATCAGCGGCAGCAGTATGCGCGGCAAGCGGCGGCCAGGTCGTCCCAGCAATGGGCTGATCATGGCAATGGCGGCGAACACCGCCAGCCACCAGGGCAGTCTTGGCAGGTGCGGTAAGACGACCAGAAAGACGGCGGCCAGCAACCAACCCCGGATGTGGCGCGGCAGCGGGGGACTCTGGTGGCGTCTACTCATAGCGGGCGAGCGCCTCCAGGCAATGATGCCGGTGTACGGCACCGCTACCGACGGCGATTTCCTGCCGTGGCAGGCGCAGCCCGAAAGACTGGTGATTGCGGTTGGCGTCGACGACCCAGCGACACAGCTGGCTGAGGCGTGCCTCGACCGACATGCCCGGCAGCGTCGCCCAGTCGAGCCAGAGCTCATCGGCGCGGTCTCCACCGAACTGCTTGACCAGCAGTGTCTGCTCGCGTGCTGCGGCCTTCCAGAAAACATGTCGCGGCGAGTCCCCCGGTCGCCAGGGGCGCAGGCCGACGAAATCGTCGACCCCGCGGCCCTTGTCTCCGCTTTGCTGTGGCTTGTAGACAGGGCTCTGCGGTGGTTGGCGCATCGGGCCCGGCCGCGGGTAGATGCTGCAAGCCAGCGGTAGTTCCACGAAGGCCCACGCACGGAACAGGCCCAGCGGATAGCGGGTGGAAACGGTGCAGCGGCCCAGCTGCAGGCGGCCGCGCCGGGAGGTGCTGCGCCAGAGCATGACAGCGCGGGTTTGTCCCTCATCCAGGTCAATCACCACGGGCGGCTCTCCTGCTGGCTCCAGGGAAATACCGCAGCGGCGCAGTGCGGCCGGATTTTCCACCTGCAGTTCAAAACCCGCACGCTGTCCGGCAAATGCAGGATGGGTCCTGCCGGTGGAAAACCGCAGTCCCGCGAGATTGCGGTAACAGTGCAGGATCGACACCACCGCCATACTCCCCACGAGGAAGGTGAACAGGTGGCCCATGCTGTTGTTGTAATTGATGGAGCCGAACAGCATCAATGTCAGCATCCCGGTGAATACAAGTCCCGTTCCGGTGGGGAGGATATAAATTCGGGAGCGGTCCAGGACCACGGGGCCGGATTCGACGCCGCGGCCGCGCAGGAAGCGCGCAGGGCTGAGCCGTTTGTGCAGGGTCAGCAGTTGCACGACACGTCGCAGCCTGCGTCAGGGTAGAGGTACCGCCTGCAGCAACTGTTCCGCAGGCGTCTCCACCGGCACCTCCTCGTCCGGGGATAGGGCAGGCAGAAGACGATGGTTGATCACCGCCGGCAATACGGTCTGCAGGTCTTCGGGTAACACCAGGTCGCGGCCCTGCAGGAGAGCCCAGGCCCGGGCGCTGTGCAGCAAGGCCAAGCCGGCGCGGGGTGACAGGCCGTTCTGGTAGGTAGCCGATCTGCGGCTGAAGGCCAGCAGGGCCTGCAGGTAATCAAGCAGGGCATCCGCCGCATGCACGTTGTGCACCTGCTGCTGGAGTTCCCGCAGCGCGGACTCGGACAGCAGCGGTGTAACGTTGGCCAGCAGCGTGCGGCGGTCCTCACCCTGCAGCAGGATGCGTTCGGCGCCCGCATCGGGATAACCGAGTTCGATGCACATCAGAAAGCGATCGAGCTGGGATTCCGGCAGGGGAAAAGTTCCGACCTGGTAGAGCGGATTCTGCGTGGCAATGACGAAAAACGGTTCCGGCAGGGGGCGGGTCTCGCCTTCGATGGTGACCTGGCATTCCTCCATGGCCTCAAGCAGGGCGCTCTGCGTCTTGGGCGTGGCCCGGTTGATTTCGTCTGCCAGCACTATATTGGAAAACACCGGTCCCGTGTGAAACCTGAAATCCGCCGTATCGCGGTCGTAGATCGATACCCCGAGGATATCGCTGGGCAGCAGATCGCTGGTGAACTGAATGCGCTGGTAGTGCAGACCCAGCACTCGTGCGAGGGCGTGGGCAAGCGTGGTCTTGCCAACACCGGGAAGATCCTCGATCAGCAGGTGGCCGCGTGCCAGCAGGCAGGTGAGGGCCAGGCGCAACTGGCGCTCCTTGCCCAGGATGATTTCACCCAAACGGGCAATGCATGCATCCGGGAGTGACGCCATGCGGCGTATCTTGGGGCGGGTGCGGGGTCGCGGTCAATGCCTGCGTCAGGCGGTGCCGCAGTCTGTGCGCCCCGTGTCCCGGAGCAGGATTCATTGAGTCGTCGGATGCTGTTGCCCTACTATCACCGGTGCGATGCGGCACGCTGGGGCCGCGCCTGAAGGCAGGGGATCGAATCCGGTCGTCCTGTGTTAGGATTGCAGCCCTATCCCGTACCTGCGGGCCATGGCAAGCAGGAGGGTGTCCACATGACACAGGGCATGCAGCGTACCGACGACAGGCAAGTGCCGTGAAACAAAGACCCGTTCTGCTGACCATATTCGATGGATTCGGCCTGAATCCGAGTCGTGCCCATAATGCCTGGGCCCTGGCACGCACGCCTCATCTGGACCACTATTTCGCCACCAATCCACACACGGTTCTGCAGGCCTCGGGGCGGGCGGTGGGACTTCCGGACGGCCAGTTCGGCAATTCCGAGGTAGGGCATCTCACCCTCGGTTCCGGCCGTATCCTAGAGCAGGACCTGATACGCATCGCCAATGCACTCTATGACGGTTCCCTGGGGGAAAAACCGGCCTGGCAGGAATTGCTGGAAGGCACCCGCCGCCTGCACCTAGCGGGCATGGTATCCGACGGCGGGGTGCACTCGCATATCGATCACCTCCTGGGTTTGCTGGATCTGCTGCGCAAGACCGAAATCGAGCCGGTATTGCATGTGTTCACGGACGGGCGCGACACCGCGCCCAAGGCCGCGCTGGGTTTTCTGGCCAGCGTAGAGAAGGCACTCGGCAAACTCGGCAGGGGCAGCATCGCCACGGTCAGCGGCCGCTATTGCGCCATGGACCGGGCCCGTCACTGGGACCGCACCCAGCGCGCCTGGAACGCCATGATGCGGGCCGAGGGGCTGCATGCGGAAACTCCACACGAGGCGATAGAGAATGCCTATGCCCGCGGTGAGGGGGACGAGTTCATTCAGCCCACGGTGATCGCCGGGCACCAGGGTATCGCTGCGGATGAACCCATCCTGTTCTTCAATTTTCGCAGTGATCGGGCAAGGCAGCTCTCGGCGGCCCTGGGCCTGAAGGATTTCGACGGCTTTAACCGCGAGCATAGCGGTACCCGCAGCCTTGTGTGCATGACCGAGTACGATGCCACCTTCCCGTTCCCGGTACTGTTCTCCGCACAGATACCCGAGCAGGTCCTTGCCAAGGTGATCAGCGATGCCGGTCTGCGGCAATTGCACTGCGCCGAGCGGGAGAAGTACCCGCATGTCACCTATTTCTTCAATGGAGGGCGTGAGAACCCATATCCAGGGGAGGCACGCATCATCGTCCCGTCCCCACAGGTCGCCACCTACGACATGCAGCCCGAAATGAGCGCCGCCAAGGTCGCCGACGAGCTGATTATGGCCATCACATCCGACAGCTATGATTTCATCGTAACCAACTTCGCCAATACCGACATGGTGGGGCACACAGCGCGTCAAGCCGCGATTATTCAAGCGGTAGAGGCACTCGACAATGAGAGCCAACGGGTATTCCGAGCGGCGCTGGATCGCGGCTGGTGCATCATGCTGACTTCGGATCACGGCAACTGTGACGAAATGATCAATCCCATGACCGGGGAACCGCACACTCAGCACAGCGAATATCCCGTGCCTTTCCTGCTGATGGGACAGGGCCCTGTGCGTCTCGGAATCGGCCGCGGCCTTGCCGATATCGCGCCGACCGTGCTGGATCTGCTGGGCCTGCCACGTCCCCCCGCAATGACCGGGCGCAGCCTGATCCTCAGGGAAGGCCTGAGATAACCGGAGTCAACCATGACCGCCAATAATATCGTTGTCCTTGCGCTCAACCCCGCCCTGGATGTCGGCTACGAGTTGCCGCAACTGATCGCTGACCGCAAGGTGTCGGCCGACAAGACCTACTATCATCCCGGCGGCAACGGGATCAATATTTCCCGCGGACTGGTGGAACTGGGGATCCCGCTGCACTGCTGCAGTGTCATGGGTGGCGTCAGTGGTGATGTGGTGCTACACCTGCTGGGCGACAGTCTGGGCCCGAATCACAAGGTGTTCCATGTCGACGAGGAAACCCGCCTGAACGTCACCCTGCTGCAGCAGAATCCGCCGGGGCAATTCGAGGTCGACAGCCGCGGGCCCGAGATTCCGGAACAGTTGCTCGAGGAAATCACCACCTGGCTACTGGGGACCGGCGGAACCGGCTATACCGTGCTGAGCGGCTCGCTGCCTCCCGGGGTGCCGAATGATTATTATCGCCGAATCGCAACGCAGGTCCGCGATCGCGGGGGGCGTGCCGTGATCGAGGCGCATGGAGCGGTGCTCGCGGAGGCGCTGGATGCCAGGCCCTGGCTGCTGCGGCTCAACCAGTACGTGCTGGAAATGACCATCAATCGCAGCATGGAAAGTGTCGAGGATGTCGCGGCCGCCGGACGCGAACTGCAGCAGCGCGGCATCGAAATCGTCTGTATCTCACTGGGTGGTCGCGGTGCGGTGCTGGTCGATGCCGATGGCAGCTACCACTGCAGCGCACCGCGGGTGCGAGTACATTCCACCGTGGGTTGCGGAGACTCCATGATAGCCGGCCTGCTGGCGTCGGCCTGGCGTGGGAACGATGTCCAGGAAATGCTGCGCCTAGGGGTGACCTGCGGGAGCGCGACGGCCAGCCACCCGGGGACCGAACTGTTCACGCACGAGGAAATCGAGACCGCGAACTATGAGCTGGAAGTGACGGCGATCGACATCTAGTACTCCTTCAACATGATAATTACGGATTCAGTTGGTCTGTCATCGCTCAGGGCAAGGCGCAGCTCGCAGGTAATGGCCGCCGCCCTTAGCAAGAGATGCAACGCCGCCATGGGCGCTGACAGACCAACCCTTCGGGCGTTCCTGTGGTGTCCCGCTACCGCGTTGCAGTGCTTGACAAGGACTCAGGCCATTGCCTGCGCACTACGCCTTGTAGCGAAACACCACAGGAACGCTGAAACCGCAATTATCATGTTGAAGGAGTACTAGGAGGCTATCTCATAATTGCAATTTGAGGATTCGGGTTCAGGCGCGGGGCTCGTCCCGGTTCGGTAGGACAGGCGCCTCGCCGGGAAAAACAAGGGCTTTGCAGCGGACATGTTCCCCGCGGGGGCGCGGGTCCTACCCGGCACTGTCATGTTCAGCATGAGCATGTGAATTTTGAGATGGTTTCTAATCAGAGCTTGGAGGCTGTCGGACTTGGGACTGATCTACTGCGCCGGTGGGAGAGCGCCCCATTTTCCCGATCCTTTTTGTCAAATCGCTACGGCTATTCTCCTCAAACGATCGAAAAATGGCCTCACCCTCCCACCTTGCTCGCTACGATCGCCCAAGCCCGGCAGCCTCCTAGTGAAATCCTGATTGATCACAGTAGCCCACACCGGGGTTCCCGCCGGCCGGCGTTGAAAATTCCTATTTCCATTGAGGGAATTGAGGCAGCGGCAAACCGGAAGAGAACAGGGTGTCTCCAGGGAATACCTGTTCCGGCCCCGGCACTGCATCACCGGCTTTACTTGCAGCAACCTTGATACAAGTCAAACCCGCCGGCAGTCCGGTGGCGGTAAACTTTGTAACAGTATCCATGACCGCGGAGCCGGCGGGCGGCCACTCGTTCGTTCAGGACATGGCGTTGGTATTCAGCAGTAGCCAGCCCACAGGGTCGCAACCCGGGGATTCTATCGACGCCGGGTTCCGCTTCGCTGTCTTCAGGCTATAGTGTAATACTGGATTTGTACCGTCGATTTCGCCGGATGGCAGGCGGCAACAGCTAGAGAGATTACAGGCAGGCAGTCATTTCCATGGGTTCGGCAGACCAGTCTCAACAAGCAGAGGTCCCGGTGATCACCGCGCGGCTCGGCCGCCTGCTGGGTGTGGTGCTGTTGCTGTTTTCGCTGCTGGTCGTCAACTCGGTATACCTCGGCACCGTCACCTGGCTGGAATACACCAGCGGCGAGATCTATCAGGATTACTTCTATCTCATGATGTTCCTGGTGCACCTGGCGCTGGGGCTGCTGCTCGCGCTGCCGCTGCTGCTGTTCGCACTAGCCCACATGCGCCGCGCCTTGCAGCGTTCCAACCGCTATGCGGTGCGTGCGGGTTTGGCGCTGCTCTTTGCCGCCCTGCTGCTGCTGTTGAGCGGGCTGTTGCTGACCCGCTTTGATTTTTTCGAAATCAATGATCCCCAGCTGAGGCTGATCGGCTACTGGCTGCATATCGCCACCCCCTTCGCCGTAGCCTGGTTGTTTGTCCTGCACCGTCTCGCGGGACCCCCGATCCACTGGCGCGCCGCCGTGCGCTGGGTGCTCGCGGCGGTGGCTTTTGCAGGCGTGATGCTGCTGTGGAATCTGGGTTCGCACACGGGCGACGGGCCCATGGAAATTGCCACCTATTCACCGTCGCAGGCCATCCTGCAAGGCGGCAAGACCGTCCCGGTCGCACACCTGATGACCGACGAATTTTGCTCGGAGTGCCACAAGGATATCGCCCACCGTCATGAATACAGCATGCATCACTTCAGTTCATTCAATAATCCGGCTTATACCTTCAGCGTCCTGGAGGCCCGGAAGGTGGTGCTGCAACGCGACGGATCGGTTGAAGCGATACGCTTCTGCGCCGCCTGTCACGATCCGGTACCGCTGTTCAGCGGGCGATTCGACGACCCGGCGTTCGATACCGAGAACGATCCCGGCGCCAGGGCTGGCATCACTTGCATGACCTGTCATGCCATAACCCGCCTGAACGGCGTCCTCGGTAACGGTGACTACACCCTGATCGACCCGCCGCGCTACCCCTTCGCCTTCAGTGATTCGCCATTGCTGCAGGCCATCAATCGTCAGCTGATCAAGGCCAAGCCGGCTTATCACAAGCACATCCTGCTGAAACCGCTGCATCGCTCAGCGGAATTCTGTTCACTCTGCCACAAGGTGCACCTGCCGTTCGAAGTCAACCACTATCGCTGGTTGCGAGGCCAGGATCATTACGACAGCTTCCTGTTCAGCGGTGTGTCCGGGCATCGCGTCGACAGCTTCTATTATCCGCAGCAGGCCGTTGCCCGCTGCAGCAAATGCCACATGCCGTTGCGCGAGACTGACGATCCCGCGGCACGGGATTTCGGCGACGACGGCCGGCTCAGTGTCCACGACCATCGCTTCGCCGCGGCCAATACCGGTGTCGCGCATATGCTGGGCCTGCCGGATGATGTAATCGCTGCACAGCGTGCGCGGCTCGACGATGTCACCCGCGTGGATATTTTCGCCATCAAGGACGACGGCCGCATCGACGGACAACTGCATGCACCATTGCGTCCGGATTTGCCGGTACTGCAACCGGGCAGGCGCTACCTGGTGGAGGTAGTGGTGCGTACAACCGGCGTCGGCCATCAACTGACGCAGGGTACGGCGGACTCCAACGAACTGTGGCTGGATGTGAGTGCCATCGCGAATGGACGGGTGATCGGCCGCAGCGGCGCCCTGGATGCCAGGGGCGGGGTCGATCCATGGTCCTATTTCCTCAACGCCTATGTCCTGGACCGGGATGGCAAGCGTATCGACCGCCGCAACGGCCAGGATATCTTCGTGGCACTCTATAACCACCAGATCCCGCCCGGGGCGGCGAGCGTGGTGCATTACGCACTGACCGTGCCTGCGGACGTGCAGGGGCCGGTGGAACTGACGGCCACCCTGCAGTACCGCAAGTTCGACACCACTTATCTGCGCTACATCCAGGGGGATGCCTTCGAGACCAATGACCTGCCGGTCACGTCCATGGCGACGGACCGGGTGGTGCTGCCGGCAGCGGGAACCGCGGTCATGGAGACGCAGGTTTCCGAAATCCCGGAGACCGAACGCTGGAACGACTATGGCATCGGCCTGTTGCGGGAAGGCAATGCCGGCGCCAACCGGGGCGAACTGCGCCAGGCGGAATTCGCCTTCCGCCAGGTCGAGGCGCAGGGTGACGGCCGCGGTGCGCTGAACCTGGCACGGGTGTACTTCAAGGATGGCCAGCTGGACGAGGCCGGCTCGGCCCTGCGCCGCGCAAGCAGCGGCAAGCCGGCGGCAGCTCCCTGGACCATTGCCTGGTACAGTGCGCTCATCGACCGCGAGAATGGCCAGCTGGATGCAGCCATCGAGGCGCTGGAGTCCATCGCCGCGACCCGCTTCAATGAGGCACGCTCCCGCGGTTTTGACTTCTCCCGGGATATCCGCGTGCTCAACGAACTGGGCCGCGCGGAGTTCGAGCGTTCCCGGCAACTGCGTGGCAAGAGCCGCGCAGAGCAGCGCCAGGCGGCGCTGCTGCGCTCCCGCGACTGGTTCCTGAAGACCCTGGAGATCGATCCGGAAGACCTTGCGGCGCATCACAATCTTGCCCTGGTGTACGCAGCGCTGGGTGAAACCGGGCAGGCCGAGCGGCAGCGTGCGCTGCATGAAAAATACCGGCCGGACGATCATGCCATCGAGCGTGCGGTAACGGCGCATCGCAGTACCAATCCGGCTGCGGATCATGCCGCGGCGGCCATTGCAGTGTATGACCTGAACCGCGGGCAGGCCTCAGGCGGCGCTGACACGGAAGCCGTGGCGCAGGTTTCAGACAAACCCGTAACCCTGACACAGCGGCACTGATCATGCGTAAACCCGACAACCCGTTGCAGCAGCGCGAGGCGGTCATCCGCCGCGCCTTTTATCGTTCACTGGGCGTAATCGTGCTGCTTGCTTTTATAGCGGTGCCGCTGTGGTTCCTGTCACGACCGGATACGGCCCCGCAGCCGGTCGAGGAAGCGGAAATCAGCGGACCGGTAGAGGTGGCGCAGGAAGCACCTCCGGTGGTCTCGCCAGCGGTCAGCTTCACGGATGTCACCGCCACCGCGGGGATCAATTTCATTCATGTCAATGGCGCCTACGGTGAAAAGCTGATGCCGGAGACCATAGGCAGCGGTGCCGCCTTCATTGATTACGATAATGACGGTGACCAGGATCTGCTGCTGGTGAATTCCCGCCAATGGCCGGGCCATGAACAGGGTAATGCCGCGACCCTGAGCTTTTATCGCAATGACGGTCGCGGCCACTTCCGGAACGTGACGCAGGAGAGCGGGCTTGCCATCAGCTGCTACGGTATGGGGGTGGCCGTTGGCGACTACGACAACGACGGCTGGACCGACTTGTATATCACCACACTGGGCGGGAATATCCTCCTCAGGAACGACGCCGGCCATTTCACGGATGTCACGGCAAGCGCCGGGGTGGCCGGACTGGACGATGACTGGAGCACGGCTGCGGCGTTCATCGACTATGACGACGACGGTGACCTCGACCTGTTCGTCGGCAACTATGTGCTGTGGTCGCGCAAGATCAACCTGGAGATCGATTTTCAGGTCACCGGGCTGGGCCGTGCCTACGGGGCGCCCAATCATTTCACGGGGGCCGCCAACCGCCTGTACCGCAATGAAGGTGACGGCCGTTTCAGCGACGTGTCGCATGCTGCAGGCATTGTCATTACCGATCCGGTGAATAATCTGCCGGAAGGCAAGACCCTGGGGGTGGCGCCGATCGACTACGATAACGACGGTTGGATCGACCTGTTCGTCGCGAATGATACCGACCGGAATTTCCTCTACCACAATCTGGGCAACGGTCGCTTCGAGGAGGTCGGCGACCTGGAGGGCATCGCTTTCGATCGTAATGGCAAGTCGACCAGCGCCATGGGTATCGATACCGCCTGGTTCCGCAACGACGCCGACCTGGGTATCGGCATGGGCAACTTCGCCAACGAGATGAGTTCGCTGTTCGTGACGGCGAATGGAGCAGCCCCGTTTGCCGACGAGGCCATCCTGGAAGGTTTTGGGCCAGCCTCCAGGCTGGCCCTGACCTTCGGCCTGTTTTTCTTCGACTACGACCTGGATGGCCGCCAGGATTTGTTTCAAGCCAACGGCCACCTGGAAAACGACATCAATATCGTGCAGCCCAGCCAGACCTACGCGCAGTCCCCGCAGTTGTTCTGGAATTGCGGCTCCACCTGCCGAACACGCTTCGTCGAGGTAAGTGACAGCGGCGACCTCAGTGCGCCGCTGGTCGGCCGGGGCGCCACCTATGCGGATATCGACGGCGACGGCGATCTCGACATCGTGGTGATGCAGAATGGCCGTCGCGCCGTGCTGCTGCGCAACGACCAGCAGCTCGGCCACCACTGGCTGCGGCTGCGGCTGGAGGGGCGCGTTTCGAACCGCAGCGCCATCGGTGCACGGGTGATGCTGACGGCGGGCGGGGTAACCCAGCGGCGGGTGGTCATGCCCACTCGCAGCTACCTGTCGCAGGTGGAATTGCCTTTGACCTTCGGTCTGGGTGATAGCACAAAGGTCAAGTCCCTGAAGGTGACCTGGCCCAACGGGCAGGTGCAGCGTGTGGTGGTCGGGCGGATCGACACGCAGATCGATGTTATCCAGGCGCAGGTGAAATAACCCATGAAAACAATCTACATCAGCGCATGGCTGCTGTTGCTGATACTGTCGTCCCAAGCGTTCCCGGATACCGTGGCCTCATTGCCGGAAGACTGGGCCGGGCGGCTGCACCCGGTGGCGGTGCCGAATCTGGAAGGGCAACCGTCGGATATCAGCACGGCCCTGAATGAGGCGCGCGAGCAGCTCGATAGCCTGCTGCAATCCGGTGCGGATGTCGCGGAACTGGCGGATGCCTACGGTAACCTCGGCTCGCTGTACCAGACCCACCAGTTGGGCCAGGATGCGGAACGCTGCTTCGAGAATGCGGTACAGCTTGCGCCTGACAACTTTCGCTGGGTCTACCTGCTTGCCTGGGTCGCGCAGCAGTCGGGCCGCAATGAGCTGGCACTGCAACGTTTCGAGGCGGCCCGCAAGCTCGATCCCGGTTATTACGCGATCACCCTGCACATGGCCGACGCCTGGCTCGATCTCAACGAGCAGGACAAGGCGGAGGCTGCTTATCGGGCGGTCGCCGAAGTCGAGGGCCTGCGGGCCGCGGCCCTCTACGGTCTCGGCCAGATCGCCCTGTTGCGGCGTGAGCACGAACGGGCAATCGAGTTGTTCTCGCAGGTGCTGGAACTGGACCCCGATGCAACCCGGGTCCATTATCCCCTGGCGCAGGCACTGCATGCCCTGCAGCGCAATGACGGAGCCCGGGAGCACCTGGCGCAACGAGGCAATGGCCTGCCGGTCGCCAAGGATCCCCTCGTGGAAGCGCTGCAGGCCCTGAGTTCGGGCGCCCGGGTCCAGTTCAACCGCGCCATGCATGCCGTGAAAAAACACGAATACCGTGAGGCCGCGAATGCCTTTGAGCTGGGATTGCAAAGCGAGCCGGATGATGCGGATGCCCGGGTGAGCTACGCCCGCGCCCTCTATCTTGCCGGTGAACCGGAAGCAGCCCGCACACAGCTGGAAACGGTGCTGGAGACACAGCCCGGGCACGTCATGGGACGCTTTCTGCACGGCGTGCTGCTGGAGGACTCAGGTGCGGCCGCCGCCGCGGTAAGCGACTACAGCCTGGTGCTGCAGCAGGATCCTGACCATGCGGGCGCGCATTTCTACTTGGGCAACCAGGCGTTTCGCGACGGGAAGTATACTCAGGCAGCGAAACACTATGCGCAGGCGGTGACCGCCGATGCACGCAACGTCCCGGCGCGACTGCTGCAGCTGGTGGTGCTGCAAAAGAGCGCTGCGCCGGATACGGAGCTGCGGCGTGTATTGGAGACCGCCGTGCAGCAGGTGCCGGAACAGCCGCTGTTCACCATGATGCTGGTACGCTTGCTATGTACCAGTACTGATCCCGAAGTGAGGGATTCCACCGAGGCCTTGCGCCTTGCCGGGCTTCTCGCTGGGCAACAGGCGATTCCTCCCTATCGGGAACTGCTGGCGCTGGCGCAGGCGGCTGCGGGTGATTTCGAGCAGGCCACCGACAACGAGCAGGCGATCCTGTCCATGGCAGTCTGGACCATGCCTGGCGAGGTCGTGCGCCTGGAAAAGGTTTTGGCGGCCTATCAGGAAGGCAGGATGCCGGACGGGGATGCGCTTCTGCCGAAACAGACGGTTCCCCGGGCACCGCCCATGGATGCCACGGCGGTGTTTCGCGATTATCCGGCGGCCAGGCCTTACTGACCGGGTATTCCGGTTGCCTGTCCCCTTTCTCCTGCGCGGTTGTCAGCGCGTGTCCCGGTCATGCCGACAAGCCTTGCAGCAGGCGGTCGATTCAAGAGGCCGCGGTCTATAATTGAATAATCGGGCAGCTTTGCAGGCATTCCCGCTGGTAATGCGGTCCGGAAAACCGGGGGAGGTGAGCTTATGTCAGCAGCAGGCGAGGTGTCGGGCAGAACCCTTGCGGAAATGTCGCCGGATGAACTGAACGCCTGGTTCGACCGGCGGTTTGAGGAGCGGCTGGCAGTGAGCCGCGCGCAAGCAACGCCGCGTTTGTCCATCATGGTCACCAAGGGTACACTCGACTGGGCCTACCCACCTTTCATCATTGGATCGACCGCGGCCGCCATGGGTTGGGACGCCTCCCTGTTCTTTACCTTTTACGGTCTGGCGCTGCTGAAGAAGGATCTCAAGCCGCATATCAGCCCGCTGGGCAACCCCGCCATGCCCATGAAGATGCCGTTCGGACCCGCCTGGTTCCGGGGCATCGAGTGGAACATGCCCAACCTGCTGATGGCCGGTGTGCCCGGTTTCGAGAGCATGGCGACGACCCTCATGAAAATGACGGTGAAGAACCGCGGCGTAGCCGGCATACCGGAGCTGCGGGACCTGTGTATCGAGGCGGGTGTGAAGCTGGTTGCCTGCCAGATGACGGTTGACCTGTTCGGCTGGAAGAAGGAGGACTTCATTCCGGAGGTCTCGGAGTGGGCAGGCGCCGCCACCTACCTGACCGATGCGCAGGGGGCCGATATCACGCTGTTTGTCTGATCCCGGATGTTCCAAGAAAAGCGCGCCCCGCGGGGCGCGCTTTTCCGTATGCCAGATTCGACCTGGCTTACTTGGCCTTGCTGGTGCTCGCCGGTGCGGTCGGTGCGACAGGTACCGTGTAGGCTGGGACGCCCCAACCATAGGCCGGATAGCCCCAACCACCACCGTAGTAGGGATAACCACCCCAGCCGCCGTAGTAGGGATAACCACCCCAGCCACCGTAGTAGGGATAACCACCCCATCCCCATCCACGATAGGGATAACCGTAGCCACCATACCAGGGACCACCGCCCCAGGGGCCACCCCAGCCATCATAGTAGTCGTTACCCCACCATGCACTGGCGCTGCTGGCGCCCAGGGTTGCAGCACCTGCCAGGGCAGTCACGGCAACCATTTTCAGAGTGTTCTTCATGCTATTTCCTCCTAGCGATCAACAAAAAAGACTTTTCAACCATGCTAATCGGTCGATGTTGCCACCCTAGTATAGACAAAAAAATGGCGAATAAATAAGTCCCCAATTCGTGTCGAATGGGGGGTGGCAACCGATTTTTATGGATTTTTTGATGTAGGTCAAAGGCGCGCACCACCCCTGTGGGCGGTTATGCCGGAGTTCCACTGTACATGAAAGAAGTCCGTATGGGCCGGAGCCGTCATGTACCGACAACCGCCTAGTGCCTCAGCAGCGCGTTCACCAGGCCCTGCATCCGGGTGTGGTGGCTGCCGTGCCAGAAGATCTGTGAGCAATTCCCGCAGATCCTGAATCGGTCATAGTACTTGCGGGTCTTTGGCTCCAGCCGGTCAACGATCGTCTGCTTGTCGACATCCTGGAGTTCGCCGTTGCAGCGGATACAGCGGGTGAGCGGGGCCACCTGGCGGTAAAGGTCAAGACGCGCCAGTACCTCGCGCACCTGTTCGCGCGGTTCCTGTGACCGCACGAAGTAGCCATGGGTGATGATCCGGCGCTGCAGCAGGTTGCGGTCACGCGTGAGTACCGTACGCTGTTGCTCGCTGGCGATGCGCGCAATCTCGGCATCGCGGTAGTCGTTGCGGTACAGGCAATCCAACCCCAGCAGGCGCAGGTATCGCGCCAGCCGGCCCAGGTTGCAATCCAGGATGAATTTTGGCCGGCGCAGCGGTTCCGGACGCAGGCGCACCAATGGAGTGATGTCGACGCTTTCGAATACCGGATAGACACTGATGCGGTCGCCGTCCCGCACGATATAGGAAAAGTCCACCGCCCGGCCGTTGACCAGGATAACTTCCACTTCCGTGTGCGGCACACCGAATACCTCGATCATGTCCTTGATCGAGGCGCGGCGCTCGAAATCGTGTTCGATGTCAATATGGCGCAGCGCGGGCGGCAGGAAGTCGTTCAGCTCCGCATAGAAACGCAGGCAGGCGTGGGACATGAGCACGCTTACCGGGTGCTGCGGGTGCATCCCGTTGCGCAGTGGAGTTGGGCGGAGTGTGGGACAAGGCTTGTCGACGGCACCTGCCTTGGTTTAGGCTGGCCTCTTCTAAACATTTCAGCGTTTGGTAACATTGCCTGCAGCATCCCGCCGTGACGGACAACCCCACGCCGGACGGCGTGAAATTCACTGGTCGAGCTTATTTTGAGTGCCTCCCGGTTCAACTTCAACAGCGAGTAACCACCAAGCCCATGCCGCATTCCCAGCCCAATGTATTGACACCGCATCCCAAGCTGAACGAACTGCCCCCCCTGGAGATGGACCAGGCGGCTATCGATCATGATTTCCTGCGTTACTACAACCGCACGCTGGGCCGTGACAAGACGCATTGCACCAATCACTACCTGTACGAGGCACTGGCCTATACGGTGCGTGACCGCCTGATGGAGCGCTGGAAGAACACCCGTTTCTCCTACGAGGAAAAGGACGCCAGGCGCACCTGTTACCTGTCACTGGAATTCCTGATGGGGCGCGCGCTGGGTAATGCCATGCTGAACCTCGGCATCATGGACCCGGTTACCCGAGTCCTCCATGACTACAGCATCCGGCTGGAGGAAGTGGCGGATGCCGAAAACGATGCCGGTCTCGGCAACGGCGGCCTGGGGCGACTGGCGGCCTGTTTCCTGGACAGCTGTGCCACCCTGCAACTGCCCGTACTTGGCTATGGCCTGCGCTATGACTACGGCATGTTCCGTCAGGAGATCATCGACGGAAACCAGGTGGAGGAACCGGATCACTGGCTGCGTGACGGCAATCCGTGGGAGCTGGAGCGGCCGGAGTTCACGCAGCGCATCCAGTTCGGCGGCCGGACCGTGCGCTTTCAGGACGAATACGGCAAGAAGCGGGTGCGCTGGGAATCCTCCCACGACGTGCTGGCCGTGCCTTATGACACCCCGGTCCCGGGCTATCGCAATGATACCGTCAACAGTCTGCGGCTGTGGAAGTCCACCGCAACCGATGAATTCGACCTGGATGACTTCAACGCCGGTGACTACGCAGAGGCCGTGGCGGCAAAAAATGACGCCGAGCACATCACCATGGTGTTGTACCCGAACGATGCCAGCGAAAACGGCAAGGAACTGCGCCTGCGACAGCAGTATTTCCTTGCCTCGGCCAGCATCAAGGATGTCATGCGTCGCTGGATTCGTCTCAATGGCAAGGATTTCAGTCGTTTCAGCGAGAAACACTGCTTCCAGCTGAATGATACGCATCCGAGTATCGCCGTTGCGGAACTGATGCGGCTGTTCATCGACGAGGTGCGGCTGGACTGGGAGGCTGCCTGGAAACAGGTCACACGTTGCATGGCCTACACCAATCACACTCTGTTGCCGGAGGCGCTGGAGAAATGGCCGGTGCCCATGTTCGAGAACCTGCTACCGCGCCCGCTCGAGATCATTTACGAAATCAATGCGAACTTTCTCGCCCAGGTGGCACGCCGCTGGCCAGGTGACACACAGCGGCTGGCACGCATGTCCATCATCGAGGAGGGCGATGTCCGCCACGTACGCATGGCGCACCTGGCGATCGTCGGCAGCTACTCCGTCAATGGGGTCGCCGCGCTGCATTCCCGCTTGCTCAAAGAGGAACTGTTCCACGATTTTCATGCGCTCTGGCCGGAGAAATTCAACAACAAGACCAACGGTGTCACTCAGCGCCGCTGGCTGGCCTTATGCAACCCGGGGCTGAGCCGCCTGATCAAGGATCATATCGGCGATGGTTGGATCACGGATCTGGAACATCTGCGCAAGCTCGCTCCGTATGCGCAGGACGCCGCGTTTCGGGAACAATGGAAGGTGGTGAAGCTGGCCAACAAGCAGCGCCTGGCCACGATGGTGAAGGCCGAAACCGGGGTGGAGTTCAATACTGATTCCATGTTCGACGTCCAGGTCAAGCGCATCCATGAGTACAAGCGTCAGCTGCTGAATGTCCTGCATGTCATTCATCTCTACAACCGCATTCGTCGCGGCGACACCGCAGGCTGGACGAAACGCTGCGTGCTGATCGGCGGCAAGGCCGCGCCGGGTTATGCCATGGCCAAGCTGATCATCAAGCTGGTAAACAATGTCGGCAAGATCATCAACAACGATCCCGAGGTCGGTGACCTGCTGAAGGTGGTGTTCCTGCCCGACTACCGGGTTTCCGCCATGGAAATCATCTGCCCCGGCGCGGACCTGTCCGAACAGATCTCGACCGCCGGCAAGGAGGCATCAGGTACCGGCAACATGAAATTCATGATGAATGGCGCTATAACCATCGGTACGCTGGACGGCGCCAATGTGGAAATCCTGGAAGAGGTCGGCGAGGACAATTTTTTCCTGTTCGGCCTGACCGCGGAGCAGGTGAGCGAAATGCGCCGCAACTACCGGCCCTGGGAAATCGTTGAGCGTGATCAGGACCTCCAGGCGGTCATGCAACTGCTGCGCAGCGGCTATTTCAACCAGTTCGAGCCGAGTTTGTTCAATCCGCTGCTCGATGCGATCACCAGTCCCCATGACCCGTGGATGACGGCCGCCGATTTTCGCAGCTTCATCGAGGTGCAGGAGATCGCGGCCGAGGCCTATCGCGACAAGGAGCGCTGGACGCGCATGAGCATTCTCAACACCGCCGCCAGCGGCAAGTTCTCCACCGACCGTACCATGCTCGAGTATAACCGGGATATCTGGAAGCTGGATCCGACGACGCCGTATCCGTCGGAGTGAGTTAATCCGGTGGCGCCTGTTCGCCCAGCAGCGGCAGGAGATGATCCCGCACCCGCGTGGCGATCAGCTTCTGTGCCCTGGCGTTGGGGTGGATACCGTCCGCCTGCATGAGTTCGGGCCGGGTACCCACGCCTTCGAGCAGCGACGGCAGCAGGGCGACGGGATAGTCGGCGGCAAGCGAGTGGTACACGGCGCGGAACTTTTCCGTGTAGGCCGGGCCATAATTGGGCGGCAGCTCGACACCGGCGAGCAGCACGGCGGCGCCATTCGCTCGCACCAGTTCAATTATGGCTGCCAGGTTGTCGCGCATGGCCTGCAGTGACAGACCGCGCAGACCGTCATTGCCACCGAGTTCCAGCAGTACGACATCCGGCCGTTGCCGTTGTAGTGTACCGGGCAGGCGGGCGCGTGCATTCGCGGTGGTATCACCGCTGATGCTGGCATTGACGATCTTCCAGCCGGGATACTCCTCGGCCAGTTGCCGCTGCAGGATGGCCACCCAGCCGCTCTCAACCGGGATACCATAGGCCGCGCTGAGGCTGTCGCCGATGATAAGGAGGGTTTGTGCCGCCGCTCCAGGCGCCAGCAGGAGCAATAGCACTATCGTTGGATAGAGGGAGCGAAGCTTCATGACCGGGATACAGGATAACATCATGGTCGCAGCGAGTGGCCTGGGCAAGCGGGTCGACACCGCGGCCGGTTCGCTGGATATCCTGACGAATATCGATTTGCGGATACGCGAGGGCGAGGCCGTGGCGATCGTCGGTGTCTCCGGCTCCGGCAAGTCGACCCTGCTGGGGCTGCTGGCGGGACTGGACCTGCCCAGCAGCGGGCGCGTCGTACTCGGTGCGCAGGAACTGAACCGGCTGGACGAAGACGGACGCGCCAGGGTACGCAGCCAGCTGGTGGGCTTCGTGTTCCAGTCGTTCCAGCTATTGCCGGGTCTGACGGCCCTGGAAAACGTCATGCTGCCGCTGGAACTGGCTGCCGCGCCGGACCCGAGGCAGCAGGCAATGCGGCTACTGGAGCGGGTGGGCCTGGTGGCACGGCTCACGCATTACCCGAAACAGCTCTCCGGCGGCGAGCAGCAGCGCGTCGCCATCGCCCGCGCCTTCTCCTGCCGGCCCGCCATCCTGTTTGCCGACGAGCCCACCGGCAACCTCGACAGCGCTACCGGCAGCACCATTATCGACCTGCTTTTCGAACTCAACCGCGAACGCGGCACGACCCTTGTCCTGGTGACGCATGACGAGGCACTGGCCGCACGCTGCGAGCGCCATATCCGCCTCGAGGCGGGGCGCATCGCCAACGGGCGGGACGCGGCATGAATGCAGCTGCCCGCCGACGGCTGGCCCTGCGCCTGCTGGGGCGCGACTGGCGTGCCGGGGAACTGCACATCCTGGCCGCCGCGATCGTGATCGCGGTAGCCGCCAGCACTGCGATCGGTTTTTTTACCGAGCGGCTCGGACGCGGCCTGGAGAACCAGTCCGCCGATTTTCTCGGGGCGGACCTGGTGCTGGTCAGCCCGCGTCCCGTTGCCGCCGCATGGCTGGAACAGGCCCGTGGACGGGGACTGCGCGTCAGCGAGACGCTGGAGTTCGCCAGCGTGGTGGTCAGCGGCGAAACCCTGCAGCTGGCAAGCATCCGCTCGGTGGACGCCGCCTTCCCCCTGTGCGGCAGTCTGCGTACCGCGCCGCGACCCTTCGTCGCGGACGCGCCGGCCCGGGGTATCCCGGAACCCGGTGAGGCCTGGGCAGCGCCGCGGCTGCTGACCGCACTGTCCCTGCAACCGGGAGACAGGGTCGAGGTCGGTGCCACGAGCCTGGTGATCAGCCGTGTCCTGACCTTCGAGCCGGGGCAGGTCGGGGATGTCTTCGGCCTGTCGCCACGGCTGCTGGTCAACGCGGCGGACGTGCCGGCCATGCAAGTGGTGCAGCCCGGCAGCCGGCTTTCATACCAGTACCTGTTTGCGGGGGAAACGCGGGCACTTAATGGTTTCCGCAACTGGCTGCAGCCACGCCTTGGCCCCAGCCACCGGCTGGTGGGTGTGCACGAGGGCCGGCGTGCGGTCGGCAGTGCACTGGAGCGTGCCGAGCGCTTCCTGGGTCTTGCCGTGATCGCGGCCATTGTTCTGGCCGGGGTGGCCATCGTCATGGCCGCGCGGCGCTACAGCGAACGCCACTTCGACGTGAGCGCCATGTTGCGCTGCCTGGGCGCCTCGCAACGGGACTTGCTGTGGCTCTACACGATGCAACTCGCGGCGCTGGGTTTGCTGGCAAGCGCCCTCGGCTGCCTGCTCGGCTGGCTGGCACAACTGGGCCTGCTGGTGCTGCTGGCCGAAGTATTGCCGCTGACGCCTTCGGTACCCGGACTCTGGCCGGTGCTGGCCGGGCTGGCCACGGGTCTGGTGGTGCTGGCCGGGTTCGCGTTGCCGCCGGTGCTGCGTCTGCGGGGCGTGCCACCGCTGCGGGTGCTGCGGCGCGACCTGGCCCCATTGCCGAGCAATGCCTGGCTGGTGTACGGCATTGCCCTGGCTGCGATCGTCGCGCTGATGTGGCGCTATACGGACAGCCCGATGCTATTGCTGGCAGTGCTGGCCGGTTCCGTCACGGCGGTTGCGGTACTTGGGCTGCTCGCTTATGTCCTGCTCACCCTGGGCCGGCGGCTGCACCTGCGGGTGGGCATCGCCTGGCGCTTCGGACTGAACAACCTGTGGCGCCGCCGCGCGAGCAGCCTCAGCCAGATTCTCGCCTTCAGCCTGGCACTGCTGGCGATGGCGGTTCTTGGGCTGGTGCGTACCGACCTGCTCAGTACCTGGAAGAACCAGTTGCCTGCGGACGTGCCCAATCACTTCGCCGTCAACATACTCCCGTGCCAGGTCGACACGGTGCGTGGTTTCCTCGCCGCGCATGCGCTGCAGACCTCGCAGTTCTATCCCATGGTGCGTGGTCGCCTGACCCGCATCAACGGGGAGGCGGTGCGCCGGGCCGTGAGCAGGGAGGCGCGCGATGACAATGCGCTGAACCGCGAACTCAATCTCACCTGGACACTGGGTTTGCAGGCGGATAACCGGATCGTCGCCGGCCACTGGTTCCAGGCGGCCGATACCGGCCGGCCGCTGGTATCGGTGGAGGCGAAACTGGCCGAACGGCTGGGCATCGGTCTCGGGGACGAGCTGGGATTCACGGTGGGCGCCGAGGCCTTCACGGCCCGGGTCAACAGCATTCGCAGTGTGCAATGGGATTCCTTCCGGCCAAATTTCTACATGGTGTTTCCACCCGGGGTGCTGGAGAAGTTCGCGGCGACCTGGATGACCAGCTTCTTTCTGCCGCCGGGCGACAAGCCGGTTCTGGTCGATCTGGTGCATGACTTTCCGGCGATCACCATCCTGGAAATGGACCTGATCATCGAGCAAGTGGGACGCATCTTCAGCCAGGTCACTTTGGCGGTCGAGTACGTCCTGGTATTCGTGCTGCTGGCGGGATTCGCGGTGTTGTTCGCGTCCCTCCAGGCCAGCCTGGACGAACGCCTCTACGAGGGCGCCCTGTTGCGTGCCCTCGGCGCCAGCCGCCGCCAGCTGCGCGCCGGACATCTCGCCGAGTTCGCCGCCCTCGGCCTGCTCGCCGGCCTGGTGGCCGCCATCGGCACCGAATGCCTAGCCTGGGTGTTGTACACCCGGGTGCTGCATTTCGACTACAGCTTCAAGTGGCCGGTATGGGTCCTGACACCGCTGCTGGGGGCCCTGCTGATCGGGGCGGCGGGCTACCACGGCACGCGCCCGGTCGTGCGGCGCAGCCCGGTGCTGCTGCTGCGCGGGCGTTGACCCGCCACCGGCCGAAGAGTCGCCCCATCGGCTACAATAGTCAGGAAACAACGGACCACAGCCATGCCCGCCGTCAATATTCCTACAGCAGCCACGGCCCTGTACGACTATTCGAAGTACTGGGCCGAGTGTTTCGGCACCGCTCCCTTCCTGCCCATGAGCCGGGCGGAGATGGATACGCTCGGCTGGGATTCCTGCGACGTCATCGTCGTCACCGGCGATGCCTACGTCGACCAGCCGTCGTTCGGTATGGCCGTCATCGGCCGGCTGCTGGAGGCGCAGGGCTTCCGGGTCGGCATCATCGCCCAGCCGGACTGGCACTCGGCGGCTGCCTTCCGGGCACTGGGCCGGCCGAACCTGTTCTTCGGCATCACCGCCGGCAACATGGATTCGATGATCAATCGCTACACGGCAGACCGCAAGCCACGCTCTGACGACGCCTACACTCCGGGCGGCCAGGGCGGGGCGCGTCCCGACCGTTGTTCGCTGGTCTATGTGCAGCGCTGCCGGGAGGCATTCCCCGATGTGCCGTTGCTGCTGGGCGGCATCGAGGCCTCGCTGCGGCGCATCGCGCACTACGATTACTGGCAGGATTCTGTGCGCCGTTCCCTGCTGCTGGACGCGCAGGCCGACATGCTGCTCTACGGCAATGCCGAGCGCGCCGTGGTCGAGATCGCGCAGCGCCTCGCCGGTGGCGAGGCCATCGCGGAGATCGCCGATGTCCGCGGTACGGCCTTCGTGCGCCGCGACACACCGCAGGGCTGGACGGAGATCGACTCCACCCGCATCGACCGCCCCGGGCGGGTCGACCACGTCGTCAACCCCTATCTCAACACGGCGCAGATGGATGCCTGCGAACGCGAGCGTCGCAACGCCGCCCTGTACGGTATGGAGGTCGACTCCGGCGGGGTACCCGTGGCACCGCCCTTACCGCGGCGCCTGGATCGTACGCATACCGTGATTCGTCTACCGGCGTTCGAGAAGGTACGCAATGACAAGGCCCTGTATGCCCACGCCAGCCGTGTGCTGCATCTCGAGACCAATCCCGGCAACGCCCGCGCCCTGGTGCAGCGCCACGGTGAGGTCGACCTGTGGCTGAACCCGCCGCCCGTGCCGCTCGACACGGAAGAAATGGATTACGTCTTCGGGCTGCCTTATGCGCGCGTGCCGCATCCCGCCTACGGGGATGAGCGCATCCCCGCCTGGGAGATGATCCGTTTCTCGGTGAACATCATGCGCGGCTGCTTCGGCGGCTGCACCTTCTGCTCCATCACCGAGCACGAGGGGCGCATTATCCAGAACCGTTCGCAGGAGTCCGTCCTGCGCGAGATCGGCGAGATCCGTGACAAGGTGCCCGGCTTCACGGGGGTGATCTCCGATCTCGGCGGGCCGACGGCGAACATGTACCGCCTGGCTTGCCGCAGTCGCGAGATCGAGGCCGCCTGCCGCAGGCCGAGCTGCGTGTACCCGGGTATCTGCTCCAACCTGAATACCGATCACTCCGCGCTTACGCAGCTGTACCGCGCGGCGCGCCGGATATCCGGGGTGAAGAAGGTCCTGGTTGCCTCCGGTCTGCGCTACGACCTCGCGGTACAGGACCCGGAGTACGTGAAGGAACTGGTCACGCACCATGTCGGCGGTTACCTGAAGATCGCCCCGGAACATACCGAGGACGGCCCGTTGGCGAAGATGATGAAGCCGGGCATCGCTTCCTACGAGAAGTTCAGGCGCTTGTTCGAGCGGTTCTCCCGGGAGGCGGGCAAGGAGCAGTACCTGATTCCGTATTTCATCGCCGCGCATCCCGGGACCACGGACGAGGATATGCTGAACCTGGCCCTGTGGCTGAAGCGCAATGGTTTCCGCGCCGACCAGGTGCAGGCGTTCTATCCCTCGCCGATGGCGACCGCCACGGCCATGTACCATACCGGCAAGGACCCCCTGCACCGGGTGAGCTACAGGAGCGCCGCCGTCGAGAGCGTCCGGGACCCGGAGCAGCGCCGGTTGCACAAGGCCTTCCTGCGCTACCACGATCCGGCGAACTGGCCGCTGTTGCGCGCCGTCCTGCAGCGCATGGGACGAGCCGAACTGATCGGCGACGGCCCGCAGCAGCTGATCCCGCGTGAGCAGCCCGTTACGCACCGGGACTACCGGTCGCCACGTCGCAAAAATTCCGCTGTCACCCACCAGCGTCGCACCCATGCCGGCAAGGTGCTGACACAGCATTCCGGCCTGCCGCCGCGACACGAGGGTGACGGGCAGCCCGGAAAGCCGCACAGGCGGCCGCGCTGAATCGGGCCGGTGGGACTTTCAATGGGTGTCGATATGAATCTTCATACCGACACCATCCACCATCCTGGAAATTTCCTGGCTGTCGTCGAACAGCAGTTCGCCCTCGACATTCACCGTGTCCCGGCTATCCGGATCGGCAAACAGGTCGGGCAGCAGCCGGTTTCGTTTGGCTCCCCCCGGCCGTTTTGCCGGCCATTCGGCATCGGGGACCTCGCCGAAGTTGCGTGACATCGTTTCCGTAAACGGAACGTCCTCGATGTCCAGGACCAGAGTGGCTGGTTCCTGTGGTTCCGCGGGCGTTTTTGTTACGGCGGGGATTGCCGCGGGCTTTGTGGCCGTAGGTGCTGATACCGTCACCGCGGGCACTGCTGGGATTGCCGGTGCTTCCGGCGTTTGCGGTTCCTGCGGGAGCGGTGTCATTGGCTCCTGCAGAGGTGGTGTCATTGATTCCTGCGGGAGCGGTGCCATTGATTCCTGCGGAGGTGGTGATTTACAGCAGCCGGCGAACAACAGGAGGGCGATTGACGGCAGTGTGAATCGAAGGTGCGCAGTCATCCGGGCAGGCTAGCGATGACGGTGCGGGTGCCAGGGACGGTAAAACCAGGGGTCGTAATACCAGGGGTCATACCACAAGGGATAGGGATAAGCGTAATCGGGGGCGTTGATTCTTTCGGGCCACAGGTAATAGCTGTCCGCCTGGATGACCGGATAGGGATAGGTGAACTCGCCGACCTTGCGCTTCTCGGTCCGCAGCAGGGTTCCGCTCACCGTGACCTGACGTCCAGGCTTGTAGACCTTCGGGTCCAGGAAGATGGGAACGAGCGCGATGAAGCGCCCTTCGCTGGCATCGGTGTCCTTCGGTTCTCCTCCGCTGCTGAGTGGCCGGGCCAGCACGGTAAGTCGGGTCTCGCCCTCCCGGTTCTCGGTTTCCAGGATCTCGCCACCCCAGCGTACCTGCCAGATCTGGTTTTCCAGGGCGCTCTCGCGCACCTGTTCGATGGACGGATCGTTGGGCGGCGCCTGCCTGATGTTCTGTGGGATCTGTGAGGTGCACGCGGTCAGCAGCACCCCTGCCAGGACCAGGCCTCCCAGGCGGTGCATGCGATGGATGTCGAACATAGAGAAAGTTTAGATGAGCGAGGATATTTGCGGGAATCTATTTCTACGCGAATTGTGATCTGAGGATGATTCCGTCCGCTGGAGGCGGGCCGGTCGGCACCGCTTACAACCGTATGCGATTCGTTGGATCCGCACCCCGCGCCAGGAGTTTCCGCTCGATGCGTGCGCGGCGCTGCTGTCGCGACGGCCCGCCCGGCAGTCGCTCGCAACAATGCCGCGCGGCGGCCAGGTCCCCGCTGATGTGCTCGTGGTACTTTGCGAGGTGTTCCAGCGACTCGGTGCAGCCACCGACGGCCAGTGCCTCCCACATGGTGACGGCCTGGTGCCAGTTGCCGGCGCGTCGCGAGAAGCGGGCCAGCAGGCGTTTGCCCGCTTCGTCCAGGCTTGCCTGATGCCGTTGCAGCAGGGCCCGTGCCGCCTCTTCGTCACACTCCGCCAGCCAGCGCGCCAGCGTGGTGAGATCAACGTCGAATGCCTGCGGTTCCCGGACGGCCTGTGCGAGCGCCTGGTGAGCCGCGGCCAGGGAAACGATGTCCTGATGGTTGTGTTCCACGACCCGAACGAGCCGCTCCCCGTCCCCGCGGCGGATATAGTCGAACCAGGCCGCGGGGGCCTCGCTGCCGGGCAGGTCGTCGCGGCGCCGGAAGCCAAGCAGCTCCTTTTCCAGTGTCAGCAGGCGGCAGTCCTGCCAGCGACTGCCAAACAGGCGGCGGACCGGGTGTAGCAGGTCGAGGTGCGGCAGCGCGGTGCAGGGATCGACCAGGCCCTGCATGCGAAAACGGCCGGCGAGCAAGGGCAGGTCGTAGCTCTTGCCGTTGTAGCTGACCAGCCGGTCGGCGCTGGAAAGGGTTCGCGCGAACGCGGCCAGCAAGGCGGCCTCCGCGGCAAAGCGGGTGAGCAGGAACTGCGATAAGTCGAGGGCATCCTCCGACACCACGGCGATACCGATCAGGAAGGCGAGGGTGCCGCTGCCGCCCGCCAGACCGGTGGTCTCGGTATCGAGATATGCGTGCCGCAGGGCCGCAGTTCCGGTTTCGCCCGGCAGGAGGGGTTGCGGATACCGGGAGCGCGGTTCCGCCAGGGTCGTTTCCTGCATACGGTTGGTAGCGAGATGGTCCAGCGGGATGCTTTCATGGATGTGCAGGACGCCATCGGCAAACGGTTCGGCGTCGAGCCTCCGCGCCAGTTCCTCCACGGACATGGCGGCATGGCCGGTCGTGCCGGCCTGAAGCCGTTCGAGTCGCAACCGCGCAAGGCGATCGCGGAGATCCGACGGCGCAGGCTTCGATACGGGTGCGGCGTGACCAGACCCCGCCTGGTGCTGCAGATGTGAAAGTCGGGATTTAAGGCTCATTTGATTCCTGCCAGTGTATCGCCACCCATGCAAAGCTGCTAATCAGAGACACTGTTCTTGCCGGTACCGTTCCCGGATTATCGCGCCGAAGAGTGGCGCCTACGGGTGCATTTATTCCGTGTACGACCGGTCCGCTGACCGCGATAGCATTTCCAGTACCCGTAGCGCCACAGCTTTCGGGGAATAGCCGCGTACCTCGTCGCCGGCCAGGATGGGACCGACACAGGCAGGGCACCCGTGCGCGCAGCCGCAATTGTCGACCAGCTGCCGGGAACCGCGGACGACGCCGCCGCGGGCCGCGAACAGGGGTGCGGAGATGCCGATGCCGCCGGGGTAATTGTCGTAGAGGAACAGCGTGGGCGTGAACCGCTGCAGATGCCCGGGTTCAAGTGTGTCGCCGCTGTGGTCACGCAGCTGGCCGCGGCCGGCCGCACTGACGGTGGCGAACCACTCGGCATTGCCGTCGCCCACGGCGCGCCCGATGTCCCGCGGCTCCGAGAGCATGTGCATGGCCGCGACGATGTGCAGGGCGTGGCCGGCGCCGAGAAAACCGTCCAGTGCCTGCTGGCGGGAAGCGAAGGCGTCATCCAGTGCTGCAGGCTCGAGTTGCCACCACACTGCCGTGGTGTGCATTTCCTGATCGGGCAGGTCGATGTTGCCATAGCCGATGTTCTCGTGGGTGTAGTAGCGGATCTTCTTGTAGCCGGCGATGCGCCGCACCAGGTGTACCTCGCCATAAGCAATGACGGCTGAATCAATGGAGTCAGATTCGATTGATCCCGCGATTGATCCCGCGATTGATCCTCGATATTTGTTTTCTGCCTGATCAATCGAGTCTGACCCCATTGATTCCGATTCGAAGCACTCCAGGATCTTCAGCCGCGTGTAGTCGATGGCGTCAGTGTAGTAATCCGCACGGGTGCGGGTGACGAAGGCCTTGCGGCCCTCCCAGTCGAGCCGCTCCACCTGCCAGGGAGCGGACTGCACCAGGTAGATGGCGCCCTCGTAGAGGGTTTCTGCCGCGGACCTGTAGTCGACCTCGGCGATCACCTGCTGTGCGCCACTGGTGATGTCGATGACCACGAAGTTGCCATCGGCCACCGAACGCAGACTGACGCTGTTGGCCGGATAGCTGTCCGCCATCCAGTGCCATTGCCGGCCCTCGCGGTGGATCACGCCATGTTCCTGCAGGTAAGCCAGCAGTTCACCGAGATCCTCCCTGCCGAAACGGTCGCCGTCCTGGAACGGCAATTCGAAGGCCGCGCAGCGTACATGGTCGAGCAGGATCAGCAGTTGGTCGGGATCGATGCGGGCCTGTTCCGGCGAGGCGCCGAGGAAGAAATCCGGGTTACGGATGATGTACTGGTCCAGCGGCAGGCTGCTCGCCACCAGCACGCCGAGGGCGTTGCGTTGGCGCCGCCCGGCGCGGCCGAGGCGTTGCCAGGTGCCGGCGATGGTGCCGGGGTAGCCGTTCAGCACGCAGATGTCCAGTGAGCCGATGTCTACGCCCAGTTCCAGCGCCGAGGTCGAGACCACACAGTCGATCTCGTCGGCGCGCAATTTCTTCTCCATGGCATGGCGCTCGCTCGGCAGGTAGCCGCCGCGGTAGGCTGCGACCCGGGCCGGGTGGCGCGGGTCCCGGTCGAAGGCGTCTTTCAGGTACTTGGTCAGCACCTCGACCATGAGACGGGACTGCGCGAACACGATGCTCTTCAGGCCACTCCGCAGCGCCTGTTTCGCGATGCGCGTGGTCTGCGAGCGGGCCGAGGCGCGTATGCCGAGATCGGGATTTACCACCGGCGGGTTCCACAGCAGCAGATGCTTTGCGCCCTGCGGTGCGCCGCTCTCGGTAATGGCCGTCACCCCGGCGCCGATCAGTTCACCGGCCAGTTCCGCCGGGTTGGCGATGGTGGCCGAACACAGGATGAACTGCGGTTCTGCACCATAGAAGCGGCAGATACGGCGCAGCCGCCGCAGCACATTGGCCACATGCGAGCCGAACACGCCGCGATAGCTGTGCATTTCATCGATCACCACGAAGCGCAGGCCTTCGAAGAATTGTGCCCACTTGGTGTGGTGCGGCAGGATTCCCTGGTGCAGCATGTCCGGGTTGCTGACCACGATGTCGCCGCGGGTGCGCACCGCCTTGCGCGCATCCCCCGGAGTATCGCCGTCGAAGGTAAAGGCGCGAACCCCGAGTCCGCCGGCCTCGTTCAGCGCCAGCAGTTCCGCCACCTGGTCCTGTGCCAGGGCCTTGGTGGGGAACAGGTACAGTGCTTTCGCCCGTGACTGCAGGGCCGCCTGCAGCACGGGCAGGTTGAAGCAGAGGGTCTTGCCCGAGGCCGTCGGCGTCACGACCACGGTATGGCCGCCGGCCTGTGACGCTTCCCAGGCCGCGGCCTGATGGGTGTAGAGTCGCTGAATACCTCGACGGGTGAGCGCTATGGCCAGGCGCGGGTCGAGATCATCCGGCAGCGGGGCGTAGCGTCCTGGCTTCGCTGGCACCACCAGTTCGCCGGTGATGCGCTCCGCGTACTGCGCCCGCAAGCGCAGCGCCAATGCCTCGCACGGATCTGGCGAAGTCGCTTTCGGGGAGGCTGCAAGCTGTCCGGTCGGAGTGCTCATGGATTGTTCTCCCTTGGTTCTCCCGGGTAGAATAGAGAACAGATGGAGAACAAATCAAGTGCGGTGTTCTGTCCGCCCTGACGGATTGCAAACGATGACCCTGACCCGGCGCCAGCAGCAGATTTATGACTACCTGGTCGAGAACGCGGATCGCTTCGACCACCCGCCAAGCCATGAAGAGCTCTGCCGGGCCCTGGGCCTCAGTTCCCGCGGCTCGCTGCACAAGCATATCCAGGCGCTGATCCGGGCCGGGCTGGTGGAACCCATGGACGGCAGCCACCGGGGCATCCGCGTGATCACGCAGATGCCAGGCGTCGACGGGATTCCCTTCCTGGGCCGCATCGCCGCCGGGCGTCCCATCGAGGCGCTGCCGCAGCGCGAATTCCTAAGGGTGCCGGAGGAGCTTCTTGGCGGCCGGCCCTGCTACATCCTGCAGGTCAGCGGCGAGTCCATGATCGATGCGGGCATTCTCGACGGCGATTACGTGGTGATCGAACAGCGCGACAGCGCCCGCGATGGCGAGGTCGTCGTCGCCCTGATCGACAATGAAGAGGCCACCCTGAAACGCATCGAGCAGCAGCCCGGCCGGGTGATCCTGCATCCCGCCAATGCCTCCATGGGATCCATGGTGTACGCACCGGAGGCGGTGCGAATCCAGGGCGTATTACGGGGGCTGCTGCGCAGCTATCGCTGATGAACCTGGCGGAAGGACGTAACGCTGGTTTAATGGCTCGATACCCGTGCCGGCCTGCGGCCGGTTACAAACGCGGGATTGAATCATGCTAGGATCGACATCCGTCGATAGCCTGTGGTGATCCCCATGATCGTGCTCAACATCAACGGTGCCGAGTATCGTCTGGACATCGATCCGGACATGCCGCTGCTCTGGGCCATTCGTGATCATGCCGGTTTGACCGGCACCAAGTACGGCTGCGGCATGGCGCTGTGCGGCGCCTGTACGGTGCACCTCGACGGCAAGGCGGTGCGTTCCTGCAGTATCCCGGTGTCCGTGGCCGCGGGCAAGGAGATCACCACCATCGAAGGGCTGGATTCCGCCGCTGGTATGGCGGTGCAGGAGGCCTGGAGAAAACGGGACGTGGTACAGTGCGGCTATTGCCAGTCCGGTCAGATCATGGCAGCGGTCGAACTGCTGACCTGGAATCCCAACCCCAGCGACACAGACATCGATAACGCCATGACCGGCAACCTCTGCCGCTGCGGGACCTACGCGCGGATCCGTGCGGCCATCAAGGCCGCGTCCCGGACGCTGGGCTGACGGGTAAGACGTGATGCGCGGCAGGCAAGCCGTCATGATCAGTCGCCGCCTGTTCCTGGTGAGGTCCATGGCCGCCGGCGCAGGATTGACCCTGGGCATGATTCTGCCCCGTGGCGGCCGTGCACAAGCGGGCACGGCGGTTCCGGAGGGGGCCGGACCGGGCGAGGACGGCGGAGCGATCGATAAGGAATCGCGCTTCGCACCCAATGCCTTTGTGCGTATCGGTACCGACGGCAGGGTCACCGTGGTCGTCAAGCACCTGGAGATGGGGCAGGGTACCTATACCGGCCTGGCCACCCTGGTCGCCGAGGAACTCGATGCGGCCTGGTCGCAGATCGACGTCGAGGCCGCACCCGCCGACGCCGCCCTCTACAACAACTTGTACTGGGGCAAACTTCAGGGCACCGGCAGCAGCACCTCCATCGCCAATTCCTATGAACAGATGCGCCACGCGGGTGCGGCGGCGCGCCACATGCTGGTCGCGGCGGCGGCCCGCCTCTGGCAGGTGCCGGAGGATGAGATCGGGGTGCGCGACGGCATCCTGCGCCATGCGGCCAGCGCCCAGGAGTCCGGATTCGGTGCGCTGGCCGCGGCGGCCGCACGGGAAGCGGTGCCGGAGATTGTGTTTTTGAAGGACCTTGAGGAGTTCCACCTGATCGGAAGCCGGGTGTCACGCAAGGACAGCCGCGCCAAGGTCGATGGGTCGGCGCTGTTTACCATGGACGTACAGTTGCCGGGGATGCTGACCGCGGTAATCGCCTATCCGCCGCGCTTTGGTGCCCGGCTGGATACCTACATGACCCACAATGCGAGAAAGGTTGCCGGCGTGGTGAATGTGGTCTTCATCCCCGCCGGTGTCGCGGTAGTGGCCCGGGATTTCTGGAGCGCCTGGAAGGGACGCGAGGCGCTGCAGCTCAACTGGGACGAGAGCAAGGCCTTGAAGCTGGGCTCCGCGGACATCGAAAAACAGTACCGGAAACTGGCCGGCAAGCCCGGCAGGCCGGCGCGCAGTGAAGGCGATGTCGATGCCGCCATGCAGGCCGTGGCCACTCGGCTGGAGGCGACACTCACTTTCCCCTACCTGGCGCACGCCGCGATGGAACCAATGAACTGCGTGATGCAGCGCACCAAGGAAGGTGTGGAGATCTGGAACGGCGAGCAGACCCAGAGCACGGATCAACAGGCCGTGGCGAAGGTGTTCGGGATCGCCCCGGAAAAGGTGAAGATCAACATGCTTTACGCGGGCGGCTCCTTCGGTCGGCGCTCCAACCCGGACTCGGACTACCTGGTGGAGACCGCCACCATCGTCAAGGCGATCAAGGGCAGTACGCCGGTGAAGCTGGTGCGCACGCGCGAGGACGACATGCGGGCCGGTTATTACCGCCCCCTGTACGTGCATCGCATCGAGGCGGGACTGGATGACAATGGCAAACCCGTCGCCTGGCGGCAGCGTATCGTCGGCCAATCGATCGCCGCCGGCACGGTCTTCGAGAATAACCTCGTGAAGGACGGTGTGGATGCCACCTCGGTGGGAGGCGCCACGAACCTGCCCTATGCGGTCCCCAATATCCGCGTGGAACTGCATTCGCCGCGGCATTCGGTGCCGGTGCAGTGGTGGCGCTCGGCGGGTTCCACGCATAATGCCTTCACGACGGAGACGTTTATCGACCGGTTGGCCGCGGCGGCGGGCAAGGACCCGGTCAAATTTCGCCGCACGTTGCTGCAGGGGCATCCGCGCCATCTCGGTGTGCTGGAACTGGCCGCGGAGAAGGCCGGCTGGGGCAGCGCGCTGCCGGGCGGCCGCGGTCGTGGCATCGCCGTGCACGAGTACTTAAATTGTTATGTCGCCCAGGTTGCGGAAGTGACCGTGCACACGGACCTGAGTTTTTCCGTCGACCGCGTGGTGATCGCCGTCGACTGCGGGATCGCCGTCAACCCGGATATCGTGCGCGCCCAGATGGAAGGTGGTATGGCGTTCGGGTTGTCCGCCGCCCTGAGCAGCGAACTGACTCTGGAGCAGGGGCGCGTGGTGCAGTCGAACTTCCATGATTACGAGGTGCTGCGCATCGGGCAGATGCCGGAGGTGGAGGTGTATATCGTCAACTCCACGCAGCCACCGAGCGGTGTGGGCGAGTCGGCCACCCCGGTGATCGCCCCGGCGGTAGCCAACGCCCTGTCTGTGGTTACCGGCCGCTGGTTCGACCGCCTGCCGCTGCGCCTGTCGGCCTGATGTCGTACTTCAGTACCGACCGGGAGGTGCTGGAAACCGCCATGCGCTGGCTCGGCGAGGGCCGAAACCCGGCCCTGGTGACCGTGGCCCGTACCTGGGGTTCCTCGCCGCGGATGCCGGGCGCCCTGATGCTGCTGCGCGAGGACGGTCATTACTGCGGCTCGGTGTCGGGCGGTTGCGTCGATGAGGACCTGCGGATGCGTTACCGGGAGGGTCAGCTCGGGGACGGCTTGCCGACCCTGGTCGACTACGGCGTCGATAACGAGGCGGCGGCACGACTGGGCCTGCCCTGTGGCGGGAGGCTGGAACTGCTGGTCGAACGGCTCGACAGTGCCGCCCCGCTGGAACGGCTGCTGGAGGGCATGCGCTCTGGCCGGCTGATCAAGCGGCGCGTCTGCCTGGAAACGGGCGAGGCCAGCCTGCATGAGGCAGCCGCGGGGGAGACGTTTCGCTACGGCGAGGGCTACCTTGCCAAGGTGTTCGGCCCCTCCTGGCGGTTGCTGCTGATCGGGGACGGGCAGCTGGCACGCTACGTCGCGGAGCTTGCCTTGATGCTGGATTACCGGGTGATCATCTGCGATCCGCGGGATGACTATGACGCTACGGGCTTGCCGGATGGCGTGGAAAGGATCTACCGAATGCCCGATGATGCCGTGGCGGCCCATGCCACGCATTCACGCTGCGCCGTGGTGGCGCTCAGTCATGATCCCGGGCTGGATGACCTGGCCCTGATCGAGGCACTGCGCTCGGCGGCCTTCTACATCGGTGCGCTCGGATCGCGGCGCAACAGTGAGCTGCGCCGCCGGCGCCTGGCGGAAATGGGTATGGACGAGCCGGAACTGTGGCGCCTGCACGCACCCGCCGGCCTGCCCATCGGCAGCCACTCGCCACCGGAGATCGCCCTGTCCATCCTGGCGGAGATCACTGCGCAGCGGCACCAGGCGGCACAGGCAGACCGCGAACCTGCCAGCGCGGCATGATGGCACCCGTCACCGGCATCCTGCTGGCCGCCGGGCAGGGTACGCGTTTCGGCGCCGGCAAGCTGCTGCACCCGCTCACCGACGGCACGCCCATGGCCATTGCCGCCGCCCGCCACCTCGGAAGGGTGTTGCCGCACACGTTTGCTGTGGTCGCGGATACCGAATGTGAACTCGCGCGGCTGCTTGTGCGGGAAGGCCTGCGGGTCATCGGCAATCCCCATGCGCGTGAGGGTATGGGTACGAGCATCGCCTGCGGCGTGGCGGCGAGCGCGGATGCGGGTGGCTGGATCATCACGCTGGGCGATATGCCCCGTGTGCCGGAAACCGTTATCCGGGCAGTTGCCGCGGGGCTGGAGCGGGGGGCCGATATCATCGCCCCGGTGTACCGTGGGAGGCGAGGGCACCCGGTGGGTTTCAACGCCCGGCACGGTCCGGCCCTGCTGCAGCTTGACGGCGATGAGGGCGCGCGTGGCATCCTCGCGGCAAACCGGAAAACGCTGGAGTTGATCGAGACCGATGATGCGGGTGTGACGGCCGACATCGATACCCGGTAGCCGCAAGTGGGCAGAACCTCCTGGTCAGCGGTCCTTTGCCTGTTCCCACTGGCAAATCAAGGCCGCGATAACCAGTCCGATGGGTCCAAGGAGAAGGCCGAACATGGCCCCCATCCCGGCTCTGTTGGACGGGCTGAGGATCATGCCGCCAAGTAGACCGCATACCGAATTCAGGAGCACCCAGGGGATCACCGTGTAGGCCAGAAAATCAATCACCGGTTTCTCCTCGCCAAAGGGTATTTTCGACTTCGTCAGGACACCTTGTCACACATCATCCAGCACAAGAGTGCAATCCACTCGATCAGAACGACCAGGAAACCCAGAAAGGTCGCCAGGCAGTCGCTCGGATCGTTGCATACCCAGAATCGATTTATCAGTCTCATATGCCACCTCCATAAGACATATCCGATCACCTACTGCCCGGAATGGTAGCATAAGATTATTAGAAATTAATGATATATTTATGTGGCTGATCCCGAAAAACATATTTCCTGTTTCACGCCAATTTTACGGCGGCATGGAGTCAGAGACGATGGCGATTAAAAGATCCTGGCACGCCGTTTCACACAACGCCATCCAGGCGGGGGCCCCGGGCAGGACCTTCAGCGGCCCTCCCAACTCTCCAGACCCAGCGGGGGCACATAGGTGCCGATCCGTTCGCGCACCCAGCAATCACCGCTTGCGGCCCGTTCCTCCGGTGTGGTGAAGCGGTATCGGTAGACTGTGGCGCGCACCAGGGCGGGGGGGTTGTCGGGGAAGGGATTGCTGGCCAGCAGCGCCAGTACCGGGGGCGAAGCCTTGAGCAGGCTGTACAGCAGATCGCCGAACCAGAGGTTGCGATAAGGGGACTCGCTGGCGGCGAACCAAAGTGTCCAGTCCAGACGCGGATGGTAGGGTATGCTCCAGCTCGGGCAGTGGTGCACGTTGCCCGGTTTATAGCGGAACTCGTAGGCCTTCCAGTCCTTGCCGTCCATCGAGCCCTCCAGGATGAGCTCGCGCCGCTCGGTATTCATCACCCCGAAGAAGCCGTAGAAATTGGTAATGCCGAAGCGCGACGCCGTCTCGACCAGCGTGGCCAGCGGACCGGGCAATGGCTCCTTTTCGATACGTTTCCAGATGAGGGCGAGGTCGGTACTCACCACAACCAGCGCCAGGGCGGCCGCGCCCAGCGTCGCCCGCAGGCCCGGTACGGGCAGGCGGAACCGCCGGTTCGAGACCAGCCATGCCGGTAGCACCCGGGCGAGTGCCTGGTCGTCGAACAGGAACAGGCACAGGAAGATCGTGAGCAGGTTGAGAAAATAGTAATTACCGGTCAGGGTGATGGCGATCTGCAGGATCAGGAAACCCCAGGCCGCAATGAAACGCAGGTTGCGCGGCATGAATATCAGCCAGGGCAGCAGCAGTTCGATGCCGAAGGTCGCCGCCACCGAGAACTGCTGGAACCAGTCCGGAAACTGGTGGACATACCAGGCCAGCGGCGTCGGCAGCGGCTGGGTTTCGTAGTGGTAGTTGAGCGCTGTGAGGTGCGCCCAGCTGGGATCGTGCGTGAGCAGCTTGACCATGCCCGAGAGCAGCATGAAGCGAAACAGCAGCCAGCGGAACAACCAGACGATGATGCGCGAACCCGCTGTGAGAAAGACCCCGAGCAGCCCCACCTCCAGGATATAGGCGTCGGGCTGGATGTTGCCGAAGACCGGCATGGCGTACCACAGCGACAGGTGCAGCACGAAGGCGAGCAGCAGCATCGGCCGCGTCAGCAGATTCAGAACCACCAGTACGGAGGCAGCCGCACCGGCGATGCATGCCGACACCAGTGCGATGTCGGAGCTGTTGATCCAGAACAACGTCGGCGAGAGCCAGAAGCGCCACGGACCGTTTTCGGCTTCCAGCGTGGCCAGTTTCCGCGTCAGCGGCAGGATACCCTCGCTCCCGACCAGCCCGAGGATCTGGTTGCCGATCGAGGCGAACGCGATCAGGAACGTCAGGCCCAGCAGGCGCAGGAACAGCCAGCTCACCAGGTTCCACGTCGGCGGGTGGCGCTCCTTGCCCCATAACAGGCGCGACCAATGGTAGGCGGCCTCGCGGTGGCGTGCGATCACCGCGTAGGCGGCTTCCGACACGGCGGCGAATCCCGGCAAGTGGCGATACAGCCACAGGCTGGCGCCCCTGCCGGGCGCTAGGGCCAACACCCTGAAAGCCGCCTCCGCGCTGCTGTAGCGTGTACCGTCCGGCTCGAACAACTGGATCGCGCGGGCGAATTCCTCCACCGGCACGTCGGGATGATCGGCGGCGATGTCCTGGTACGGTGTGTAGTGTACGCGCTCGCCGGTCAGGCGTTGCCAGAAGCGAACCCAGTACGCGCAAAACCCGCAGTCACCGTCGTAGGCGAGCAGGGGGTGGCGGGGTGCAGCGTCGGTCATTTGTGTAGAGGTGTAATGGTTTATTGAACCTTTCACAACTCGTTGTCCCACCGGTGCTGGCCCATAGGGGTACAACCGGGGAAGCCCGTATTCCCGGATTCCACATCGCTTCATCCGGGCTACGAAGACGGTCACTATTCCTGCGCTTACGGAACTGACAGTCCCCAGTGTAGTACAGGGAACCCCCCATTTGTTTCCGGCATAGCCTGGCCTGCAGGCGAATATGTCATGATGATGTTCCCATGAATGCACCATCGTCTTCCGGTTTTCCCCGGTTACCGCCCGATCCGGCCGTGCTGCTCCCCGCCGTGCTCGGATCGGACCGGCGCGTGCTGCTGGTCGGCCAGCCGGGTGTCGGTAAGTCCACGCTGGTCGCGGGGCTTGCAGGGGCACTGAATCGGGCAGGGCGTGCCTGCCGTTGTCTCGGTGCCGATCCCGGCACGCCGCTGTTCGGGGTGCCCGGCGCCGTCTGCCTCGGCCGTCGCGAAGCTGCTGATTGGAAACTCGAGGGCATGGAAGGCCTGTGCACCCTGGACGCCGGTCGTTTCCGCCTGCCGCTGGTCGTGGCGCTGCGCCACCTGGCGCAATCGGTCACTGCCGGCACGCTGCTGGTGGACGGACCGGGGGTGGTGCGCGGCGTGGCCGGTGCGGAATTGCTGCCCGCGATTGTCGAGGCGGCGGGCATCGATCGGGTGCTGGTCCTGGCACGCGCGGGCCGGCCTTTGCCCCTTTTGCAGGAACTGCACGCACTGCCGGTGGCGGTCCATCTTCTGGAGGCGGCGGAACAGGCAGGCCGTCCCGGCAAGCGTGCGCGGGCTGCGTCACGCACCGGCCTGTGGGATGCATACCTCGCAAATGCAGAGGAGTGCGTGCTGGATACCGGCCGGCTGCGGCTGATCGGTACGCCGCCGCCGGTGGATGCCCCCGGTAGCTGGACCGGCCGGCAGATTGCGTTGCTCGATGAGGCTGACCGGACCCTGGCGATGGGAGAGGTCGTGTCCATAGAAAGCGAGCGGCTGCACGTGCGTATGCCCGTGCCTGCCGGGCAGCCCCGGACGCTGCTGGTGCGCGATGCCGCACGCCTGGCCGACGGTCGCCTCGGCAGCAGCGCGCGTTTCACCGCGGACCGCTTCGGCTACCTGCCGCCGCCGGACCTTGCGCCGCACGCGACTGCCGGGGCCGTGACCGGGCCGCGACCGGCCGGCCGGGTGGGTGGCCTGAGTGTCTGCCTGGTCAACGGTGTGTTCGGCGATGCCCTGCTGCATGTGCGCCTGCGCCACCGACGCCGCAGTCTGCTGTTCGACCTCGGCGAGGGGGGGCGGCTGCCGGCGCGCGTGGCCCACCAGGTCAGCGATGTGTTCATCACTCATGCGCATATCGATCACATCGGGGGGTTCCTGTGGCTGCTGCGTTCGCGTATCGGCGAGACCTCGACGTGCCGCCTGTACGGACCGCCGGGGCTGGCGGCGAACATCGAGGGACTGACACGCGGCATCCTCTGGGACCGGGTGGGCGAAAGCGGGCCGCGCTTCGAGGTCAGTGAGCTGCACGGCGATTGCCTGCAGCGCTATGCCGTACAGGGCGGGCGTCCCGGCCGTGAGCTGCTGGAGGTAAGTATGGCGGAAGACGGTGTGTTGCTTGCCGAGCCGGGCTTCCGAGTTTGCGCCACCACGCTCGACCATGGCTCGCCGGTGCTGGCCTATGCCTTCGAGCCCACTCAGACCCTCAATATCCGCAAGGATCGCCTGCGGGCACATGCTCTGGAACCCGGCCCGTGGCTGGGTGAACTGAAGTGCAAGTTGCTGGCGGGCGAGAGCGGGGCACGGATTACGCTGCCCGACGGATCGAGCGATACGGTGCAGGTGCTGGCAGGCGACCTGGTGCTCGTTAACCCCGGCAAGAAACTGGTCTATGCCACGGATTTCGCGGACACCCCGGAGAATCGAGGCCGGCTGGTCGGACTGGCGCACGGCGCCCACACCCTGTTTTGCGAGTCGACCTTTCTCGAGGCCGACGCCGAACACGCGGTGCGTACCGCGCACCTCACCACCCGCGCCTGCGCCGGAATCGCCACGGACGCCGGTGTTGCCCGGCTGGTGCCATTCCATTTTTCGCGGCGCTACGAAAAGGACCCGGGAGCCGTTTATGCCGAGATCGCCGCGGTCTGTAATGTCGTGGTGGTTCCGGATGATGTAGATCTCACAGGTTATGAAAACCCGTGTTGTTGAGATTTAGCCGTATCATTGACACGTAACGCGTAGTCTGGGTGCAGGTCCGCAGGGCCTGAACCCGGGGAAATTCTGCACAATTCCCGGATTTCGCAATGCTCCATCCGGGTTACGAATTAGTCACTCATACCTAAGACTCAATTGCTACAATAGCACTCCATTTTGCCTCGTTGCGAACTCTCCATGCCCACTGCCTGGCAATCCGTCATCACCGATTTCAAGGCCGTTGTTCCGGAGGTGGACTTCTGGTCGCTGCGGCTGGTGCGCGACGAGACCGAGATACTCAGCGTGCGCGAGGGTGTGGTGCAGCCACCGAACCTGCTGCACAGTCGCGGCGTGCACATCACCCTGACCGATGCTGGCGGTCAGGCCTATGCAGCGACCTGTGCCCTGACCCGTTCGGGCTTGCACGTGGCCTGCGACCGGGCGCAGCAGTGGCTGGAGATCAGTCGCCGGCATGCCTTGGTCGATACGCAGCAACTGCCGCGGCCGCAGCGATCGGGCAGCTTTGCCACGCAGGTGGCCACGCCCTGGGAAGCCTGGAGCCTGGTGGAAAAGATCGAACTGCTGCAGGAGATCAACCACACCCTGCTTGCGGACGATTGCATCGTCGACCGGCAGGCCCATCTCAGTCGCCGGCGCACCGATGTCGTGCTGCTCACCAGTGACGGCGTGACGATCGAGCAGTCGTTCCACCATATTTTCCCTGGCTACTCCGCCGTGGCGAACCGGGGCACGCAGACGCAGCAGCGCAGCGGTGGAGGCTCTCATACAGCGCGCCAGGGCGGACTCGAACAGCTCGCGGACTTCGATTTTCCCGGCGGCGCCCGGCAGGTGGCCGAGGAGGCCATCGCCCTGGTCGAGGCCCCGGATTGTCCGGTGACCACGGTCGATGTGCTGCTCCTGCCGAGCCAGATGATGCTGCAGATCCACGAGAGCATCGGCCATCCGCTGGAACTGGACCGCATCCTCGGCGACGAGCGCAACTACGCCGGCGCAAGTTTCGTCACCCCCGACATGTTCGGCAGCTACCGCTACGGTTCCCGGCTGCTCGATGTCACCTTCGACCCGGGTGTGCCACAGGAAATGGCGAGCTACGCCTTCGACGATGACGGCACGCCGGCGGAACGCGAATATATTATCCGCGAAGGCACCCTGCTGCGGCCGCTGGGTGGCACAACATCGCAGGCACGCGCCGGCATGGCCGGGGTGGCGAACGCACGTGCCTGCGACTGGAACCGTCCCGCCATCGACCGCATGGCCAACCTCAACCTGGAACCCGGGGACAGCAGCCTGGACGAATTGATCGGTTCCATCGAACGGGGCGTGCTCATGGACACCAACCGTTCCTGGTCCATCGACGACAGCCGCAACAAATTCCAGTTCGGCTGTGAGCTCGGCCGCCTGATCGAGGAGGGCGAACTCAAGGGCCTGGTACGCAACCCGAATTATCGCGGCATCAGCGCCACCTTCTGGCGCAGCCTTGCCGGCGTCGGTGACGCGGACACCTTCGAGGTCTGGGGTACGCCCAACTGCGGCAAGGGCGAGCCCAACCAGGTGATCCAGGTCGGCCATACCTCACCGGCCTGTGTGTTTCGCAACGTCGAGATTTTCGGGGGTGACTAGCGACATGGAAAGCTACTTCCACGAACTCAGTGACCGGCTCTGCGCGGGGCTCACGAGGGGCGAGGTGCTGCTGTTGAACTACCGGGGCGAGGACTCGGATTTCGCCCGTCTGAACCACAACCGGATCCGTCAGGCCGGCCATGTTCGCCAGCAGGCGCTTGAACTGGATCTCGTGCACAACAGCCGCGAGAGCGGTGCCGGCATGCCGCTCTGCGGGGACCTCGGGGCCGACCTGGCGCAGGCGCAGGACCTGCTGGGCCGGCTGCGGGAACAACTGCCGCTGCTGCCGGAAGATCCGCACCTGAATTACGCCACCGAGGTTCATGACACCCGGGAGCAGGGCGAGAACCGTCTGCCCGCTGTGGGCGAGGCATTGGAGACGCTCATGGATGCCGCCGGCGGCCTGGATCTCGTCGGCATCTGGGCCGGTGGGGAACAGAGCCGGGGCTTCGCCAACTCGCTCGGCCAGTTCAACTGGCACGCTGCCTGCAGCTTCAATCTCGACTGGAGCCTCTATCTCGAGGGCGACAAGGCGGTAAAGCAAAATTACGCGGGCCTGGAGTGGAACGACGACTTCGTCACCCGCAAAATCGATCATGCGCGCGCGACCCTCGATCTGCTCGAACGCAAGCCCCGGATCATCGAACCCGGCCGCTATCGCGTGTTCCTTACACCAGCCGCGTTGTATGAACTGCTGGAAATGCTCAGCTGGGGCGGGTTCGGGCTGAAGAGCCATCGCACCGCGCAGACACCGCTGCTGCAAATGGTGCGCGAGGGCATCACCCTGCACCCGGACGTGACCATCACCGAGAACCATGCCGCTGGCCTGACACCCCGTTTCACGGGTGAAGGCTTCATCAAGCCGGAACGGGTCGCACTCATTGAAGACGGCGCCTATCGCGACTGTCTTGCCGACAGCCGCAGCGCCCGCGAATACGGTGCCGTGGTGAACTGCGCCAGCGAACTGCCGGAGTCGCTGGAGATCGGCAGCGGCCGGCTGCACCAGGACAAGGTGTTCAGCGAGCTCGACACCGGGCTCTATGTGAGCAACCTGTGGTACTGCAACTTCTCCGACCGCAACCATTGCCGCATCACCGGCATGACGCGCTTCGCCTGCCTGTGGGTGGAGAAGGGGGTGCCTGTGGCGCCGGTCAGCGTGATGCGCTTCGACGAGAGCCTCTATCACATCCTCGGCGACTGCCTGGAAGGACTCACCGCGGAGCACGAACACATCCTGGATGCGGGCACCTATGAATGGCGTTCGGACGCCAGCGCGCGGCTGCCCGGTGCGCTGGTCAAGGACTTCATCCTGACCCTCTGAAACCGGCCCTTGCGCCGGTGGGCGACGTCCCCACAGGTGCATCTATTACGCTGTAGGAGCGGTCCCCTGACCCCGATACGGTTTGATTAATCGTGCAGAAGGCGGTGCCTACAATTAGAGAACCCCTGAAAAGAACCTATCTCAAAATTATGGGATCGAAAATTCCAAGATCCTGTGCCGGCTGGTTGGTACGGGTAGGACCGGCGCCCCGCCGGGAATAAACCGGTATTCCGCTCCCGATCCGTTCCCCGCGGGGGCGCGGGTCCTACAATGAACCATCGGATAGTGTTTTTTGAGAGAGGTACTAATTGAGTAATTCCCGTCATGGTGAGCGCGATGTACAGGGATGTACAAGTGTTGCGGGATACATGGAAGGCCGGGAGCGGCCGGCGAAGCAATCTCCCACTATAGAATCAGAAACCGTAGCCCGGATGAAAGCCCTCAGTCAGGAATCCGGGATTGTCGCCTGATCCCCGGATTCCGCTCGACAATATTGCTCCAGCAACGTATATCGCCTGCATCCAGGCGGGATAACCGGGGTCTCCGCTCGTTGGGCTTCGCAGGCTCACCCCAACCTGCAATGACAATTGAGCGTGGTCTCCTGAACGCGAAGGTGTGTTCTGTCTGCCGCGCCGCTGTTGCTACAATGCAGTCCGCTTCCAGACCGGTCCCGATATCGCCATGCCCAGGGAATACATCCGCGTTCGCGGTGCCCGCCAGAACAACCTCCGGAATCTCGATCTCGACCTGCCGCTGGGCGAGCTTATCGTGGTGACCGGGGTCAGCGGTTCCGGCAAGTCCTCGCTGGCCTTCGATACGATATATGCCGAGGGGCAGCGCCGCTACGTCGAGACCTTCTCGCCCTACGCGCGCCAGTTCCTGGATCGCATGGATGCACCTCAGGTGGAGCGCATCGATGGCATCCCGCCGGCCATCGCCATCGACCAGACCAACCCGGTGCGCACCTCGCGCTCCACGGTCGGCACCATGACCGAGCTCAACGATCACCTGAAGCTGCTGTTCGCGCGCGCCACCCGGCTGTACTGCCGCGGCTGCGGCGCGGTGGTGCGGCGCGACACACCCGACAGCATTGCCGATGCCTTGTTCGAACGCGCGGGGAAGGATGCCCCACGTGTCGTGATCACCTTCGCGATCGAGGTGCCGGAGAACTTCACGAACGAGGAGGTGGAAGGCCTGCTGGCACAACAGGGTTATACCCGCCTGCATGCGAGCCGTGGCAAATACCTGGAAGTCATCCAGGACCGGCTGCGGCTGGCTCAGGATGCCCGCGAGCGCCTGGTCGAGGCCCTGGAGATTGCGCTGAAACATGGCCGCGGCCATGTCACGGTCCATCCGCTGGACGAGGACCGGCAGGCCGGTGAGCCGTGGCGCTTTTCCGGTGAGCTGCACTGCGCCGACTGCGACATCCCGTATCAGGACACCACACCGAACCACTTTTCCTTCAACTCCCCCGTCGGTGCCTGCGAAACCTGTCGCGGTTTCGGGCGCACCCAGGGTATCGACTACAACCTGGTGGTACCGGACGCAAACAAGAGCCTCACTGACGGTGCAGTGAAACCCTGGCAAACCGATGCCTACCGCGAATGCCAGGCGGATCTCCTGCGCTTTGCCCGCCGGCGCGGCATCCCGGCGGATGTGCCCTGGAAGAATCTCAGCAAAACCCAGCAGCGCTGGTTGATCGACGGCGAGGGCGAATGGGACGAGGGGGTGTGGTACGGCGCGCGGCGCTTCTTCGACTGGCTGGAAACCAAGGCCTACAAGATGCACATCCGCGTGCTGTTGTCGCGCTATCGTTCCTACGACGAGTGCCCGACCTGCGCCGGGGCGCGCCTCAAACCGGAGGCGCTGCTGTGGAGGCTGGGCAGCCGGGCGAATGCCGATGCCGTGCTGTCACCCGGTGAGCACTTCAAACCGGTCGGGTTGCAGCTTGCCGACAAGACCTGGCAGGATCTGCCCGGGTTGACTATTCACGACGTGATGCGCCTGCCCATCGAACGCTGTGCGCAATTCTTTGCCACACTGGAGCTGCCCAAACCGCTGGACGAGGCGACCGAACTGCTGCTCGGCGAGATTCGCACGCGACTCCGGTACCTGGTCGACGTCGGCCTGGGCTATCTGACCCTGGACCGACAGTCGCGCACCCTGAGCGGTGGCGAGGTGCAGCGAATCAACCTCACGACCTCGCTCGGCACCTCGCTGGTCAACGCCTTGTTCGTGCTCGACGAACCGAGCATCGGCCTGCATCCACGCGATATGCAGCGCGTAATCGGCCTTCTGCAGCGGCTGCGCGATGCCGGCAACACCCTGCTGGTGGTCGAACACGATCCGCAGATCATGCTCGCCGCCGACCGCATTCTCGACCTGGGCCCGGGACCGGGCGAGCGCGGCGGCCGCCAGGTGTTTTTCGGCACGCCGAAACAGCTGCTGCGCTCGAAGGCCTCGCTGACCGCCCAATACCTGCGCGGCGAAAAAGGGGTCGAATACATTTTTCCCGGAAATAAAAGGGAAAATGTATCCGACCCCTTTTTCTTTTTGGAGATTCTCGGGGCGGCGGAGCACAACCTGAAGAACATCGATGTCCGGCTGCCGCTGCAGCGACTGGTGTGCGTGACCGGGGTCAGCGGTTCGGGCAAATCCACCCTGGTGCGGGACGTGCTCTACAACGCACTGCGCAAGTTGCAGGGCAGGCCGGTGGAGACGCCGGGTGCGCACGGGGGGATCCGCGGTCACGAGTATATCGGTGAGGTAGTGCTGGTGGACCAGTCGCCGATCGGCAAGACCACGCGCTCCAACCCGGCCAGCTACGTCGGCGCCTGGAATACCATCCGTGAACTGTACGCCGCACTGCCGGAGGCGAAGGAGCGCGGCTACAAGGCCAGCACCTTCAGCTTCAATTCGGGCACCGGCCGCTGCCCCACCTGCGGCGGCAACGGTTTCGAGCACGTGGAGATGCAATTCCTGAGCGATGTCTACCTGCGCTGCCCGGATTGCAACGGCAGCCGCTACCGGCCGGAGGTGCTGGAGATCACCCTGGACGGCAAGTCGGTGGCCGATGTGCTTGCGCTGACGGTCAGCGAGGCACTGGTGTTGTTCACCGGACAGCCGGCGGTGCAGCGGGTGCTGGAACCGCTGGCCGCGGTGGGCCTTGACTATCTCGCACTCGGCCAACCGGTGCCGACCCTCAGCGGCGGCGAGGCACAGCGGTTGAAACTCGCCGGGCACCTGGCGAAGGCGAAAGGGCGGGGTTCAGATTGCGCTGACCCCGCGACGCTGTTCCTGTTCGACGAACCCACCACCGGTCTGCACTTCGACGATATCCGCAAGCTGCTCGACGCCTTCCGGCGCCTGATCGACGAGGGCCATTCACTGGTGGTCATCGAACACAACTTGGATGTGATCGGGGCCGCCGACTGGATCGTCGATCTCGGTCCGGAAGGCGGCGATGCGGGCGGCGGGATCGTGTGTGCAGGTACGCCGGATGAGCTGATGCAACATAAGACGAGTCATACCGGTATGGCGTTGCGTTCCTACCAGGCCGAGCTGGCCGCTTTCACGAGGGAAATAGGGGACAGACCCCGTTTTTCGTTGTCATCCGGAGATGAGAATATTATGGACGATATCCGAAAAACGGGGTCTGTCCCCTATTTCCCGCAGGCTCAGCCCAACCAGCATCCAAACACCATCGAGATTCTGCACGCGCGCGAACACAACCTGAAGAACGTCACCGTCGACATCCCGCGCGGCCGGTTCACCGTGATCACCGGGGTGTCCGGTTCGGGCAAGAGCACGGTCGCCTTCGACATTCTGTTCAACGAGGGCCAGCGCCGCTACCTGGAATCGCTGAACGCCTACGCGCGCCAGTTCGTGCAGCCCGCCGCACGTGCCGACGTCGACGCCATCTTCGGCATCCCGCCCACCGTGGCCATCGAGCAGCGCACCAGCCGTGGCGGGCGCAAGAGTACGGTTGCAACCCTGACCGAGGTGTATCACTTCCTGCGGTTGCTGTTCGTCAAACTGGGCACGCAGTACTGCCCGGACTGCAATGTGCCAGTGCAGCCGCAGACGCCGGAGTCGATCCTGGCACAGCTCATGAAGACGCAGCGCAACAAAGAGATCATGCTATACGCACCGCTGGTTTTGGCGCGCAAGGGCTATTACACGGATCTCGCCAGGTGGGCAGGCAACAAGGGCTTCGAACACCTGCGCGTCGACGGCGATCTACTCCAAACAACAGCCTGGCCACGCCTCGACCGCTACCGGGAGCACGATATCGAGCTGCCGGTCGGCAGCATACGGGTGAGTCCGAAAAACGAGTCTGCCCTGCGCGAACTGCTGCAACGTGCGCTGGAGTTTGGCAAGGGCGTGGTCATTGCGTCCACTTTCCCCTCAGGGAAGAGGGCGAGGGTGAGCGGAGTTGAAAAAGAAACCACGTTCTCCACCCACCGCGCCTGCCCGAGTTGCGCGCGCAGCTTCGATGAACTCGATCCGCGGCTGTTCTCCTACAACTCGAAACACGGCTGGTGCGAGGACTGCTTCGGTACCGGCCTGCAGCTCAGCGGCTTCGATGCGCAGCAGAGCGGCGAGGAGATCTGGTGGACCGACTGGTGGGGGGGCGAGACGCCCACCTGCCCTGGTTGCGAAGGGAGGCGCCTGAATCCGGAGGCGCTCGCCGTGCGCTTCCATGGGTCCACCATCGCCGACTACGCCGGCCTGACCGTTGCGAAAGCCGGTGCGCTGTTCAGTACTTTCAAACCGAAGGGGCGCGAGGCCGAGATTGTTCGCGACATCCTGCCGGAGTTGCGGTCAAGGCTGCAATTCCTCGCCGACGTGGGGCTGACCTATCTCACCCTGGACCGTGCCGCGCCCACGCTGAGCGGCGGCGAGGCACAGCGCATCCGCCTGGTGGCGCAGCTCGGATCCAACCTGCGCGGCGTGTGTTACATCCTGGATGAGCCTACCATCGGCCTGCATCCGCGTGACAACCGTATGCTGCTCGACACCCTCGGTCAGCTGGAAGGCAAGGGCAACACCATCGTGGTGGTGGAGCACGACGAGGACACCATCCGCCGCGCCGAGCACGTCATCGACCTCGGTCCCGGTGCAGGCGTCGACGGCGGGGAGATAATCGCGGCTGGTCCGATCAGCAAGCTCATCAAACAATCGCAGTCCATCACCGGACGCTTCCTCGCCAACCCGCTGCACCATCCGCTGTTCCCGCGCAGACCGGTGAATCTCAAGGGGCGCGGTGCCGATTCCTACCTCGAAATCCAGGGCGCACGACTGCACAACCTGAAGAACCTCTTGGTGCGCCTGCCGCTGCGCCGGCTGATCTGTGTCACCGGCGTATCCGGTTCCGGCAAGAGCACCCTGGTGCGCGATGTGCTGCACGACAACCTGTATGTACTGCTGCAACGTTCGGGCAGGCGCAAAGCGGGCATGATCCACACCCACGGTTGCCGTAGCATCCGGGGATTCGAGCAACTGCAGCGTGTACTGGAAGTCGATCAGACCCCCATCGGCAAGACACCGCGTTCCTGCCCGGCCACCTACATCGGTATCTGGGACGCGATCCGCAAGCTGTTCGCCGCCACCCCCGAGGCGCGCATACGCGGCTACGGCCCGGGGCGCTTTTCCTTCAACGTGAAGGGCGGACGTTGCGAGGACTGCGAAGGTCAGGGCATCAAGAAGATCGAAATGAGTTTCCTGCCGGACGTGAAGGTGCCCTGCGAGGTCTGCGACGGTGCACGCTTCAACCCGGAGACCCTCTCCATCCTCTACAAGGGCAGGAGCATCGGCGATCTGCTGGCCATGAACGTGCGCGATGCGACCGGGTATTTTCGTGCCCATCCGAAGATCCACCATGCCCTGCAGCTGCTCGATGATGTCGGCCTCGGCTACCTGACCCTGGGCCAGCCCAGCCCCACTCTGAGCGGAGGCGAGGCGCAGCGCATCAAGCTGGTCACCGAACTGGCGAAGGCCGGCAAGGGGATCGCAGGTACGGGGACAGAATTGAATTCTGTTCCCGGTGGAACACCGGGTAGGGGGACGCTCTATCTCCTGGACGAACCCACCGTCGGCCTGCACATGGCCGACGTCGAGAAGCTCATTCGTGTCCTGTATCGCCTGGTCGAGGCCGGCAACAGCGTCGTGGTCATCGAGCATAACCTGGACGTGATCGCCGAGGCCGACTGGATCATCGACCTCGGTCCCGAGGGCGGCGACGGCGGCGGCCGCATCGTGGCGCAGGGGGCGCCGGAACAATGCATCAGGGCAACGGGTTCGCACACGGCGAAGTTCCTGCGGGAGTTTCTGGACGAGAGAAGTGCGTAGGTTGATGAGATGAACAACGTGAAGCCCTACAAACGCAAGATTCGGCGATCATGGAATGTTGGGCTTCACTTTGTTCAGCCTACGACAGGGAGCGGCCTTCGGCGCATATGCAGGCTTCCTTTCTTGCACTGTGACCGTGGCACCTCATAGTGTGGCTCGGCATCAATTGATCACGGCGACAGAATTGAATTCTAGCAGCTGGGGATTCGTCCATGGAACCACTACTTCCTGCACTGGATAACCTGCCGGTCTTCTATACGGTACTGACCTCGCTGCTGCTGATGGCGGGGTTGTCCGCATTCGCGCTCTACCGGCGCATGCGGAACCAGCCGCCGGGGTCGCGGCTCGCCTGGTTGAAAGGGGCCGTGTTGTTGCCGCTGTGGCTATTGTGTCTGCTCTGGACCGGTTTCGCGGTTTTCCTCGGTGTGTTTGCCGGGGCGATGGTCGGGAGCCTGTATTTCCCGCTGCTCTCCCTGGGTCTGATACCGCTGTTTCTCCTGCTGAGCTGGGGACTCTATTTCTGGCTGCATGGCCGGGTGGTGGCGGATGCGGGCGTGTTGCTGCTGGTGCCGACCTTAATTCTTGGCATTTATACGTGGCAACGGCTGTGGCTTTGTGAACCGCTGGCCGTGAGCGGTTTCGGCCAGGCCCAGCTCTGCACGGCGCGCCTGTACGAACGTGGCGTGGGTGGCGCGATCCGCTACGAGGGCATTGCCCGGGACTGGTACCGGCGGGCGGCGGAACAGGGAGTGGCGGAAGCCGAATACGCGGTCGCCGGCTTCACCTACGAGCGTGAGCAGAAGATCACCTGGTACACCCGTGCCGCCGACCACGGCCATGCTGGTGCGGCCTATCAGCTCTACTGGCTGCTGGAAAGGTCCGATCCCGCTGCGGCCCTGGAACGCCTGCAGGCGGCGGTGCGACAGGGGCATGCCGGCGCGCAGTACCGCCTCGGGCTGCTTGGCCTGAGTGCCTATGGTGGGGTGGCCAGGGACCTGCCGAGCACCCGCGAGCTGTGGCGGCAGGCAGCCGAAGTTGGTTATGTCTCCGCCATGCGGGCATTGACCATCGCCTATGCGCGCGACGGTGTCCTGTTCGACTACGATCCGGAGTTGTCCCTGCATTGGGAACAGCAGGCGCGCCTGCCGGCGGCGCTGCAGGTGGAGATTCCGCTCATCGAGACACCGCTGGCGTCAAACTGGGAGCGTGAACTGCAGGAAGTCAGGGAGCGCCACAGCCGTGCCGAGGCAGGTGACGCGGATGCGCAACTGGCCATCGGTCGCGAGATCCTGCAACAGGCAGGGACCGATACACCACTGATCAACAAGGCCTATGGGTGGATCGAGCGGGCAGCGCAAACCGGATTTGTGGATGCACAGTTACAACTGGCGAATTATTATCTGGGCGCGGAACCTGCGAGTGCTTCGGACCTCGAGCAGGGCCGGAGGTGGCTGCTTGCCGCCGCCGACGCCGGTCATGAACGGGCGCTGCGCAAGGCCATCACCGCCTGCAAGGAGGCGGCATACGGCTTGCCGCGTGACCTGCAACGCGCGAAGGCTTACAGCGAGGACCTGTTCAAGGTGCTGAAGGCGAGAGGCGTCCTCGAGAACGAGTCGGATTGGCTGACGGCAAGCTGGGAATACAGCGACACCCTCAAGCAGATCAAATCGGAAGCCGAACGCTACCTGCCGCCGGATGAACTCAAGCGGCAGAGCGATGCCGGTGATCCGGCTGCGATGTATTACCAGGGGAAAGATCTGCGTTCCACCCTCTTTGACGAGGGCACTGCCCTGATGAAGGCCTCGGCCGAGGCTGGCTACCCGCAGGCGCAATACGAAATGGCGCGCAGTTACCGAACCCGCAAGCGTACCGAGGAGGAAGAACGGCAGGCCGTCGACTGGTTGGCGGCCGCGGTACGAAGTGGCCATCGCGGGGCCATGGTGGACCTGGGTATCGTGTATCTGCAGGGGATCAAGCGCATCGGCCTGGAACGCAACCCGTACCGGGCCAGGCTGTTGTTCGAACAGGCCCTGCGTGGCAGCGGGGATACGGTCTATGAACAGAAGACCGGCAACGGCAGGAGCTGGATATACACGGTTGAAATCGTGAACCACTGGCTGGACAGGATTCCGGAGCCCGTCAAGCGCCTGGACCTGAAAGACCTGGAGGGCGCACTGCGGCAGGCAGCGATCGAGCAGTGGTACCGGCAGGAACGCCAGGCGCTCGAGTCGCAGTCCGCACAAGGTGATGCGTTTGCCCTGCAAAAACAGCTCGAACAACTCGAACAGCAGAGGAGTGTATTGCTGAACGAGAAAGGGAAAATTTGAGCCTTACGCAGGTCGCTGTCACTTACTGCGTACCCCCCGGTGCAGGCCCGCGGGGCCGGAACCCGGGGAGAATCTGCATGATTCCCGGATTTCGCTGCACTTCATCCAGGCTGCGAGGTTGGCCGTCGGCCACGCTCAGAGCGGCGATGTAAGTGACGGGGTTACCCGCAAGGGGTCGGCAGACGCCGTGGACGCTGTTAGAGGGCCTATCAGCAGGGCCGGTGAAAAGGCCCGGGACCCGCGTCCACGGCGTTGCCGAAAACTGTAACCGTTGTCCATTATACGGTACCGCCTGATATCTGCATTATTCAGGCGTGCGATCCGTGCGGACAGTGTCTCGATGGATACTCAGACACTTCGCTACCGGTCCGTCCTGCAGCGAAACATGTACCGGTGAAGATCAACTGTACTGCATGCACGTCTCCCATAATGGGATGAAAATCCCGGTTCATAATGAACCAGCAATACTCGGGCCAGGATGAACAATCGGCATTATTTGCTGAGTTTTAAGGGAATCCGGTAGCGTTACCGGGCAAGCGTTGCGTGCCGAACGTCTCAGAACGACGACGCCATCCCGGTTCCGGGACGCAAGCTGTTGAATGACAGAGACATCCGCTGTCGCGAGGAGGTGACGGCTGGAGTGTCATGGGACTGCAGCTGAATTTGTGCGCAGAGGATGGGGAATGACTGGCTACCTTGCTTGAGGATTTCGATCATTGCGATGACTACAGGTGAGAAGGCGAGGGCCATTACCTTCGAGCTGCGCCTTGCCCTGAGCGATGACAGACCAGCTGAATCCGTAATTATCATGCTGAAGGAGTACTAGGTCAGAATCCGATGCCGACGCCGCTACCCCAGCCGCCACCGCTGCCCACACCAAAGCCGAAGTGAACACTGGAACCACCTCGATCCTGGGTCTCCGGCCACAGGTAAACATCCCGGGCCTCGACGAGGGGATGTTCATAGCTGGCTTCGCCGATCTTGCCGGCGCGAGTGCCGGTCACCGTTCCGACCACACTGATCAGCCGGCCCTGCTTGTAGGTGGCCGGCTCCAGGTAGCCGCTCTTCTCCAGGATGAAGCGCCCCAGTGGGGTGCTGTCGCTCTGCGGTTTGCCACTGCTGTCGAGCGGGTAGGCCAGCACTTCGATCTGGGTACGGTCCTGCAGGTTGCTGGTGCCGAGGATGGTGCCTCCCCATTGCACAGTCTTCCCAAGCGCTGTCCGCGGGTTGGCGGTTACCCCCTGCGGCGTCAGGGACGGATCGACGCCGGTGGTGTTGAGCGGGGGAGCCGTTGTGCAGGCGTTCAGCAGCAGCACAAACATCAAAGGGAGCAGAACGGACTTCAGTTGCAGGGTGTACATGTTCATAGTTTATATCCACAAGTGCGTGTGCGTTCAATCGCGCCGAGGGCGGCGCTCCTACAGGTGCAACGATTACATACTGGTTCCCACGCTCTGCGTGGGAACCGATGAGTCTGCGCATAAGGACAAGCGATATGCGTTCCCACGCGGAGCGTGGGAACGAGAAAAACCTGCGTACGATTGTGTGTAGGTCCACAGGCCGCGATGCTGTCTTCAAACAATCGCACCCCTCATGCACTTCTCAGCCGTGTCATCTTTACCACCCCGATGGCCGCCAGCGGCAGAACAAAGGTCAGCACCGCCACCAGCATCATCAGCCAGCCGAGCTCCGAGTAATCAGCCGGCACCGTCACGGCACCGGTATCCCGGTCCGTGACCTCGCGGGTAACGGTGTAGATCTCGTTGACGTACTTGGTGCCCAGCGTGCTCGCGGACAAGGCCAGGTTGGTGAACGAGGCCATGACCGCGAAGAAGGTCGCCTTGAGTTTGGCGGGGGCCGAGTTGGCGATCCAGGCGAGCATGGGGATCATGGCCACCTGGCCGAGCGGCGACTCGATCGCCGTGTCCACCAGCGCGATGAAGTGCGCATCGACGATGCCGCCCGTGTGTGCCGCCGTCCAGGTGTGCAGGCCGTAGTACATGCCGATGATCGGGAAGGTCAGCAGGGTGCTGATGACGGTGAGGAACACGACGATGTAGGCGATGGACTTTTCCGCCATGAAACGGCGGAAGATAAACATGCCGAACAGCGCCAGTGCACTGCTGATCAGGGAAAGTACCGACAGGAACTGCTGGTCGAAACCTAGCGCGTCGATCATCCACCAGGTCTGGCCCGCGCCCGGGTTGGGCATGGCGCGGAAGACGAAGATGATGATGGCCGTGCCCAGCAACACGTTGCGGGCCGCGGGTTCGAGCACCTTGAGCAGGCGATTGATGAGAAACAGCACGATGATCATCGAGCCCGCGAAGATGATTTCCTGGTTCCAGGGGATATCACCCAGTCCCATCGTGATCGTGAAGGTCACGAACACCAGGCTGCCGCCCAAAATCCACCAGTTGGGTGGTGTGCGCTCGACGTGGCCGAAAACCATCTCCGCGGCCTTTTCCGGGTCGATGTCATGGCTGCGCAGCCGCCGGAGTTCGCGCCGCTTGAGGATGCCATTGAGCAGCACACCGGCCACCGAGACCACGGGAATAACCAGTGCCAGCTCGTAGATGCGAATGTAGATATGCAGCTTCTGCGCTTCGTCCAGGCTCTCGACCCCGGCGAACATAAAGACATTCAGCAGGGCCACGAACACGATGCCACCGATGATCGCGACGCGCCCCAGCGTCTGCATGGTCGTATGCATCAGGCGCCGGGTGCCGGCGGGGAAGGGGTGCCCGTCCCGGTCCAGCAACGGCACCGCTTCCACGGTCATCGCGTCGGCGACCACGTCCTGGAGCATGTAGCCGACCGGTGCCAGCAGCGCGCTCAGTACGTACCACGCCTCGATCGCCATGAATCCGCGCATGGCGTCGGGCCGTGCAAGCAGGCCGACCATGATCAGCAGGCTGGCTGCGGTCAGGCAGGCGCCGAGATAGACCAGCCCGGCCTTGTGTCGCCAGATCAGGTCCACCAGGTGGCCGAGCGGCATCTTCAGTGCCCAGGGGATGCCCGCCCAGAACCCCAGGACGGCAAGAAACTCCGCCGACAGCCCGAGGTAGTCCTTGACGAAAAAGGTACCGACGATCGACGTTAGGCCCGAAATGCCGTAAGCAAGGTAGACCATCAGGGGCGGAAGATAAGAGAGACGGAACTCGCGCCCGAGCTCCAGGATCGTGCGGTCGAACCAGCGGTAGGCGCGTGCGAGCATGGCGGGGGAGGATACTGGTGGGGGGTGGGTTTGACAAACGTTATGCGGAAACGGGTGCCACCCTGGTGCGCTGCCATAAACCATAAATATCACACGCTACAGCAAGGGTGAAACTTCCCTTCTACCAATGTAGGGTGCGCTGTGCGGGGACACGAACACCTTTCGGATTCAGACCTCCCACTGTAGGCCGTTAATCACTTAACATTATCATTGCCATAGGAAAAGATCCGCCATGATCAAGGGATTGCTGGGACTCGCCATTAGCGCTGTCATCGCGTTCACAGGTTACGAAGCCTGGGACTATTATGTCCGCGTCGATCATCCCGAGGTGCTGCTGCAGACCGAGGACGCCCTCGCCACGGACGGGCTGGTCGCTTTGGGCAGTGTCAACATTGCGCACGCCGTGCGGCTGGAGGATACCTTCCTCGGCGCGCCCGAGACGGTCGACGGCGCGGAACAGGGGCTGTTCGCCGACACCCTTTTCGCCCGCTTGCAGGCCGCAGGCATCGAGCCGCGCCGCGACCTGGGCCACCTGGCTTTCGCTTTCTACCTGGATTCCGATGGCCAGCCCGGCTATGCACTGGCGATACTCGGGGCCTTTGACAAGGCCGCAATCCTTGCCGGTCTGGAAAACGAATACGAAGTCAGCTACATGCCGGACATCGATCCCGCGGTCTGGAGTATCCGAAAGCAATACCTCGATACTTGCGACTGGTCACGCACCTGGAGCCTGTATATCAGTCCCGGCCTGATCGTCGCCACCGATCCCGGGCGTCTGCCGGCACTGCTCGGTCGCTTCAGGGGGCGGTTGCCGGCGCAGCGCAATCTCGACCGGTGGCGTGATTTTCGCGCAAGCCAGCTTGGCAGTCTGGCGCTGTTTGTACCCGAGCAGGTGCCGGACACCGGCAACCCCTTTATGCAGCAGCCAGTCAACAAGGCGCACGGTGCGCTGGAAGCGTTCGATGAGCTTTATTTCGGCATGGGCCTGTGGCCGTTACCGTTCCGCGCCCGGTTCGAAATGATGCTGGCCGGTGAGGACACCAATGCCGCGCGTACCACGGCACTCGGTTGGCAGACGGCCCTGCAGGATTCGAAACAGCAATGGAGTGAACAGCTGCCCACCGTGGCGCGTCTGCATGATGCGGTGTCGCTGAGCGACGCGCAGGGTGCCGTCCTGATGAAGGCCAGCGTCGACAAGGCCTGGTTGGAAGATGCCGCCAGAGTTCCGCAGGAGGTGATGGGCCTGCTATTCAAAGGCACCGGCATAAGAATGTCGCCGTCGGGCACTGCAGCCGCCGAGCCGCAAGAGCGCATCGACGAAAACCCTGCACAGTTTCTGGCCAGCGTCTCCGCAGATTCCTTGCCGGAGTATCAGGCCGAGCCGCCTTTTCTGCCCGAGGCCGACACCGTCAGCGGGCCATTCGGTATCCGCCTGAGCGCTGTCGAGCAGAGTGATGCCGGAGACGGCGGGCTCGCATTGACCATCGATGCGACCCACCGCGGCATCCCCAACCTGGGCGACGGCAAGGAACGCGTGCAGCTCTATGTTGAAAGCGTTACCGATGCGCAGGGCAATGAGCTGCTGCGCACCGAGACCTGCGGCAGAGAACGCAACCCGTTGCCGGCCGCGGTCGCCAGTCCGCATTTCAAAAACAGCATGCGTGGCGAAAAGACCGTGCGCCTGAAGCCCGGCGTCACGCACGCGGACATCCACAGGATTCGCGGACGCGTGGAATTGCTGCTGCCGGTCAGCACGGAGAGTGTAGTGCTGGATGCGCTCGACCAGGAACAGCGCATCGACCGCGACGGTGTACGCGTCGTACTCAGTCGCACCGCCCCCGATACGCTGGATTACAAGGTATACGGCGACAGCCGCCGGCTGCTGACTGTGCGCGGCCTGAATGCCGGTTCACAACCTCTGAGCAGGACATCGAGCATGTCGGGTGGTTTCCTGTTCGGCAAAGGCCGCTCCCAAAGCCAGAGCTTCGCGGGCCAGGTGGCATCCGCCGAGGTGGTGCTGGCCCGGGGCGATGTTGAAAAACGGTACCCGTTCGAGCTTTCCAGTGCGCAGCCGCACAGTGTACAAAACGTATTCAAGCATCCGCCGGCCAGGGTGCCGACGTACAGCCTGGCCGAGTTGCAGCGTGAATTCGAATCTCCCCCGGCGTTGCCGAAAGACACGGCCGACATAATGGTCGAGACCGAAGCGGGCCCGTTCCGTGTCGCACTCACCCGCATGCAGTCCTTTTTCGGACTGCAGACGGGCTTCAGGGTGTATGCGCCGCCCGTGCCCGGTATCGCCGACAACCTGAGTGCACTGGCGCTGGAAGTGACCGCCGTCGAAAATACCGCGGGAGAGAACCTGATCGAAGATCAGGCGGCGCGCGAAGTGCTGCAACTCAGCGAGGACTGGCAGGACAAGTCACGCCTGCAGGGTCAGGTCAATTTGAACTTCAAGACCCGGGCTGATGTGTCCGGGATTCGCACGCTGAAAGGCAAACTGCAACTGCAGCTGCCCCGCCAGATCCAGTCGGTGTTTATCGAGACGATGGATGTGGGCACGCAAGTCGCCGCAGGGGAGACCACCATTACCCTGCGACGCGTCGATGACAACGGCTTCAGCCTCGATTTCGGTGACCGGCAACCCGCACTGGTGGCAGTGAACGCCTACAACGCACAGGGCGATAGTCTCTGGGTACCGAGTCCACACCTGGAAGACAAGGGCGGCCGCTGGCTGGGCCGCTTCGACACCCACGGCAGCTCCGCGCGTGTGGAACTACTGCTCTCCACCCGGCAGGAGCAACAATCGTATGCGTTCGCGTTGGCTCAGTAGCCGGCAAAGAAAAAACCGGCCACCATTTATGCCGCGGTTCACTGCTGTCCCACAAACTCCCCTCTCCCACCGGAGGGTGTTGTAAAAGGGTGCATCCCCTTCTCCTTCGGAGGGTGTTGTAAAAAGTACTTGCCAGCAATATTTGGGGCTTTTTCCTCCATCACAACTGAACCAAGAAGGGCTGGAAGTCGCCGGGCATCGGTTTATAAAAACTTCTTTTTGAAAATACCTGCACCTGACCTTGTCGTGCCCCGCCCCGGATGGCAAACAATAACCAGCGGAAAATAAACGGGATATCCCACGCCCACAGGGCCATTGCCCGGCTCAGGTTGTAGGCCATGGCATGGAGTGCAAACTCACATCGCACGGCCTTCAAGCCTTTGCGTCTAAACCTTCTCAATCCCTGACGACATTTAAGCTGGCTGAATACAGGTTCCACCATGCCTTGTCGTTTCAGGTAGCGCTCACGTACTTCAGGCTTTTCCATCTTGTCACGCAACATTTCCTTCGCTGCATCTTGCGCATACCGCTTGATGCGTCGCCCCTGGACACTTTTTGTACAGCGACTGCGCTGCCCGCACCGCTCACATGCCGAGGTGCCATACTGCACGTAACCGGGATACTGCTCACTGCCTTTGTATTCTGATAACCGGATGAGTTCCTGGCCTTGCGGGCAACAGTAACTGTCCCGCTGGGTGTCATATTGGAACCGGCTCTTCGGATAATATATCTCTGATTGCTTGTTCCAGCTTGCCCCCTGACTTTGCCCCTCCGAAGGGAGAAGGGGTCGCACCCTTTTACAACACCCTCCGCAGGGAGAAGGGGCTGCGTCCTATTACAACACCCTCCACCGGGAGAGGGACTCTGTTTTCTTGAATTCACCGTGAGTGAACTTCAGAATCACCTGGCAGACATTATGCAGCCCCGGTTATACAGGCACGTTTCGCCGTTCATACCGAAATCTTTTGCAACAGTAAGGAATACTTTCCCAAAATTCGGGCTATAACAGATCCTGGTTGAGGCAATCGATGCTCGCGTGGATGCCGCCGGGTTCGGTATCGTCCAGCAGGTTCGTGACCAGCGGCACCAGCGCGGCAATGTTGCTCTTGTTGATCACGTTCTTGACTTCCCGCAAGGCGGTATGGTGCATGCTGAACTCGCGCAGGCCCAGGCCCAGCAACAGTCGGGTGTACTGCGGGTCGCCCGCCATTTCGCCACACATGGCCACCGGAATACCGGCCACCTGACCGGCATCGATGGTCATCTTGATCAGTTTCAGTACGGCCGGATGCAACGGGTCGAACAGGTAGGTCACCTCGTCATCAACCCGGTCGATGGCCAGAGTGTACTGGATCAGGTCATTGGTTCCAATTGACAGGAAATCCAGATGCCGGGCGAAGTCGGCCGCCGAAAGCGCGGCGGCGGGGACTTCGATCATGCCGCCTATGGGAATGTCCGGTGCAAAGGCGCGGGATTCTCGTTGCAGGGCGTTCTTTACTTCGTTTATCAGGTACAGTGCCTGCTGCAGTTCTTGCGTGTTGGACATCATCGGGATCATCAGGCGTACCGGACCATGGGCGGAGGCCCGCATGATGGCGCGCAGCTGCGGTCGGAACAGGGACAAGTCCTTCAGACACAGCCGGATGGCGCGCAATCCGAGTGCCGGGTTGTTGCATCCGCGGGTGCTGCCGCCGCCGATTTGCTTGTCGGCACCCATGTCGAGGGTGCGGATGGTAAGCGGCCGTCCCCCCAGGACATCGATGACGCTGGTGTAGACTTCGTATTGTTCCTCCTCGTCCGGTGGTTCGGCCCGGTTCATGAAGAGGAACTCGGTACGGTAGAGACCGACACCGCTGGCGCTGGTATTGCTTACTGCCTGGATATCTTCCGGCAGTTCGATATTCGCCATCAGCGTAATGGGTACGGTGTCCAGGGTGACGGCCGGTATGTCAGCCAGCCTGCCCAGCTCCATTCGCCGCTGCTGCTCCTGCAGCTGGCGCTCGCGGTAGTATTCCAGCGTGGGCTCGTCCGGCCCGGCGATCAGCAGGCCCTGTACCCCGTCGAGAACTATGGTTTCCCCGTCCCGGATATACTGCTGCAGGCTGTGCGCACCGACGACAGCGGGAATTTGCATGCTGCGCGCCAGAATTGCGGTATGCGACAGCGGCCCTCCGTATTCGGTGGCGAATCCGCAGATGCCCTGATGCTCCAGCAGGACGGTTTCCGCCGGTGTCAGGTTGTCGGCGAGGACAATGGCATCCTCCATGATGTCGGCTTCAATGTGGGGTTCGCCCATGGTAGTGTCGAGCAGGATGCGCAGGATGCGGTTGATGACGTGGTCGACTTCCTCGCGGCGTGTGCGCAGATAGGGATCATCCATCTGCTCGAAGACATCGACGACGGCGTCCCGCTGCATTTTCAGTGCCCACTCCGCGTTGCAGCTGCGTTCGCGTATCAATTCCACCGGGGTCTTGACCAGCGTCGCGTCGTCCAGCATCAGCAGGTGAGTGTCGATGAAGGCGGCGATGTCTGCACGCGTGCCCGACGGGATGCGACCGCGCAGGGATTCAAGCTGCTGGCGCGCGTTGCGGACGGCGTGCAGGAAGCGCTCGACCTCGTTTTCGATGAGATGCGGGGGGAGCACGCTCTCCAGTATCTCGATACTGCCGCGCAGCAGCACATGGGCCTTGCCGATGGCGATGCCACGGGATACGCCGATACCGGATAATGCCAGGCTCATGAATGTCTGCTCCTAACCAGAGGCAGTTCCGGAGATATCCGTCTTACCGGTTTGCCGTTCGTTATTCCTGTTCGCCGAATTTTTCCTCGATCAGCCTTTCCAGGCTCTCAACCGCTTCCTGTTCGTCCTCGCCGTCGGCCATAATGATCAGGCGGGTGCCGCGCGACGCAGCCAGCATCATCACGCCCATGATGCTCTTGCCATTGACCTTCTGGCCGTTCTTCTCGATATCGATGGTACTGGCGAAACCTGCCGCCGTGGTGACGAACTTGGCAGCAGCGCGGGCATGCAGCCCCAGCTTGTTGACGATGGTGACGGGCTTCTGCTGCATGTCAGTCGACCTGTTTGCGTGATGTGATGATGATGCCGTCGCGCGCTCCGCTGATGGCCTTTTCCCCGAGCTCTTCGAGTCCCAGGCGCGGATAATTGAGCACCCGCAGCAGCATCGGGATGCTGACCCCGGAAATCACGTTAACATTGTGATGCTCGATGAGCCGGGTCGAGATGTTGCTGGGGGTGCTGCCAAAGAGGTCGGTGAGTACCAGCACGCCGTCGCCGCGTTCCAGGTCACTGCAGATACGGCCGGCCTGTTCAAAGACCGCATCCGGGTCGCTGTTGCCGTTGACTGCGAGCGTCTCCACATGCAGGGGGCAGCCCCCGAGGATTCCCGTGGCGACGTCGAGCATGTCCTGGCCGAGATTTCCGTGGGTGATGAGTAGCAGGCCGGTGTTCATTCGATTTCCCTGTGGCGCTTGACGAGATTGTTGACCTGCGCAGTCAGAGAAGCGGAAAGACGCTCAACCAGGTAGACGGAGCGGTGCTGGCCGCCGGTGCAGCCGATGGCAATGTTCAGGTAGCTGCGGTTATCCGCCCTGAATTGCGGGATCCAGGTCGTAAGGAAGTCTTCGACCTGGCGGTAATACGACTCTACCAGTGGGGCTTTCTCGAGGAACTCAACCACGCCGCTGTCCAGGCCCGTGAGGTTGCGCAACGTGGGTTCCCAGTGAGGGTTGGGCAGACAGCGGGCGTCGAATACGAAATCGGCGTCCGCCGGAATACCGTGCTTGTAACCGAAAGATCGCAGCAGCAGCGAGAATCCCTCATTGGCGGCGCCGCCCTGGATTTCCATGACCAGCTGGCGCAACTGGTGGACATTGGTACGACTGGTGTCGATGAACAGATCGGCGTTCGCGGCGATGGGCGCCAGCAGTTGGCGCTCCTTGATGATGGCATCGGCCAGCGGTGTAATCTTGTCCGATAGAGGATGCTTGCGCCGGGTTTCACTGAAACGCTGTAGCAGGGTAGCGTCATCGGCTTGGAGAAACAGAATCCGGGTGGTAATGCCCTTTTCCTGGAGGCCGGCGATGATTTCAGGAAATTGCTCCAGTTGCTGCGGCATGCTGCGGGCATCGATGCCTGCGGCCGCCTCGCCACCGGGCGCCAGGTGGCGGTCGCGGATCTCACAGGCAAATGCATCGAGCAGGCCGGCCGGTAGATTATCGATGCAGTAATAGCCCATGTCCTCCAGGGCATTGAGGGCCACACTTTTGCCAGAGCCGGATAGGCCGCTGATGAGGACCAGGCTCATCGGTGGGCGTTCTCGAGGCGGTGTTTCTGGCGCTCAATAAATGCCTCGCTGGCATCATAGCCTTTACTGTACAGGATGTAATTGCGCACCGCGGCTTCCAGCAGCACCGCTAGGTTGCGTCCAGGTCCGACGGGCAGGGTGATTTCCGGGATTTCCACGTCCTGGATTCTGCGGATCTGCCGGCTACCGTGCAGGCGGTCCATCCTGTCGGCATTCCCCATATGCTGCAGCTGTATGATCAGGCGCAGGTTGCGGTTCTGTTTGATGGCGCTGGCGCCGAACATGGCACGCACATTGAGGATTCCCAGACCGCGAACCTCTAGGAAGTCCTGCAGCATTTCCGGGCAGGTGCCGCTCAGGGTGTCCGGTGAGACGCGGGAAAATTCCGTGGCGTCATCCGCGATCAGCCGGTGTCCGCGCGTCAGCAGTTCCAGGGCAAGTTCGCTCTTGCCGATGCTGGAGTCTCCCGTGATCAACACGCCGGTACCCATGACTTCCATGAAAACGCCGTGCAGCGTGATCTTGCGGGCGAAGTAATTGGTCAGGTAGTACAGGGAATGTTGAACAATGTCCTGGCTGGCAAGCTTCGAGCCCAGCAGGGGTATGTGGGTGGCGTTGGCCGCCTCCACGAGATCCTCCTGTGCGCTTTGCTGCTTGGCAATGATGATCAGCTTGGCAGTGCCCGAGAACAGCTGTGCGATTGCGTCCTTGCGTGAATTCTTTTTGAGACTTTCAAGATACTTCAGTTCTTTGCTGCCGAGGACCTGGATACGGTGCGGATTGATCAGATTCATCTGGCCGATCAGGGATGCCTCGATCGGTTCGTCCTGGCTCGAATGAATTACGCGGAGTTTGTGTTCGTTGCCGCAGATCCAGTTCAGACCGAGCTTGTTCTGCAGGGCATTGTAGAAGGTCCTGATTTTTAGGGCAGTACTCATGCGGGAATTCTTTGTGATTCCCATTGTGACAGCTGGTCGTGGATGCAGCCCGCGCTTTCACATTGGCGCAAAGCGGCGCAGATGGTGCTGTTGCTGAACACCTCCGCGATGGTCGACAGCACCTGCAGGTGTTCCTCTGTGGAATCCTCCGGTACCAGCAGGGCGAAAACCAGGTCCACGGGCAGGTTGTCTGCGGCGTCGAAATCAACCGGTTCCGCCAGCTTGATGATCGCACAGAGCGGTTTTTCCAGCGCGGCGATCCGCCCGTGTGGTATGGCAACGCCCTTGCCTAGACCGGTGCTGCCGAGCTTTTCCCGGTTGATCAGGGCGTCGAAAATTTCATTGGGGGAAAGGACCCCGGAGTCACCGGCCAGTAGTTCGCCGAGGCGCTCGAACAGTCGCTTCTTGCTGCCAATGTCCGTACAGCACTGTATCCGTTCGCGGGTGAGTAGATCGGTAATTTTCATGTCGGTATCAGGGGCCAGGATCGCAGTGAGAGCGGCGGGAACGAAACGTCGTCCCGCGCCGCCGGTATTGCTACAGTTCTTTGGTTATTGAGCCTTCACTGCGATGATGATCGGTCAGTTTTTCCTTGTGCTTCTTGACCTGCCGGTCGAGTTTGTCGGTCAGGGAATCAATGGCGGCATACATGTCTTCCTGGACCGCATCGGCGAACAGGGTCCCGCCGCTGACATGCATGGTGGCTTCCGCCTTGTGGCGCAGCTTTTCGACACTTAGGACAACATGGATGTCGGTGACGTGGTCGAAGTGGCGCTCGAGTCTTCCAATTTTGTTGTTGACATACTCATGCAACGGCGGGGTCAGTTCGACATGGTGACCTGTCAGATTGATTTGCATTGTTTGACTCCTGTGTATTCGCACCTATTTGAGGCGCTTGCGTTCGTTGGAGGGGGGAATTGACATGGATTCACGGTATTTTGCGATGGTACGTCGGGCGACGTTGATGCCCTGCTCCGCCAGGACGCTCGCCATCTTGTTGTCACTCAGGGGGGTCGCAGGTTTCTCCGCGGCGACCAGTTTCTTGATGATGGCCCGGATCGCCGTGGCCGAGCACTCACCGCCTGCCTCGGTGCTGACGTGGCTCGAAAAGAAATACTTGAACTCGTAAATGCCTCGCGGGGTATGCATGTACTTGCGGGTGGTGACACGTGAAACGGTGGATTCATGCATTTCGATTGCCTCGGCGATGCTGCGCAGCACCATGGGCTTCATTGCCTCCTCGCCATGGTCGAAGAATGCCTGCTGGTGCTCGACGATACAATTGGCCACCTTGAACAGGGTTTCATGCCGGCTCTGCAGGCTTTTCAGGAACCAGCGGGCTTCCTGCAGATTGTTTCGCAGGTAGTTGTTGTCATTGCTGTTGCCGCCACGCCTGACCAGCTTTGCATACATGGAGTTGATTCGCAGCCGGGGCAGTGAATCTGTGTTCAGCTCGACCTGCCAGCGGCCGTTTTTCCGCACGACGAAGACATCCGGGACGATATATTCAGGCTCTGTCGTACTATAGCCGGAACCCGGGCGGGGGTTCAGCGACTGAATCAGATGAACCACATGCTGCAGGTCATCGGTGGTCAGTTTCAGCTTGCGGCACAGCTTGCCGTAGTCGCGGTTGCCGAGGAGGCTGAAGTGGTCCCGTACCAGGATGGTCGCCTCCCGCAACCAGGGTGTCTCCAGAGCAAGCTGCTGCAGTTGCAATAACAAGTTCTCCTTCAGGTCGCGCGCGCCCACACCGATGGGGTCGAAATGCTGGATCTGGTGCAATACGGCCTCAACCTCGTCGAGCTCAACATCCGAGTTGCTGCCAAGCATGGCGAGGATGTCGCTGGTACTGACCTTAAGATAGCCGTCCTCATCGATGGAATCTATGATCAGGTGCGCGATCACTCCGTCGGTCGGGGAAAAATGCGTCAGGCCGGCCTGCCAGTGCAGGTGATCGTGCAGGCCATCGCCGCTGATGCTGACGGTCTCCATGATGTCGCGGGAATCCCCGTTATCCGCCGGTGCGCTGTAGACGGTGGCGCCGGTGTCGAAGACGTCCTCCCAGCTGCTGTCCGTCGGTAACTCTTCTGGGATATTTTCGCTGTCGCCCGTGGCCGTCACGGCTGAGTCCTTCTGGGAGCCGTTGAGATCCGCGCCATTTTCCACGGCCACACTGGAGGTGCCGTCGTCCTGCTCCAGCATGGGGTTGGACTCCAGCGCCTCCTGGACTTCGGTCTGGAGTTCTAGGGTGGATAGCTGCAGCAGCCGGATGGCCTGCTGCAGCTGTGGTGTCATGGTCAGGTGCTGACCAATTTTTAGTTGAAGTGATTGCTTCATATAGGTTTATTGTTCAATGCCAGAACGCTCGGACCTCTATGGCAAATTATAGGGCATATTTCATGCCAGTTGGAAAATATCCCGGCGGCCAGCAACCTCAAAGGTGGAAATCACTGCCCAGGTATACCTCGCGTACATGCTGGTCGCTCAGTACCGCCTCCGGTGTGCCGCTGGCGATGACCTGCCCGTTATTGAGGATATAGGCGTGATGGCAGATGCCGAGGGTTTCGCGGACGTTGTGGTCGGTGATGAGGACGCCGATATCCCGGGCACTGAGATGCTCGATGATTTGCTGAATATCCAGAACCGATATCGGATCAATCCCGGCAAATGGTTCATCCAGCAGGATAAAACGCGGATTGGCGGCCAGTGCGCGGGCGATTTCCACACGCCGGCGCTCGCCCCCGGAGAGGCTTATGCCGGCTTGTTTCGCCAGGTGGCCGACATGCAGCTCATGCAACAGCAAGTCCAGCAGCTCGTGGCGCTCAGACTTGTCGAGATCACTGCGCAGTTCCAGTACCGCCATGATGTTATCCGCGACCGACAATTTTCTGAAGATGGAGGGTTCCTGGGGAAGGTAGCCCAGACCGTGCTGCGCCCGGACATGCATGGCTGTGCCGGTGAGGTCGATTCCATCGAGCTTGATGCTGCCCTCGCCGCAGGGTACCAGTCCCACGATCATGTAAAAGCACGTGGTCTTGCCGGCGCCATTCGGGCCGAGTAGCCCGACAACCTGGCCGCTGTTGATGCGCATGGAAACATCATCGACAACCCGGCGGGTACGGTAGCGTTTGCCAAGCATGTTTGCGACCAGTTCGCTCATGGTGTGGATTCAGTCGTGCTGCTGCCCCCGGGTGCAGGCTGCACGTCAGCGGTCGAGGGGGCGTCTTCAGACCCGGTCGTAGTGTCTGATTTATGCGGCTGCAGGGTGATGCGAACGCGGTCCCCATCACTGTCACCGCCGGCATTGATGGTCTTGTTGACCAGGTTGTAGATGATCTGCTCGCTGCTGAATTCCTCTTCGCCGGGTTGCCAGACACGGGCGTTTTCCTTCAGGATCAGGAGATCCTTGCCGGCCTGATATACCATGCGTCCGGCCTCGGCGTGATGTTTTTCGCCGGACTCGTCAAGTTGCTGGACATAGGTGGCGGGATTGCCGATAAGCACGATTTTCTCGATGTGATAGTTGTGCATCTGCACCGTCATGGTCTTGCCGTGCATATGCAGCGTGCCCTGCTGCAGGTGGACATTGCCACGATAGGTGCTGTGGCCGCGCTTGTCGTCCAGGCTTGCGCTGTCGGCCTCGATGATGATGGGTTGGTCGCGATCCGACTCCACTGCCCAGAGTGGCGGCGGCAGGCACAGCAGCCAGACAGTGGCATAGTAGAGCAGGAGTCTGTTACGGATGCTAGCTCGTTGCATCGATTTTGCTCCTGACACGGCTGCGCAGTTCCAGCGTATTGCGCTTGAAATTGGCGTCGAGACCCACTGCATCGGTGCGGAGTCCCGGCGCTGTAATCGTAGCAGCCCTGTCGGTCGACGCGGTGTTGCGTTTCGGTATTACGACCACTTTGCTGGTGCGCACCTGCAGTGGGCCGGACTTGCCGCTGCGATGTATGCCGACATTGTCCAGCAGATCGATGCGATCGCCGGAGTCCGTGGCCGTGCCGCGTTTGGCGCTGATGCGCCAGGTATTTCCGTTGCGCTGCTGCACGTCGATCAGCGGCCAGCTCAACTCCATGAGATCCTTGTTCGGATAGTGAACCATGTCAGGTGAGATCACGCGGTAGAGCAGTCGTCCGTCGGTACCCATGACGTCCAGATGCATGCCGGAGACGAAGGAATCCGGTCCGGTACGGCTGACGGTAACCTCCTGCAAGCCCCCATGGCGCTCGTCGAGAAACCAGCCATAGCCGATGATGGTCGCCAGCAGCAGGATGGTGAGTACGGTCTGGCGTGTATTCACAGGTAGTTGCTCATTTCGTCCTGCAGCACCCCTTTTGCCTCCATCAGCATCTCACAGACATCCCGGGCCGCACCCCGGCCGCCGCTGTGCTGTGTCTGCCAATGGCTATGCTGGAGCACCAGCGGGTGGGCGCCATGCACTGCAATCGCCAGCCCGACCCGGCGCATCACTGGCAGGTCGACGACGTCATCGCCGACATAGGCGGTTTCCTTCGGACTGATGCCGAGCTTGTCACAAAGTTCCTCGTATGCCGGCAGTTTTTCCAGTTTGCCCTGGTAGACATGGGTAATCCCCAGGTTTGCCATGCGATGTTCGACCACCCGGGAGGTACGGCCGGTGATGATGGCGATCTCGACGCCGTATTTCTTCAGCATCTTGATGCCGTGTCCGTCATGGGAATTGAAAGCCTTGTATTCCTGGCCGTCGTCACCGACGTACAGGCTGCCGTCGGTGAGCACACCGTCCACGTCGAATATCAGCAGTCGGATGCGTGCGGCCTTCTCCAGAATATCTTTCATATCCCTGTCCTAGTTGATTGATCCCTAGACAACACCGGCACGCAGCAGGTCGTGCATGTTGAGGGCGCCGATCAATTTACCATCTTTGTTTACCACGGGCAGGGCGTTGATCTTGGAGTGTTCCATGATGTGTAGTGCTTCCGCCGCCAGCGTGCCGGGCGCTATGGTCTTGCAGTTGGCCGTCATGACGTCTCGCACCCGCGCGGTATGCAGGTCGACCTTGTGATCAATGGTACGCCGCAGGTCGCCATCCGTGTATATGCCTGCGACCCGGTTCTGCTCGTCGACCACGGCGGTCATGCCCAGGCCCTTGCGGCTCATCTCCAGCAGGGCGTCGGGGAGCAGGGTGTCGGGGCTGACAACGGGTATGGCATCACCGGTATGCATCAGGTCGTCGATCAGCAGCAGCAGGCGCCGGCCCAGTGCTCCGACCGGGTGGGAACGGGCGAAATCCTCCTCGGTGAAGCCACGCGATTCCAGCAGGGCGATGGCCAGGGCGTCACCCATGACCAGCGCCGCCGTGGTGCTGGCGGTGGGCGCCAGTCCAAGCGGGCAGGCCTCCTTATCCACCCTGACGAGGATACTGGCGGCGGCGGCCCGCGCGATGGTGGATTCCGAATTGCCGGTCATGGCGATCAGCGGCACATCGAGACGCTTGATGATGGGCAGGATGGTGATGATTTCATCGGTCTCGCCCGAATTGGACAGGGCCAGGACCACGTCGGACGTGGTGATCATGCCCAGGTCGCCATGACCCGCCTCGCCGGGGTGGACGAAGAAGGCCGGGGTGCCTGTACTGGCCAGGGTCGCGGCGATCTTGCCGGCGATATGCCCGGACTTACCCATACCGGTGACAACAACCCGGCCCGGGCAGTTCAGCATCAGGCGGCAGGCCTGAATGAATGAAGGTTGCCGGATCTGCTCGGCCAGTCCCGTGATGGCACGGGCCTCGGTGTCGATGACGGCGAGTGCGAGTTCCTGCAGTTTACTGTCGTTCATGGCGAATCATTTCGTTCCGGCCTGCCGCCGGCAAGGCGCGCAGTATAACAGGCTCCAGCGGTCGCTGCTTCATCCAGTGCGCCGGGTTTCCTGGGTTAACATGATGATGTACAAGAATAAACCGGTTGTTCCCACGCAATGGCGCGAACTGTTTTATCATACACGCCGGCAAGCCTGCATTTGGCGCCAGTATCCGGGCGGGCGGCGCACGACTGTATGGAAAGGTGAGACCTGGGACCGGTCGAGAGGCTGTCCTGGGCAAGCCAGGGCCCGGGTACTGGCGCCAAATGCAGGCTGGTCCCGCCGGCATACGTGGAAAGTGAACGGCCGCTGCGGGCTGTATGGCTCCATGCAGGTAATGACAGCAACAGGAACGCACTCCAGCGTATGACTGAACCAGTGGTACAGATTCGGAACCTCTGTTTCGCCCACGATGAGCGACTGATCTTCGACGGTATCGACCTCGATATCGCACCCGGCGGCGTGACGGCGATCATGGGGCCCAGCGGCACCGGCAAGACAACCCTGCTGAAGCTGATCGGGGGGCAGTTGCGACCGCTCTCCGGTTCCATACGGGTGCACGGCGAGGAGGTCCCGGCATTGAATCGGCAGGCGCTTTTCCGGCTGCGCAAGCGCATGGGCATGCTGTTCCAAAGCGGGGCGCTGCTGACGGACATCGACGTGTTCGAGAACGTCGCCTATCCAATCCGTGAGCATGCCCACCTTCCGGAGCCCTTGTTGCGCGACCTCGTGCTGATGAAGCTGGAGGCCGTGGGCCTGCGCGGCGCCGCGCGGCTGATGCCCGCCCAGCTCTCCGGCGGCATGGCGCGGCGCGTGGCGCTGGCGCGGGCGATAGCCCTGGATCCCATGATGGTGATGTACGACGAACCCTTTACCGGCCAGGACCCGATCTCCATGGGGGTGCTGGTGAAACTGATCCGCGAGCTGAATGACGCCCTGGACCTGACCAGTATCGTGGTCTCGCACGACGTCCGGGAAACGGCGGCCATCGCGGACTATGTCTACCTGTTGTCCGAGGGCAGGGTGGTCGATCACGGCAAACCGGAGGGTTTGTGGGAAGCGGTCTCGGAATGGTCGCAGCAGTTCATGCGGGGCCTGCCGGACGGTCCGGTGCCCTTTCATTACCCGGCGTGCGGCTTCCGGCAAGATCTGATGGCGGGCTGTCGCTGATGCTGGAGGCGCTGCAGCACCTCGGCCGGTCGACCCTGGGATTTTTCGAACGCCTGGGGCGGGGCAATCTGTTCCTGCTGCAGGTGCTGTCACAGCTGCCCGCAACGCTGCCCAGGCCGCGGCAGATACTGGCGCAACTGTATTCCGTCGGTGTGCTGACCTTGCTGATCGTGGTGGTTTCCGGTCTGTTCGTCGGCATGGTGTTGGGACTGCAGGGATACAATACCCTGGTGGACTTCGGTGCCGAGGAATCCCTGGGCGTGGTGGTGGCGCTGTCGCTGGTGCGGGAACTGGGGCCGGTGGTCGCCGCCCTGCTATTCGCCGGACGCGCCGGTTCCGCACTGACGGCCGAGATCGGCCTGATGAAGGCGACCGAGCAGCTCTCCGGAATGGAGATGATGGCCGTGGACCCGGTGCAGCGCGTGGTGGCGCCACGCTTCCTGGCGGCGCTGCTCTCCATGCCGCTGCTGGCGGCCATCTTCAGCGCCGTCGGTATCTATGGCGGTCACTTCGTCGGCGTTGGCCTGTTGGGCGTGGATGACGGCGCCTTCTGGTCGCAGATGCAAAACTCGGTCGATCTGCGCGGGGATATCTACAACGGCGTCATTAAAAGCATCGTGTTCGGTTTCGTGGCGGGCTGGATCGCCCTGTTCGAAGGTTATGACGCCACCCCGACCGCGACCGGTGTCAGCCGTGCCACGACGCGCAGCGTGGTCCACACGGCGCTGGTCGTGCTGGGACTGGATTTCGTGTTAACGGCTCTGATGTTCGGTAAGTAGCCCGTTTGTCCCACAGGGCGGCGATTATATGAGGATATGAGTGAAATGCTGATTCATGGGGATACATTGAGTTGTCTGGTCGCGCCTATCCCGGCTCTGGCTAGTACCCGCGCGCCTGGCATTGCGATGTACAGGGATGTACAAGTGCCGCGGGAGGCAGGAAGCCGGGAGACGCCTCTTCACTCAAGTGGTAGCGGTTGCTACCACTTTCGTTACAGAGCGGCGTCCAGACACACGAGCCCGGCGCCAGTATCCGGGATCCCTGTGAGACATACGGGCGAGCATCATGCATAACAGGAATGCGGAAATCGCGGTCGGAGTGTTCGTCGCGCTGGGCATGGCGGCGCTGTTCATGCTGGCAATGCGGGTCAGCAACATGAATACCTTCAACCACGGCGATGGCTACCTCATCACCGCGGCCTTCGAGAATATTGGCGGGCTGAAAGTGCGCTCGCCCGTGACGGTGTCGGGTGTGCGCGTCGGGCGGGTCGAGGCGATCGACTACGACACAAAGGCGTACGAGGCAGTGGTCACCCTGCGCATCGACAATCATTACGATACCTTCCCCGAAGATACCTCGGCCAGCATCTTCACGGCCGGGCTGCTCGGCGAGCAGTATGTCGCGCTCGAGCCGGGCGGCGCGATGCACAACCTGAAACCGGGCGACCGTATCCAGCTAACCCAGTCGGCGCTGGTGATGGAGCAGATTGTCGGCCAGTTCCTGTACGGCTCCGCGGCCAGGAACGCGGCCAAAGAAGAGTCGCCGGAGCCGTAACGGAATCCGGACCATGGCGGAAGTGCGTTTTACCGACCAGGGCAATGGTCAATGGCTGCTGGAAGGCGAGCTCGGTTTCGCCACCGTGCCCAGAGTGCTGCGGCATGCCGGCGCCAGCATGCGCGGTCTCGCTTCGCTCCAGGTGGACCTCAAGGGCGTCACGCGGGCGGACAGTGCCGGCCTTGCTCTGCTGGTCGAGTGGCTGCGGGAATCCGAACGTGCAGGGCTGCCGATCCGTTTCATCAACGTCCCCGTACAGCTGCTGTCGATTGCCAGGGTCTGCGGCCTGGACGGGATTCTCTCGCTTTCACATTAACCCGCAAGGAGGAACATCATCATGCAGGCAAGTGAACTTGAGGCCCTGATCCTGGCCGGACTTCCGGATGCGAAAGTCATCGTCAAGGGGGAAGGGGACCACTTCGAGGCCATCGTCGTCAGCGCACAGTTTGCCGGTTGCTCCCTGGTCAGTCAGCACCAGCTCGTCTATGGTACCCTCGGCGGCCGCATGGGCGGGGAGATCCATGCGCTGGCGCTGCACACCTACACGCCGGAAGACTGGAACAGTCAGCCGCGGATTCAGTAACGGGGACCGCTATTGGACAAACTGATCATCACGGGTGGCTCGCGCCTGGAAGGCGAAATCCGCATGTCCGGTGCCAAGAATGCCGTTCTGCCCATTATGGCAGCGACACTGCTCGCGGACAGCCCGGTGGTGGTTCGCAACGTACCGCACCTGCATGACGTGACCACGACCATGGAACTGCTGGGGCGCATGGGCGTGCAGCTCGTACTCAACGAAAACATGGATATCGAGATCGATGTCCGCACCATCAAATCCATGTATGCGCCCTACGAACTGGTGCGCACCATGCGTTCCTCGATCCTGGTGCTCGGACCGATGCTGTCGCGCTTCGGTCGGGCGGACGTATCGCTGCCTGGCGGCTGTGCCATTGGCTCGCGGCCTGTCAACCTGCACATCAAGGGGCTGCAGGCGATGGGGGCGAACATCGAGGTGGAAAACGGCTATATCAAGGCGCGGGTCAAGCGGTTGCATGGCGCGCGCCTGGTCATGGACCTGGTCACCGTGACTGGCACCGAGAACCTGATGATGGCGGCATGCCTGGCGGAAGGTACTACGCTGATCGAGAACGCGGCCCGCGAGCCGGAAGTGATCGATCTGGCGAACTGCCTGAACCAGATGGGAGCCCGCATCTCGGGTGCGGGAACGGATACCATCGAAATCGACGGCGTCGAAACCCTGCACGGTACGGAGTACCGGGTGCTGCCGGATCGCATCGAAACGGGCAGCTACCTGGTGGCCGCGGCCATGACCGGCGGCAAGGTGAAGCTCAAGGATACCTGTCCGGAAATCATGGATGCGGTGCTGCAGAAGCTGCGCGAGGCGGGCGCCGACATTACGTCGGGTTTGGACTGGATCGAACTTGACATGCACGGCCGGCGGCCGCAGGCCGTCAAGGTGCATACCGCGCCGTACCCGGCCTTTCCGACCGATATGCAGGCGCAGTTCACGGCCCTGAATACGGTCGCCGAAGGCACCGGCACCATCACCGAGACGGTTTTCGAGAACCGCTTCATGCACGTGCTGGAGATGCAACGCATGGGTGCGAAGATTCAGCTCGAGGGCAACACCGCCATCAGTACCGGGGTACCGCACTTGACCGGAGCCCCCGTGATGGCAACCGACCTGCGTGCCTCCGCGAGTCTGGTACTGGCGGGCCTGGTGGCGGAGGGCGAGACCGTCGTCGACCGTATTTATCACATCGATCGTGGCTACGAGCGCATCGAGGAGAAGCTGGCCCAGCTGGGCGCCGATATCCGCCGGGTGCCGGCGTAGTGACGATTAGATGTGAGAGGTGAACAGTGAGAAGTGGATGGTAATATCAAGCCTACGCGATATCTGAAACTTCCTTTTCACAGTTCACTTTTTTACTTCTTTCTTCTTGAATTATCCCGGATCCCGTGCAAACAACAGTCCTGCGCCGGCACGGCTTGTAAATCATCGAGGTCTCCCGGAAACTTGCTCCCCATGAACAACAGGCTGACCATCGCCCTGTCCAAGGGGCGTATCTTCAAGGAAACGCTACCGCTGCTGGCGGGCGCCGGCATCGAGCCGCTGGACGACCCGGAGACCAGCCGCAAGCTGATCCTCGATACCAACGACGACAACGTCAAGCTGGTCATCATCCGCGCCTCCGACGTGCCGACCTACGTCGCCTACGGCGCTGCCGACCTCGGCGTGGCCGGCAAGGATGTGCTGCTGGAGTATGACAGCGACCGGCTGTACGAGCCGCTGGACCTGAAGATCGCCCGCTGTCGCCTGATGGTGGCCGGCCCCGCGAACCCGCAGAGCCAGCCCCGACGCCTGCGTGTCGCCACCAAGTATGTACAGAGCACCCGGCGCTTCTATGCCGACCGTCGCGAACAGGTTGAGATCATCAAGCTCTACGGCTCCATGGAACTTGCCCCGCTGGTGGGTCTGGCCGACCTGATCGTCGACGTCGTCGACACCGGCAACACCCTCAAGGCCAACGGCCTGGCCCCGCTGGAACACATTGCCGACATCAGCTCGCGCCTGGTCGTCAACAAAGCCGCCATGAAGATGAAACACGAACGGATCACGGATTTCATCGCGCGGGTGAAGGCGACAGTGGAGGGTGGGTGAGTATTTCTGAAACGTGGTCTGTCCCGGTTTTCGTACAAGCGGTGCTTGCAGCTTTGCTTGTGGTGCTCATCCTCGGGATATTCGGCTGGATCAAGTTCAAAAGGGACGAAAAGATCGTCGCCAGGTTCCTGCAGGACGCCGGAATTGAAACCGGTAACACCTGCAGGACGACGAAAGCGATCGCCTCTGCCACGAATTTGAGCGAGGTGCGCATCAGAAAGGTCTGCAGCATGAGTTCCGTGATTGAAAGACACCAGGATGAAAAGGAATCCTGGAAAGTATCCTGATGGATTTGCATTAAACGTGGTTTGTCCCCCATGATCCCGAAGTGAAGAAGTGAGAAGTAACAGCGAGCAGGCTGGTCATGCGAACGGAGGGAATTATCTTTCAGGATTAAGGGGAATATTGCAGCAATATCCGGAGATTCAGGCTGAGCAGCGGCCTATGCCAGGGAACGGAATCATGAAGGTTAGGGAATTGATCAAAATGCTGGAGAAGCATCGTTGGGAACAGGTCAGAATGCGAGGCGGTCATCGTCAGTTCCGGCACCCTGAGAAGACAGGAACGGTCACGATGGCTAAAGGCAAGCGCGGATATTCCGCCGGGTACCTTGGCAAGCATCCTCAAACAGGCTGGTCTAAAATAGGTGCGAGGTATCTGTCATGAAATATAGGGTAGTCATCGGAAAAGGCGAGAGCGGTTATGGCGCGCGTGCGCCTGATCTGCCCGGTTGTATTGCCGCAGGTGAGACGCTGGAAAAGGTCGTGGAACTGATAAGAGAGGCCATCGAATTTCATATCGAGGGCCTTGTCAAAGCCGGTGAACCGGTTCCGCCACCATCCTCGGTTAGTGAATTCATCGAGGTCAACGCTGCATGACAGCAGGAGGAGATTGATAATAGTGAGAAGTGAATAGAGTGCACAGTGAACAGTGAATAGCAGTATCTTGCCTGCACGACATCTGACTAACCCTGTTCGCTGTTACTTTTTACTATTCACTTTTTTACTTCTCACTTCTCACAGTTCACATTTCACCGTTCACTTCTTACGTCTCCCGCGAATCATGTACTCAATTAACTTATAACCTATGCCTGAAATACATCGATTAAACAGCCAGGACGCCGGTTTCGAGGCGGCGCTGGAAAAACTGCTCGACTGGGAGCAAACGAGTGATGTCGCGGTGGAGAACGTGGTGCGCGAGATCATCGCGGACGTGCGCGCCCGCGGTGATGCGGCACTGATCGAATACACCGAACGCTTCGACCGGCGCACGGTGGCCGATGCCGCCGGCCTGGAAATTCTAAAAGAGGATTGCCGGGTTGCTCTGGAACGCATCCCTGCGCTGCAGCGCGAGGCGCTGGAAGTGGCGGCCTCCCGCGTGCGTACCTATGCCGAACACCAGAAGCTGGAATCGTGGTCCTACACCGAGGCCGACGGCACCCTGCTTGGCCAGCAGGTAATGCCGATGGATCGTTCGGGGCTGTATGTGCCCGGCGGTAAGGCGGCCTATCCATCGTCGGTGCTGATGAACGCGATCCCGGCCAAGGTCGCCGGTGTGAAAGAACTCATCATGGTGGTACCTACACCGGAAGGAGAGGTCAATGACATGGTGCTGGCCGCCGCAGCAATCGCCGGTGTCGACCGGGTGTTCGCCATTGGCGGTGCCCAGGCCGTGGCCGCGCTGGCCTATGGCACTGCCACCATACCGGCGGTGGACAAGATCGTCGGTCCCGGCAACGCCTATGTCGCGACTGCCAAGCGCATGGTGTTCGGCAAGGTTGGCATCGATATGATCGCGGGACCCTCCGAGATCCTGGTAATCTGCGACGGCGGGACCGATCCTGACTGGATCGCGGTCGACCTGTTCTCGCAGGCCGAGCACGATGAGGATGCCCAGTCTATCCTGATCTCGCCGGATGCGGAGTTTCTCGACCGCGTAAGCGCAAGCATCGAACGTCTGTTGCCGGAGATGCCACGCGCGAAGATCATCAAGGCTTCATTGCAGGGGCAGGGCGCTTTGATCCAGGTCCGCGATCTGGACGAGGCCATCGAGGTCGCCAACAAGGTGGCGCCGGAACATTTGGAGCTGTCCGTCGAGGACCCGCAGACCATTGCGGCCAGGATTCGCCACGCCGGTGCGATCTTCATGGGACGCTACACCGCCGAGGTGCTCGGCGACTACTGCGCCGGACCCAACCACGTGCTGCCGACCTCACGTACCGCACGTTTCTCCTCGCCACTGGGCGTCTACGATTTCCAGAAACGCTCCAGCCTGATCCAGTGCTCTGCACAGGGTGCGAGCGTGCTAGGTAAGACCGCAGCGCTGCTTGCGCATGGCGAGGGCCTGACCGCGCATGCGCGATCGGCGGAAGTGCGAATTGGAAATGAAAGTGAGAAGTAAAAAGTGAAGAGTGAAAGTGGAAAGTGAGAAGTGAAATGTAACAATCAGTTATTGCACAGGTAATATAGCCCAGCTCACATTTCACTTCTCACTTTTAACTTGGTGTTTATAGATGGATTCATCAGACAAGATCAAACAACTGGTCCGTCCAGAGATCCAGGCACTCACGGCCTACCATGTTCCGGATCCCGGTGACCTGATCAAGCTCGATGCCATGGAGAATCCCTGGCCGTGGCCGGAGGCGCTGCGAACCGATTGGCTTACCATTCTGCAGTCCGTGGAGCTGAACCGCTATCCCGACCCCGGCGCTCGCGAGTTGCAGGCGGAGATGCGCCGGCTCATGAAAGTACCGGAGCAGGCCGCGGTCGTTCTCGGCAATGGTTCTGATGAACTCATTCAGATGATCATTCAGACCATCGCCGCGCCCGGGCGGGTGGTCATGGCGCCGGAACCGACCTTCGTCATGTATCGCCAGCTGGCGCTGGTGGCCGGGATGAATTTTTCGGGCATTCCGCTTTTGGATGATTTCTCCCTGGATGCCACAGCCATGCTGGAGGCGGTCGTGGAGCACCAGCCCGCGGTGATTTTCCTGGCCTATCCCAACAATCCGACCGGCAACCTGTTCGATGCCGGCGTGATCCGGCAAATCCTGGACGAGGCGTCCGGTCTGGTGGTGGTCGATGAGGCTTATGCACCGTTTACCGACTCGAGTTTCATGCCTGTGCTTGGAGGCTACGATAACCTGCTGGTGCTGCGCACGGTCTCGAAGATGGGCCTGGCGGGCCTGCGGCTCGGCCTGCTGGCTGGTCCGACTGATTGGCTGGAACAGTTCGACAAGACCCGGCTGCCTTACAACATCGGTACCCTGAACCAGGCCACCGGCCGATTCGCGCTGCAGCACAAGGCCGTGTTCGACATGCAGGCGGGCCTGATCCGCCGTGACCGCGCAGATCTGTTCGCCGGCCTGCAGGCGCTGCCGGGGCTCAGTGTCTATCCCAGTGAGGGCAACTTCATCCTGTTCCGCGTGCCTGAAGGGAGGGCGCCCGCCATCCATGCGGGTCTGCAAGAGGCAGGAATCCTCATCAAGAACCTGGACGGCTCGTCACCGGCACTGGCTGGCTGTCTGCGCGTAACGGTGGGAACGGCCGGGGAGAACACCGCTTTCCTGACTGCCTTGTCGGGCCTGCTATAACCATAACCCCGAGGCAAGCGGACAGAATAATCCCCATTTCAGGCCACGGTATGACCATCGCGGTATGCCACTGTTCCCCGACGCTTCCCGCTGTGGAATACTTGCGTTATGCCATTGCACAACGAGGATTTTGCCGCTGTCTTCGACGAGATCGCCGACTTGCTGGAGATCGAGGGTGACAACCCCTTTCGCATTCGCGCCTATCGCAACGGGGCGCGCACCCTGCGCGAGCTGGGTCGGGATGTGCGTACGCTGATCGGTCAGGGCATGGACCTCACCCGGCTCGCCGGCATCGGCAGGAACCTCGCGGAAAAGATTCACGAGATCCAGGATACCGGCAACTGCAGCACCCTCGACAAACTGCGCAGGCAAATGCCCGCCGACCTGAGTGCCCTGCTGAAACTCCCTGGACTGGGCCCGAAACGCGTCCATGCCCTTTACCATGAGCTGGACATCCACACCCACGAGCAATTGGAACGGGCGGCCCGTGACGGTCTGATCCGGCAGTTGCCCGGCTTTGGTGAAAAAACCGAGGCACGCATCCTCGAGGCCATCCAGGCGCATGCCGACAGCGCACGGCGCTTCAAACTGGTGGTGGCCGCGCGCTATGCCGAACCGCTGAACACTTATCTCGGAAGTGTCGGCGGCGTGCAGCAGGTGGAGGTGGCTGGCAGTTACCGCCGCGCCCGGGAAACGGTCGGCGACCTGGATATCCTGGTGACGGCCACGGACGGGCGCGAGGTGATTGATCACTTTATCGCCTACGACGAAGTGGAAACGGTGGTGAGCCGGGGCGGCACCCGCGCCACCGTGATCCTGCACAGCGGCCTGCAGGTCGACCTGCAGGTCGTGCCGGCGGAAAGCTACGGCGCGGCCCTGAACTACTTCACCGGCAGCCGCGCCCATAATATAGCGGTGCGCCGCCTCGCGCGAAAACACGATCTCAAGGTCAACGAATACGGCGCCTTCAGGGGCAAGCGGCGTATCGCCGGGCGCAGTGAGGTGGAAATGTTCCAGGCGATTGGCCTGCCTTTCATACCGCCCGAGCTGCGGGAAAACCGCGGCGAGATCGAGGCGGCGCATGCCGGTCTGCTGCCAAAGCCGGTCGAGCTGGCCGACCTGTGTGGTGACCTGCACTCGCATACCCGTGCCAGCGACGGTCATGAATCGCTCGCGGACATGGCCGCTGCCGCCGCCCGGCGCGGCCTGAAATACCTGGCGATCACCGAGCATTCGAAGCGGCTGACGATGGCGCACGGCCTGGACAGCAAGCGGTTGCTGGCGCAGATCGAGGCCATCGAAGAATTCAACGCCGGCAGGCACCCCATCACCCTGCTGAAAGGGATTGAAGTCGATATCCTCGAGGATGGCAGCCTGGACCTGCCTGATGCGGTACTGAAGACGCTCGATATCGTCATCGGCGCCGTGCACGGCCACTTCGAGTTGTCACGCGCCCGCCAGACACGGCGAATCCTGCGCGCCATGGACAATCCCAATTTCACCCTGCTGGCACATCCCACGGGGCGGCTGATCGACCGCCGCGCGCCTTACGACGTGGACATACCGCGGATTATCCGCCACGCCCGCGAGCGCGGCTGTTACCTGGAGTTGAATTCCAACCCGGAACGCCTCGACCTGCTGGACACGCATTGCCAGCTGGCACGAGAGGAGGGTGTGCTGATCAGCATCGACTCGGATGCCCACAGCAGCACGGATTTCGACAACCTGCGCTTCGGCATCGGCCAGGCGCGGCGTGGCTGGCTGGAGAAGAAGGATGTCCTCAACACCCGCCCGTTGCCGGCACTGCGCAAGCTGCTGGCGGCGACACGTTAACCAACTCGGGATTCGATCCCCGGGTATGATTTACCCTACACTTGAGCGCGCGCATTGCGAATGGGGCGCTCAAGTGGTTGAATGAGCATACATATACGAGTAACCGCAACCACCAGAAGGATGACGTCATGACCGATGCGACAAAACATCCACCGAGGGTCGGTGCGCCCGATCCGGAACTGAAGAATTCCCCGATCTTCGACGCCGAGGATTTCGATGAGCTTTCACTGGATCTCGAACTGGAGAGTGGTGTTTGCTACTTCAATTCGAAAAGCTTTGCCATTGGCAGCTATGTCTGCAGCGGTGATGAACTGCTGCGTTGCGAAGGGCGCGGTGTGTGGGTTCGCGAAGGCAGCTGTTACGAAAAGTAGCCGTCCGGGATAACGAATCAGGCTGGCAACACAGGACGCAGCGATTATGCAAATACCTCTACAGATCACCTTTCGCGACATGGAGCCGTCCGCTGCCGTCGAGACGAGGATTCGTGAAAAGGCCGCCAAGCTGGAGCAGTTCTATGACCACATCCTGAGTTGCCGGGTCACCGTCGAGGCACCCCATGCCCATCAACATCAGGGCAAGTTGTACCAGGTGCGGATCGAAGTGGGTGTGCCCGATGCCCAGCTGGTGGTCTCGCATGAACACCATCACAAGGATCAGGCCCACGAAGATGCCTACGTAGCTATCCGCGATGCCTTTGATGCCATACAGCGTCAGCTGGAGGATTACGCCCGCAAGCGGCGCGGCGAGGTGAAACAGCATCAGGGACCCTCTGAATAATTAGAACCTATCTCAGAATTACGGGATCGGACTTTTCGAAATTATTTGCCGGCTGGTTGGTACGGGTAGGACCGGCGCTGCGCCGGAAATAAGCCGGTTTTCCGGTCCGTTCCCCGCGGGGGCGCGGGTCCTACTCAATAATGGGGATAGCGGAAAGGCCTGTAACCGACTGGTGCAATATGCCGGCTGGCCGCCGGCTTGACACGTGGACCTCGGCTCAGGCCAGGAGCACGGCGATGACGCCGGTCAGGAAGATGCCATCGAAGGTGCCGGCACCACCGATTGCGGCGATCGCTACCCCCATCTCGCGGATATCTCTCAGGCGCAACAGGTCGGCTCCCAGTAGTACCCCGAGGACGCCCGCGGAGAAGGCCAGCGGTGCGGCATTCTCCGGCGCCAGGGCGAGGGCGGTCATGACCGCAAGCATGGGTGCGAGGAATATCGGCATTGCGATGCCGACACCGGGGACCGGGCGGCTGAGCAGATAGCAGGCTACGCTGATCACCGGCATGGCTAGCAGCAGGTTGAGCGGGGCGACCAACCGGCTTGCCAGCAGGTGCAATGCGATCCCTACGGGAATGATGCACCCGCCGAGATTGACGGCAATGATGATGCGCCCCGGCTGCAATGGTGTGGCGGGTCGCCAGATACGACCCCAGGCGGGGATACCCGGCAGCGGAGCGGACGGGGTTTTTCCGGCAATGCTCCCGATAGGGATATTGATGCCGCTGCCGGCCAGGATGCCCAGCATGAGGAGCAGGGCGCTGCCGGGTGACAGGCCGAGCCTCTGGAAGGCGATGGAGATGATTTCCATCTGTACGGTGAGCACCAGCACTGCGCCCAGGAATACCAGCAGTAACAGATAGAGTGGCGGCATGACGATCTGATCCTGCAGTTCACGGTCTATAATGTCCGACCCACCGTAGAGCGGCCATGTTCATATGGCGGCGGGCACGGAAATGATTACGGCAGCTTGCCGATCAGTTCCCTGGCGGCTTCCTCGACGATTAACCTGAAGGTAACAGGTTTCTCGGAACCGCTGTCCCAGGTGTAAGTCACTTCCTCCGTTCCTTCCCAGGCAATCGTTCCGTCAAGCGTGTTCCAGACCTGGAAGAACAGCCGGAGATTGGCCTGTTGCGTCTGGATCAGGCGCAGGCCGAACGCGCTGAAACGGCCTTTCGAGCCCTGGCTGAAGTCGGAGAGTTTCAACTGGGCCACATAGCGCGCACCCGTCACCCGGCCGACTTCCTGGAGCAGTTCGAATTTGAATATACCGGTATCGCCGTAATCCATATACATCTGCTTGTAATCCCCGGCGAAGCCTGCCTTGTTGACGGCGCTGAGTGTCTCGGGCAGGGCTACGACCGGGATGTCGGGACGCGCCTTCCGGATTACATCGGCGAATACAAACGCCAGCGTCTGTTTGTCCTCTTCCTGTCCGGTCACCGTGGAGGGCGTGATGAAAGCCAGGCCATAGGTTTCGAGATCGCCTGTTTCCAGGGAGAGGTTGGAATGGTGGGCGGTGGAATGGATCTGGTCGGATACACAGGCACTCAGCAGACCCGCGGTCAGCAACACAACGGCAAGCCATCCTGGAAGAGATCCGGTGCGGAATTTCTTCATTTGCAATCCCCCGGGAGATTCAGCCTTAAACCGGTCTGAGGCCTGCCTGGCTGCTGCGAGGTTCGGATAACCAGATTTTTCACCGGAACAGGCACCCCCGAGACAGCTATGTTTTCTGAACCCCAGCGTTGCAAAGAATCCCCTCTCCCTGCGGGAGCGTCCTGAAGGGCATAAAAGGGTTAGGGTGAGGGGATTAAACAGGATAAACATCTGATTTTATATCCCCTCATCCCAGCCTTCTCCCGAAGGAGGGCTGCACCCTTTTACAACACTCTCCACCGGGAGAGGGTTCTGTATTCTTGCATTCACCGTGAGTGAACTTCAGAATCGCCTGGCAGACAACATGCAGCCCCATTTATAAAAGAACATTTCGCCGTTCATACCGAAATCTTTTGCAACAGTAAGGTGAATATTCGCCACATCCTCCACTCCCTCAACACCTCGTGCGTTATACACCGCCGCCCGGAGAGAAGATCGAGCTGATTGCAGCAGGAAATAGATTGGATCATACCGCCAAGTTTGTCTCAGGAGAATTCGCGGAAACGGTCGGGCCGATCCAGGCTTCGGCGACGGCCCTGCAGTTAATGCAGGCGACATGGGTGTTTACGCTCTGTACTGGCCGTTCAACAGTATGGTCATCGCTGCCGGTGGAACATGTTTTCAAGTTGGCGCAGTGCGCAGGCGCTGGCGTACCATGCAGGCAGCCACCGTGGTCGCCGGGTTCCAATACCGTGACAAGAACATCCAGCTACCAACACTGCCTGCAGGATTGGCCGGTCGATGTCGGGACGGCGCGCGCCGTGCAGGAGGCGCTGCGTGACCGGGTGATCCGCGAGGATACCCTGGGTCCGGTACACACGATTGCCGGGGTCGATGTCGGTTTCGAGAAGGGCGGCCGGATCACGCGTGCGGCCGTCGCGGTCCTGGATTTTCCCGGTCTGGATATACGCGACCAGTCGATAAGCCACTGTCCCACCGGTTTTCCCTATATTCCCGGGTATCTTTCTTTCCGGGAACTGCCCGCTGCCCTGCGCGCGCTGGAACGGCTTGCTACGCCGCCCGACCTGCTGCTCTGCGACGGCCAGGGGCTGGCGCATCCGCGACGCTTCGGGCTGGCCTGCCATATTGGTGTATTGACCGGTCTACCGTGCATCGGCGTCGCCAAGTCGCGTCTGATCGGCACGCATGAGGAGCTTCCGGCGAATAAGGGGCAATGGGTGCCACTGGAGGATGCCGGGGAGATCATCGGTGCCGTCGTGCGCACGCGCAGCAACGTCAGCCCGGTTTACGTCTCCATCGGTCACCGCGTCAGTCTGGAGACGGCGATCGACTACGTACTGCGCGCCACCACCCGCTACCGCTTACCGGAAACGACGCGCCGGGCGCACCGCCTGGCATCCGGTTGATTCCGGCCGGGAAGCTGTTCCGGGCACCGTGATGGCTTGCAACACTCCTCAGTTTGCGGGACTGTTTGCTCTCTTGTGGCCAGTTTCCGGACGCTGGCTGACGGTTACCTTGCCCTGGAATGGCTGCCCCTCGCGCTTGCCGTCGAGGAGGATCTCGCTGCCGGGCACCTGTTGGGAGATCCGCTTCATCGCAGCGGTTGCATCCTCGACTGGTTTGCCGTTGATTGCGGTGACGATATCACCGGGCAGCAGGCCGGCCTTGTCCGCCGGTCCGTCACGCAGTACGCCGGCGATGAGTACACCACGGGTGGTGCTGGCACCGAAGGTTTTTGCAAGATCGGGAGTCAGGTCCTGCGCCTCGATGCCCAGCCAGCCGCGTACCACATACCCCTGTTCGATGATCTGCGTCATGACGCCCTTGGCGAGGTTGATGGGAATCGCGAAGCCGATGCCCTGGGAGCCGCCGGTACGGCTGTAGATGGCCGAGTTGATGCCGATCAGTTCTCCCCTGGCGTTGACCAGGGCACCACCGGAATTGCCGGGATTGATGGCGGCATCGGTCTGGAGGAATTCTTCGTAGGCGTTTATACCCAGCTGGTCCCGTCCGGTGGCGCTGATGATGCCGAAGGTCACGGTCTGGCCCACGCCGAAGGGATTGCCGATGGCGAGCGCCACATCTCCGACGCGCAATCCGCTGGAATCGCCGATGACGATGCTGGGCAGGTTGTCGATATCCACGTGCAGCACGGCGAGGTCGGTATCAACATCTGTGCCGACAACGGTGGCGCGGGAACTTCGGCCGTCGTCCAGCAGGACCTGGATCTCGTCGGCCCCGTCGATGACATGATTGTTGGTGAGTATGTAGCCCTGCGAACTGATGATCACGCCGGAGCCCAGGCTGGTCTGGATCGCCTTGCGCGACTGCTTGAAGCGGTCGCCGAAGAAATGCTGGAAAATCGGATCATCCAGCAGCGGGTGCACTCGTCGCGTGATGACCTTGGCGGTATGCACGTTGACCACCGCGGGCGTTGCCAATGTCACGGCATCGGCATAGGAATACGGTCCGGAGGCGCGTGCACCCGTGGTGGCGTCCTGCGCAGGGCGCTGCAGTTCCTGCGGGGGCGTTTCGCGCACCTCGACCACCTTGCCGGTGCCGCGCAGCAGGTCCGGCTGTATCAGCAGGATGTAGAGGAATGCGGCCGCCAGTCCGACGGTGACCGTCTGGGCAATGAAGTAGAGGAACTTGAGAATCGGCATGGGTGCGGATACGTTGTTACCGGGACCCCATTGTATGTATAAAGCCTCTTCACATGAACAGGAAATGAAGCCATGGCCAGCCTGAAGGAAGTGCTTGACTATACGAATGACCTGCTGGCGGTGGACCGGTTCCGAGACTACTGCCCCAACGGACTGCAGGTCGAGGGCCGGGCGCAGCTACGGCGACTGGTCAGCGGCGTGACCGCCAGCCTGGCACTGATCGAGGCGGCCATCGATGCCCGCGCCGATGCGCTGCTGGTACATCACGGCTATTTCTGGAAGGGTGAGGATACCTGCATCACCGGGATGCGGCGCCTGCGCCTGCGCAGCCTGCTGGTCGCGGACATGAATCTGCTGGCCTACCATTTGCCGCTGGATGCGCATGAGACCCTGGGCAACAACGCGCAGCTGGCCCGGGTGCTGGGATTCGAGCGCCAGGGTGTTATCGGTAATGAGACAGAACCCGTGTTGGGGCAGTACGGACGCCTGCCGCGGGCATTGGACGGCTCGGGTCTGGCGGCGCATATCGGCCAGCGGCTGGGCAGGTCTCCCCAGCATATCCCCGGCAGGGCGGACCCGATCGAGACCGTGGGCTGGTGCACCGGTGCCGCGCAATCTTACCTCGAGGCGGCAGCGACACAGGGGCTGGATGCCTTCATCAGCGGGGAAATTTCCGAGCAGACCGTGCATGTCGCCCGCGAATACGGCATCCATTATTTCGCTGCCGGCCACCATGCCACGGAACGCTACGGGGTGCAGGCGCTCGGTGGACATCTGGCGGAACGGTTCGGCTGCGAACACGAATTCATCGATATCGATAATCCGGTCTGAAATGCCGGTGCAGCGATCATCGGGAAGTTCTGTAATGCCCGGAATGTGTGCAGAAATTCCGGGTCACCCCTTGACCTCAAGGGGGAGTTGGACCATCCTATGCGGTCCTTGGAAGGTTCTCGCAACATTTCAGAATATTCCGAAATAGTTTAGTGAAATTTCGCACTGTGCACGCCCCGAAATTTCACGCAACTCACAGGTTTCTTTAAATTATTTGGAGATTGCCCGTATGAGTGGCGATGAGACCAATACCGGCAGGCGCCGATTTCTCACGGCTGCAACAACAGTCGTCGGGGCGGTAGGCACCGGTTTCGTTCTGGTACCCTTTATTTCTTCCATGCAACCCAGCGCCAAGGCGCGTGCAGCCGGTGCGCCGGTGCGCGCTGACAAGAGCAAGCTCGAGCTCGGGCAGATGATCCGGGTGAAGTGGCGCGGCAAGCCGGTGTGGATCGTCAGTCGCACCGAGGAAACACTGAAGACCCTGCCAACACTGGACGACCGGCTGCGCGACCCGAAATCCGTGGAACCGCAACAGCCGCCCTATGCGCAGAACGAATTGCGTTCCATCAAGCCGGAAACCCTGGTGTTGATCGGGATCTGTACTCACCTCGGCTGTTCTCCCACCTATCGCCCGGATGTCGGTGCCGCCGATCTCGGGGGTGATGACTGGAAGGGTGGATTCTTCTGCCCCTGTCATGGTTCCCGCTTCGATCTGGCCGGGCGGGTGTTCAAGGGGGTGCCCGCACCGCTCAACCTGGAGGTCCCGCCGCACCGCTACCTGAGCGAGGACGAAATCCTGATCGGTGAAGATAAGGGGGGTGCATAATGGCTGGCAATACGAGTGAAAAATGGCAGGGTGGCCTGCTGGGCTGGATCGATGCACGCTTCCCGCTCAGCAGCATGTGGTACGACCATCTGGCCAGGTACTATGCACCGAAAAACTTCAATTTCTGGTACTACTTCGGTTCCCTGGCGCTGATGGTCCTGGTGCTCCAGATTCTCACCGGCATCTGGCTGACCATGAACTACAAACCGGATGCTACGCTGGCGTTCAACTCCGTCGAATACATCATGCGCGACGTGAACTGGGGCTGGCTGATCCGCTACATGCATTCGACCGGTGCTTCGTTCTTTTTCATCGTCGTCTATCTGCACATGTTTCGCGGTCTCATCTACGGCTCTTTCAAAAAGCCGCGGGAACTGCTCTGGATCTTCGGCATGATCATCTACGTCTGCCTGATGGCGGAGGCCTTCATGGGCTACCTGCTGCCGTGGGGCCAGATGTCCTACTGGGGTGCGCAGGTGATCATCTCGCTATTTGGCGCCATCCCGGGCATCGGCGACAGCCTCGCGCTGTGGATCCGCGGTGACTATGTAATCGCGGACGCCACCCTGAATCGTTTCTTCGCCTTCCACGTGATCGCTGTGCCGATCGTGCTGCTGGCGCTGGTCGTGCTGCACATCCTGGCCCTGCACGAGGTCGGATCCAACAATCCCGACGGAGTCGAGATCAAGAAGAACAAGGACGCGAATGGCATTCCGCTCGACGGAATTCCCTTCCACCCGTACTACACGGTCAAGGACATCGTCGGCGTGGCCGTGTTCCTGATCGTGTTCTGCAGCGTGGTGTTCTTCATGCCCGAAATGGGTGGCTGGTTCCTGGAGCGCAACAACTTCATCCCGGCCGATCCGCTGAAGACGCCTACACACATCGTGCCGCTGTGGTATTTCACGCCGTTCTACGCCATCCTGCGGGCGGTGCCGGACAAGTTCCTCGGCGTGATGGCCATGGGCGCCGCGATCTTCCTGCTGTTCCTGCTACCATGGCTGGACCGCAGCCCGGTGAAGTCGATCCGTTACCGGGGTTTTCCCTACAAGATCGCCATCGCGGTATTCGTCGTCAGTTTTGTCGCTCTGGGCTATCTCGGTACCCAGCCGGCAACTCCGGTGCTGACAAACTTCGCGCGCCTGTTCAGCTTGCTGTATTTCGGCTTTTTCGCGGCGTTGCTGATCATCCCGAGATTTGAAAAGACCAAGCCGGTACCGGACAGGGTGACATCATGAAAAAACAACTGATCGTGTTATTTCTGGCTTTGGCACCGGCCTGGGCACTGGCGGCGGGAGGCCACGAGATCCACCTGGACAAGGCCAACATCGATCCGAGCAACATGGCGTCGCTGCATCGTGGTGCGCGGCTGTTCGTCAACTACTGCCTCAGCTGCCATTCGGCTTCCCTGATGCGTTACGAACGGATGGCCAAGGACCTCGGTATCCCCGAGGAACTGGTGAGCAAGAATCTCATGTTTACCGGTGGCAAGATTGGCGACCTGATGACAGTGGCTACCGAACCCGAGGATGCCAAGGAGTGGTTCGGGACGGTACCTCCGGATCTGACTGTGATCGCTCGCGCTCGCGGCGTCGACTGGCTGTACACCTACCTGCGCACTTTCTATCTCGATGACTCCCGCCACACAGGTGTCAACAATCTGGTCTTCCCGGATGTCGGCATGCCGGACGTGTTGTGGGAACTGCAGGGCTGGCAGAAAGAAGTGGTCAAGACCGAGAAGGATGCCGACGGCAAGGAGACTGAGGTCACCGAACTGGAACTGGTCAAACCCGGCCTTCGAACTCCCGAAGAGTTCGATCGTGACATACGCGATCTGGTGAACTTCCTCGACTACATGGGTGAACCTGCCAAGCATGAGCGGCGGGCACTTGGTATCAAGGTGGTCCTGTTCCTGTTCCTGTTCCTGGTGCTTGCGTACCTGATGAAACGGGAATTCTGGAAAGACGTACACTAGGGGTTGAATGCCCCCGGCCGAGGGAGGCCGGGGCATTCAGCGTCGTTCAACCGAGGATGCCTGTATGGCACTGGTAGCCAATCGTCGATCTGTCATGAATCTGTTTTCATCACCACTCTGTCCACAAAGCCACCGTGTACGCATGGTGCTGGCTGAGAAGGGAATCACGGTCGAGATCATCGATGTCGACAACAGCCAGAAACCCGAAGACCTGATCGACCTGAATCCCTACAACACCGTTCCAACCCTGGTGGACCGCGAGTTGGTGCTGTACGACCCGCGCGCGATCATGGAGTATCTCGATGAGCGCTTCCCCCACCCGCCGTTGATGCCGGTCGACCCGGTATCCCGGGCCCGCACCCGGCTGGCCTTGTTCCGGATCGAACAGGACTGGTACCAGCTGGTGCCTGACCTGGAATCCAAGGGCGAGAAGACCGCTGCCAGGGCTCGCAAGGAACTTCGTGACAGTCTTACGGCAAGCGCCGAGGTGTTCGGGGCCAAGCCGTACTTTCTGAGCGACGAGTTCTCTCTGGTGGATGCCACGATCCTGCCGATCCTGTGGCGCCTGTCGAGTTATCGCATCGAACTGCCGCGCCAGGCACGACCGGTAATCGAGTATGCGGAACGCATGTTCGCGCGCGAGAGCTTCCGGGCCAGTCTTTCCGAGGCGGAACGCGAGATGCGGGAATAGCCTGCATACTGCTGTGGCCGCAGATCTGCGGGCCAGCCGCACGGCTGCACGTACCAGCAAGCCGGCAGTTCATCGGTGCCAGCACTGGTCACGGGGCTGAATAAGCGTTAACGTTTCCGCATGACATCCAGTCGTCCCTATCTCATCCGTGCCATCCATGAATGGATACTCGATAATGACATGACTCCCCACCTGCTGGTGGACATGGAAGGCGAAGGTGTGGATGTGCCGGTCCAGCATGGACAGAACGGCAAGATCGTTCTGAATATCAGCCCGCAGGCGGTAGAGAGTCTGGTGCTGGGCAACGACGCCATTGGCTTCCGGGCACGTTTCGGCGGTATCGCGACCGACGTCTTCGTGCCGGTCACAGCGGTGCTGGCGATCTATTCCAGGGAGAACGGCCGCGGTATGGTGTTTACCGAGGATGACAGCTCCCCGGAACCCGATGATGATTCCGGTTCCCGGTCCACCAAGAAGCCCAGGCTCAAGATCGTCAAATAAGCCGCGCCCGCATCCTCGCAGCGATACGGATCAAGCCTGTAGGTTGGGCTGAACGGCGTGAAAAATCCTACGAGCGAAAAACCTGAACACCCCCTTGTCAACGCACCGGTTCCATTCTCAGTTGAGCGGCCGGCACGCCGCTGCCGGAGAGTACGGATTGCGCCGCATCCAGCAATTCCTGTGGCATGCATACATAGAAGTCGAACCGGTGGTTATCCTCGCCGAGTTTTGCCAGGAATTCCTGCAGCATAGCCGGCACCGAGCTGTCCGTGGCCGCTTCCAGGGACGTGTAGTGAAAATTGTCCAGCGCATCCACCCAGGAACGGCACAGGTTTCCTGCGTAGTGGCTGTGGCCCGGGGTCGTGATCCAGCAAAGATGGATGTGCTCGGCGATATCCAGCGCCATCGCATGTTCCACCAGGCTCTTGACCGGACCGAAGCCGGCATTGCATGCGCTGAAAACCAGCGAGCGGGATGAGTCTTCGTCGAGATTGAAATCTCCGCGTGGTCCCGTGACGTGAATGGCGGAGTTGGTTTTTACCGACTTTCGCAGTTGCTCACTGAAGGAATCGCCCCCCATCGCCGGCACGTGGAACTGCAGATTCATGTCGTCGCAGGGGCAACTTGCGATGGCGCAATCACGCGGTTCCGCCCCCGGAATCTCCAGCGACAGATACTGGCCGGCGAGAAAGCGCAGCCGGTGGGTGCGCGGCGTACGTGCATGCAGCAGGATAATGTGCTCATCCGGCGCCTCGATCTTCTTCACGCGGATGTCGAGTTCCTGCCGTGGGATGTCGTATGAACCTCCGGCCTCTTCGGCTTCCAGCACGACGTCAGTGACGGCGGTATTGGCGCAGGTGAGGATATACCCGAGTCCTCTCTCGGTATCCGAGAGGACGTAGTCATGATCGCGGATCTTGCCGACTTGTCCGGAAACGACCTTGGCCTTGCAGAGACCGCAATTGCCATTGTTGCATCCGTAGTCGAGCGCCAGACCATTGCGCAGTCCGGCTTCCAGAATGGAATCGGAACCCTCGATGAAAAATTCATGCCCGCTGGGCACGATGCGTACCTGGGCCGCCATTACGCGCAGAAAAGACTCATGCGCTATTAACCGGTCGTCATCGTTACGGCTTGCAGTGGCTGCGATCGCCTGTTGCAGCCACTCCTGCAACTTGCCCAGTGCCTGCGTCTCATCAGCATTCCCGGCCAGTTCAGCCAGCTTCTTCTGCAGGTCATCCACCAGTTCACGGTAACGTCGGGCCTCCCGGCGTGCCTCTGCGAGTTCCCGTCCGAGCGCCAGGACACGCGCCGCGAGGGCGCTGTGGTCCGGTATTTCCTCTTCCGTGCGGATAATCTTGTTGACTGCCTGCTCCATGATGTGACCGACGCGCTCCAGCATGGTGGTATCCTCCACCTGCGTTTGCGGATAGGCCTTCAGCAGATCCGCCAGCAGCAACTCTCCCTCGAAGGTGCGCAGTTCACCCTGCTGGATCTTCTCCTGCAGGGTACCCCGCTTGACACCCACCAGGCGTGCGGCGCGCGAGAGCGTGATCAGGCGCGGCATAAATCCCCCGTTCAGTCAGTCGGTCCGGCACAACTCTAGCACACCTGCCGGCCGAATTGCCGGTGCCGCGGCGGGCTATACTGGTCCTATATCGGGATGCGTGGAGACAGTCATGATCGAGATCATTACCGGCGATATCACGACCCTGGAAGTCGATGCGATCGTCAATGCCGCGAACACCAGCCTGCTGGGCGGCGGCGGGGTGGACGGTGCCATTCACCGCGCGGCCGGGCCGCTGTTGCTGCAGTACTGTCGCACCCTGAACGGTTGCCGCACCGGTGAGGCCAAGATTAGTCCCGGCTTCGAACTGCCGGCGCGCTACGTCATCCACACCGTCGGCCCTGTGTGGCATGGCGGTGACAATTACGAACCGTCCCTGCTGCAGGCCTGTTACCGCAACAGCCTCGACCTTGCCTTGGAAAACGGCGTGCGGAGCATCGCCTTTCCGGCGATCAGTACCGGTGTGTACGGTTTCCCCAAGGAACAGGCCGCCGGGATCGCCATCACCGCCATGCTGGAATATGAGAACCGTTTAGAGCGCATCATCGCCTGTTGTTTCAGCGAGGCGGATGCACAGTTGTACGGGCAGGCACTTGCTGGATTGCAGAAATAAAATTACGACACAAACCGTTCATCATGCTCCATCCTGTTTGCATGTGCCGGCTGCCCGTAGGACCCGGTTTGTCGGGGGCGTAACGGCCCGGTGAGCGCGATTCTCCAAACGCTTGCCGTGGACGGTGCTGCCGCGCCCTCCCGGCTGGCCGGCATTCATTGCGGATTCAACCGCAAGCCGGAACTGTACGGTTCAATCTCTACGTTTCCTGCATACACATATTCAGTGCAGCTGTGTCCTGGTGACACTGGTAAGAAATCCGGGCCAGCCGGTGATTACTCGCGGTAGGGACGGCGGTCAGCCCCGGGAAACAGTGATAACGGCGCCACGTTGGGCCTTCAGTATGATGGTGAGCGGGGACGGGTTATGCTTTCCAGGGGCACGTGAATTCCCGTCGCTGGACGGGGTCAGGTCAGAGTGTGCGCCGCTCCTGCAGGATCTCCAGATCGCTCTCGGGAAACCAGTAATCACCGAAGCGCTCATCCTCTGCGGTCAGCACCCATTGTTCGGAATAGGGCGTATCGTTGTCTTCCACGAACCTGACGTAACGGAACACAGCCTCCTTGCCGACGAGGTCGATCAGTCCTGATTCCAGATCAGCGGTGGTCTTCGGACGAAACCGGGCCAGGACCCTGAGATTCTTGTGTCTTCTCATTGCAGTAAATTCCACATGGATGATTCAAACCGGGGGCAGTGGGTTGCGATAGCGTGAATTATATTCCCGGATTGTTAGGTGGACGTTAATGCTCGCGGAGTCCTGGCAGGAGGAAAGGCAGCATGCTTTGTGCCAACGTTGCCCTTCAGAAGCGCGCCACATTTCGGGCCGCCATTCGGCTGGAGCCAGAGTATTAGACGGGTTCTATTCAGAGCTGGAGCCCGTTTCCTGCGCCCCTGTGGTGTCCGCAGCCCGGATAAACAGTACGGGATCCACACGTGCATCATTGAGGCTAACACCCCAGTGCAGATGCGGGCCGGTGACACGGCCGGTCATGCCGACCTTGCCGATGATGTCACCGGTGTTGACCCGGGTGCCCGGTGCCACGTCGATGGCGCTCATGTGGCAGTACATGGTGACCAGTCCCTGGCCATGGTCGATGAATACCGTGTTGCCGTTGAAGAAGTAATCACCGGTCTCAATCACCGTGCCGGGTGCTGGTGCCTTGATGGGTGTGCCTTCCGGCGCAGCGATGTCCAGCCCGCTGTGGGGCTTGCGCGGCTGCTCGTTGAAAAAGCGCTTCAGCCCGAAGGGACTGCTGGTCGGGCCCTCGACCGGCATGCGGAAGTCGACGACAATGTCCTCCCGCGGGGACCAGGTCCGCAGCGCGCCCTTGATCTCTTTCGTTTCCCGGTTGATGCGTTCCATGTCACGTTTTTCCGGGTTCACCTTGCGCTTGTCCTGGATGGTTATGTGTTGTTCCTTGTAGCTCTTGTCCGTGACCGTGAAGGCGATGCTGAGGGCCTTGCCGTCCTTGGTTTTCGCATCCAGATGATGGCGGCCGGGCTTGGTACCGAGCGCCAGGCCGACCACGGCGATTTTTGCATCGGCCTCCTGTGTGACCAATACCCGGTGATCACCATAGCGCAGGGTCGCCGGGGCGGCGTCCTCCGGCAGCCGCACGACGGCGATACCGCCCGGTACCGGAGTGGCATCGAGGGTGAGTGCGGCACACCAGGACGGGAGCAGCAGTAGGAACAGGCCAAGCCAGCGGTGGTGTTTCAAGGTCTTCGCTCCATGGATCGCGGATCGTGGCTACGGTATTACGACTCGTTCACCGTATCAACCGTGCACAGCAGTCGGCCCCTGGAGAGGCGAGTCTCGATCCGTTCCCCCGGCTTGATGTCCGCCGCAACCCGCAGGATGCGCTGGTCCCGCTCGCGTGTGACGATGGCGTAGCCGCGCTCCAGTGTTGCCAGCGGGCTGATGGTGTCCAGTGAGCGGCAGACCACGGCCAGGCGGCGCTGGCGTTGCTGCAGTCCCCGGGCGATCGCCGCACTCAGGCGCTGCTGGTATGCCTGGCGCCGCATTTCAGCCTGGCGAATGGCGTGGACCGGCGTGGCCTGGCGCAGGGCGGCGGCTGCCTTGTCGAGTGCCGACTGCAGGGCGTTGAAATGAGCACGGATCAGCAGCCGCAGGCGCTGCTCCAGTTCGTCCAGCCGCTGGGCCTGCTGGCGCAGATATTGTCCCGGTTGGCGCAGCTGCAGCCGCTGGTTCAGGCTACGCAGGTGCTGCCGCAGTGTGGCCATTCTCTGTTGCAGATGCCTGAGATTGCGTGACTGCAGTGCATCCAGGCGCGCCAGCCATTCGTTCCGGTCCGGGCTGGCGAGTTCCGCTGCGGCTGATGGGGTCGGTGCCCGTCGGTCGGCGACGAAGTCGGCGATGGTGAAATCGATCTCGTGGCCCACGGCGCTGATGATCGGGATCGGGCAGTCATAGACGGCGCGCGCCACGCTCTCCTCGTTGAACGGCCACAGGTCCTCCAGTGAACCTCCGCCGCGGGTCAGGATGAGCAGGTCGCAGTCACGGCGTTCGCTTGCACGCCGCAGCATGGTGGCAATTTCGCGGCCGGCCTCTCTGCCCTGGACCGGTACCGGGTAGATGAGCACCGGGATTGCGGGAAAGCGCCGTCGCAGCACGCTGAGCACGTCGCGGATCGCCGCCCCGCTGGGCGAGGTCAACACGCCGATACGGCGCGGCAGTGGCGGCAGGGGTTGCTTGTGGGCTTCGCTGAACAGGCCTGCCGCATCCAGTTTGCGCTTGAGCTCCTCGAAGGCGCGTTGCAGGGCCCCGGCCCCGGCCTCTTCCATGCTCTCGGCGATCAGCTGGTAATCGCCGCGCGGCTCGTACAGGCTGATCCGCCCGCGCACCAGCACCTGCATGCCTTCCTGCGGCTTGAAACGCAGCAACTGGTTGCGGTTGCGGAACATGGCCCCGCGGATCTGGGCACGGCTGTCCTTGAGGGTGAAATACAGGTGCCCGGAAGAGGGCCGGGCAAGGTTGGAGAGTTCGCCTTCCACCCAGATGCGCGGCAGGCCTTCTTCGAGCAGCCGGCGCGCCGTCTCGTTCAGGCGGGAGACGCTGAAGACCTCCCGTACCGGGGCGCCGTCCCCGGTTTCATCGGCTGTATATGGCATAGGGGGCAAGGATACACCGGTGAAAAGTGAAAAGTAATTCAGTGAAAAGTGAAGGGTGAAAGGTAATCAAGGAAACCTCTGAGTTAGAACCTATCTCAAAATTCATTACCCGGTGGTTCGTCCTGTAGGACCCGTGCCCCCGCGGGGAACGGATCGGGACCGCAATACCGGCTGATTCCCGGCGGGGCGCCTGTCCTACCCGTCTCAACCAGTCGGCACAGGATCTCGAAATTTTCGATCCCGTAATAATGAGATCGGTTCTAATTTGATAATTCCCATCATTATAGAAGTGTACCCCGGTAGCCGGACAAGGGTGAAGGGGTGGAAATCGTGTCTGAGCCGAATTACGGCAGCCTCCCAGGCGCCGGTTTACCGCGGTTGCGGCAGTCCCTATAATTGGCGGCCATTCTCAACCGGCGGATGCAATAACCATGCGAATTGTGCAGGAAGCCCTTACCTTCGACGACGTTCTGCTGCTGCCTGCACACTCCACCGTCCTGCCACGCGACGTCAGCCTGGAGACCCGGGTGACCCGCGGCATCATCATGAAGGTCCCGCTGCTGTCCGCTGCCATGGACACCGTGACCGAGTCGCGGCTGGCCATTACCCTGGCGCAGGAGGGCGGCATCGGTATCATTCACAAGAACCTGACTGCCGAACAGCAGGCCGCCGAAGTGCAGCAGGTGAAGAAATTCGAGAGCGGGGTCATCAAGGACCCGATCACCGTGCCGCCGACGGCCACCATCAAGGAAGTCATCGAGCTGACCCGCGCCAACAACATTTCCGGCGTGCCGGTGGTGGACGGCGAGGATCTGGTCGGCATCGTGACCAGCCGCGACCGCCGCTTCGAGAGCAACCTGTCCCTGCCGGTCTCCAATGTCATGACGCCACGGGAAAAGCTGGTTACCGTGAGCGAAGGCGCTTCCAAGGATGAGGTGATCTCCTTGCTGCACAAGCATCGCATCGAGCGGGTGCTGGTCATCAACGGTGAATTCAAGCTGCGCGGCATGATCACCGTGAAAGACATACAGAAGTCCACCGACTTCCCCAATGCCTGCAAGGACGAACTGGGTCGCCTGCGCGTCGGTGCGGCCGCGGGGACCGGCGGCAACACCGAGGAGCGTATTGAGGCGCTGGTGCAGGCAGGTGTCGACCTCATCGTCGTCGATACCGCGCACGGCCACTCGCAGGGCGTGCTCGATCGCGTGCGCTGGGTTAAGCAGCACTATCCGGACCTGCAGGTGATCGGCGGCAACATCGCAACCGCGGCCGCGGCGCGTGCCCTGGTCGACGCCGGTGCCGACGGCGTCAAAGTCGGCATCGGGCCGGGGTCCATCTGCACCACCCGCATCGTAACCGGTATCGGCGTGCCGCAGGTTTCGGCGGTGGCCAACGTCGCCGAAGAATTGCGCAAGGACGGTATCCCTCTGATCGCGGACGGCGGCATCCGCTATTCGGGCGATTTGGCCAAGGTCATCGCCGCCGGTGCATGGTCGGTCATGATCGGCGGCATGCTCGCCGGTACCGAAGAGGCGCCGGGTGAGGTCGAGCTCTACAAGGGGCGTTCCTACAAGGCCTACCGCGGCATGGGCTCGCTCGGTGCCATGAAGGAAGGCTCCAGTGACCGCTACTTCCAGGAAGACGGCGAACACGAGAAGCTTGTGCCGGAAGGCATCGAGGGACGGGTTCCCTACAAGGGCAGCATGCTGACGATTCTGCATCAGCTCATGGGCGGGTTACGCGCCAGCATGGGCTATACCGGCTCTGCCAGCATCGAGGAGATGCGCACCAAGCCGGAATTCATCCGCGTGACCGGCGCCGGCATGCGGGAAAGCCACGTCCACGACGTGACTATCACCAAGGAAGCGCCGAATTACCGGATCGACTGATGCCCCGTCCGCGGTGCCGGGCCGCGAAGAATCCGGGGGGCAAGCCCCGCAAAACAAGTTGCCTGCAACTACCACGAGTCGGATAAATTCCCATGACGGCCCATGACGATATTCATGCCCATCGGATCCTGATCCTGGATTTCGGTTCTCAGTACACCCAGTTGATCGCGCGCCGGGTCCGCGAGATCGGCGTTTATTGCGAGATCCATCCCTGGGACGTTGAACCGGAGTTGATCCGGGAGTTCCACCCGCGGGGCGTCATCCTGTCCGGCGGGCCTGAAACGGTCACCGGGGACACCTCGCCGCGTGCGCCCGACCTGCTGTTCGAACTGGGCTTGCCGCTGCTGGGGATCTGCTACGGCATGCAGACCATGGCCGCGCAGCTCGGTGGCCGGGTGGAAAGCGCCGAGCATCATGAATACGGCTATGCCCAGGTGCGCGCGCACAGCCACTCGCGTCTGCTCACGGACATCGAGGATCATACCTCGCCGGAAGGCTACGGCCTGCTCGATGTCTGGATGAGCCACGGCGACCGTGTCATCGAACCGCCCACCGGTTTTGAGGTCATCGCCAGCACCGACAGCGCACCGATCGCCGGCATCGCCGATGACGAGCGCCGCTGGTACGGCATCCAGTTCCACCCGGAGGTCACCCATACCCGCCAGGGCAAGCGCATCCTGCAGCGCTTCGTCATCGAACTGTGCGGCTGCGATGCCCTGTGGACCGCCGATCATATCGTCGAGAGCAGCATGCACAGCGTGCGCGCACAGGTGGGAGAGCGCAAGGTGCTGCTCGGCCTGTCGGGCGGCGTGGATTCCTCCGTGGTCGCGGCCTTGCTGCACAAGGCCATCGGCGACCAGTTGGTGTGCGTGTTCGTCGACAACGGCCTGCTGCGCTACCGCGAGGGCGACCAGGTCATGGCCACCTTCGCGGAACACATGGGCGTGCACGTCATCCGGGTCGATGCCGAGGCACGTTTCCTGGCCGCGCTGGCCGGCGTGGAAGACCCGGAGAAAAAGCGCAAGATCATCGGCAACCTGTTCATCGAGGTGTTCGAGGAGGAGGCCGGCAAGCTCAGCGGCGAGACCGGCTGGCTGGCGCAGGGCACGATCTACCCGGACGTCATCGAATCGGCCGGTGCCAAAACCGGCAAGGCGCACCTGATCAAGTCGCACCACAACGTCGGCGGCCTGCCCGAGGACATGAAACTGCAGCTGCTGGAGCCGCTGCGGGAGCTGTTCAAGGACGAGGTGCGCAAGCTGGGCGTGGAACTCGGCCTGCCCTACGACATGGTCTACCGCCACCCGTTCCCCGGTCCCGGACTCGGAGTGCGCATCCTCGGGGAGGTGAAGAAGGATTACGCCGACACCCTGCGCCTGGCCGACCATATCTTCATCGAGGAACTGCGCCGCCACGAACTGTACGACAAGGTCAGCCAGGCCTTCACCGTGTTCCTGCCGGTCAAGTCCGTGGGCGTCACTGGCGACGGACGGCGCTATTCCCATGTGGTCGCACTGCGCGCGGTGGAGACCATTGACTTCATGACCGCCCGCTGGGCGCAACTCCCGTACGAATTCCTCGACCTGGTCTCAAGGCGCATCATCAACGAGGTACCCGACATCTCGCGCGTCACCTACGACATCTCCGGCAAGCCGCCGGCTACAATCGAGTGGGAATAGCGCAGGTCTGGCATTGCCGGGCACCTGCAGGCATCTAGACGAAGCGAGCTCATAAAACCAACAACTTACCCGCATTGCTGTCTGGCAATATCTGGCACTGGCAGGCATCGGCAAGCAGTTAGTACCATTTTTCCATGGTATGGATCATGGTATCGCCGCACACACTATCAGCGCGGCATTCCAATACCACGTCGTCCGTGTCGAGCGGTTCATGGTATCGGTGATTGCGCATATACCTCGCCGGTTTTCGCACCTGCAGTTCATACGCTCTCACTTGGTGCCCGGAATCAGGTGGTCCGTCACGCTGCCTCTGCAGATTTTGGGGATGCCATAATGTGCGTTTAGCAGGAAAGCAGGAATTTACAACCGTTCCCGATCAGAAGTTCGGCTGATAAAGAATAATCAGAGATGCTTCACCGGATCCATGTGCTGGTGGAGTACTCGTACTATCACGATGCCCCGCGCGTGTTTTTTGTAATACAGAATATGGCTTTCGTAAGGGAAGCTGAGTAGCCCCTTGGATAGAATCTCGCGTGCCATTCCAAGGTCTGGATTTTCCGCGAGGATTTGTGCGCGCGTTTCCAGGCCGTCAAGGTAGGTATTGGCCTGAGCGGCTCCCCATTCTTGGGCGGTATAGTCAATGATACCTTCAAGATCACGTTCCGCTTTGTCCGTGAATTGGTAGCGGGGACTGCACTTTGCCACGGTTTAGCCATTTACCCGTTTACGTAATTTGTCGATGACGGATTTGCCATCGCTGACTTTCCCGGCTTGCAGATCAGCGATGCCTTCTTCAATGGATTGCTTCAGATGTGCCTCTTTGAGTGCCTCAAGTTGGGCATATTCAGACGCCGAAATCACAACGGCAACGGGTTTGCCATTGCGGTTAATACCAACAGGACCGTGTTGCGCATTGATAAGCACCTCGCCGAATTCGCGTTTAGCGTCACTGGCGTTGAGTATCTTCATGGCGCACCTATTTTAATTAAAATAATCATGTTAATCAGATGTTAGTCATTACAGCACGTCATGTCCACCTGTGGCTGTAGCTGATTGATGCAATGCGCATCAGGTGTTGGCTGACAAGTAATCTATTGAAAATCAATAGCTTGTTTTCAATCGAGTGCAGAGGCGGACAAAGACTGCTACGGGTCGGCAGCAGCGACTGAGTGCTTCAGAATCGTGCAACCAGGCGATAAACTGTATAGAAACACAATATCGCAAGGACGCGGATCATGCCCCACGCGGCGGCGGCCAGGATGGCTAGCCGGGATCGGGATGCTGGTCGTTACCAGCGTCCAAGACGACCACGGCGAGCAGGATGGACGATATGTCCATGGATCTGGCCTATGATCACTCCGGTTCTTGGGCGAATTCCAGCGACGTAGATCACGAGAGTATGTCTCCCACTATCGCCAGTCTTGCCTCAGCGGGGGTGCTACGGTGGATCGTCGGGAGGTTTTTCGAATTGAAATCGGCCAGAATATGTCCTTCGTGCCTTGAGTGCGCGTTGCATAGTGAAGGCCACTGTCCCTACCAGAAACCTCGTACAGATTGATTCGATTGACGTTTCCTGGTCTCAGGCGATAGTGTTCAACGGATGAAAACAATCCTCCTGCCCCTGCTCGCCACCCTGGCCAGCGTGCTCCGAAGCCGGGCCGTCCTCCACTTGGAGATCCTCGCACTCCGACAGCAGTTGGCGATGGTCGCCCACAGAGATCGCAAGCTACGTTTCCACCGGCACGAACGCCTGTTCTGGGTCTGGCTCTACCGGATCTGGCCCGGCTGTCTGGAGACACTCGCCGTTTTCAAGGCGGACACCTTGGTACGTTGGCACCGGCAGGGATTCCGTCTCTTCTGGACCTGGAGATCCAGCCGTCGTCGCGGTGGGCGACCCTCGATTTCCCCGGAGATCCGTGCCCTCATTCGCCGGCTCTCTCGAGAAAATCCTCTCTGGGGCGCACCTCGCGTGCACGGAGAGCTCAAGATGCTCGGCATCGAGATCGCTCAAGCCACGGTCGCCAAACACATAGTCCGACATCGAAAGCCACCGTCCCAGACTTGGAGGACGTTCCTCGACAATAATGCCAAGGACCTCGTATCTATCGACTTTTTCGCCGTCCCCACAGTTACCTTCCGGATCCTCTACGTACTCCTGGTGCTGCGGCACGAACGCCGCCAGGTCGTCCACTTCAACATCACCGAACACCCCACGGGTCACTGGACGGCACAACAAATGGTGGAGGCATTTCCCTGGGACGAAGCCCCGAGATATCTCCTGCGCGATCGCGACAGCGTCTACGACATCCGGTTTCGTCGCCGTGTGCGCAGCCTCGGTATCGAAGAGGTACTCACCGCCCCGCGCTCGCCCTGGCAGAATCCCTATGTCGAACGCCTGATCGGCTCCGTACGCCGGGAGTGCCTTGATCACGTCATCGTCTTGAACGAACCTCACCTCAAGCGGCTCCTCCGATCCTACTTTTCCTATTATCATGCGGTGCGAACGCATCTTGCGTTAGATAAGCAATCTCCGGAACCACGCCAAGTCGAATCGCCCGAGCGCGGAAAGGTGGTTGCCTTCCCTCACATCGGAGGTCTTCATCAGGAGTATCGACGCGCCGCCTGAGGCGCAAGCCCAACATTCCGACTGTAGTGGGGGTCTGTTGGTCGCTCGCGAGCGCTTGATGGTGCGCTTGAGGCGCTGTACCGTCCATCTTCGTCGATGCTCCCGCCAGCGATGTCCACACCAAGCGAGCATGCCCCAAGCCTCACCAGCCCAACACTTTCGCCTCCGACAGAATCACGCCCGTTTCTCTCCCCACTCGGCAGCCCTCGCCTGGCGACCCTGGATTGAGTTTTTGGTAGGGACAGGGCATTCACCTGGAAGTCAAAGCCCGGAAGGTTGCCTAAGGTGCTGTGTATCAGTGTTCAATCAGCAATTTTTTCGAGCATTTTGAAGGAATATCTGAGCATGGTATTTTTCATGGTATTACGATTTAGCAGGAATATACGCCATTGCATATAAAAGGTAAAAAAGGCTTATTGATAATCGAGTGGGAGTGACATTAATTCTTAACTTATTGATACATAAGAATAAAATAGCCTCTGTAAATAATATAATCTACATCATCAATGGTATTTTTCATGGTATTATTTGCGCGTGGCAAGGCAGAACGCATCGATACCATGAAAGGAAAATTGATGGCGGCATGGTATCAGGGAACTTGAACTGAGGGGGCTCTGGATTAATCCGGAAACATGCTACAGCAGCGCAGCTTCAAATTGCTTTGCCTTGTCCGTGTTGTCTGATTCACCCGAGAATAAGATGGTATAGCTCATTGCCTTGTAGCTTTTCTCGCGTTTATTGAACATGCGTTGGAGCATCGGTAGCCCGCAGTCAACGTAGTCATGAATCGTCACTTGCGTTTTACCGTCTGATTCCCGATGAATTCTTCCTGCATATTGCGCCAACGAACCTTTCCAGGCGATGGGCATGGCAAGAAACAGTGTATCCAGCCTGGGCAGGTCAAAACCCTCTCCCACATATTTTCCAGTGGCGACCACAACCTGCGCTGAATGCAAATGCTCTCCAACTCGCTTGCGTTCAGCGGCTTTCATTGCGCCTTTTAATATGATGGAATCAATACCGTTTTCTTTGAGAAGGTTGTTAATCATCTCGGCATGTTCGCGTCTTTCAGTGAGAACGATTGGATGCCTGTCTTCGCGAACACTGTTGATCACATCTGAAGCAATTCGTCGCGTTCGTCCTTCGTTTTCCAGTATCCATCGGTAGGCATCTGTAATTCTTGGCCGCTCCTCGGGCCGGGTAAGATCCAGTGGTGGCGTATCATAAAGCTGATGGACTTGAACCTCTTGCTCGAACCCCGCTTCACTTGAAATTTTCACTTTATGCCTAATGGGGCCAGCAGCCATAAAGATGATCTTCTGGTGGCCGTCCTGTCTTTCTGGCGTGGCAGTAAGGCCGAGTACATATTTAGCTCTAACTTCGTTCAATACCATCTCAAAGCGTGGTGCGGATACGTGATGGCATTCATCCACTATCACATGTCCGTAATCCTGAACAATGGAAGAGATGGTATTGTCTTTCTTGTTTATCAGGCTTTGATATGTGGCTATATCAATGATCCCGGTTGGCTTCTTCTTACCTCCACCGATGACTCCGATCTCCATTTCCGGTAAAAACGAACGTAGTCTTTCCTGCCATTGATCAAGCAGTTGGAGACTATGAACAAGAATGAGCGTATTTGTTTTGCGCTTGGCCATCATTCCGATAGCCGTCACGGTTTTTCCAAACGCTGTAGGAGCATGCAGTATTCCCGTATCATGTTTACTCATTTTATTAACGGCGGCCTGTTGATTTTTCCTCAAGGTTATCAATGGCTTCATGCCAGAATGCTTAGTGCCAGACTCACGCTTGTCATCGATTTGAACGTCTATGTTGTTCTCTTTCAATAACGCGAGCGCATCATCCAAACACCCACGAGGTATCGACAAATAGCCGCGTTCAATGCGTGCGCAAGAAATGAATCGCGGAATGCCGTGGGTCGAAAAGCGAAGCGCCTGTGTTTTAAAGAAAACTGGATTAGAAAAGCTGGCTAGACGCCTTAATCTTGCTAAAAGGGCACTTGGCAGAGCCTTTACCTCAAAGTAGATGTGGTTGGCCAGCGTTATGCTTACCTGTTGAGGTGGGTTTTCCAGAACCAGGGGCCTGGGTTTGGCTGTTATCTCCCAGGGTGGCCGGGTATCAGAAACGTCCTGCTCTGATATCAGACTTGCGTTGGGAGAAATCTGTGAAAGAAGTTGATTTAGCTCCTGCCTGGAAAGTTTCTTTATCTGTGAGAGGTGTTGCCATTGATCTTCAATGACATTCAATTCTGCATCGAGAAACGAGCTATTGCCCGCTTGTCTGGCTTCGCGTTGTAGCGGTAGTGCAATCAAGTTACCAAATCCCCCTTCAGGCAGAATGTCCTGATTGGGAAACTATCTGTCATAGGAGTCGAAAGAAAGGTTTGGATAAATCTCCATCGCTTTATCAAGGAGACCAAATCCCAGCAAGCGTGCTTCATTGGCGGGCACCTTGTCATCGAAAAATATCCATAGGTGCGCGCCATTCCCGGAGCGCGAAATCTCTACTGCGTGAGGCACGCCATATTCGGTACATGCTCTGGACATCGCTTTCACTTCATCTTGCCAGTTTCTTTTGTCAAAATCGGCGGCCAGCAAGTGGCAGGTGTTGTCCTGGAGTAGGGGATACAGGCCAACAACCTGCTGTCCTGCCAAGTGGCGATAGATGACCTGATCGTTTAACTCGCTAAACTGGCGGTGAGCGCAGTCAAGGCATTTGATCCTCGGTTTGTTGCAGACACCCTGAACCCACTCGTTGTCACAGGCTACCGAATAGCCACTTCGTCCTCGCTGGTTTTGCCAACGATTGGCAAAAATATCGGTGCGGCCACGAAACAGACTTCTGAAAATTGCAATTTTTTGTTCTGGAGAAAAGGAATCTGAACTGGGAGGTGCCGGCTTGGATTTTTGCAGCGCCTTTCTGAGCGCAATGAGCTGCTGCTTTTCCTGTTCAAGTTCAGCCAGCCTCGAATCGATAGCGGAGATATCATGAAAATTATCTACGCTGCGATATTGATCAGGCATGAACTTGAGGTGGTTTGATCAGCGACTCAGCCGGAATACCCAGGCCTTCGTGGAGCTTCCAGATCATCTTCAAAGTCAGCGAACGCTTGTGATTCAATATCTCGTAAACGCGGTTGCTTTTGCCGATCATCGGCTCCAGGTCTTTTACGGTTAAGCCCTTGCGTTCCATCTCGAACTTGATAGCCTCAACAGGATCGGGCAAATCCATAGGGAAATGCTTGGCTTCATAAGCCTCAATAAGCGTAACCATGACATCCAGCTTTTCGCCTTCCGGGGTGTCTGGCTCAGCCATCATCAGGCTTTCAATTTCTTTTAATGCCGCGCGGTAGTCGGCATCAGTTTTAATCGGTTTGATGTCCATGGTTAATCCTCCGGCAGTTAAATGGCTTGCACATCAATTTTGTCGTACTGCGTATGGGTGCCAATAAAGCGGATGTATACAACCCTGTAGGCGTAGTTGATCCACACGACAAGTCGATACTTGTTCCCCGCAATATTGAACACCACACGGCCATCTTTAAGGATGCTGGCATTCCTGAAGTCCTGCTTTACCTCGGCAGGTGAATTCCAGTCGGCATGCAAGGCATGACGGTACCAGGCCAATGTTGGCTCCTTGGCATCCTGATATTCCGGGGTCTCTTCCCAGAAGGCTTTCAGCGTCGACAGTGCGATGATTCTCATGTGCTCGACACAATAGTCCCAAAATGGGACTATTGCAACAATTTTTTTGGCTACACGAGCAGGGCCGACATCATCAATCTGGGTATCCTCGTGAAATAGTGTTCGAATGAGGCATTGGGCGTTTACGGATTTGTGGAAAAAATGAGTTCATTTTCAAGCAATTTCTGAGCATGGTATTTTTCATGGTATTACCGTTTAGCAGGAAAATATGCCATTGAATATAAAAGATAAAAATGGCTTATTTACAATAGAGTGGGAGTGACCGGAATTTTTAACGCATTGATTTATAACATGTAAATCAGTCTAATTGACAATATAATCTGCATCATCAATGGTATTTTTCGTGGTATTTCCCACACGCTGTAACGCAGAAAACAGCAGTACCATGAGAAGCAGGTTGCCGTAATCATGGTATCAGCGGTCGGCACTCAGATATCGTCTTTTGAACGAGCGCGGCGTGATTTAGATCTATAAACACGCCAATGGGTGATTTGGTCTAGAAATGCCTGCGCCTCTTCCAGCGAGTTGAATTGCCGGCCTTCGAGTGCTTTGCGCAAGGATTCGGACATGCCCGCCGCGCCGTGGCTGGATGCCGTGCTGTTCTCCTTGCCCGGGCAGCAGTGCTTGAATTTCTTTCCGCTGCCGCAAGGGCAGGGATCATTGCGTCCGATGCCCGATGTTTTCATATCACGATCTGCTCAGAGTTGATTTCATCCCACGGTAGTACACTGACATCAGAGCGTATCTGTCGACTGTCACCGCCGTAAACCAGCCACGCCTTTCCGGCGGTTTCACCTGCCAGTTTTTTCCAAAACTCCAGCCCCTTGAAGTAATCCTTGTTGATGGTTTGCCCGGATTTGATTTCCAGCGGTGACAGATGGGTTCCATGGTCAATCAGCAGATCCACCTCGTGTCCCGAACGATCACGCCAGAAGTAAAGGTTCGAGGTTTCGCCCGCGTTATAACGGGCCTTAAGCAATTCACTTATGATCCAGGATTCGAATAATGCGCCTCGTTGAACATGGGTAGTCAGTTGCTCGCAGTTTTGGATGCCGAGCAGCCAGGTGGCAAGACCCGTATCCAGAAAATAGAGTTTGGGCGTTTTGACCAGACGTTTACTGAAGTTCTGGTGATGCGGCGGCAACAGATGCACGATATAGCTGGCTTCCAGCACGGATACCCAGGACTTGACTGTGTTATGCGTAATGCCGCAGTCGTTGGCTAGCGAGGAAAGATTGAGGAGTTGACCGGTCCGGCCTGCGCACAATTTCAGGAAGCGTTGAAAGGTTCCCAAATCCTGTACTTTGATCAGTTGCCGGACGTCTCGTTCCAGGTAAGTGCGCACATAGTTTCCATGCCAGGGATGTGGTTCAAGTCCGCGGTCGAAGATGGGGGGGAAGGCACCATCAAAGAGTATCTTATCGAGGTTCCGGCCAACTTTGTCTGCGCGCTGTAACTCGTCGTAGGTCATGGGTAGCAGTGTCAGTAATGCAGCTCTACCTGCCAGACTTTGCGTGATGCCTGATAACAGGCCAAACTGCTGGGATCCCGTGAGGATAAATTCGCCGGGTTGTTCCCTTTCATCGACGCGTGTCTGAAGATAGGAAAACAGGGCAGGGCAACGTTGCGCCTCATCCAGGATGGCGCCCTCGCTGAACTGGTTCAAAAAGCCACGAGGATCCGTTTCCGCAAATTCCCTCTGGTCGAGATCTTCAAGCGATACATAACGATGTTCGGGAAATGCATGCCTCACCAGAGTGGACTTGCCAGACTGGCGAGGCCCGGTGACCACAACCACTGGATAGCCGCTGGCGAAGTGTTGAAGCCTGGATTCTGCGTTCCGGGGGATGTAGGTCACGGTGGTTTGTGGTTGCTTTACATGCCTGCATTATGCGTAAAAATAGCTAATTGTCAATGTAATTAACAATTAGCCTATATATGGCGCCTGTTACGGTGATCCATTATCTGCAGGAGCAGGAGGGTATACACCTGAAAGTCAAAGCCCGGAAGGTGGCCTAGGGTGCTGTGTGGTAGCGTTCAATCGTCAAATTTTTCGAGCATTTTGAAGGATTTTCTGAACATGGTATTTTCATGGTATTCTCATTTGCCCTAGAAATAAGAAATTGATTATAAAAGGTAAAAATGGCTCATTTACAATAGAGTGGGAGTGACATAGATTTGTAAGATATTGAAATATAATAATAAAAAAAATCCAATCAATAATATAATCTGCATCATCAATGGTATTTTTCATGGTATGTATTGCGTGTAGCAAGGCAGAAAACAGCGATACCATGAGAGGCAAATTGATGTTGGCATGGTATCAGGGAGCTTGAACTGAGGGTGCTCTGGAGCAATTCGGAAACCTGCTATACCTGCTGCACATGCGTACCAAGGCATATGGGTTATGCTTGGCTATTTCAGATGGCGTTGTGGATCCTGGCGGCCATGCAGTACCCGGATAATTTCAACCCTGTTGACGGTCACACGGTAAAACAGGGTATGGCTTTCTATAGGGAGGCTTCTGGTATCTGGCAGGAGTTCGGGGCGTTCGGTACCCATAAGTGGTTGCTGAGTCAGCAACCAGAACTGCTTCTTAATGGTGGACAGGTAGCTTTCGGATTGTGACTGTCCCCACAGTCGCAGGCCGTATTGGTAAATGTCTTTGAGGTCATTTTTGGCGGCTGGGGCAATGACCAGCTGATGGCGCGCCATGAAGGTCAGCTCTTGATATCGTCAAACAAGGTGTCGAGCGCCGCTTTTGATTCGATTGCGATACCTTCTGCACGGTCTAGTTGGTCTGTTCCCACTTTCAGCTGCTCACGTAGTCGAGTCAGTTTGATTTCGTGAATCCAATCTTCATGGGTTTCCATAAAACGGAGCGCTTCACGGATGACTTCGCTGGCATTGTTGTACAGGCCGGTTTCCACTTTGGCTTTAACACGAGATTCCAGTTCGGGAGTCAGTGATATATGCATATTGATCTCCAAGGGTAAGCTCTTCTATAAGGATGCTAAGCAGGAATACAAAGATTGTCAATGTTTGTATTATGTGGTTGAGGAGATCAGGAGCTACCGTGTCGCAGCGTTCAATCGGTAATTTTTTCGAGAATTTTGAAAGGATTTTCTGAGCATGGTATTTTTCATGGTATTATTTATTTGCATAAAAATAAGCTATTGAATACAAAAGATAATAAAGTCTTATTAACAATAGAGTGGGAGTAGGCGGAATTCGTAACGCATTGAAAAATAGTGATTAAACAACTCTAATCAATAATATAATCTGCATCATCAATGGTATTTTTTATGGTATTTATTGCGTGTTGCAAGGCAGAAAACATCGATACCATGCGAAGTAATTTGATGCTGGCATGGTATCAGCAGCACTGAGCATTACCTCTTTGAGCAAGGCCTCAGCCCGCTTTCGGCCATTAAAGACATGATCGCTAATCGTTGATCGCGTAGATATGCTCGCTCTCGATGACATTCATGCACGTACTATTGCCATCTATGAAAGGAACGCGCAGGGCTGGGATGCACACAGGCCGCGTGTCCTGTTCGAGCGTCACTGGCTGGACAGGTTTATCGACACCTTGAATCCCGGTGGTCGGGTGCTCGATGTCGGTTGTGGAGCAGGCGATCCCATTGCCGGGTATCTGATAGAGCGAGGTTTCGATGTGACGGGTATCGATGCGTCTGAAGCGATGCTTGATATCGCCAAGTCACGCTATCCGCAGGCCGACTGGGTCAGGATGGATATGCGCCAACTGAATCTGGATACCGGTTTCGACGGTATCCTAAGCTGGGACGCTTTGTTCCACCTCAAGCAGGACGAGCAGCGCAATGTGTTACCGCTGTTCGTGGATCACCTCAAGCAGGGAGGTTCCCTGCTGCTCACCATCGGTGACGAAGCTGGCGAAGTGGTGGGCACGGTAGAGGGTGAGAAGGTGTATCACACAAGCCTGGCGCCGCAGGAGTACGAGTCGATGCTGAAAGCGCTCGGTTTTGCCAGGGTCGACATGACATTGAAAGATGAAACCTGTGGACACCATTCAATTCTGTTGGCGACCGGCCGCCGGATTCAATACCGGCAGTTGACCCCGGAGCAGTTCGCCCGCGGTATTGGCAGTACAGCAGGTGCCGGAAGCATTTGCATGGCTTCTGAAGTACCTGTTTTCCACGGTCCTTGACGGGCGCAATGCCTATCTCACCGGTGGCGTGCAGCGGGCCCTCGGGCGGGCACCTCGGGACTTTGCCGATTACGCAAAAGCAGCTGCCGCTACGGGCGTGTGGGACGCCAATGATGACCGTGTCAGCGCATAATCCCGGGTTCCAGCGTGGTAGTTCACTGGTAGGCTCACTTCTATGCGAGGACCAGTTCGGGTGAGTATGGCCGCGATGCAACAGTTACGCGCAAGGACCGAGAAGCTCTATAAGGAGGAGTCGCGCCGCGTCCTGGCCACCCTGATCCGCCTGTTAGGCGATTTCGATCTGGCCGAAGAGGCCTTGCAGGAGGCGTTTCGCGCGGCGCTGGAACAATGGCCGCGCAAGGGGCTGCCCGATAACCCCCGCGCCTGGCTGGTATCGACTGGTCGTTTCAAAGCCATCGACCGCCTGCGTCGCGAACAGCGGTTCGAACCACTGAATGAGTTGAGCGAGACATTCAACGCAGGGGATGACGCGGAAGACATCCCGGAAACGGAACTCCTTGAGGATGACCGGCTGCGCTTGATCTTCACCTGTTGCCATCCGGCCCTGTCGCACGAGGCGCAGGTGGCGCTCACCTTGCGCGAGGTCTGTGACCTCAACACTGAAGAAATCGCCGCGGCATTCCTCACGCGCCCCGTGACCCTGGCACAGCGCATCATGCGCGCCAAAGCCAAAATTCGTGATGCGCGTATTCCCTACGAGGTACCTGGTCGTGACGATCTGCCCGCGCGGCTGGATGCCGTGCTGCAGGTGATCTACCTGGTATTCAACGAAGGCTACAGCGCGTCATCCGGCGAGACGCAAACGCGCGCCGACTTGTCGGGCGAGGCGATCCGGCTCGGGCGGATGCTGGTTGAACTGCTGCCCGACCCTGAAGCAGTGGGCCTGCTGGCACTGATGCTGTTGCAAGAATCGCGGCGCGAGTCGCGCGCCACGCCGGATGGCGACCTCATCCTCCTGGGAGACCAGGACCGGTCACGCTGGAACCAACAACAGATCGACGAAGGCATAACACGGGTCGAACAGGCGCTGTCATCACGGCGTATCGGTCCCTACACCCTGCAGGCGGCGATCGCGGCGGCGCACGCGACCGCCGCCAGTGCCGAGGCCACCGACTGGCCGCAGATCGTGGCCCTGTATGACATCCTGATGCGCATGGCGAACTCGCCTGTAATCGAGCTGAACCGTGCCGTGGCGGTGGCGATGCGCGACGGCCCGGCAGCCGGGCTGGCGCTGGTCGAAGCCATCCTGGAGCGGGGGGACCTCGTTGACTACCACCTGGCGCACGCAGCACGGGCGGACCTGTACCGGCGAATGGGCAGGGTGGCCGAGGCGCAACAAGCCTATGAACAGACATTGGGCCTCGCGCAACAGGCACCCGAGCGGCGCTTCCTCGAACGGCGGCTGGTCGAGCTGAAAAAATAATTTCGCCGGTTGTCGATTTTGACTGTACCCAATCGACTAGAGGATGTACCGGCTTGAATTATCCAGCTCTCAATCCCTCAAGGAGGACCCATGGCAATCCAACCCTATCTGTTTTTCGAAGGCCGCTGTGAAGAAGCGGTGGAATTCTACCACCAAAAGCTTGGCGCAACGGTCGATATGCTGATGCGCTATCAGGACAACCCGGAGCCGGCCTGTGACAAGCTCCCTGCCGGGTCCGAGAACAAAATCATGCCTGCCTGACCCTGGGCGATGCCGTGATCATGGCCTCCGACGGCATGTGTTCAAGCAAGCTCAATTTCCAGGGTTTCTCGCTCTCGCTGTCGGTCTCCAACGAAAGCGAGGCCGATTGCCTGTTCGCCGCGCTGGCCGACGGTGGCGAGGTGCTGATGCCGCTCGAGAAGACCTTCTGGTCGCCGCGTTTCGGCATGCTCACCGACCGCTTCGGGGTGTCCTGGATGATCAATACGCTGGGCGAATAATCTCCGGTCTCACAGGAGTACTGACATGACAACACCCGCAAAGAACAGGATTTGCCTCTGGTACGATGGCAGCGCCGAAGACGCAGCACGGTTTTACGCCGATACCTTTGCCGACTCGTCCGTAGGCGACGTGCACCGCGCGCCGGGAGACTTTCCGTCGGGGAAGCAAGGCGACGTATTGATTGTCGAGTTTACCGTCATGGGCATCCCCTGCCTCGGGCTCAACGGCGGACCTGCGTTCACGCACAACGAGGCGTTTTCCTTTCAGGTGGCCACCGTTGATCAGGCGGAGACGGATCGCTATTGGAACGCGATCGTCGGCAACTGCGGTCAAGATAGCGCCTGCGGCTGGTGTAAGGACAGGTGGGGAGTATCCTGGCAGATCACGCCCATCGCGCTGACGAAAGCGATCCTCGACCCCGATCCCGCCGCCGCCAAGCGTGCGTTCAATGCGATGATGCAAATGGGAAAGATCGACATCGCTGCAATCGAGGCGGCACGTCTCGGCCACTAAGTGGGTAGCCCAAATCAAGCGACAACCACCAGAGGTAACCCGTATGAAATTTATGATCTTGATGATTCCCGCCGCATATCAGGGCGATAAGAAACCAGACCCCGGCTTTGTCCCCGACCCGGATAAAGTCGAGCAGATGACGCAGTTCAACGAGGAAATGGGCAAGGCACTCGAGATACTGGACCTGAACGGACTGCACCCGCAGGTGACAGGCGCGCGCGTGACCTTTGCCAGAGGCAAGGCGACCGTGACCGACGGCCCGTTCATCGAATCCAAGGAAGTACTGGGTGGTTATTGGCTGGTCGAAGCCGGTTGTAAAAAAGATGTCGTGGAATGGATGCAGAAGTGTCCGGCTGAAGAGGGCGACGTGATTGAAATCCGCCAGGTCTTCGCGCCGGAAGAATTCGAAACCGGGAACTAGAGGGACTACGCCATGAAATATTTACTGATGTGCTGTTTCGATGAAACGCAGTGGGAACAGTTGCCGGATAACACGCAAAACCAGATCATGCAGGATTATGGTGAGTTGATTCAGGCGCTCGTCAAGAGCGGCCACTACCAGGTCGGCGCCAAACTGCATGGCAGCGCCAGAGCGACCACCTTGCGTGGGAAGGACGGCAGAGTATCCATCGTTGACGGTCCTTTCGCCGAAACCAAGGAGCAGCTTGGCGGCTACCACCTTGTAGAGTGCAAGGATCTGGACGAAGCGCTGTCGATTGCCAGACGTATTCCGACCTTGCCTTACGGCGGGGTGGTGGAAGTGCGTCCGCTGATGGAAGAACAGGCATGCGCGTAACAGATAGGCATTCTTGCGATTGACCCACAAAAGGAGATATGCCATGAAGATCGAAGAGGTGTTCGCCTATCTCTGCGTAGCAGCGGAAAAGACTGGGTTTGATCATGCCGATTTCTCTCGGATCAGAAATGCAGACCTTGGACGGTTTACTATTGACCGACTGTAATTCTGGGGACAGTATACCTTTTTATCTGACACCCGTTTCTGCACCTTGTCCGGATAAGATATACTGTCCCACAAATTCGGATCTTACCCCGGTTTAGTCTTTTAATCTCTGTGTCGGTGTCGCCAGGTGGCGGGAGGGGCACCCATACGGCGTTTGAAGGCACGTGCAAAGGCTGCTTCGGTTTCATAGCCGATATCTTGTGCAATTCGTAGTATGGACTTGCTGGTGTTAAGCAGTTCCTGGGCCGCAAGCTGGATGCGCCAGCCGGCCAGGTACTGCATCGGCGGCACCCCGATGACCTGAGTGAAGCGATCTGTCAGCGCCGATCGTGACAACCCCGTTTCCCGCCCCAGTGTTTCGACGGTCCATGGATCGCCCGGCCGCCCATGCAGTACCGCAAGGGCCCGCGACACGAACGGATCCCTGAGCCCGGCCAGCCAGCTGGTCTGGCCTTCGGGTAACGCTTCCGCATAGCGGCGTATCGCCTCGACGAACAGCAGTTCAGAGAGTTTCGCAAAGACCGTTTCCGATCCCATGCGCCCCGCAGCGATCTCGTCTGCCGCATAACTGAATGTATTGCGGATCCACGCTCCGGACGGATCATCCCGGTAATCCAGGCAAAGCACCGTCGGAAGCGCCGTCACGACCGGATTGGACTGGAGGTTCTCGCCCGCAAGGAATCCACAGACAATCCGTGTCCGCACACCCCCACCACCCAGCATGATCGTCGCAAGACCACCGCGAGTCGGCGGATGAACCACATCGGCGCTGGGTATGGGCGGCAATCCCAGATTGCCGCCCAGCAGGTGATAGTCGTTGCGAGGGAACAGAGCGAGACCGCCGGTTTCGATCTCTTGAACCGCTTCATCGTTCACCAGTATCCGGAGTTGCCCGTCCAAGACGTAATGGTAGGGGATGATATCCGAGGCCTGCCCCAGGAATGATGCGCAACTCTCGGGCTGCACCTTGACACCCAGGCACCAGGGTTCCGAAAACTCCGCATGCAGGAAGACGCCGCCTTTCAGTCGCACGGTGCGCAGGACATCCGACAGCGCATCCATCCGCCAACCCCCAGTTCCGGTTTTTCGATCAAAGATCCCGGTGTACGCGACATAGGCAATACGCCGGTTATAGGCCAGAGTATCAGTCACGAATCACAGTTTTTCAACCACGAGCCGGAATGCCCGGCCAAGGAGGTAACCACATGAACGAAGAGAAATTAAATGACTTCATCGGCAACGTGCTTGGCGATCTTGGCGGGGCCTTCAGCATCGGACTGGTACGTATCGGCACCGCGCTCGGCCTGTACAGGACCCTGCAGGAACAGGGCCCCATGAGTTCGGCCGAACTCGCGAGTGCGACCGGCCTGCATGAACGCTACGTGCGTGAATGGCTGTCGCATCATGCCGCGTCGAACTATGTCGCCTATGACCCGGCGAATGGACGCTTCGAACTGCCCCCGGAGCAGGCCGCGGTCCTTGCGGACGAAGACAGTCCGGTATACATGGCGGACGCTTTCGACTGCGCGGCGGCCTACATCGAAAACCAGCCCAAGGTGCAGCATGCATTCACGACCGGTGGTGGTGTGGGCTGGGGCGACCAGTCCGGGTGCCTGTTCTGCGCCGTCGCCCGGTTCTTCCGCCCCGGTTACCATGCCAACATTCTGCAGAAGTGGCTGCCATCCCTCGACGGTGTCGTGGCCAAACTCGAGCGCGGCGCGCGCGTCGCCGACGTCGGCTGCGGCCACGGCTATTCAACCGTGATGATGGCCAGGGCCTTTCCGAACTCGGAGTTCATCGGCTTCGATTTCCATGCCGCCTCTATCGACGAGGCGTGGAAACATGCGCAATATCACGGAACGCAGGACAATGTCCGCTTCGAAGTCAGTTCCGCCAAGCAGTATCCGGGCGAGGACTATGATCTCGTGACCTGTTTCGATTGTTTACACGACATGGGTGACCCGGTCGGTGCGGCCAGGCATATCCACGCTTCACTGAAGGACGACGGCACCTGGATGATCGTTGAGCCGTTCGCGCATGACGCGCTGGAACAGAACCTCAACCCGGTCGGGCGCCTCTACTACGCGGCTTCAACGCTGGTCTGCGTGCCGACTTCCCTGGAACAGGAAGTCGGAGCGGCACTGGGAGCCCAGGCAGGGGAAGGAAAACTACGCGATGTCGCCGTCTCGGGCGGGTTCAGCCAATTCCGCCGCGCCACGGAAACACCGTTCAACCTGATCCTGGAGGCTAGGCCCTGACCAAACCCGGCAAACCCGGGGTCAGGTCCCGTTTTTTTCTGGAGCCTATTTCATCATCCCGCGCCAGCCGCGTTGCTGCCCGAAATGCATGTCTGCAAGGCGTACCGCGCTGCACTGTACCTATCGTACGGGCAAGCGGTGCAACGCTGCAGGCGTGTATTTCGGGCGCAACACCAATCCCACCTATCAGGACATGGCCACCCATTACGGCGTTGCGGTCCTGCCCGCCCGGGTCCGACGCCCCCGTGACAAGGCCAAGGTGGAAGCCGGGGTGCTGGTGGTCGAACGCTGGATCCTGGCGGTGCTGCGTCACCGCAGCATCTTCTCCCTGGCCGAGCTCAATGCCGCCATCCGTGAGCTGCTGGAAAGACTCAACGCCCGGCCCTTCAAGAAACTGCCCGGCTCACGCCGGGAGCACTTCGAGTGCCTCGATAAACCCGCCCTGCAGCCCTTGCCCGCCGAGCCCTACGTGTACGCCGAATGGAAAAAGGCCCGCGTGCACATCGACTACCACGTGGAAGTGGCAGGTCACTATTACTCGGTGCCCCATGCGCTTATCAAGAAACAACTGGATGTGCGCACCACCCAAAACACCATCGAGTGCTTCTACCGCGGCCACCGGGTCGCCAGTCACCGGCGCTCCCACCAGAAAGGCCGCCATACCACGGTTGCGGCGCATATGCCCGAGGCGCACCACCAGGCGGGCAACTGGTCCCCCGAGCGGCTGGCCCACTGGGTCGCAAAAACAGGCCCCGCTACGGAGCGACGTAAGCGCACGATGCGCCCCAGGCTAGGATATTGTGGCAAATTGTGTTGGGGCTATGGTGCGGGAAACGCGGTGTAGCGTGCGGCCACCTGATCGGGTTTCAGATTCCAGGGCAACAGGGCCTCGACCTGTGCGACGTCGGTGACGTT